>Ga0065711_1040852_pt1 | contig 16625 bp, 7 predicted proteins | sample Hoacrofraction12_FD_59098 | JGI IMG/M metagenome (GOLD analysis project Ga0065711, IMG submission 59098) | Hoatzin crop microbial communities from Cojedes, Venezuela - Epithelial fraction 12 v2 (version 2) | ecosystem: Host-associated > Birds > Digestive system > Esophagus > Crop | place... | reverse complement strand
GAGCTGACCCTCCCGGCTCGGTGCTGGCCCGGCCGGGCGGCCGCTCCGCAGCCGGCGCGCCCTGGCAGCCGTCCGGTGCCTGTCGCAGCACCCCCCGCCCCCGAGCCGGTGCCTGTCCTTGCCTCGCCTGACCTGCTCGCTGTCCGTCTTAGCCCGGAGGGACAGGGAGCGGGACGGGAGGGGGCTTTTGCTGTTCGGCTCGGTTCTGGTTACAGGGGCCTGCTCTGCTCGCGGGTCCGGGGTGGTGGGAGCCGCTTTCCCTCCCCGCTGCTCCCCGCCCGGCCGCTGCCCACCCTCCGGGGCCCTGCGCTGCCTCCCGGTCCCGCAGCGTGGATGCCCCGGCGGCCGCTGCCTTGTTCTCCGCCAGGAAGCAGGTCCAGGCTGGGCCGGGGCGAGAGGCAAATCGATGATGTTCTCCACAGAGAGCCTCCTTCTCTGGTGCAGGGTGCCCGGCTCCTGGCCGCCCGGGGAACGGGGAGTGCCAGGAGCAGCCGCTGCAGCTCCTCAACCCGGGGGAGACCCGGGGCCACGCACACTGCCCTCTGCATGGACCAGGCCCTGGGGCCGGCTGGCCTCTGGTCCGGCTGGTAAGCCCCTGGCTGCCCCTTTGCTCAGGAACAGCCATGCCGGAGTTGGGGGTAATCACTTTACAAATGAACACCCAGCGTGTTTAATAACCTCAGCTCAACTCCTTCCGTAACGTTCCTGGTGAAACCTGGCAAGCCTGTAGTCTTGCTTCTCACTGTTTGCGCTGCTACCCTTCGGGTAGGAGCATTCCTGTTGGCAGCTCGGCGAGGAGACGCAGTCCCATAACGCGGAGGTCCGAGAGAAGGTGTTGAGATCAGTGGTGTCTGCAGGGTACACGGTGATAGGCAGGGGGGACAGCAGCAGGTCCCCTTTCATCTCAGCTGGGGATCACTCTGGTCCCCGGTGCTCTCCAGAGCAGGCAGTGCGAGGACAGCTCTGGGAGGGGAAGCGGGATGAGCCTGTTCCCAGGAACAGGCCTCCCTCAGCCTTCCCAGACAGGTGTGTGGTGCGAGTCTGACAAAAAAGCGAGGGCTCCTGAGCAGGTGAGCTGCTGCCGGCATCGGAATTGTGTTTGGCATCTTCAGAGTTGAATTGCAGCTGCGTCATTAGAAGTAGTTATTCTCTTTGTCTGAGTTGTTTGGAAGGAGAATTCTGTGCCATGAAAGGGGAGAAACGCCATTCTTAAAGGTTTACAGTATTTAAGTTCAAGTTATCCTCCTCGTTTGCCGTAAGTCAGGGCATGAGTAAAGTTGGTGAGCAAGTCCCTGAGGGGTCACAGAGAGATGCCTCCATATAAACTACCTTGTTCTCTCTGAAAGCTCATCTCCGTAGTATTGGCTTGTTGATGCTTTTCCTGAGATACTGGTTTTCAGACACCCAGACAAAATCCTCCATGCAGTTTTCAGCTTCCTGGGGCTGAACTTTATCCTGAAGCTCATGAACTGTGGGCAGAGCTCGTGGAAAGGGTTGTGAACAGGCACACGCCACTGGACGGGGAGAGACCCACTGCAAGCCGAAAGTGATGAATCCAGCCTTTTACAAATACAGATACAGCCTTTTCTTCTCCAAACACGAGGGTATTTTCCATCAGAGAGCCAGCAGCGTAGAAGGAGGCACTGCCTGAAATAAAACTTTTTTCAAAGATCACTGTTACATCCTTTGCTTGGACTCAAGAAATCTGCCTTGAGAACAAATGCAGAAACAAGTTTCCTATAGAATTAATGAAGGTATGTTTTAATTGTACTGAACTCAGTTTTTAAATTTTCAGCCTATTCTGGACATAGACGTATATCCTGCTCGCATGAAATCTACAATCTGAGCAATGCCTGTGCAGGATTTCATACTCCTGCTTGTGTGGGAGGGATTGGAATCGAGCCGTTACATTCTCGCAGAGAGCAGGTGAAGTTACAAACAGTTATGTACGAAATGTGTTGGCTCTGTGGGATCCTTCACTCTAGAAATCCACAGCGCTTCGCAAACTAGGGCTGTAAATGAAATGCGGAGCTGTGGCATGTGCAAAATCATTGGCAACTATTTGCACAGTTAAAAAAACTACAGCGTTATTCTAGAACATCTAGAACAGATGCAAGTGCATTCATTATCCTTAGCAAGACTGAACATCAGCCATGGAGAGGTTAATAATCTTAGCATTTAAGTGTAATGACAATATTTAGGCTTTTGCATTAACACTTTTTTTGAATGGAAGAGTGGAAGATCACGCTTGGTGCTACCATTAGTCTGTCAAAAACACAGCGTATTGGGTTACATTTTGATGGTTCCTTCTTATACCAAAGAGCTGCAGAATTAATTTATTTAAAAAAAACTGGTAAGTGAAAATATTTTAAAGTTTCGAGACAGTCTGTTTGGGAGTAAATTCTAATAATTAGCAGAGGAATCTGTGGATGTTTCAAGATTATTTTAAAAATGTTTTTGTATTTCTCATATCTTTTGCTGTAAGAAGACAGGAATTTTAAATTCCGTAAAAGGCATGTGATTAGCATAAACACTTTATGAAAGCATTTAGAAATCAGTGTTTTCCCATATCAAACATGGGACTAAGAAAGTATACTTTTCAGGAACATTAGAAAGGTAGGAACTTGCCTAACTATCTCCCAATGTTAATAGAAAGAATTCATTCTTAGGAGTGAATACAGTGGAAGAGGTGAAGTTAAGTGATGTTCAGGACTGGAGTGTTGCTGCTGTTCCCAATGCCTGCAACGGTGTGGTTTGATATGGCTTCTTTTCTACGGATGCAGACCTTTGTCCTAGATTTACTGTAGTCAAGTCCATATACAGGGTGCAGATTCAGATTATTTCTATGGTAAACCTGGAGTCACAAAACACAGAAAACTTAAAGAGAAAGGGTTAAAATTTAAATCCATTTCTTTTAAGATCTCTCAAGGAAGCAGTGGAGAGCTGTTGTTGCAGGTCTGTTTGCATGGGGTAATTGAGGGGTTATCCAGAGTAGTTTCCCATGTGCTTCTCTATCGTGACTTTTCACTGGTGCCACTGGATGCAATAATAATTGCGACACAGTGACTTATTTCACAACAGAATATCCTCAGGATGAGGAATTAGTTATTCTTTACTGTGAATACCATTCACAGCCAACTTCTTTGTGTTGCTAGTCAAGTAAACAGGATTTCAGATTTGCCTCCTCGAAACACATCCTCAGAAGCTCTTTATCCATTTTATATGTCAGTTTTCCAGTTTCTAAAAGGAGATCTATACCCACTTAGTGCAGCAGGGGAGGTTGCAATGCATCTGAGCGAGTGCGTGTGTGTGAGAGCAAGGGAATGGGGAGGGGTGTCACAGTAAATCCAGAAAGAGATGAATTTATACCTCCTCAGTGTTTTAAAAAAAAATAGTATGTACTACTTAAAAGTTATTTAAGTCAGTTTCATGCCCAGGGTGATCATCTTTATTGTTGTTGCTAGGTTCAATTATTCCATATTTATGCCAGGTTACTTTTATTCAGTAATTTATCAAATTAAGCTAAATCAATCTCAGCATGATTTGGCTTGGTTCAAAAATGTTTGTGCTAGTGTAATTGAAGTCTCTGGTTCATGTCCACATGAGGAAGCAGTTGTGGGCTTTTAACACATTACTGGCCCAGAGCTGTTTGCTCAGTTGATCTTCTGGAAATTGCTGCACCCTTTTCTATGCTTTGGCCATCACAGTTGACGTGCTGGTGGATTGGTGCAAACTCACCTCGGCTGATGGGGAGAAGTGTGAAGCAGAAACTACTGCATGAGCTGTGCTGCTTCCAAAGAAATGCAAAGTGAACCAGGTTCTCAGAGCCCAATTTGCTGTGTGTGTATTCCACGTGCACAGCAGCCCAGAGCTTGAAAAGATTTAGGCACAAGTGGGGAAGGGCCTAGGAAGAAGAGGAAAATTAAGCAATGTTAAAATCTTGTGAGCTTCTGTCATTTGTCTCTTCTGGGGCTTCTGATTGAGACTTCTGGCCTTGGTGAGCTTTTTCCTTTGTCTCCGTGAAGAATATTATGCATCTTTTCTATACAGGCCATAGGAAATAGTATAGCAGTGATTGCACCAAGCCTTCAGGATTTCCCCTTTGTACTAGACTTGGCTTATTCATTTCATGCATCATCATTCACAGCTTGCTGTGCTGATTTCAAAAATTCTATATATCTACTTGACACAAAGAGGAGAGACAGAACATAGTTGTGGAAGTGCCTTAGGTGCATGTAACAACTGTTCTTGAATGCCATTTGCAAGGGCAGAAATCTTGAAAGTCAATGGGAACTTTGCCCATTCAGAGTTCAGGGTAAGGCACTTGGCACTGATTTCATTTTCATTGTACTGTGCTGCCTAGTCAGAAAAGCTTCTCTTCCACAAAGTTAAGAATAGATATTTTCATCCAAATCTTTCTTTTCTTTTTTTACTTTCTTTTTTTTTTTCCCTTCTTTTTTTTTTTTTCCCCTTTAAGATTCACTGGGCAGTTTTCATTTTACAGCCTGTAAACAGCAAATGTCATAGTAGAAACTTCTTTCAAGAAGTAAGTTACACTTTCATTATTGAGCAAAAAATTCCTTTCTTTTAAACTTTAGTCTGTTGAACAGGTGAACATTTGGGGAACAGGTGTGAATTTTTTTTTGAGTGTACCAGAGCTGGGATAGTAAATGAATTAATTTTCACACCCCTGAAGTAAAAGGAAGTAAAGGAGCTGACTATACAAACTGTCAGATGTAGGCATCAAGGTAATTCTGTGTAATCTGCCAGGCATTCAGCAGGTCCGGGTGAGTTGCTGCAGTGAGGGTTAGCCCTGGCTGTGTTCTCTTGGGGGAATGTCCTAAGAGCAGTGAAGGTTTTTCTGACTTGGCCAATTTTGTGCAGAGCATGCAGTGTTGTAACAGAAGATTTTTTAAACTGTTCTCAAAGTGAGGACACCAACTTCTTGAAAGTATTTTGCTTCCTTTTCCAATAACTCCTCTGCTCTTCTTCTCTCAACAGATTTCAGTCTGTACTTGTGTCAAGGGGGAATAGTTCTAGCCAAGAACAGGATGTTTTGATTTGCAAGTCCTGTGTAAGCAGGTACTAATAATTTTGGATTAATCGTTAAAGGAAATAGGGATTCTTTTGTTATTTTTTTTGTTTAGACAGCAGTATAACAAGAAGATTATTGAAGATTTTAGTCTATGGTGGCATTGACAGATTGCCTGCTGGAGATTCTGGAGTAGGAAACGCCATTGTTTTGGCCTCCAGCAAAGGGCTGTCCATCTGTGCGCTGGAGTTACTTTGTTATTCAACGACTGACAGGCCAGTTAATGATAGGAGACTTGTGAGCGACATGGAGAAGCATGGCACTGCCAAAATCTGGCAGACCGTTTGGATTTCCTGTTACACGAAACTTCTCCCACGATCATTTTATCTTCAATTATTCAAGAGAGGACTAGAATTTAGGCCAGCCTAAGCAGATTTCAGTAGCACCGAGAAAGCATTAGGTGAGATTTTTCAGACCTGTGTCTCATTCTTGTGGTCTAGTTCTGCATGGCTCCATCTCACTCCTCAGTCCTGCCAAGATGCAGAGATTGGACATGAACGTAGTAGGGGAGTACTGACCATACGGTCATACTCTTTTTCAGACAAATGCATTTTCACTGGGCTGTCAAGAATGTCAGTTCAGGATACTGCTCTGGTACCCACAGCCTGGAGAAAGTTAATTTCTCCTTACACTGAGGTTTCATCATGGGAGAATCCCTCCTTTCCTAACAGAACTATGGATCTCCAGTTTTCATCAGTTTATAGTTCCAAACAGCTTAACACCAGAAGCTTGTTGGTAGCCCCTAGCCAGTTGCTGACGAGATACAAAGATATTGCTGACATGATATTGCACGAGTTGGGTGCTGAGCACCACTGTACCCTCTCAGTATAGGACTTAAAGAGGAGAACGGGGGACTAGTGAAAAATACTGCCCAGGAGTGGTGTTGGGAAGGCACCGGCAAACATTTAGTGCTTGATCTACTGCATCTTCAGTGCAAAGTAGGTAGATGAGTAGCGAATGTCCTTTTTGCCTGTATCGCCTTATGGGCAAGCCAGTCTGGGTTGAAAGCATTGCTAAGTGGAGCCAGAGTCTCCGTATCTGGATGGAAGCCAGAAGAAGAACAACTTGATGCTGAAGCAAAGGCATATTAACTGTCTCTGAAGGTGCCTTGTGGTTATAGCACTACATTATCTGCTTGGGTTTGTGGCAAGGAAGTAGGTGAATCTGATCCTTGAATGAGCAGCAGTCCATAGGGTAACCTCTTTTGTGAGTTTCAAAACTGTGATGGCTGAGATATTGTTACCAACCCATGAGAGATTTTCCTGAACAATTCCTAATAAGAACCACTGCCACTTGTAGGTGTTAAAATTTCTACCTTGGCTTGCCCATAGAAGCCCTGGGGAGCGAAGCAGCAAGTGGAACAGATCTTCAGCATCAGGAATATAAGGAAGTCGTAAGAAAGTCAGGTTTATAAGCATAGGGCTAAGCAGCTCAGATGGGAGGGAGAGGATTTGAGTTTACCTTGCCTACTTCACAAGAAACAACACAGCTTCCAAAGGGGAAGCAGGTGACTTTAATAAATTGCATCAGAAACTTTGCTGCAAAAATAATCCTTGAGCACTTTTAACACGCTTTAGACTGCAAGCTTTTCAGAGGAATAGGACTTGTTTTCCCCAACTTCTAAAGCATTAGGTGTGATTTTGATGATCACACTCATTCATATATCTAAGCGTTTGTGCTTGTCTTAATTCCAGCTCCAAAGACTGGCAGCCCAAAGGGAAGTGTGGGAAAGCAAATAGTAACCCACAGCATGGGAGGTAAGTGAAAACTGTGGCTCTGAGAGATGCATTGTTCCAGCTAAACTGAGACCCTTTCCTTTTCTTTGAAGCCTTATAAGGCACTGTTCATGATCTGCAGTGGTGCATGTGGAAAGGAGGACTAGAGACAGAGTGCCAATTTAAAAGTAGGCTTTTATGATTTAATCACAAATATCATTCTCTTGCTGCAGACGTGAGAAGTACGCATATAGAAAATGGCATTGTGACAAATAGTATCAAGAGGTTTTTTTCTGAGTCCATTTAGTGAAGGCTGGGCAGGGAGGTTAGATGTGAAAAAGGAGAACGATAGAACTAATGGAGATGGAAGGGGAAGGCCCAAAGATAATGGGATGAAAGGAGTTTTTCACCTTGAATCATGTATGTTTCACTTATGAGGATTATTTAAAACTGTGAAGAAAACAATGCAATATTATTTTGTATTTAAAATACACCTGTATTTTCTGTATCTCATGGTTACTTTTTCAATATGTACAATGTGACCAGAATTTAGCTTATCCTTACCTTGAAGCGTGAACACAACAGAAAAATCAATTGTGGCTAATGAATGAACAGGAACAATAGAGATCTGCTGGCATTTGTCCCTAAAATCTCTGTGTGAAGGGGAGGACGGGGGAGCTTTGGCAAGGAGCTAGCCCAGATCTACTGAATTTCGATGAGGATTTCTCTAGTTTGTCTCCCATTCTGGTTGGCTGCATTATTATTTATTTCATCACTCAAATTGTGGTAGGTGCTGCTTGCCTTACAGTATGAATAACAAGCTATTGGGCTCTGCAGAGTTCACTTATGCAGTAGGAGAGAATAATTCTCTCCTCTGCAGGAACCGCTGGGTAAAATTTAATAGTCTTGGCTGTCCCTCAGGGGGTTAGGGTAAAGGATCATAATGGTCCCTTCTGACCTTAAAATATATAAGTGTATAACAAGAAGTATATACCAGGATTGTATCCTGGCCATGGTACAGTCAATGAATTCCCCCTACAGCGTCTTCTCTGATACGTTTCAGTCTAAAAGCTTAAGAACGACACAGCATGGAGCAGCATGACCACAACAAATGATGTGAAAGAACAGGCAAACTACTAAAAGAAGGTCCTGTGGTTACTTGGATGTGTCATATGACATACATATATGAACATATACCCTTTGGTACAGGAAGTATCAGTAGATTTTGCATAAATGCGCATGTTCATGTACATTCCCTTGTATCCCTGCAATAACTTTTGTGAAAGTATAGGACGTAAAAATTACATAACTAACTGTTGGATCAAGTAATACAGAAAATAAATGTATAATATCAGGTCCCCATGTTATCCCACAAATGGTGCTGCCACAGTCCCAGTTCTTTATTTGATAGCATTTTCATATTCATTGTTAAATTTAACCTGAAGAGGGACATTAGTAATAGTTCTCTGGTAAAATTTGACTAATCATAAAATGAAAACAGCAACTTTTTCACCTGAAACATCTGTCTGAGCACATTCTCATTCCCTTGGTCCAGTGAAGTGCATCATCTTCAGATTAGAATATTTCTCAGCAGGATCAGCTGTTGGATGTTTGACAACATTTCTATTTCAGTGGCCTTAAGTACCTTCAACATTTACAGCCTCCTGAGGCAAGAGGGAAAGGGAAGATAAAACCTAGCTAGCGCTAATGGTTCTGATGGCTGAATATCGAAGAACTAGTTAGGATTGCATTGCTGAGGTGTCTTTAAAGCCAGTAGGCTAGCAAACATTTTATAATGAGAATTTAGATCATGTAGAAATTGCCAGGCATATCAGGTATCCTTGGGATCTGTGGATTTCTGTCCTCACTGGCAGGTAGACAAGATGGCAGATTTCACAGTCCAGTAATTATTTGTCATTTGCTCTTAAGGAAGCTCTCAAATATGGCTGTGATAGGGGCACTGTACAGACATACAGGAAGTGTATGTGCTTCCAATTAAAAAGAACTAAATCAGGTAAAGGGAAGGTGACCAGGATGTTGACGCAGTCTTCCCACTTGTCAGTACCTGCAATGCAGCATGCGTATCTGCACCACGTTGCCAGTTACACAGAGCAGTTGGACAAGTTTGAGACTGCAGCTAAAAAAATGTCTTTGAAACAAAAGGTCTAGAACACATTGTCAGGAGAGAGATAAAGAGGTGGATATATGTGGGACTGTGTGATGACTAGTGAAGGGGGTAAGAAGTCTGCATAACACCTGAAAGATGCAAAAAGAAAAACTAGTTCTGCTGGGTGGTGCCCTGTGACACAACCAGGAAAAATGGGTTAGATTTAAGGAGGATTTTAGCAAAGGAATGCCAGGAAAATAAAAGTCAGTCATACAAGGTCTCTCCAGGAGAATGTTTCACGTGTTAAAGCAGGACTGGATAAAATATCTGTGAACTGCAGAGAAGAATCTTGTGTTGGAAGAAAGGGAGATCAGTGTTTCATGGCTGTTCTCTCAACGTAATTTCAATGAGTCAGCACTGGCAGTTAACATAGGCTAGTCAGTTTGACTTGCATTTCCAGTAAGTTTCTCTGTATTGTTCTCCTGTGTGCACTCGGTCTTTGACTGAGCTCGAGCACTCAGTCATTTGTAAAAGAATTGATTTGCTCTGATTGAAACATACATGATCAGGGGCTTTCCTGAGTGTCATGGAAGCCTGGGAGTGCTATAGTGGCATGAATTTGTGGTTTGATAATAATTTCTGATTTTGGGGTTGTTTTCCCGGTAAGATCTCAAAGAACTTTGCGAAGGAAATCAGTGCAAGTCTGTTAGTTACATTAGGAAAATGGTCCAGGGACACCCAGTAAGGCAGAGGCAGAGCCAATAGTCATCCCTTGTCTCTGATTCTCTGCCCACTGTTTGGAAGAGAAATTTCAGAAATGGGCTTATTGTTGTCCTGTCTGCAGCGTTTGCTTATCTGATGATGATACCAGCAGTCCTAAGAGGGAATTGCTCCAAATGTTCTCCGTACACCTCTGCTAAGGGTTACTGGCCTTGGAAAAGGAAGCGTACATATGCCAGCTCTTCAGCCACTGCATACTAGCTTAAATTAGTCGTGTTTTCAGATACACTGGACTGCTTGTGATAGAGGCCTGGTAATCTTGGTTTGTCAGATGATAGGCTTTGTCACCATTGTAGAGGGAGAGTAAACAGTCATGTACTTGTTTCGTATTTTTCCCCAGTGTGGACTGCCAGAGCTTATCTAGGGACAGCCTAACTAGTAGTGTGTGAAGATGACACCGCCACTCAGCATTGTCTGAGCCTTCTTGGAGGCTTTGTGTGATGGCTTTGGAGGTCTGAAGGATCTGCACACCCTCCTTGGTACTGACAAGGCCCTGTGTGTGTTTGTGATTTGCAGGAGGTGCTTTGTGCTACAAGCTAGGTGGGACTTCAGAAACAAATTCACTCGTATTTTTAATTTAAATATACCTTTCCTCCTCCCAGTAAAAAACCACACTTATATATGGGCTTAATTTAAAATATTCAACACAAAAGATATTTTATGTGTTTTGCAGCAAAGTATACAGATGAATCCTAAAGACATGAAAAGATTATGGGAATTAAAGTCTGTCAGTGTTCCCTTGCAAAATTTCTAAATTACCGGGATTTGATGTAAGTTTATTTCGTTTCAAATCAACTCTGTGGCAGGGTAAGTTGTAGCTGAGTTTGCTGCTGGTTTGATGCATCCATTGAATCTACTAGCAGCTGCAAAATTCCAGGAGCCTGGCCTTTTCATGATTCAGTGACCATGTAATTAGCCATGGGATTTATTCAGCCTTTTCATTCTATGTGACCCTTCCGTACAGCACCCTACCAAAATGCCCTGGTTAAATTCTGTGGCTTTATGTTGTGCATTCTGAGTGAGCAGCTTACAATTTAGAATCCATTTTCCTTGCATATACAACCAGATAAAATATCATCATAATGGCTGCCTGCTTGTTTGCATCATAGTTAAAGCTTAAAATATACAATCTGACTTTAAAACGTAGTGAACTGGGTCTTTGCGAGCAAAGGGCATTGAATTAGTTCTCTGTGTCTGCTTGGGGTACTGCCTGGAGTCAACTGACATCAGATATTTCTGCAAGCCAGTTACTAAATGGACCATCAGGAACGGACCCAAGCACATGCAGAGGGATAAACAGCCAAGCACATACTCAGCCCCCATCCTGCAAAAGTCTTAAATACTGTGACTTAATCATTTAGCAACACTATTTGAGCAGTTTCAAACATAACTACTCTTGGGGGCCAGCTCCGTTGTCTTTATCCGCCCTCTGGCTGGGAGCTCTGGGTGTGGGAGGAATGCAGGATTGGGTGCTTATCTCTTCATCTCGTCTCTGCTGTGTTTTGAGTTGCTGACTTGAGTGGTGATGTGCCTGGAAAAGATTGGCTGGGGGAGGTCAGCTACCGCCCTGACAGGCCCTGGTGGGAATAGAGGTGGAATATATATGGAGAATACAGTTTTTGTGTTGTGGTCCAGATTTGTTCTTCTAAAACCATGTAGTATAATTGAAATCACCTACTTTCACGTGCATGAGTTATGTCTTTAGTGCTTTCTGTGAGCAATGGGTCACAACTGGGAGTCTACCCAGAGGTTATCATCTGTGTGAGAGTTGTTGTTTCTAGCACTAATGGTCAAGATTTCGATCTCTGTTGTATGCTTTAGTGTGGAATAACTAGTTTTACAAAGGTGTGGCTGAAATAAAAATTTACAGTAGGTTTCACTTCCAAGGCCTATAGAGTGGCAGGTTACAAGTGCAATATCATCCAACAGAACTCTGCAAAACCACCAAAAGTGCCTTTTACATGTGAGAATTAGTTGTAGGTTGTTTCAGGACTGAAGGGAGAAAAGAGTGCCTTAAGGTGCTGCAGTTATTAAAAATATAAATAAAAGTCTTATCAAAGTGAGGTTTCCTTTCTTAAACTTAAACTTTCTTAAACTTAAAGCATTCTTAAATGCCAGTTACTCAGCTAAAGAACTGTCTTGGTCAGCAATGACTGCTGTGTGGTACGTGAATGGAGAGTGGCGAGGAAGAGCTTTGCTCAGGTCTCTAGTAGAAGGATGGTTGAACAGGACTGTACGTACTCTGGCAGCCAACAGGACTGACAGAGAAAGTAGTATGATGGCGTTTGCCATGTGTTACTCCTTTGAGTTTATCATATTTACAGCCAGTGTTTGTGGATCCAAAATCTTTCTTGAAAAAGCACTTTTAACCCTGCAGGATCAGACTGAAGCGTCTGTGATGGACTGCTCACAACTGCTTGGCAGGTCTGCTGTCTTTCACGCTTTCTTCGTCTCTGATGACGTCTCTGACCACTGTCCATTCGCTATGTGATGGTAAGTACTTCTGGTGCACTAGCTCACTTGAGAAAACTAAAATACTGCAAAGTGTGCCATATAGAAAGGCTCATTTGAGTCCAAGGCTTTCTGAGTAGTGCTACACAGCACACCTCCTTCCTTGTTTTCTGATCCCGTGGGCTACCAGAAGCAGGTCAATGATCCGTCAGCCAAACAGAGTATTGGAAAAACCTATGAATGGGAGATGATTAGCTGTAGCTGCAAGGAAAAAAGGGACAGTGCAGGGCTAACAGTGCTTCAAAGTCTGAAGTTAAAGGGGACTCTGAGCACATTGCTTTGAAGTCACTCTTTTCTAACGCTTCAGTTCTATAGCAGTTGCTGGTCAGCCTGTTTCACAGTACAGCATTGAAAAGCACAGTTGCAGTAGGAAGTAGGCTCAGAAGAGAACTCATGAGTTTTCTGTTTTTCACCCTAAGATGAATTTTCAACATTTCTGAGTTGAGGTGGCAGATAGTGATAGCAAATGCACAGTGCCGTAATTATCACTGGGTCAACCTCAGGGATGCCAGAGTCCCCCATCAGTCGCAGTGAATGTGTGAGCCATTGAGGGACTGGAAGCTGTCAGATGGCATCCTGCATCTGCATTCATATCTTAAGAGACTTTGGTTTCCCACATCACATTCTACCCAGGAATGAGCTGAAATCACTGTGCAGACTTCAGTGAGTTCAGCCGCAAGTACCTGTACTCTCTGGTGCCCAAGGTCCTGTCAGCCTTGCAACATCCCTGGGTAATGATAAGAGATCCCTAGAGAATGGAAATACGCAGCTTTCACATAAGCTTACAGACGACAAAGCCAACATGTTAGGGCCTGAATGCATAGAGAGAGGGGGTGTTCATGCACAGAAGATAACTCAGTTTAAGATTATGCCTTTAGCTGGAGTAGTACAGCTTTTTATAAACTGCATTTTATTAGTCTTTAATAGATTAGAAAATCTTTTTTTTTTCCACCAAAGATAGTTGGTTAGATTTTGTTCTTTTTACAGGTGTTATGTATCTTTTTTTTTTTCTGCCTGGAGAGCTGGGCAACTGATTGAGACATCCCTGAACTGATTTGTGTAACTTAAAAGTTCATCTTCAGAAATCTTTACCTTGAAATGCAGGGCTGAATTAGAACAGTTTTTTATTAGCTTCCAGACTCAGCACCCAGAACATATTTTCCCTTTGTTTCCAAGCTGAATATTTTTCTTCTCTAGCTTTCTGGGTATCTGGTGGATGCCAAACATTTCCATACCCATCTTCTATTATCTTGCTCCAAAGGTAAAACCCATGTCTCTTAAGCTCTAACCTTGTCTGGTAAATTCCTCTCTTCCTTCTGGGCGAGAGAGAGACTTGCTTTCCAAGCCCACTATGGCAAGTGTAAGAGTAATGAAATTAAAATACTGTGAGGTTTTTTTGACGTCATAAAAGACACAGTGGCAAGACTGTGACCTACATTTATGCTGGAGAATACAACCAGTGGCTAGTTTATTAGACACCAGCCACTGATATACACTATAGCCAGAAGTGTTAGAGAAGGTGTTAGAAAGGATGCTGTAAAATAAATAAAATCCATTTGGCTTAGAAAAAGCATTAAAGTCAGGTTTGTTTGAGTTTTTTTCTTCTTTACATCCTCTAAATGATGACATCTGTGAAAAGTGAATTTTATGTATTGTCATGAAAAATATGACAGCATTATTATGCTCTGACAGTTTAAGTGATGAATAATTGAAATTAATTTAACAAATATTGACTGTATGCAATGACTTTTTGTGATGCCAAGCAATAGATCAAATTTATAACCCTAACCTAACAAGCTCAGTCTCATTGCAGTTAGGGGTGTACATGCATTGGGAGTACCCTCTCCAGCAGCTCGGCGACATGCTGAACAACTCAGCTGCCTTTCCTGCTCCTCTGCCTGACACTACCTGTTGCCTAAAGCTGAACTGCAGCAGGGTTGTGCTCCTGAACTGCTGCAATTCACAGGTTGGTTTATCAGCATAAACCACTGTTAGTCCTGCTTTATTAGTAACTGCCCAGAATACTTACGGCGTTTGAAGGGAACATCTCTGTAGCTTCGACTGCTGAATCCAGTGGGAATTGTGGGAATTGTGCATCAAAGCCTTTAGGAATTGCAGCACCTTTTCCACTCCCTAAATGAGAACAGCACAGAACGTAACTTTTTAGGGCTTGCAGCAGCACAGTGCAGGTGACTATTGGTGCCTTGTGCTGAAATCACTGAGAAGAGTTGGGTGCAGATCTGATTTATTCGATACCTGACTGTGAACCCATCCGCACAGTACAGTGCTGCCAGTTCCCCCTGGTTGCTGAACATGAAATTGTCATCTTGTGTGCCACCGAGCACAGCCTTGGAGCTGTTAAACTCTAAAGTTTGTATCTTGCTTTTCAGGAAATACTGTGGAGGCAGTTAGTTTTGTAATTCCAATTTTAAGGACTAGAAACTTGGGCCAGAGGAGCCCAAGGTGCTTCTGAATCTGCTTGGGGACAGTGAAGACCGGCAGGATTGGTGCCTTGTCCCCCCCATCCAGGTCACTAGTGCAGCCCCCCTGGGCAGTCACAGCAGAGAGCTTTTCTGGCTAGGTGTGCTGGTGAGGACCGCGGAGAAAGGTGCGAAAGTCTCACCCTTACATGTAGAAGTGCAAATGAGGCTTAGTCACGATCTGAACGTAAATGTTCCAGCTCAGGAGGATTTACAGGCAGTATCTGAATGAATGGAGGCCAACTGCATCTTGATGGCTGTTTAGGTGAAGGGATTGACAAGGGGATCCATAGCTGCAGGCAGTGGACCAGCTTACCGCTCCCAGCTGTCCACCCCACCCACATTGCCCAGGCAGCTCATTGAACGGGTTGCTGAGCCGCTGTACTCAGTAGAGTGGCATTTCAGAGGAAACGGACTGATTTTTAGCTTGCCTGAAAATATGCGACGCTTGAGCTCAGCAGCTGCCTTGCTTGTGGCTGTGCAGGCTGTGCTGTGGTGTGCTGGGCTAGTCTTGGCTGTCCCACGCTGTGCCACCCCGATTTCTCAGCCAGTGACCTGACCATAACAAGTTTTGTGCTAGCAAACGGGCAGTGCCATTCCAGGGACTTATAATAAGCAAGCAGATAACTGATTTTGTTCCGGCATCATTGCCTGTCATGCAGAAATGTGTTTTGGAAGTATTGGGAATGATTTCACATGAATTTCACATTTATAAGCAATCCTGATTGAACAATTCCATCAGGAATCAAGGCTTCCCCCAAGCTCACAGGCTGGAGACCAGACCATCCGCTGTTGTCCCCTGCTGACTAGGCATACGGGACACTGCCAGCCTGGGCGAGGTGTCAAACCTGTGACCTCTGAGTGTGATAAACCCATTATTGAGCCCTAAAGCAATCTTCTTATGTACTTGGCATTATTGTTATCTGTAATGATCAGAAGATGAGGGAGAGGGGGGTACCCTGATCTGTGAAGTCCCCATGAAAGGTCCTGGCCAGGGAGGAGGCGGAGGCCCATCCCGGTCAGGCTGCTGGGAGGGGACCGCATTCCTCCGCTCCCTTCCACCCAGGGGTGGGGCACAGTCGGAAGCAGGGTGTTTGCTTTCATCTGTCCTGATGATAAGCACACAATATCCAGGTAACCCTGAAATATCTTTCCCCTGGCCTTTCTCCTCTGGAAAAAAGAGAGTCATATTAATCCTCTACCCAGGGTTAATAAAGATATGACTGGGTATAAAGAAAAAAAGATGCTGAGGGTTGGGTTAGGGCTGATCAGGGCCGATTAGCTTTGCCCTGAGCTACATCAGAAAAGATCTCTTATGATAGCCAAGACTTTTGCAAAGTGCTGCTCAGCAGCGACTCTCCACACTAGTCTCACCTGCACTTTGTTGTAGAGGGGACACAGTCTTAACATAGTGATGCCTTCTGTTGTACTATAATTCAAAAATGAAATTTCACAGAGGCACAGGAAGAACAAAACCAAACCTCTCAAAAATGATGTGATTGGCAAAATTGGCCAAGGCGTGAAATCGATACACACAGTAAAAAATATGAAGGAGCAAGATTTCTAGAAGTGATGTGGAGAAGGATTATAGCGTTGTGTAGAAGCAAAGACTGTAACTCTGCTTGTAGGGCGGCACTTTGCTAGATAGGTGAGCAAAAGACTCAGTGTGTTACAAAAAATAGCAAAGGTAGAAAAGAGCTTCTTTTTAAGATTAACTGAAAATTTTAACCTTGAAAAATTTGGGATCGACTTTTTGGTTATTGTGGTTGTCAGGACTGACATGCAGCAGTATGTGTAGCATTTTTCCTGGGAGGATAATTACAAGTTCTTTCACCCATTTTGAGAGGATCAGTCCTTACATCTGCTATGCAAGTGATGTTTTTCCCCTCCCCCCCGACCCCCCTCCCCATTTATGCCTTAGTTTCCTGATCTTTGGCATT
>Ga0065711_1040851_pt1 | contig 16625 bp, 6 predicted proteins | sample Hoacrofraction12_FD_59098 | JGI IMG/M metagenome (GOLD analysis project Ga0065711, IMG submission 59098) | Hoatzin crop microbial communities from Cojedes, Venezuela - Epithelial fraction 12 v2 (version 2) | ecosystem: Host-associated > Birds > Digestive system > Esophagus > Crop | place... | reverse complement strand
AATTTTTCTCCTCCTCCAGCTGAGTCCTCTGAGCTTTTGCAAATTCCCCTCTTCCATGGTAATTTCTTAGCTCTTGCCAGCCTTTCTACTCCTCCCCCATCCATCTGGCTGTGCCACTCACATTTAGTCCTTTATATAAATCAGTTCCAGTTTTCCTTTTACCTTTTGGTTTTATTTCCAGCCTGTAGCATCCTGGGAGTAAGTTGAATAGAGAGATGTATCCTGACTCTGATCAAGGAAACTTCCAGTTTCTTTAGTCATGTGTTGTTTTCATTAATGCTGTATTTTACTCTAAGCTTTGATCTGATTTACTTTCTACAGTCCCTTTAACATTAACATTTTGCAGTGATTCTGCTATGAAAGTATCTTTCATGTTATTTCCCTTTTCCCAAATATTTCTGTCTGTGTTCTCACAGATCTCTCAGGTTTTTCCATTTAGTCCCTAGGTTTATGAACTCCTTTTGAATTGTGTTTTCCCTGCCTTCCCTGGTGTTTGCAGCACCTCCTGATTTAGAATCCATATTTGAATTTAACTAGTATACTCTCTACTCTCACTCCGATCACTAAATCAGTCCACCAGGAGCAAAGTGAAAGGATGAGCCTGGAGCAATGTACACCTATGCAGAGGATCAGACAAACGAACAGCAATGAGCATTAACAGAGAAATTGTTAATATCAATACACTTCCCTCCTGGAGAGAATGTTGATGGAATCTAGAGCTAGGCAAAATGATACATGAATGGTTAGTCTCAGGTGGCATCTTCTGCAGATAAATTTGGATTAAGCGGCAATAAATTAATGGTCCTGCCTGTTAAAGGTGTCAAAAGAGTGTCAGGAGCCCAGCCAAGATGTAACACGAGAATGGATTAACATCTCACAATCTCCCTGGGATAACGTAAACTTTAATCTGGCTGCATTCCTGGGATAGAATTAGGACATCTGAATGGTGGAATGCAGTTTCAGCAAAGTATAAGCCTCAGTTGAAGATAACTTGGAGGTTCCAGAGCAACATAAATGAATGCACCAAAAACCCTCTGAATGAGAACAGATGAGATAGAACATAAAAGATTCTTAGCTGGGATTTGTCATATATTTTGGTCTCTTTGGGCCATGGACAGACTACTACCAGCGCTAAGAGATTGGTGTTTTGATCCAATCTCATGACAATCAATAGATTGCAAGGGCATATTTTATATGTTCAGCAAATCGGCAGATGCAATTTGGAGATGGATTACTTCTGTGCCTTCTGTCTACATGTGCTTGGCATATGTTCCCCAGGTAGATTAATAGATGTGTTGATCTACTGAACAAGCTAATTTGTTTCTCCCTATCATCATAATAAGCAGAGAGTTGACTGGTGACTGTATTGCTTCGTTTTGCTGTGTTATCCTTTTAACATCTATAGCTTCATGCAAGAGTTAAAACAGTAGCTAATCCAAGCTCATCTGGTTTTCATCTGGAAGTTTGGGCATATATTTGTGAATGAAGACATGTACCCTGATAGATAACACTTACTGTAGTCGTCAGGTGGCACGTGAGGTTATCTCACAAGTGCAGCATAAAGACTCAGATGTCAGCAGAATATAAAAATCCAAGGCACGGGGAAATGCTGATAGTATAAACATTGCGGCCTTCTCCTTTTGATAAAGATGAGAGTGGTGGGTGAGAACGTGAGGTCATGCGAGTCAAAACCCAAGTGCCCCAGTTTTTGTAGCCACCAGGTTCCTTTACAGCAGCATCTGCTATACCAAAATCACTGTTGTTTTGGGAGCTCCAAAACTCCAGTTTTGTTTATGCCTGCTTTGGCCAAAGGCAGATGGTAAGGTAGCAGTCCCATGGTCCTGGGTTAGCAAAGGGGAAAAATGGCTTGCTGTCTTGTGTGGGGAAGAGGAATGGTGGCCCTTTGAAACACCTACGAGCTTGCTGAGGTAGCCAGTTAGAGGCACTATTCAAGGTAATATCAGAGGTCTACAGTGCTGATGCAAGGAAAAAAAATAAATCAGGCTGTTTTGCATGGTTGTCCAGTGGGAATGACTGAGGACTGCTTTCTGTGCTTCTTTGTAGAAGTCTGTAGTTAAGTAAACCACTGTGGCTTGTTGGAGGTTCAAGTGAACAAAGTACTGTGGTTGTGTCAAGGGAAGGATTTGGCAGCAGACTGGCGTGCTAGAAAATTGTAAAGTGGTGGAGACAAAGCGATACTGGCAACATGAAGTGAGCTGATGGAAATGTTCCTTTAGGCTCACTGAAAAAATAGAAAATAAGTTTGACAGTTACGTCTCTGTTTCTTTTCTAGAATGGATTGCTTTTTCTTCCAGAGATTCTGCAAAAGATGTAGGTATGAGAAGCAGAGGCTTCAATTGCAAATTTAGAGGGCAAGCAGCCTACCTTACAATTCTTATTCTAGAATCAGCACCACAAAGCACCCCCTTGCAGAGAAACTGTAAGGTTTCAGCACATCTCATTTCCTATCTTACCACTGGAGAAAACTTCCTAGGCTGGGAGTTCAGTTTGCAGCACAACTGAGGAGTGGAGTACGAGCTGAGTGGGAAAGCATGATTTGTGGAGACAAGATCAAACAAGTTGGAATCTTTCCACCTGCCTGTCGTTAACTTACACATTTGAGCAAAACCAAACCACTACCAACATCTAGAGATTTTTATCCTGGAACACTTTTTTTTTTTTTTGTTCTCACTAGATTTTGGAGAGGCTGCACCTGACCTTTGTGGGTGCTGACTCTAGATGTGTCAAGAAAGCAGTTCAGTAACAAGCTAACTGGAAATAATTTTTTTAATTAGTGTAATTGGATTACACCAAAGTGTTTCTGGGGAGTACTGTTCTGCTTCAGATAAGTTTTTCAAACTGTCCTGGCTATATGTCACTCCTAAACCAATATATTATATAGGGGTTTAGGCAGGAAAAAGGGCACTGGCCAAATAAATGCTTGATTTACTTCAGATTTGATATTTAATATCATGAGGAACTTAGCATGGGTTGCAGTAGGTTTTTACTAGGACAGCAGATTGTTTTGGAAGCTGTCATCATGTGCACCTTGATTTCTCAGGAAGTCATAAGGTTATAGGTATTTTCTTAACCTTTGTTGCTTGCTTGTCATCAGCAGTTGAAATCCCATCACCATCAGCTGTGGACAGACAAAGCAAACCACCCCTTTATACAGGACCTCACCTTTTAACAGGAACGGGTCATCAGTCAGCTATCCGAGGCACTGAAGGCCCTCAGTCAGCAGAAATTGTAGAGATAAATACTGGAGATCAGCCTGAGACATACCTGGAAATCTGTGTATCTTCCGTAGTGAAATAGCTGCATCTCAAAAAGTATTTGTCTGCAACACATCTGCTTTCAATTAGCAGAGGAAATAACTAGCAAATTATTGGTGTTATTTCCCTCCGCAGTAGTTTTTTCAAGGCAGGTCTATAACCTTATGTACTTGACAGCATATTTTAGCACTAACACTTGGTATGGCTGTTTCTTCTCCTGAAAGGAACTGTGATTCTCGCTAAGGAAACCCACTGAATGCAATTAATTCATTTACTGTAGCATGGTTCATTACGCTTCAACAGATCAGCATTTGCTACTTGTAGTTGATGGCTGAGGTCAGTCAGCATCAACTGTAAGCAAACTTAATTTCAGAATTTCAGCGTTGGTTTCAATCTTTGGCTTCTGTCTGTATGTTGTTCAAGTTGAGATTGAATTTGACTTTCGTGTGCACAGCCCTTTCATTACTATAGATCCTCTAAATGACATTATAATGGATGACATAGCTAATACCTCCTGCCCTCAGGGAGGTCATAGCAGGTTACTCGAACATTACCTGAAAGTTGGGTTATGATGGCCCGAGTAAATGTTTGGTGAAGATAAGTAACTGGATGATAAAGACTAAATGCCCATTGGTTATCCAAAGAAACTGAACAAGGAAAACAGGCTGGGAGAAATTGTAAGAATGGTTTATTCACATGGACACATGGTATTATATTAAACATGGGGTATGCTAGAGCCTCTCTTTTTTTTATTACATCCTTAACAGTCAAGTGAACATGATTTTAGAAGAGTGGAATGTTTTAAGCAAACAGTGATGACCTAGATTTTCAAAATCGGTGAGCTTGAGGACACTGTCTTCATTTTATGCCTCATTAGCTTAGCCTGTTCTTGAGTTTCCATGGAAACTGCTTCTTCTTTGGTGACAGATAAACTTTTGATGGTTCAAGTAAGAAGAAGGTAGCAGGAGGTACTAGGGCAGAGAATGTGTTACAGAGCCCTAGTGGAAGAAGGCAACAAATGAACTTTGAACATCAACAAAGGAGTGATAGTAGAAGATGATAAATGTCCTTGCATTGACAGCTAGGATGATTCAAAGTTACTAAGGGATGTGAAAATACAAACCAAACAGAGCATGACCTTGTTCTGATAGTTAATGAAGTTACACTGAGCTCAGGATAGAATGACAGAGATCAGTTTGACTTTCTCATTATGGATAAGCAGGGCTCCAACACAAAATTTCAAATGCGATGGTGCTGAGAGAGTATTCTAAGAGCATTAAGCCTGATGTAGCTTTGTGCATGAGGCATCTATGATGAGAGCACACTTCTGCTGGATGGCTATAGTGTACCCGATGCATCTCTAGGTTATTGTATATACAGTGTTGTACCTGTCAGTCGGGGATTAATAGTATGAAGTTATTAATATAACATGATTGTATTACAGATAGGACTATTCTTCTTGGCTGGTATTTTGAATTAATTGTAGGATGGTATTTTCTAAGGACTTCAGAAAATGCAGTCAGCAGTCATTGTGCATTGATGTTCACTTGGTGTTCAGCTCTTGGCCCCTTTTTAAAAATCACAGCCATGAAGCATGGTAGAAGCCAAATTTTCCAGTAATGCTTCCAAGCAAGTGTATATGGTTTTTGCAGGCTTAGACACTTGACTGATCTGTATGAGCGTGCTTTGTCACTGGTATTGGGTTATTAGCTATCTTTAGTGCTCTGTAAGGAAGAGGTGCAACAGAAAGGACTTAATCTGGTTCATTATGGATACAGGGTGAGGAACAAAAGTCAGACCTGACAGAGCCATTGTCAATCTGAATGTATACTTACATTGAATACAAAGTGCCGCTTTCTTTCTGATAGTGTAAGTCCGCCTCATCTTTACAGTTTCAGACTAATATGTGTCCATTCTGCTTTAAGAAGACTTTATATTGGGACGTGTGGCTTATGGTTTTATGTCTTACTAATGTGAGCTCATAGTTTACAAGTCAAAAGTGATATAAAGTGTTTAGATTCTTGTCACCACAAAAGATTTCAGCAGGGCCAGACTGAAAATTATGCAGATAGTTGGGCACTAGAGAATGGGGAACTGTAGGCATGATTCTGGACTCTACTATCATGGGATTCTGGACAAGTTATCTGATACTTTTCTCAGGCCTGTGTTTTCCAATCTGTAAAGTATTATGATGGTATCTCTCTTCTTATAAGTAGTTCTTTTAAGGTCTAGGAGTTGAAAGGTCTGCATGTATACTGGGGGGGATCTGTAACTTTTACTGGCCAAGCAACAGGGCTAACTGCACGTCAAAAGCTGTTAAATGGTACTGTTGTTTAGAAGTTAGCCCTCCTCTTTTGCTCTCTAGTTCAAGTGCTTTTTATTGCCTGAATACAGGATTAGTTGTGAACAGAGGCGAACTGGGCTCCTGAGAGGGAGACAGGGTGTCAAAGGTTGTCTTTGCCTTTTTGTTTGCACGTTGAAGTTGTGGTCATATAGGTGGTACATGGGAGATGCAGAACAGAGGTGAGTCTGGCATACAGCCTGTTGAACACAAGCATCTATTCCATGAGGCACAGTTAGTATTGAAGTCTCAGTGCTCGTCAAGTTGAATTGAAAAAGCCGGAGTGTAAACCGGGCAAGCTGCAGACCAGCATTCTAGAGTTTGAAAATAGTGCCAGCCCCCTGCCCTGTCATTGCACTCTGTTGGGAACTAGCAAAATGCGAGATGAACTGTAGAAGCTTTTTCATATGATGTTGGTGAGGCTTTGATTGGAGCTCTTGGCTAGCATTATGTAATGGATCATCTCCAGCTCCAGGGAGCCTCACCATCCACAATACAAAGACTCCAAATCTTCACACAAGTGTACAGCAAGTCAGCTTTGCCTCTTGAGCTTTACTTGAGAGATGCTGTTCATTGCTAGGAGCATCCTGGTGAACTCACCACCCACCTTTCTGCAGAACTTGGTCATGCGCATCAAGATCAGCTAAGCTAGAGCTGAAGTACGCTGCCTGGCTTGTATTTAAAAAAAAAAAAAAAAGTAAGCATCACAAATAGCGATAGCAACACTGTTCTCTCCACTTTGTATGTGATGGCCTTGCTATTGTGTCTAGCACAATGGAGAGCTTACCGCTTATCTTCTTGGTTTGCTCTGCCTATGCATGCTGTAGGCCCTGTGCATCGCTAAGCCTGACTTTTTCTAGAGAGGACTAAATCAGAGATCCAGGCTACTTCCCTCCTCCCTTCCACCAGGTGAAGAAGAGTTTGGAGCTGGATGCCGTTTCTGCTCAGTTCTGTACTGTGCCAGGCAGTAAGGTCACCAGGGAAGGTGGCAGGCACCAGGCTGGATCAATAGCCCATTTAATCTGTTAACCTGACGGTGGCCAGACTTTAGTGCTTATGTTGGTACGTTTATTTCTAAACCTGCTGCAGGCTTAATAAAGACATGCAATAAGTGAACCTAGAGCTAGTCTGCCTGAGCTGCAGTGTCATATGAAGAGGATAAGTGGGGGTGAACCTGCTTTAGGGAGAAGTTTCTTGCAGCTGTGTATTCTCTGACTGGTCTAATACTGCAAGGGTTTGTCCCTTGCCTGTTCTTTGATCTAGTGTAGACAGGTCATTTCAGGGGACTCTTGTTTATCTTCATTCATTCAAAGGATCATGAAAGCAGGGAGCAGTACAGAGATAAAATGACATACATTTGTTTAATGGTACGGAGTATGTAGACTTGCAGAGTACCTGGACTGCATGGAAAGGCCGCTTTCAGTTCCTATTTTCATAGTTAGATGGGCATAGTTATTTGTAAAATCTCAATTGCTGTATGCAGCCTTGAGGATCAAATGCTGCTCTCAATCCCATCAGCTTAATTAAAATACAGTTAGGCTGGTATGTGAAGCTGCTGAAGTACTGCAGCAATGTGTCTAGATGTACGAGGAGACACAGGCACATTGAAGGCACGACAAAGGGGACTGCTAGGCCAGCAGTGCTACAAATGGCTGGACTCTGACAGTGATCTCTCAGTGTCTGTGTTGCCACATGCTTTTCCTATGTTTTGAATCAGCCTTTCCATAGAAATCACTGAACTTACCTCTTCACAGAACCACAGAATGGTAGGGGTTGGAAGGGACCTCTGTAGGTCATCTAGTCCAACTCTCCTGCCGAAGCAGGGCCACCTACAGCAGGCTGCAGAGGACCTTGTCCAGGAGGGTCTTGAATATCTCCAGAGTCTTGCCTGAGCACAGTCTTGGCTTGACCACAGGCCAACTGGCCTCCTCTGGCTGCCGATCCTGCACCTCCAGCATCCTGCCTCTGATAGCACAAGGCAGATGTTTCCAAGCAATGTCCCTACTTCTCAGGGATGGGAACTGCTGTTGCACAGATTTTTTTTGGAAATTGGGCTTTTAGGTGCACAAGGATTGTGAAACAGAGGCTGGAACATGCTGTTTGACCAGAAGTCCTGTGTCAGCTGTCACATCCGTGGGCAGAATAGATCGTGCAACCATGCCCTCTTGGGTCCCCTCGGGGTGGGGAGTAGTGGGATCTTTCAAGAAAGGGAATTGGTTAGTCCCAGCTTCTCCACTTTGCCAGCGATGCAAATTGCTACCCAAAGGCTGTTGAGAAAGAAGCCCGTCATGATGATAAGCGACTGTCGAAAACAACATCTTGTGACCAAGTATTATGAAATCAGCAGACCACAAAAAAAAATAGCAGAAGTTGCTGGGGCAGATACCTCCTTTGCTTTCATGTGACTATCTAATCTACCCTGACCTGCCAAGTTCTTTGAAAGGATGTTACTGTCTGAACTCCAGACAGAAATATTATAGCACCTCTCTGTATTTGCTAGTGTGGGTACAGTAACGAAAATGTATACCAGCAAGAGTTTGGTGCTGGTAATGCAATTCACTCTTACGGGTCTTTAGAGGCAGAACTCACTGTAATGTTCTTGTCTGAGTCTTGAGAAGATTAAATCTAGGAAACCTTTAGGATCTAGATAGGGGTTTTTAATGTTATTTGTTCTGAGAAACAAGTACCAGCTATTAATGGGCTGCCTGACTTCTGACAAAGAGAGTACCTGACCTTCTTTGTAAGACACCTAAAGTAGAGATTATCCTTAATTATCCTCAATATTTGTCCTATAAATTGTCCTGCAGCAGTGGCAGGTATGCCTGTGCATGGGGTGTGGGGACAAGTGCCCTGGGGTGGCCCTGGGAGGCAGTGTGTGCCCGCACCAGCTGGGACACACCATGGGGTCATGATCCTACCCCCACCTCCCCCTCGTTTCCACAGATCAGTAATCAAGTTGCTGAGCTGTACCAGAAGTAACCTGCTAACCGTCACCCGATGTCTTGCTCTGAGTGCTGCTGCTGTGGTCAAGAGCAGGGCAGAAGCCGAGCCTGCCCTTCTCTCTTGTGTGCCATTGGGAAGTGGCATGGCTCCTGCACCCGGGCCCAAGGTCCAGTGGGGTGAGTGGGGACGGCGGGAGTGCTCTGCTTCCCCATACTCCCCTGCCTGGGTGAAGAGTCCAGGTTACAACTGAGTAACCGCAGTTACCCCCCAGACAACTCATCGCTTCCATGAAGCTCTTACGAAGTGTGATTAATTACATGATAAGAATAGAAAATGTTTCAGAAGTGAGCAATAGCTTTGTGCAGGGGTTAACAGCATGTGTGTCCTTTGCATGGCCCAGTGCTCATGCTCTCCAGCCACCCCAGACTTGCATCCTCCAAGACCCCACTGATACCAAGGTAAGACAGGGCCTTACTTGTCTTTAGAGGTCTCTAAACTTTTGGAATTGGTATAGTAATTCCCTGGAAGCATACTGTAACTTACTTTTCTTTTTGAGGTTGTGGTGGTTTTAGAGTAGAATTATTTTCATCTGCCACCACCCAACAACCACACCTGGTGCCTGATGTGGAGGGGAGGTGGGGACAGGCAACAAGAAGTGAATGACCGCAGTGTAATGAGTTGTAATCATCAGGGTGATGTCATTGTATTGGTAGCTAAGATTATAAAGATATGCAGATTTATGAGCTTTCTTAGAAGATGTTTGTCACTAAAGGGTCTGGCTTGATGCATGTAATTTCTCTGAGATAGTGTCTCACCTGATTGTAGAAGTCTTGGCCAAACAGCTGCCTCCTCATACTGCCATAGATGTTTTGGAAACATCCTCTCCTAAGCCATCATGAAAGCATCCTCTGTTTCGTGCCTGGAATTCAGCCCTGTCCTGATTGAGCAGAAAGTCCCATTCTTCAGAGCCAAGGAGGAATAGTTTTATTATAAGTTTACATAACTTGAAATACTGAAGGGCCCTAAAATTGGCAGTGTGGAAAACTTCACAACATTATAAACTACCCAGGCTTCAACACAGAGAACAATTTATCCCTGTCATATAACTCCACAGCGCCAGCAAACAATGCACAGCCTTTCATGAACTTTCTGGTCAACGTGATGAGTTTCTTAAGAAATAAAATATCCCATCATCACCCAGGAAGAGGTATTTTAGACCAACTTTTAAGACACAAACTTCATCAGAGTTTACCGAGTTATCTCTTCAAGTAGAGTTGTGTGGCAGGGAGATGACTTCCTCACAGAGCAATTGCACCTGTCTAAGTTTATAACTAAAGTCTGTACTGTCTTAAGATATTCAAGTTGTTCTCTTCAACCCTAGAACCCAAAATCCAGCTGTCAGCTTGCGGTTGAAGTATAAGCTTTCAAGGGCAGAGGGAATTCCTTTGTCTCTAAAGCAATCACCATGTGCCCTGAAGCATAAGATTTTCTTACTAGGCTACTCAGGTTTTTATTAGGATCCAGTGAGTTAATGATACCAAAATCCGATGTTATCTTTCTAAAGAATTTATTGAGCAATTTCCCCACAACTTGCTTATATCTACTAAGCTCGCTAGGTAATTTTAATCAAGTCCTCTCATTTTTACTAAGATCTCCCAAGTTTATTTTGCAGATTGTCTCAGCATGAAAGGTGTCACAAAGTCCACCTCTGCAGGACAGCTAGGAATTGCCTTTCATGATTGGAAAGAAAGTAGGAAGTACAGGAACTTTTGAGGAAATGAGGAATACATTTCATGCTTTTGGGTGCTCTGGGACAAATAGACCTGTGGCTTGAATCAGGGTCCCACCCTTTTGGCTGCAGCTTATAACATGTTCTGTGAGTGTTAAAGTTATTTACAGTAAATAAATACCATCCTACAAGTGTTTGGGAGGAGATGAAAGCAAAGGCCTGAGAAAGGTAAATTCTTCTTTTAGTGCAGGGAAATTGCAAGGGATCCCAAGACTGAGATACCCTTCCAGGTCACCAGTTCAATCCATCCTAATACAGCACGTTGCTATCATCGCTTCCTGCAAAATAATTCTGCCGCTTACGTATCAGGGGCGCAGCCCTCGGGAACCCACTGGTTCTGTCACTGTGTGCTTGAAAGTAGATGTCCCACATTAGTGACCACTGCCTGTGAGAACCTACCATCCTCAATGGCCTCTTGATCAGCTGCCTCAGTGGATACCAGAGGACAGGTTTTGTTCCTCAGAAGTGCCAGTCTACTCATCCTCGTTCTTTCTGCTGCAAACTAAATGAATGCAAAGAATAATGTGTGAGGATCTGCGCGAGGAGTTAGTTGGTAAGATGGACCACACCATAAGTTCTCATCTGTATTAGCTATGTCCTGGGACAAACCCCAAGACACAGTCCCTTCAGATCAGCTTCATGTGCGTGCGCTGGCAAAGCATCATGGATGCTTAGGCAACTGTTATCAGATCTCTGTTTATAAATACAAGATTTTGAATTTGGCTTGAGTGCTTAAACTCACTAGCAGGCAGGCTTCCCCCCCAACAAAATCACAATAACAACCACCACTAACAATCACTGTTTCACCTCTCCCACATTAGCTATTAATAATGTTAATTTACTTCCTTTGAGAGATACCATATGTTCCCCTTCCTGATCCCGCTACAGGCATAAGAAAAAACTAAGGAAATTAGAGAGACTCCATAACACTGATGGCAACATCTAATGTCTTATCAGGCTTCCTGTTGTTGGGAGTATTGTTTTCCTTTAAAGATTAATATTTACAATGGTTACTTAGTTATCTCAGTTCATTTGGTGACCATTAAAGATTCCAGCTCTAAATGCGATGAATGAACCTCCTTTTATTTGTCCTTGATGACTTATTTGTCTTGTGCCTCGCCTGGCTGAAAATCAAGGAAAATAATTATTGGGTTGGGCTTTTACTGCCATTTCATTTGAGGGCTCAAAGTGCATGTTTCTTTTTGATTTAGAATGGGAACCCTTGCTTGCTGCTTCTGCTGATGTATGCATATTTAAGAATATATGTTTTGTGATTAGAAGCAAAGTTGAAGTAGGTATTTTCCTCTATTTTTCTTAAACTGCATGCTTGGTTTTAGTACATCTTAACAGGGAAAATGAGGGTGTTTCACATTTCATCCACAACTGCAGCAGCAGCTATATAGGCTCACCAAAGTGGTATTTGGTGGGACAGAAAAGGCACCATGTGCCTGGCTGTTGTGCATGGGCTAAAGAGGTAATGGTCTGTCCATAGTTTTCCGCTGTGCGTCAGCTGAAGTTCAGAGGGGTTTCTCTGCAAGGGCAAAAGACAGTCCTTTTTCTCTTGTATTTTGTAGTAAAAGCCCCAAGGCACAGGAGGAAACAGTCACTCCATGTGATACAGATGGGGAGTCTTACTCCAGCCGCCTGCTTCCAGAGCTACAGAAGCATTTCTAGGTCTTTTTTTAGGCACAAGAGATTTTGAAGTCCTCTTGAGCTGTCTTTGTCCCTGCTAAAGAGGAGCACAGGAACGTTGTCATACTCACAGGGGTATTAGACCCAGCCCTGGAGAACACCACCAGAGACAAACATGGCCTATATTACAAACCCTTGTGTTCTAAATCTGTGCCAGGTGCAGCGTCACAGCAGCGATGAATATGGATACAGGAGCTGTTTTCAACCCATCCTGATTTTCTCCTCTAACATGGATTAAAGATGACTTTGCCTCCACTGGAAGTTGTCAGTTGCCCTTAAAACGGATTCATTTCTGCCTGTGGGTGTGAAGTCCCCCCAAGTTCACTTCTGCTGGTAACCCCAGTGCTGAGCACCTCCCCACATACCTTTTCTACCCCAGCCTATGGATATTTTCTCAAGTAAAGTCCTCTGGAGCACAAAGGCCAGGATCAGTCAGGTCTGTTGGCAGACTGGAGCAGCAGAGGACTCGGTATGGAGTGATGTGATAATCATTTTGCAGCAGGTCTGCACACTCTGCATGTGAACCGCCCGACCCTTGTGAGCAAGCCTGTTCTCAGGCACAGTCGGCTTCTAGACAAGGGATAACTTATAATCGTGACATTTCCAAGGTTTCACTCTTTCTCCTCCTTCCTAGTGCTTGCCCTCCTCCCAGCTGGTGAATATGGGACAGACGATCCCAGCTTTTATAGGGGGAGGCTGGTTTCCCAGGTTCTTTGCAGGCTGCTGTCTCATCCTGAAACAGCATATTTGATGTGCTTTTATAGCGAATTCATTTGCACTGTGACAGATGTTTCTGATACGATAAGAAACATGGCCCAGGGGCCAGTGGCGCTGTAGAGCCACTCATGTTCCTCACCTGAATTGCAAATGAGATATTGCTTTCTTATCTGTTAAAAAACATGAGCAACTGCACATACAAATAATACGCCACTAACTGCCAGCTGTTTGTGCCAATGACATTCTTCTTTAAAGGACAGCTCCCCTAATCATCTGTTCTTTTCCCTCTTGCTGAAAATCTGGAGCTCTTTTGCAAGTGCAACAGAAGAGGTTTTTTTTTTCACTTTAAGCTGCAGACAGAGCAGTTACTTTAAAATAATTATGTATGAGCAAAACCAGCTTCCATATTTGATATGGGTAGTACCTGATGATTTTTTTTTTTTACTTCCTTGTCCTTTTCCTGCATAACTCTCTGGATATGAAAGAGAAAGTGTCAGTGTTGCTTTCTGTTTCTTGGCGAAACCTTTTTACAGAGCTTACTGTCTTTTGGTGATTTCAGGGTTTCAGTTCTGAATGGTATGGAAGAAAGCTACTTAGTGTTTAAAAATACTGTTTTCTGTTTATGAAAACATGAAAGAGAATGGTGAATCACTTTCGTCTTAAGGTTTGTAGAAGTTTGGTTTTTAGATACCTTGAATTTAAGTTGAAGGTAAAAGCACCTCTAGAATCCCAGGCACAGAAGTAAACAGGCCTACTCACTTGGTAACCTTTTCTATTAAGCCTTGCAATCAACAGAATTTCAAAATACTACCAGGTGAAGTTATCCTGGTAATTGATCTGCTTGGTGTTTTATTAGGGTAAGACTGAGAAACTTTTCAGGGTTTTGCCAGCTCCAGGCAGAGATGAACTTCTTACAAATGACCTTCTGGGAGAGCTTGGCTGGGGGGGACATGATTCATTGGCAGCCTGCTGGTGACAGCCTTGTTTCTATTGTTCTGAAACTCTGGTCTCGCATTTCTCCTGTTAGATAAGCTGCAACCATTAACTACACAGTGAGCTACAAATAAAGTGTGATGTAAGAATTAAGCTTATTATCTGATTGGCAGCATGGGGCCACTCTTCCAGGTTAAGGATTTTATTTTTAAGAAAAAACCTTAGCATTTTTTTACATTTCTGAAAGCATTGTCCTCCCAAAAGATAAAATATGCTTTTGGAAGCTGCAGTGTGTATATATAGTGTGAGCTATAAATAGTCTGGAGCTAGTGCTGCACAGTACCAATGTGCACAGATATTAAGGACAGATTCTGATCTTTATGGCTACACTGGGGCTACTGAGAAACACCAGTTTAAAGCAGTGGCTTTTAAATGTTCGTATTCACACCAAGATCAGAATCTTGGCTGGGGACTTTAAATGTGTCTTGAGGAATAAAGCAGTTTGGTAGCCTCAGCTTAATCTTAGTTTTAGTTGGAGATTCCATATCAATTTCTGGAACTATTATTTGAGACTAATACCAAGGCAAACGAATTTGCTTTTAAAGTGAGGAAGGGCGTGACTATTGTGGTAGCTGAAAAATAGGTGTCTATACTCCCACAGCTCAGCTGCTGTAAATGGATGTACATAAGGATTTAGAAATGGTTGCTATTCAGCTCTTTCTGATGGTGAGATGACTTCCAGCAATTCAATGATTTATGATAATGTTGATATTCACGCAGGCTATTCAACTGCCAGGATAAAGACTACAATGGCTGATCAGTCACTTTTTCTTCAGGCGTAAGCTGGTGACATGCTGACATCGGAAACAAGTTCTGGAGCGTTATCTTCCCTGCTACAACGGGGTGGGAGCCATGGGGAGGGGGAGAGAAGAAAAGTGCCTGTTTATAATGAGTTATTGACCGTGTGTTATCTCTTCTGCTGTAAAATCTTAATGGGACAAAACATGGTAGTATTACGAAGGGCATAGAAGGTAGGGTCAATGCCAAGGTATTAACCTTACTTAGCAAATTTGTGATAAATAAAATAGATCTCTTGTTTCCGCAAGGAATTTTACAGCAGCTTTAAGTTATACATTAGAACTTGCTGCCCTCAGTTGCATCCGCACTCACATTTGGACAGCAAGAAGGGCTGTTTGCGCAATTTCCCGGTGGCCTGTAACTTCAGTGCAGTTCTGAAGCCTAATTCTGGATGCCTAAATCCTCTTTTAAGTCCATCAGGTACACCTAAGAGAATGAGTCAGGCCACCTACGCAGTGATGTCTGAGATGGAGCAGATGAAGGCTGCCGGGCTTCGGTGGTACGCAGCAGACGGCCACGTTGTCAGCCCTGCCAAAGCATTTTGGGAATTAGTTCTGTGGTAACTTGCTGTGTAGGATTCAGTGGAACAGCTTTCGTTCATACCAGTGAATGCCTGATGTCTTTTGGAATATTTGCTTGTGGTCTGTGGTGGTCTCGGACATAACTGAAGGCAGGTAGATTCCTTCCATGGATGATTTGTCATGTAAGGTTTGCACTTGTGCACATCAGACTTTCCAGTCACCTTTACCAGCCTGTTTATTTGACAAACTTCTCAGATACTCCTGGGGCAGGACTTGACTCCTGCTTTCGTGTAGTCTCTCATACGCTGTCGTGGCAGCTCTCGGAGGCTGTAGAAAGGGGGCAGGAGAGGCATGAACAACCCACTTAGTGTACTCCTTCCAGCTCATGAAACGCTGCACCAGGACGCTGCAAATGAGCCGTACTGAAATGCACTGCAGTGGGGCCCGTTGTGGGCACTGGGAACAAGAGCACATCTCAGAGCTGTCTTCAAGGTGCTCTAGTGCACACCAGACAAAAGGAAGGGACCTGCAAGGATCCAAAAATCACTTTGTCCCTCTAAAACTGCTGTGCCCCGCTTTCTATCCTTGCTATTCATAAGCAGCTAGGATAACTGGGAACAGGGAACTGCCTTTTGCATAGATACACAGATGCTCCCATACCAGTGACATGTAAATCCAGTAATTAATAAAGCAAGAGATGCAAAAGCCACACCAGTGCACCTCATTCCAATATCATATTGCTGTGAGATCCCTTTAAACTCACTGGACATAGCCAGGCACTGGCCAGGGGCAAGGAGAGTCCCTGCTGCTCTTCCCGAGAGGTGGCTGAGCTGCCACCCTCTGGGGTTTAGGTCTGGCTGTACCTGTTCCCCTCTGCGTGCTCAATCTGCGTCCCCAACCCATCTCTGCAGGGATGCATTTCTTGAAACAACGGGAGGTGGCAAGATATGCTCCCAGCCTTCCTTTCTAATTCTGTCCCCTCACGTGGTAAATGTCTTTACTTGTGTCAATCCACCGACCATTAATTTTTGTGGTTGTTCTTGTTAGCAACAACCCTGGAGTTCAAACTTACAGGTAAGAGCCTGCCACTCCTTAGTCTTAGCTCTGGTGCTGACTGTGGAAATATCTCCCCCTGTCTTCAGTTTGTTCCAGGCAGAGAAGGGAGTTTCTGTGGCAGGCACAGCTCTGTTATTTATCTAGGCAAGCCTGAGTATTTTCCCAAAGAATTTGTGAAATAATCTCTGAATGATCAATGGCACAAGCATGTGACTCCAAGTCACTGGACAGCAAGCTATTTCAAAAAGCATCCACTCTACAAATCGAGTCTGAAAGACTATCTGGTGTTAGAAAGCACTTAATTTAGAGAAGTGCCCATCTTGTGAGTGATTGTCATGTCATAAGGCAGTATTGCAGCATTCCTCAAGGGTAGCGCACAGAAATAGGTTCTGCTTTTGTGCATGACACATGGATAACACTACGCTGAATGTAAATATGTTCAGATGCAGGTTCAAATACCCATGACCTGCAGACTCTATTTTTTTTTTTTTTTTTTTCCG
>Ga0065711_1040845_pt1 | contig 16625 bp, 8 predicted proteins | sample Hoacrofraction12_FD_59098 | JGI IMG/M metagenome (GOLD analysis project Ga0065711, IMG submission 59098) | Hoatzin crop microbial communities from Cojedes, Venezuela - Epithelial fraction 12 v2 (version 2) | ecosystem: Host-associated > Birds > Digestive system > Esophagus > Crop | place... | reverse complement strand
TGGACAGGGCTCTGAGCAACCTGATCTAGTTAGCGGTGTCCCTGCTTGCTGCAGGGGGGTTGGACTAGATGACCTCTAGGGGTCCCTTCCGACCCAAAACTTTCTATGATTCTATGATTCTATGAACAGATAAGTATCTCCAGAGGGCAGTAAATGTTATAGATTTTAAAGATCAGTGGAATAAAATCTTTGGACTCTTTTTGCTTTCATCACTGATGACAGAGGGCATCTAGAGGACTTCAGCTACAGACTTAGAGGTGGTATTCAGCTGCCTAAAGATATGTAACTACTGACACTTGAAATGCCCTAGGATACATGAGACATGCACAACTGAGATCGGGCAGGATATTCTAAGACATTTAGTTGTCCATCCTTTTGCAGCTGAATCCCTTCCTTAAATTTTAGATGCCTATACTATCATGACATGAATCTTACCCTGTCGTAATATAAATAATATGCAAAAAATTATTATCACTACCAGAACCTTTCTAAACAGTTCTCTCATTTCAAGCCTTTATTTATGTCCTGCTTCAGGCACTGGTACAAAGAAAGAACTAATTTTGCTCAAGAGTATTTCCCAAGTCCTGTTTTTATTCATGAGTAACCTTGTTAAGAGCTTTCAAATAGCACTATTCCATTAAAAATTTGGTATTTGATATAAAACTAAAGAATTTATGGGAGAAAATTCTTAAATCCTGATGGGAAAACATGAACACCCAACCATATAAAAAAACCATGGGTTAACATATGGTCTTTTGAACGGTTCTGCACTACCAGGAAAAAGGACTAAATTAATTTTTCTGAATGATGCTTTCCTGTGCTTCATTTCTCTATTTCTGTTGGTCTAGGCCTAGCTACTCCAAGATCTGCCTCAAGTTTTATGTTTCTAAGTTACAGACACTGGTGTCACTTTCACCACACAGAAACAGCAGCTTGTTGAGGTATCCTGTGGATCGTAGTGGGATATTACAGTTTGCATAGTAGCAACACACAGGATAGATGTAAATGGTAAATCTAGTGGCCTGAACTGTTAATTTTTCCTAGGAAACTGCACTCGAGATGACACAATAAATCCCTTCACAGCCCCGGAAGCCAAGAAATGAGAATTATGATATATGAGGAACAAATACGGCCTTTACAGCATTGTAAAAGCACCATAAATTATGTGGCTTTTAGTATGAAGTTGTATAAGGCTATAAACAATATTTTATCCTACAGGTGTGAATGATGCCTGACATTTTGTTACCTCACTATCTCTGTGTTATTAAAATAACTTGCAAAATCAGATTTTTAAGCTCTGGATTGTTGCTGGATTCTGTACAGCACAGAAACTTTTGCACAGGGCTAAACTTCAAAATAAGAAAACATGCAGCAAAGCAACCCATCTTATTCATGGACTGATCAGTGCAAGAAATGACTTAAAATATCAGTTAAAATAAAAACTAGAAATTTGCATCAAATCACACATTCGGGTAAGATGAACAGCAAATTTCATGGGAGGATAAACTTCTAGCTTTGAAACATAGGAGAAGATTTATTCTGGGGAACTGGTGGAAAGATTTCAGAAACAACCCAAAGAAACACAGGGTACTGGATTAATTAAATTTTCAGGGGATGATGGGAAGTACTAGTTGATTTAATATCCCCTACAGTGGGAATATAATATTAAGAGCTGGTAGCTAGTTCATTCACAAGAAACTGGATTCTCTGGACTTAAATAGTAGGCAATATGTCTGCCTGTGGATACTGTGGAAGAAGCGAATAGCGTGACCTGGCAGGAATATGGTCAGTGGTACAAAAGGTTCTAAAGCAAGTGTGACTCATGCCACAAAAGATTATTTAACCCTGGTTGTGTGAACTTGCAATAAATATCAGTTTGTTTTAAAGTTTGGAGTCAGGGTGATGATGCATTACAACACTTAGTTTCTGTTATATGAGCAATAATCCATCATAAGCAAACAGAAATGCTACATTAAATATTTTTATGGAGCCTTATTTTCCAGAACTGAAAACATGTTACTGCAACTACCATGCATGCAACAAATTGATCAGCCATCCAGTTAGTGAACTCATGTAGTAGAGTGCTAGGAATCTGCACAATTAAGTTTTGCTTGATAAATTAACGGATATTCAGTTGATGAAGGCAATATTTTCATTCAGAATTTCTTCCTCATGTTGTAGCAGCAGTTTTATATTTATTATCTTTTTTTAATTTTAATATTCTGAATTAATTTTGCTGTTCAAATGTATGACCTCTTCTTCTTGGAGAGAAAAAACAACCTGCCCGGGACAATGGAGAGATCAGCCATTTGTTGCTACTGGCAGCAACAGTAGTGTGTACACCAGTATAGAAGTGTGTTAGTGACATAATACTGATCAATATGGTGCCCATACCCGTGAATGCACAAGCAGAGCCTGAAGACAGACTCACATTCTGGAACTAAAGTATGAGAAAGTGTAGCTTGTAGGGTTGGTATGACTAAAATACAACTCTTTTGTGAATCTTAAAGGAAAGTTTGGTGACGTGAAGTAGTAGAGGAAGAAACTACATGACCAAAAATGTGTGTTTCTAAACAAGGGTACCATTTCATTTTAGTGGATGAGCATCTTTCCAGCACAAATGCAGTCTCTGGAAGATAACTTAGTAACGGCTTGATATTTTTCCTCTCCTGAAACGAGTGCTGGCTGTTTCTCTAAAGGTTCATTTGGTGACTCAGTCCTAAAACAAAGAAACACCACACCAGCAGCACAAATATTAATCCTGTTCAGCGTTCAGTGATTTTGAGCAGTGAATACATTCACATCAGTGGTGCAAATTTTGTTTATGAAGACAGGTCATAAAATACTTATTGAGGTATTAGCACCTGCTTCAAGTTCAGCTTAGTTCAAAAAAGATGGATACTGCACTGGGGGACTATAGTATCCTAAACCACCATTGAGAACAAAGAAACTGAGGAGGAAGAAAAGCAGAAGAGAAGAAGGTGAATGGCCATAACACTCAGGTTGGAGAGAGGAACAGGAAAGGAACTGAAGCAGAAAATTAAATGGTCTGATACTGACTTTGAATAATAGCTATGGGTCACCCTGAACCTCCTGTACTGGAAATTCACACATATTAACACTCCCCAGCTGTAATCAATTTTGTTAAGGTGTAAGGCATTTTCTGTCTCTTTCTCTCCCTTTCCTCATGTGAATATACAACCATAGGTTAGTAAGGAACATCTAACCACTTAAAAGGCTATTCCATAGTAAAATTCCCTTTTAAATCTTTTGGAAAATTTGAGTATTTCCTTCCCCTTTCATTAACTCCTTCTGAAAATTGGTCCTTCTGTGAGTCCTTCACTCATCAGAGTCTAATTATTATTGCCTTCCATTCAGGTTTGGCTGCCTGGTTCTAGCTATCAGAGGTGGCCTCATGGGAAATCAGACTTGCTGAGATATTTGTTAGCACCGCCTGTTACCTCTCTAGTGGGAGGCACTTTTTTCCGCTTTCATTAACTCTTTTTCTCTTTTCGTGCTGACCACTCTTTCAAACCCACAATCATTGTATTCCCACAGTGAGCTGAGGCAGCAAAACACCCAAACCAAGGATTTTGAATTGTAAAAATTATAGCTGGAAGAGATCAATTAGGTTATCCTACTAGCATTGCAAGATTATATTGCATGCTATAGTTTGCTACTCTTTTATTCAGCCTAATTTTAAAAGCCTCAAGGGATGGGGCTTCTGTAGTTTCTCTAGAAGACTTTTCACCAGTTTAATATACCATACTGTCAATAGAATGATTTATTGTTTTCTTTTTCATCTACATATTCCTCTGCATAATGCATTTCCATGACCCTTAAGTTACAGTCTTTTGAAAATATTTGAAATCAAACATTCTTCCTTGATGGTTTCTGGACTGTATATGGGGTGTGTTGTTCAGCATAACTAATAGACGTCTGCTATGGAACACATAAAACTTCTGGCCTTTTTCTGTTCTTTCACACATGTACTTGCTGAAAAGATAATACGAAGAAATGACCCTTCTAAGGGTTTTCCTACTTTAACAACTTTTAGCAAAGAAACTGTAAGGATTCTTGAATCTAGACAATCACATGTAAAGAAAAAAAAAAAGTGGACTGTTGCTGGCTAAAATGACCTTTCCTACAGAAAATAAGCTCACTATATTCAGCGGTTTCTTTCTTTGTCTTTTTCCTCAACACTTGTTGTTAGCATCTGGTCTGCTATGTCCCTGATCTGTCCTTGACAAAGTCACCACTTCTGTTTCCTTGGCCAGCCTGTAAGTCTTCTTCACCTTCTTTGTTTTCCACTGTCTACTCTAAGTGACAATGATTTCTAGTCTAGAGTATCATTCACATCAGCTTTGACACTCTGGTATCTGATGTCTTTTGTTACAGTTCAGCTACTGCTAATAATTGCATCTTCTCCTTTCCCATATGCTTCCCTTCACTACTGCTCCTTAAATCTTTCTGTTCTATACCTAAGAAAATCACATAGGTTCAAATATCAATAATGTCTTTCTAACTCTCCTCTCACTCCATATCTAGTTCCCTCCATGAAACTAGTATTTCACAACTGTCTTGTGAACTTTCATTCTTCTCCATGTCACCAAACCCTTTCTTTTTTTCTTTTTCATAACCCGTTCTCTAATGCTCTTGGTCAGTGCTGTGTTTTTTTCTCACATAATGATCTTGAACTATTCTGTCCTTTCTTCATTTTCACTAGCAAAGGCCCATGTCCCAACAGTCTTCTCTTAATTACTGCAAGTATTTCTCCTCCAGGCTCCTAGAGATCTGTTCACTTTTTTCCAAGGTTTCGACACTATCTATACACCTTGTCTTAGGGAACATTTCTGATCTACATGTATTAATTTTAAACTTCTTGTTGTGCTCCTCCCAGCCCTTGCCCACGAGGTTCTGCCCAAAACCCATCATCTACTTCAAGATTTTATTTGAATTTCCTCATTGCAAGGACCATCTTCACTCTTACTCTCACTTTCTGTATTTGTCACTGTGCACACCTGGAAAATGGAAAACTTCCAGAAAACATTTACTTCTCCTTTGTATTTACTTCTCCTTTGTATAAGCAGGGTTTTACTTAATCTTTCCTAAGCAATTTGTCATGCCTGGTGTCATACTTATGACTGAATGCAGCACACAAATACAGACATAGACGTGATCACGTATGCATTAGCAGGACATCAACACAACAGAAAGGGTGGATAAAAGAACTTGAAAGAGTTTGTGAAGGATAACAGTTAGGCAGGTAGAAGCCATTCAGAAAAATCCTTTGAATGTAAGAAAATATTTGGGTGAAATGAGATAAGAAAATGCTTCATTCTTGCAAAATGTGCAAGAAATTTACAATTTCTGCTGCAAAAATATAATTGCTGGTATTTTGCATGTAATTATCTTTACAGCTAAAAAAGGAAAGGTTTTGATATCTCTTTCTAAGTCAAAGCACTTAAAAGGATGGTTCCTTACTGCCTTACCTCTTGTATGGGTATACTGAATGTAAAAGCAGGCCTCAACTTGTTAAACCAAGCAAACCATTCAGAACTTCTGTATATTCTTCTGGAGAGTTTGACTGAAACATGCTTAAGAGTTAAATCAGTACTCCAATTTGTTTGCACATGAAATGCATCACTTTTACGTTTGTCTCAAAACACTAAACCAGTCAAACCAAGCCAAAAAAACTAGAGGAGAGCTTTGACAGTTATTTGCGCATTTTCTAGACAATGATGTTTGCCTTAAAAATACTTCTCTTCAGAGAAAGATATGGCTTTAATCAAAAACATTTTCAGCTTTGTCTAAACCAGATATCTGTCTATCCAGAGGAATAAGACAGTACTTTGTACTGAATTTAATGTCATGCTAACACTGCTACAATTTATGTTACTTAAATATTATTCTCAGAAATGTTATCTTTCAATTTTAATTTTTTATTCCAATGGGACAGATAAGGAGCTGGAAAGAATACAAATGAGAATGGCTTCAGAGACAAGCATGCTTTGCCATTTGTCACTGCCAAATTCCATCAGTAATATGGTATCACGAGAGGGAACTGCTGAAAGACTAACAATTTTACTGGGACATTTAACCATTGTATTGAAGTGAGATTTGGAGCAATGCCCCTAAAGAAACCTAATGCTGCCTTTGTTAGTTGCTGTGAAGCAAGGAAATGTAGAAAGCGCCATCATTTATCTTCTTTTTGCTCTCAGAGACTCCTTCCAATAACCTGTCTGACTTTTAATATTTCCACCTTGCTTGATAAAATTGCAGGCTTGTGAACATTTCAGTGGGCCGAGGTGTAGGACACTAGGAGCTCCTTTTCACACTGCTCCCTGACCTGTGGCAGACACAGAGATGACTGCATTCTGATTGCCTCCTGCTCTTCCTCAGAGCAAGGACAGGTCCTCACAGGTTGGAGGGAATCAGCAAAGGGATGGCAGAGAGGAAAAAATAGGAAAGAAAAAGAGAAAGAGGCAGAGAAGGAGTTAAATTTCAGCAGTTTTGCAAAGGTAGAGATGATAATTAGCCATCAAACCACTCTTCTCCTGTTTTTCAACAGCTCAGCCATGAAGGTAGAACCTAATATAGTCTTTGAACTAATTCAGTTTCTGTGATTTAACATGGCTCATTGACTTGTGCCTGTGGGACTTCTGAGCTGTCTCTCATGCAAGCCCTAAGCAGGCCCTTTAGTACTTGACTTCTAGAAAAGATGAGGTACATTCCAATGGTACAACTCAATCTACCACAGTCCCATGTCTTTTTCCTTTTAAAATAAGTTGTGTGAAGGCTAAAGAATCATGGTATCATGAACACAGAGGCTCTTCATTGTCAGTATAAAAATCATACTTCCAAGATCTCTGAAAAATATCTTACTTCATAGTTTATTAACTATGGTTAAGAGTTAACACTCCACAAAGAGATAGTTGATTAAATGTTATTTTCCTTAAATTATGAAAATGTGAACAGGAGGAAGCAAAAGTAAATGAAATATTCAAGGCCACACTGAGAATCCATGTCAGAATTCAGGACATCTTCACCTTTGAAGCCGAGGCTGTGGCTCAGGTCATACCAGGCTATTTAGCACTTTTCTAATACCAGTACTGTAGAACTACTTGAGATCATTTTTGTCTTGTTAGGGGATATGAAGCATAGTGATAAATGACCGTTATTTTAATCAGATATATGAGATTATGATGTTTTGGTCCAGATTTACTAAAGTGTGACCATCCTAGAGGTGTTGAATACCTTCAAGCACAACCCAAGTCATACGAAGTGTGAGATATAATTTTTCTTATACATTATTATATCCATTCTGGGTTCCTCTGGACTTCCCAGAAGAACATATTATTTACAGTGAAATAATATTATGTGATTAGTCTTTTTGTCCAATATATTTTTGACACTGTAAAATTTTAAAGGCAAAGGTAGCAGACAAGCTTGCAATTCATCCCAGCTGATCTCTCTCTCCCTAAAAATTTTGTGCTACTGTTTGTGCCATCAGAGGTGAACACAATAATTAGGTTCCATAGCAAGCAGAAGGGCCAACTGCTCCCTGCCTTCTGCACTGAGTTCATGCATTCTATGGTAGCTGGGTAGAGGTGTGGCATTTTCAGAGACACCCTCTTAAGTTATCTTCCTCCACCAGCACACCATAAACATTATGCAAATTAACAAATAACTTCAGTGCTGCTTGACAATTTGCATTATGGAATTAGTGATCAAATTGGAGTACCTTTTTCCAAAAGCAGGGGAGGAGCAATCAAGGTCAAAATGCTTCAAAACATCGGGAAAAACAAAGCATAGAGAAGGTAACCATGTCTTTGCTTTTATCAATAATGAGGATGCTTGGTAACTAGCCAAACGATTCAGTTTCAGTGTCAGTATATTCCAGCTTGTATAAAGCAATTTGTTGAAGGCATTAAGCTTGCTTTATTCAGTTGTAATGGACAATTAATTGACTGCTAGCCTTTTTGAAAAGTTGGTGCAGACCAATTAGAAAATAATCCCTGCATCCCACAGAAGGCTGAGCTGTTGTAATCAGAACTGGAAGCCTGAATCATACTGACTTTTTACAGAGCTAAATGAGAAAACAGCCCTATTGTGGTTCAGATTTGGGAGAGCCCAGAAGATTTAATTCCTTGTCTCATACATTTTGCTTATCGAGTCTCAATGTTTTAAATAAATAATGGACACCCAGCTGGGAAATCCTTTTAGAGGTCCTACTCCACCAAATGCAATTCAGTTGCCTTCCAGTTCTCTTCCATTGGACTTTTACCTCTGGCATGTTCTAGCTCTTTATGCCATTCTCCTCAAGCCAGATCCAAAGCCTGTGGCAAGAAACGAAAGTTCTTCTGCTGGTTTAAATGACTGCTGGACTGGAGTCTGGTTATTGCAGTGTTTCTCTTTGTAAAATACATTTTGAAGGTTAGATTTTCTTTCCTTCTTCCCCTTTCTTTTTCATTTTCTCTTTCACTTCCTTTTTCCTTTTTTCTTTTTGCTTTTCCCCTTCCCCCTTCCCTTTCCAGCCCTCCCCTTTTCCCCTTTTCCTCTTTCCCCCTCCTTTCCTCCCTTTTTTTTAGACCATAGTCATTATCTTTCAGTTATTAACTCAAACTGGCTTTTCTCATTTTTCCAGCAAAAGCTCACAGGGAATCTGTTCTCACAAGGTATTAACACAGCTCAACGCCGGCAGGATGAAATGAACACCACTGGGATGAAATGAACTCAGTAACTCCTGTGTCAATAGATATTTACTCTTCCAGAGTTTTGTTTAACTTTTATGCTGGAACCTTTTGTATTGATTGCATAAACTTCTGCACATCTAAATTAACTGTTTCTCATGGTCTTTGACATAACTGACATATTCTTTTACCTTTGCTCATTATTTTTTTAGTACATTCATTAATCAGCATTCATTATTTACATTCACTGCATGAAGCTGCTCTTTATACTTTCAACAGAACATCCTCTGAATTTGAGACTTCTTATTTTTGAGACTATATCTACATGGCTTTAGCTAGCATAGAGTCATGGAAACTGTTATTCATGTTCACTTCTAATATAATCTCATTTCTTTTACAATATTTTGAGCATTTCAGCAATGAGTACCATGCTAAAGTGCTGTTTGCAGTCCTATCAACATTGTCTCATTAAAAGGGAAACTTTTGCTTTTGTTTTTCTTGAAGAAAATTTGTCCATTGCTCAACCATTTGTAAGTGTTCCTAGGGATACTCTACAGAAGACTGGCAGGATTTGTTTTTTTTAAAGATATCTATATTTTTTGGAGGAGGCCGAAGTGAGCTGCCATTGATATGAATCATTGCTATGTTCATAATATTAAATCTATATTTAATGGATGCTGCCAAAGCTGGGGAAAGGAAGGTGCCAAAGGAAAAGGACAGTTCTTTTCTTTGTGTGGGAGCTTGAAATGAGAGGCAGCTGTTCAAGACACAGGGCAGACAGCCATGGCTAGCAGGGATGGAAAGCACTGAGGGTTATCAGTATCAAATTGCAAAATCAACATTCTCTTACACCAGCTTCATGGCAATGACATAAAATGCTTCTTGATTTCTTAGCATCGTTTAAATATCACTCAGTTGAAATGCCATGGAAGGCACATGATAGATGCAGACTGTGCTGAACAGAGGCAGAGCTTGTGTTTGGTTACCTTGGTGACGGCAATAGAGCTATCCTTCTGTAGGAGAGGAGGGTGGAAAAGACAAAAAGAAGTGGGATAGCTGAAGAAAGCAAAGTTTGAACAGGGCTACTTAAGGCTGTCTATGTGCATAGACAAAATACACATTTGTTTAGGGAATTAGACCGCTGGAGACAGCAAAGCAGTCATTGTCACCTTCTTTGACAAACTCTTATGGCACCTACTGGGGGTGATGTACAGTGCTAAAGACTAGGGGGGAGAGGTAGTAGTCCTATACCTCTGTGTACACACATGCAAACTGCCCTCTCCAACATCCCACAAACAGCACTAGTAACGCTGTATTTCTGAGGATTTTCCTGGCCTCTGTGTCCCAGTTCTGCCATTGGCAGAAGGCTCATTCAGCCTTTTCTAGGCATTGAGCATGAAAAACTTGAGTTTTACCAAGACTTTGATAGATCTTTAGCAACTTCTGATGCTGTGTGTCTCCTTTAAGAGACTGAATACAGAACAGAAGACTGAATTTGAACAGAAAGTCAGGAAGAAAACTAAGATGAACTCAGCAAGGGAGCTGGGACAGAGAATAAGCAAGAGGTGAAGAAGATGGAAATTTGAGACAAGTTTGTTAAGAAGCCTATAATGCTAATCAAGGCACATAAACCATTTTTTTTATGATGGTTCACTAATTATTTTTTGTAAGTACCTAGCTAACTCCTGGTATCCAGTCTGCAGGAATGATGAGCACTTGTGCAGGAATGATACCAGCGGGGTCTATGTGCAGAGCTTATAAAGCATGAAGCAATGTTAAGTCCTTGAAAAAATAATTTCCTCAGAGACTTAAATTGGCCACTTCAAATCTGTGGATACTGTGGACTTTAATCTCTCCAAGCCTTAGCATCTCAGCTGTGAATGGAGGAAATGTTTGAAAGGGTGCTGTGAAAATGAATGCATGGTAGCAATGAGTTACACAGAAAAACCCATGACGAAAGTAATGCATGTCGTCCAAGCAGTGTTATAATTGTGTGCAATAAAAAAGGCCTAGAGCTGCACAGTGAAGAATAAGGAGAAAACAAAATACTGAATCGCTGCTCATTAAATGAGCACTGTCTATTCTGTGCATTGAATGAAGTAGAGGTCCTCTGGGAAAAATAACCGTGACTACGTAATTAAAAAATATATCATTATGTGTTCACATGAGGGAGCCAGATTAAGGCAACTCAAATTCTGACATCTAATTTTGAGTGCTTGCTATGCAGACTGTTTTGCAGGCCTTGGATACCAAAACTTTAGGCTGGCTTATGTCATCATACATTCTCCGCAGGACCTTTTGCTCTATTTCACCAATTTCAGCCAAACTTGGCAAAATTTCAAGGACACCAAAGGAGGCATTCAGTTGGAGGTTAACTTTGTAAATGTATGTGTCTTAAGATAGTAGGTGTCTACAGAGAGTAAGTGTCTAAACTTCTGATACAGTCAGTGGACCCCTAGTCTTAATTCAGTTGCCTACACAACTGTCCAGTGCTATTTGATATAAACTTATATAACCTTCACGGTTTCCTCCTGCCACTGTGGAAGAGTGTCTCATAGGTCCCGTGTTCAATTTGCCTAACCCACATGGTGACCAAGAGCATCTCAAATAGTGGTGGACACGTGACCACAGAACCATTCTTCAACGTAATTCAGTTGACAAAGCGCAGGGAGGGGGCCGGTGTCCCCAGCTTTAAATTTATCAGCTGAATCATTCTATAGGCTCTGCTGACTGGACTGACAAGATCTCCATTGACTGAATAGGAGCTGAGAGTTACAATGTTCCCTTAGATACCTAAATGAGCATATCTAAATTCAGATATCTTTTTATGAAACTGAATCCTGTGTTAAGTACCTGAAAAAATGTTATGCTCTTTTAATATACCTCCCTGTGTGAAAGACAGGGTGAACTCAACCATTGAACATTATATTTCAGCAAATCCCTTGCCAGTTAGTATGCATACATTAGCTGACTTTTTGGGGTACACATAGCTCCTGATTAGCTGTAGTGCATGTTCTCTTCTGTCCAGACAGAAGACAAAGCCATAGGTAGTACACAATGGGAGGAAACAGGAAAAGGAGTTCATGGGGTGTTGGAGACAACAGAAGATATCATCTGGTGACATGATTAGTGAAAGTGATGAAATCAGCGTGTTACATAGGATGTGGTATTGCAGTAAGGAATAGGAGACATGAAATGTATGACACAGATCAGCTGGAAATATGGTCTCATTGATTCCCTGGTTCACAAACAATTAATTTTATAACACATATAGTTTGAACAGTTGTTGTTTCTTTTCTCTAAAGGGAGATATGAATACTTTAGTTTTAAATGCTACTTTCTGTTTTGGAGAGGTACTGTCAATTGCTTACTTTGAGTCAGAAGACAGGCAGGTAGGAACACACTAGACGTATTACTCCTACCAAGACATGAGTTGGTGCAAGGAGTTCATGCCTAAGTCAACCTTTTTTGTCTCTTACTTTTTAGCATTAAGACCATATTGCCTAGTTTGAATCTAAGAGGCTTTGGGTAGATTGTGTAAAGGCTTCCTATGAGGTGAGTCTCCCAAATAAATAATGTGCAAGAGTTATGACACTTCCAAGAAAAATTTCAAATTTTATTGAAGGAAAATTAAACAGTTTGCACCACTGTACCAGAATTCTTTGATGTCTCTGTACTTGTCCATTATCCATAAAGAGGTTTCAGTTTCTCAGATGAGATTACTAGCTGGCTGAAGTTATCCGTAGAGTCCTTAAAATATCAGGGTGACAAACTAAAATAAAATCCACATTGATAAAATTCCCTGAAATCTGTTTATGAGGCATCTATGGGATGTTATGTCTTTTATACACATAGATTCTGATATTTTGTAGAGGTCTGTCCTAAAAACAATAGACTTCCTTCACTGCCAGAGGTAGGCAGAAATTCCTCTTTCTGATACATACTTGTCCCTCTCTGTGACCTACATCCACAGGAAATCTTGTAGATTCTTCTTCGTGTTTCTCCATTCCCATCCTCTTCTTCCCTTACATTTATTTTTGACTGCCCATCTCCCTTTCTTTCAGTGATCCTCATGGTTGGAAGGACAAAGAGAACTCTATAAGTTTAACTGCTCACCAGTCAGTGTGTTTATGCTGCTCATTTCCCACCTGTCTCTCTTCTACATTTAATTTGACACTTGGTTTCTCATCACGCCCTTCCTCACGTCTCCCCCACACTTTACCAAGTTCTGTTTTTATGGATGTTCTTACTTGTCACCTGTAACGTTTTGTACTCCCACTGTCCTATTTTCCTCCCTGACCCACCACTGCCTGAGGCCTCCATGTGTCTCTGGTCTATTCTTTGATGGTAGAAACTGTTGAGTAAATGGAGTGGTGTTTCAGATGATGCAGCAATTAATCAGCGGTGGAGTATTGCTAGTGTAAACCTCCCATAAAAAACCACCCAGAGCCACGCTTAGTCACCCTAATCTGCTTGTATCATCCTAAACCGGGGCTTCAGCTCATCTGGCTCCCAAGCCTGGTGTAGAATCAAATCTGTGCTACCGTGCATAACTCCCTTTGAGAGGAAACTTAGATACTTGATTCTGTTTTTCAGTCGATTGATCCCTTTCTATCTTAAATTACACTCCTGCTTGGATTGTCAATGAATTTCTAGTAACAGCAGTGGCAATCATTTTATGTAGCACATCCCACTGTGGGCTGTGTATGAAATTTATGCCTTTAATTTTTGTATATAAAGCCTCACTATTGTGGCTGTAGGCATTTTATAAACCTCAGAATGAATAACGAAGATATTCACAGCCCACACCCCCACATTCCATTACAGATAGGCTACAATCAGCTGGGAGTCATGGCATTTATCAACTGCTGAAGGATAATGCAGTTTATCACTTTTTAATGAATTATTTTTTGTACTGCTCATTTCCAGAACAGATAAATACGGTCAAGGACATCCTGTATCAGGAGAGAGTTATGCTGAAATTTCTGCTAAGTTTCGTGATATTTAGCTAGGTCCTTCCCCATAGGTTATGGTATGTTTATGTTGTACTATGGTACAAAGGCTGGTGCAGGAAGAATCGATATGAAGTATAGGTAAGCCATCATATTCTTACAACCACCATAAAGGACATGGTCAAACAAACTATGTGCAAAGGGCTTCAGCTCCCTGGAGGGAGTGAAGAGAGATGTAGAGCAGAGCACCATCCTTTAGGTGGCTGCCAGTCAAAGAAGAGCATATCTAGTCTGAACTGTCAGCTTGAAGAGATTTGTGCAGCAATTTATAAAACAATGTTCATTTTGTGGTGTCTACATGCTTTTAATTCAGATAGTCCATCTTTTAAATAGAAATTTGAAAATGGGAGCCAGGCCTCTCTGGGAGATGCCACTTCCATATTGCTGCTCTTTTTTGCAGTTTGAATGAAATGCCAAGTCACCCCTCGGCAACTGAAGAAACCAAACACCTCAGAAAATCTCTTAATGAAATGGTTGTTGAAAAAGATATGCCTCTACACAGTGTTTCATCTTTGGTAAAATGAGTTACTCTAACAAAATATTATTTAGCTGGAATTAATCTGATAAGCTCTTAGAAGAACTTTAACTTTTGAAATCTAGAACCGTTTCAAATGTACCAGCACTGGCATTTCTACAGTAGAAGTGATGAATATCTACTCCAGGTTAATATCTAGACGTTATTTAACACATCACAGCTAGTTTATTTATATAGCTGAGGCAATACCTCAGAATTTTATAGCAAGATGTTAAGAATGCTTTTAAATACCTTTTTCAGTGATGCCATTCTGTCTGGCCTGTATTTTTTGTTATTTAATAAAAGTGCATTGTAAGGTTTTGTTAATGGTTTCAGTTTTTGTTTATAGATATTGCCCATGTTCAGACTTTGACTTTTTGGTGTCCTATATACTCCATCGCATATTCTGGTATTGCTATTTGTGCTATTACTGGTTACAGGCAGCTTACTTTGTGTGTTCTTCTTTTTGTCATTACGTACTTCTCTTCTGTTTACTTGAAACGTTCTGATTTGGGCCTTGATTCAGTAACGTCATTACTGAGTAGATATAGCTATAAAGCACTGAAGTCATTAGGATTTCCAGAAATTTACTGAATAGATGTCAAGTTCACCACTAAATATTACATCATTTAATAATATAGTTGGTTTGATTTTTTTTCTGTGTTCTTAATAAAACACTTATAAAAAAGAAGTAAACATTATTCCATCTAATGTATTTTTCCTTCTAATAGATTGAAACTTGCTTGCGATACTTATTTAAAAGTAATCCAAACTACTAAATGCACCAAAACTGGAGAATTAATACTGGAATACACTATCATTAAAGTAAAATGTTTAAGGCAAGATCTTACAAATAAATATATGCTTGCATTTTTTTATTTGCAAGTTGCCTTGCACAGTCAGGCCTTACTGAAGTTATATATTTTCAGAGAAGTAAATTTAATCTTTTGATCTTCTTTAGTTTAAATAAATTTGGTTTCTTTCAAAAATAAGTGTCTTTTTCTTTCAAAGGAAAAAAAGAAATCACATTTGATGAAGATCTTCTAAAACATGCTTCAGCCTAAAGCAATTTTTTTCTTTCCAGTTATCAACTCTTTTACAGAGGGTATATGATGGAGACTCAAAACACGACTATAGTGATATTTGTATGGATAGCAACACTGTAACAAGGCTCCCACGGCTGCAAATTGTATCGTTTTAAGAGTACTTCAGGATCTGAAAAATATTTAAGTAATCACAGTTTCAGAGTTATCATGTGATAATGCCTGGGAATTGGTGACCCGAGGGACTAATTCTAAACATTACTAGAAAATGACATTGCTCATGTCAGTGTGGAAGTGTCTTGGTGAATATAAACTGTAATACAAAAGCATTTGCAAGCAATTTGGCCATCTGCTCTTTCCTGTCGATATTATTTAAAACTAAGCTCACAGCTTCACAAAAACAAGTCAATGTGCCAGCACCAGAGGTAAAAGTCTTTGAGATCCCAAGAGGACATTGTCTTCTTTTTTTTCCCCCTCTTCCCTCTCGTAACTGCACATTGTCTCATGATGATAATAGAGAAGGACTGTAGCTTAAACCTACATATGGAAGTTGCTATTCTCAACTCCCAACTTTCCTTGCATGGAGAAATAGAAACTTGTCCCTCATGTAACCCTCCATTAGCTCTGTGTGAGGCTTAGATGTAAGAGAGATACCCAAGAGGTTGCCCAAGGCAGGGAAAGAGACATACCTGAAGGACAATTAAAGTAGGTCTTATATGTTAGCAGCATGTAGTGGTTTATTGTCATTATGAATTTCATTTCTGTGTCTGCTTTGCATCAGTCCATTTGCACTTGGTTTTGCAAGGCAGCTACATGCATCCCTTTGGAATGGGAAAAGCTTAGTCTGCATGAATACCTTCTTTGCTTCAGTCTTCAGTGCCAAGGCAGGCCCTCAGGAATCCCAGGCCCCGGAGGTAAGAGAGGAAGCCTACAGAGAGGATGAATTTCACTTGGTCAAGGAGGACTGTGTGAGGGATCGCTTAAGTGATCTGAACGCCCACAAATCCATGGGCCCCGATGGAATGCACCCATAAGTACTGAGGGAGCTGGCAGATGTCATTGCTGAGCCACTCTCCATCATCTTTGAGAGGTCCTGGAGGACAGAGGAGGTGCCTGAGGACTGGAGAAAGGCCAATGTCACTCCAATCTTCAAAAAGGGCAAGAAGGAGGACCAAGGGAACTACAGGCCTGTCAGCCTCATCTCCATCCCGGGAAAGGTGATGGAGCAGCTTCTCCTGGAGGCCATCATCAAGCAAGTGGAAGAAAAGAAGGTTATCAGGAGTAGTCAGCATGGATTCACCAAGGGGAAATCATGCCTGACCAATCTGATAGCTTTCTACGATGACATGACTGGCTGGGTAGA
>Ga0065711_1040850_pt1 | contig 16626 bp, 11 predicted proteins | sample Hoacrofraction12_FD_59098 | JGI IMG/M metagenome (GOLD analysis project Ga0065711, IMG submission 59098) | Hoatzin crop microbial communities from Cojedes, Venezuela - Epithelial fraction 12 v2 (version 2) | ecosystem: Host-associated > Birds > Digestive system > Esophagus > Crop | place... | reverse complement strand
CGTCACATGGTATGGAATACCGGGCTCTGTTTGGCCAGGTGGGGTCAGCCCCCACCCCCCGGCTGTGCCACTTTCCTGGAGTCCGGTGAAAATTAACCCTGTCCTGGCCAAACCTAGGACACCCTGCTTCGGCAGGAGGGTTGGACTAGATGACCCACAGAGGTCCCTTCCAACCCCTACCATTCTGTGACACTGATTTTGTTAGGATAGTAACCAGTGATGTGCATATAATAAGTGAATTTCTAAGTAGGCAGTACTATGAGATTGAAATTCATACATTTTATGAAAATGAAATTACTTATCTAGCTTTCTGTAGTTTAGGATAGCCAATGTCTTCTGGGATACCCTATGGTGCATATTAGAAATCTAAAATTTTGAGATAACTTCCTGGGAGCATACTTTACATTTTCGTCTGTTCTGACTCTGTTATCAAAAGGAATGAAATCCAGAGAAATATCAGCAAAATGAAAGAGGCAATGAGCTTGTTAAAATCTAGCTCAACACTGAAAAGACAGACAGAAAACCTATCAATCTGACATTTACAAAATCACTGGGCAATATTTTTCCAAAGTTATTATTTTACTTCAGAAATAGTTTAAGATTCACATGTTTATATAACTATAATGTTAATTAGTTAATATTTGTCATTATTATTTTAAGTTTTATGACTAAAACTACATATTTGATTTCTTAGCTGAAGGCTATGGGCGTGCAAAGAGGATAATTTAACAAAAGCCAGTAAAAAACTAGGAGATCAACACATCACACAAAAAAAAGGGGTAGAAAAAAAGAACCAGTTCCATTCTCTCCCTGGGGAAAAAAAGGAGGGGTTTCTTGGGAAGCCAGTCTTTGTGCCCAAGAAGTGAATAAAAGTCCTTCATTCTCAGGCAGATGCTTCCCTAGGACTGGATACATGGGAAACCTCTCCAACAACACTGGGACTCCCATTTCAGGTTCCCTTTCCCTTACAACCTCAGTGGAAAGGCAGGGAAAAATCAAAGTCTGGTAAGAGAGAAGAAAACAGAGGACACTGCTCCCTGATTTAGCTGTGTGCATCCCTGCTATTCACATCAGGATGATTCATTTCTTGCTCACTGAATAGCAGGCATGGATTTTTCAGTACTCCATTATTTGGCAGCACTACTTTGAACTGTTCAAGCTGTATGAAGCTCCCCCAGTTTCACCACCTGGCAGTCTGAGAACAGGTATTATGCACAAAAATAGTAATAGACAATCTTGTTTTTCTTGATTCACAAAACAAGGATGTTGCTATGGAATATTTAAGTGACCTCTCATTCTGCTGTTTACTCTACAATAATGGCCATCACATCCACATAAAAAAGCCCTCAAACATGAGCTAGAGGAATAGAACTTCAAGAAACACAACCATATGTCTCAGTAGTGTCATCACTCCCTGTTCCTAGGCAGTATCCTAATTCACCCAGACATTAAGCACATACTCAAGAGCATCCCTATACATCTTAACATTTAAATACATGCTTAAACACTACAAAGGACCTTCAGCTGAAGTATGAGAGTAATACAGATGCCGGTCTGGTGCCTTTAAGATGAAATGGCATTATCTTTACATAGTTATTGGAACCATCATAATTCACATCTTTAACCTTATACTAGCATCTTCCGAACACTGACAGTTTTGATCCTCATCTTGATTTTCCAAGAGGTTAAAAACAAAAGACAAAGGTCATATATAGATTACACTGTGTTCTTAAAGTCTATGTTAAGTAAAAGATAAGGGCAGTTAAACAGAATGCAGCTACTTGAATACCAGTTTTGTTTTAAATCAATACTCAATTAAATATTTCCTGCAGTCTTAGCCATTAATTGCTCACAGTAGAACAAACAACATTTTAACTGCCTGCAGGCTGGTAACAAACAGATTTCCTTATTTTGTAATTGTTTCTCTTCCTGGCACCTTCACGCTTCTTCCCTGCTGCTGTCCAAACACATTCAGAGAATGAAGGAATGATATTATAATGTATGTACAGAGACAGAAAATGAATCTTTTGACCATAAAAAATGCATAGTGATAAGTAATCGCAAGTAGAAAAAGAGTATCTGAGAAAGTGAGAACTTTGATCAAATACATGTCTCTAATGGTTTTTGTTCTTTATCTGCAAAAGCATCTCAGTCTCTGCTTTTCAAATTAAGGAAGAAAGTTATCCAGTTTTCATAACCAGAAGATTTTTTTAGACTAGTTAAGCTTGTTTTTATATGTAGTTTGTAATTAAACTAGGATGATATCAGTCATATTAACCTCAATATATCAAAAAAGGGAGTAAAGAATATCTATCATCAGCCAGAAAGTAAATATTTTGAATCCAAAGTTTCTAATGCCAAATCAAGAAAGAAGTTGTTTGTTGGCATAATATTCCTACAACTCGCAGAACAACAGAAGTCAATATACAATGCTGGACTTTTTTCACGTCATATGAAAAGCATTAAAACATCTGTTCTGCCTAAAATGAAAGGACTCATTTTTCATTTAAAAACTTCATGCATTCCCTATGTTATAACATCACCTGTAGAAACCTCTGCCATTACTTCATTTCTGCAGAGAACTCACATGCATGCTTTAATTTCTTCTTTCCCAGAGTGCTGAAGTACCCTCTTCTATTGCTTTCTCTATTCCAGCCCGCTGCTCAGGCTTCAGAAACACATGGACTAAAGGACTACATCAGCACCCACTTTCAGATGACTCCGCTACCCCCTCATTTCTTGAGATTAGTTTGCTCACAGGTTGTAAAGCCTGAGTAGACTTGTTTGCAAGGATATCAGTTTCTGTACTTACTCCCTTACCTAACCCACCCCACTCAGTCTGCATTCATGGCCTTCTGCAGCCCTTATCTAGAATAGCCTTTCCACAACTCTTCACTTGACTTAATTACATCAATTAAAAAGTTGCACACTACTTTAGAAAAACCAAACACTCCCCCACACACTACTGCTGTTTATTCTCTTATGTAGTCCATAAAATGTAATGGGCAGTAGATAATTAGAACTGATGGCATGACGCTACGTTATAAAGGGTAACTAACCCTGATGATAGAGAGTACAGTATGCTGTTTAAATCATTTTTATTAAAAGCAATGATAAACAGTAAAACTAGTTCATGCACCAAACTAGGCACCTTAATCTGATGCTCAGGACTTCACCAGGTAAACTGTGACTGATATTCTCAGAGTCTCAATGAAGACTGAGAACTCTGAAGATGCAGCTTGTCATATCTTATCAATTAAAATCAGACTATAATTTATCACACTGTGTTGCAAGTGCAAGCCGTGGCACACATGAAATTCTTATGTCTTCGAGCATTCCTAATTAGGACTTAGTAAGATTTCCCTGCAGCTGACATTCTTATGAATAAAAGTTCTATATATCTCCAAAATATTCTTCCATTAGTAACCACCAAATAATTTCCTCACAAACTTCTAATGAGAAGTCATCAAGACTGATCTCAGAAGGATGAGCTAACATAACTGTTCTTCTAGACCAACCTAACTTTGTTTAAACCAATTTTTATGCAATTACCCAATCCTGCCTGGTGCTCCACCCAACCCCTAATCACATCCAAGATGAGAGAGGAAAATTTTGGATCAAAAACAACTTATTGGGAAAACAGAACATTTTCAGTAACTGAAATAGAACTGAAGTAGAATTCAAACTTAAAATGGAACTTCAGACATTCTCACACTTTCCAAGACCATAAGCAAGCATTCTCTTTAACCACTTGATCTGTAAAATGCAGCTAACTTTGTAATTCTTACCTTTCATACCTCTTTAAAAATAGTTGTGTAGAACAGAAATATTATAGAATGATTTAAGCCATTTCAGATAATGCAAAAATTTTTTTTTGATTACCATTATAAGCACTTCAAGTACTATGACATTCAAAATAAAAATAACAGGCTGATATATAATGAAATATAAGAATCATACCTAGCGTAAAACGCACAGAAGTTGCTTTAGAAGTAGTTAGAAATAGGTGTTTTGCAAAGGTGCTTTACCTTTTCATTTTTAGGGTTATTTTCCAATTATTACATATGAAAAATATACACAATTTACAAGAAGAATAATTACAGTAAACCTGGGAAGGGTCTTCCATATAAACCAATTACAAAGGAGAAAATACCTGCTATGCTTAAAGAAAAAACAATGGTTTTAACAGAACTTTATAGTTGCTAAGTGAATGCATCCTTGTGCAAAATTAACTGTATAGACATTGAGACTAAATGAAATCAAAAAGTAGGTACAGCTTGGGCAGCAAAATATTCCTATCAGCGCAATTCTGTCTTCTCAGGAAAGAACAGACCATGTGCCATGTAGGCAGACCTCTTCTTGCCGGAAAGGAGGGACAGATGTTTCTTTCCTCTGGAAAGACGCTTACAGAAATACTTCAGGTTCAAATCTGTCAGAGGTTTGTTTCCAATAATATCCATGTAATTCCAAACAAAGTTAACTTCCCTCAAAGATTCTCATAACAAAAATGAAAAGAATTCTCAATAAGCTGTTAGTATCAAAGTCATATTTATAAATATATCTTCTATGCTCTTTCTTTCGACAATTATTAAAAAACCCAACAGTAAATTATTATATAGCTACTTGGCTATCCTACTGAACTATTAAGAGGAGAAAGATTGAGTATTCCAGTGAGCTTAAAGGAATGCTTCTGATACAGTAAAGCAACAGCCTAACTGCACTGAAGTAAAATTTAAACGCTGGGGCGTTCAGGGGTTTTTTGGTTGGTTGTTTTTTTTTTTCCACATGAAACAAAATAAACTAAAAATCCTGAAACTAAAGGAAAATGTTTTTATTATTTCAGTCTAAACAGGCATCTTAATTTTCACTGTCAAAACACATCCTTTTGATATGAATCCCCACAGAAACTTTTATTTCAGTACTTTCCGCATTTTTGTGGCACATCATTGCCTCACAGGAGCTGTGGTTTGGAAGCCCTGCTTCTTGCAGTGAACCAGGCTCTGTTTGCACCACATCTCCCATAAAACATTTTCCACTTCACAGCCCCCACGAAGTAACAGTTTTGCTCCAAGGTCACAGTTGTACAGGATGAAAAAGAATCAGATCCCAGTGGCAGGTGTCTAATGAAAAACCTCTAAGCCTGCAAGATATTTTTGCAATACATTTTACCAAGACAGAACAAAGGGACAACAAGAAAAGTTAGGACAGATTTACCATCAACACCAAGACAAGAAGAACAGCGCATAAATCCTTTCTGCTAAGAAGCTCGAGTTCAGGGTTTAAAAATCAGCAATTTTTATACATAATACAGGGATTTCCATCCAAATAGCCACTGGACTAATTACCACTCCAACTTCAAAAGCCACATCATATTCATACAATGTGCATTTATGCAACACACTACTCATTAAGATAGTTATCAGGGATAAACACTTCCAGTAACTTTCTGGACAGTCCCACAAGGGACAGCAGTCACACCATGTTAGCACAGAGTATGTCTGTGAAGCACAAGCAGCACAATGAGCAAGACTTGATCTAAAATAGCCAAGCAACTCTTAGAGATCAACGTTTTGACTGCCTTTGCATTGACAGGTCTTAAAGTCCCTCAGACCAGACAATTCTGCCTCATGCTGCATACCACAAACCTCAAAGCCTGTCACCCATACTCAGCTTTGGCTCTGGACACTTTAGAAGAAGTTAATTAGATCAAAAGAAGGGCATATTCACCTCCAACTTCACACAAGTTAATAGTAATAGGTAAATGCTAAGTTACACAACATATTAAAACAATTAAAACCAGTGAGGATATCCTCTTTAAAATCCTGCCCAAGCTTGATACAAAGTCGAGCCCTAAGGTATCACCAGCAGCCACGTTTTTAAACAGTAGCAGGTAACAGCTTTTCAGCTGTAAGCACTCTGAAGACCAGCAGCTTTGTTTTACATGGCCCCAGTTTGACACCTTACCTGGTGACCTTCCAACAACTTGGAAGTGGTCTCCCTGAAGTTTTTTCTTTGACAGGGCAAATGTTATAACAAATCTAATAAACAACAAGTGATCCACCACTCCCCCTCCTGCTTGCAATATTGGTGCAAACTATCCCATAATGGTACTCACCTCTCTCCATCATCTTGCTATGTAGCCTAGAAAAGAGAATCCACTGCACTCTGACATCATTCCTACTCTCTAGAACACAAACACATCACCTAAACAGAGAGGCCTCTGAAGCTTTATGAACTCCTTCCTTTACATCCACAGCTGGGAACCATCAGCCCAGCTTACTGATCATTTCACCTAGCCAATTAAAAAGCAGATAATATGTACCCTTTTAATTACTTCAAGCTGTACAGGTGCACCAGGCCAGTGGATTTAGTCCTCACTTCAGCTGTGGATGGGAGAGGATAATTAGCCTACAGCTGATCAGCAGAGTCCATCACTGCTGCTAGAGAGCACACAGGAATCATTCACTTAGCTTAATTATGCTAGGAATCCTGCTACTGGTGGAAAGTTTTTAATGAAACTTGAAAAAGAGATATTTGGACTATCTGGACTTCTGAAGTCAGATGTGTTCCTTCTTTTCAAATAGCAAAATTCAACAAAATTGTTAAAACACAAAATCACTAATTCCAGACCTCTATGTCACTGTTTGTCTTCACAACTCTATAAAGCTCTGATCAAAAACTTACAGGAAACCAGCATTCAGCCTGCAGCTTGTCCCAGGAAGGGTCACACCGAGGAACTGGCCTCCTAGACTGTCTTTATTGTCATTACCCCCTAAAGCTCACAAGTTTCAGAACGTATTAGCTCCTTCTGGAGCAACAGACAAGCTCTGTCAGGCTGTTGACACCTTGATGTTGCCCACAAACACCCCAGGTTCTGGGTGTCAGTGGTTATTTATTAGAGCTGGCAGTCATCCTGCAGTTGTTTGGATGGGATACTATGTTTAGATGCTCTTCTGAGTAACCTTTCACCAGTATATTCACAATTACTCCTCAAAAAAGAACAGTGGCATCTGCTCCTCACAGAAAGAAAGGGTAGATTGGGCAATGCTGTAAATGCTTATCATTTTTTTCTTCACCAACTGCTAAAATGAATTGTTTTAAAAGACAATTTAAAGATAACGGGAACAAGAATAACTCTTAAAATTGTGGGCACCACACCAGTTTGGAAATTCCATTTCTCTATTTTTTCTTTCACTGCTTTAAAGTTCATTGATTTCACAATTGCATAGAGAGTCAGACTAGGAAACATATTTCTGATGGAAACATTTACCTGTTCTTGTAACTTATACTACCTAACGCAACCAAAATTGAGGAAAAAAAAGAAGAAGAAAATACAGTTCCCCCCCTTCCTGTGTATATACTTCATGTTTTTAAAATGTTTGTACCATGTACAAACCTTCAAGCTTCAACTTTTGCACTAGCATGTATTTTCTATATAGTTAAGTTTCAGGTTACACATACAAGGGTAGTTAAGTGTCCTCAGTGAACTGATGGTAAGTGTATTGCTTTTGACTTACAAATGCAACAATTTCAAGACTCCTTTTATTTCTGGAGCGTTGATAAGCCATTGATTGCATTCTCTTCACCTCATCTGGGAAAATCCATCTTTATTTTGTAGACACCATCAAAAGAAAGATCTTTCTCTTTCCCAAATAATAATAAGAAGCAATCTCAAAATCATTTTGGACATGTTTTTTCCCATGGAAAATCTGTTGAGGATGTTATGATGTTCTTTCTTCTAGATGTCGTTTGCTTCCAGATGTCCTATCCATTCTGGATGGAAGCCATCTATTCACCAGAACAGTGCTTAGGATCCAGCAGGCATTGAACTTTGTTTACCCACAAAAACAAGAGAATAAATTATATATAAATAAATATATAGGGTGACACAAAGCACTCAGTATGGATTAGTTCAGAGCAAATATGTCCAAATAAAGGTTGAAGTAATTTTTGCTTGTAAAGAAGCTGCAGACAGCAAATAATAAATGTATCTGGTAGACTGAAAATAAATAAATTTGAGTGGAAGATAATGGGAAGGAAGATTTCCTACAGGCAGCCTGAGGAATCTTAGTGTCAATAAATAGTAACTTATTTCCATGCTGTAACATCTATTAATACTCCCCCAGGAAGTTAGACATGGTAAATTAATATTGCCCTTTTCTAGAAAACTCTGAGAGGAACTGGTAAAACTCAGATCATCTGAATCCAGTGTCCTTTGTTACACAGTTTCTGTGTGAACTAAGATAAAAACAATAACTAAATCTGGACTTTTACTAAATGCATTAAGAGTTTCTTTAGGTGATTAGGTCACATGAAAGGATAATAGCTGACAAATACGATCTGTACAGAAGAACATAAAAAGAGACCAAAATGATGGTGTTTTATGGCAAAAAGGAACCAACAAAACCAAAACACAATAAACACAATACAATAAATAAAACAAAAAAACAACCCAAAATTGTATCATTCTTCATAATGAAGAAGAGTTTGTCTAGAATAAAATGGGAGTCTTTGGCTATGTCTTAGTTTGGGACATACTGCCTAACTATAGACCCTGGAATCTACGTTCACTAGATGGTCATTCACTTTTGTATCGAAGAGTTGTCACGTTTTATGTCATGTTTTATCCTGCAGAAGCCCTCATTTCAACAAAGATGAATAATACTTGCGTATTGCTTGCAAATAACTTTGAGTTTTTAAAGCTTCACAGGACTTCCTGGTCGTTTGTTACTTATAAAAGATATAAGGAACATATATAAGGGAAGACATGGACAGTGGGATTGAGTGCACCCTCGGCAAGTTTGCCAGGAACACCAAGCTGTGTGATGCAGTTGACATACTCGAGGGAATGGATGCCATTCAGAAGGTCCTTGAGAGGCCGGAGAGGTGGTCCCCTGCAAACTTCATGAAGTTCAACAAGGCCAAGTGCAAGGTCCTGCACATGGGTCGGGACAATCCCAAGCACAAATACAGGCTGGGTGGAGAATGGGTCGAGAGCAGCACTGAGGAGGACTTGGGTGTGCTGGTTGATGAGGAGCTCAGCATGACTTGACAATGTGCGCTCACAGCCCAGAAGGCCAACCGTGTCCTGGGCTGTATCAAAAGCAGCACGGCCAGCAGGTTGAGGAAAGTGATTCTGCCACTCTACTTCACTATGCTGAGACCCCTCCTGGAGTCCTGCATCCAGCTCTGGATCCCTCAGCACAGGAAAGATATGGACTTGCTGGAGCGGGTCCACACGAGGGCCACAAAGATGATCTGAGAGCTGAAACACCTCTCCTATGAGAAAAGGCTGAGAGTTGGGGCTGTTCAACCTGGAGAAGAGACGGATCTGGGGACATCTTAGAGCAGCTTCCCGGTACCTGAAGGGGGCCTAAAGAAAGCTGGAGAGGGACCTCTTACAAGGGCATGTAATGATGGGGCAAGAGGTAATGGCTTCAAACTGAAAGAGGGTAGGTTAAGATTAGATAAAAGAAGGAAATTCTTTACGATGAGGGTGGTGAGGTACTGGAACAGGTTGCCCGGAGAAGCTGTGGATGCCCCCTCCCTGGCAGTGTTCAAGGCCACCTTGGATGGTCCTTTGGGAAACCTGGTGTAGCAGAAGGTCTCCCTGCCCATAACTGTGGGGTTATAACTAGATGATCTTTAAGGTCACTTCCAACCAAAACCATTCCATGATTCTATACACTTTCTGTGCTCAGGGATCACATGGGAAACATCCCCTCCACCACAATGACTATTGCTGTATAACGGTAAAATGACAAGTTATTTATTCTTATGAAGGACTGATGTTAAAGCTGCCAATTAAATCTTAAAAACCCCTCGAATGGGAAAGGTTTGGAAACTGTCCAATGTTCTTTCTTTTTTTTTTTTAAATCAATTCCTCAACAATCTTTCTAATATAGCTTGTGGTACATAAACACAAATAACATAGCCTTAGGATTCCAATAGTTTCATAACAGTCCATGCCACATGAGATCACCTGCAGCAAGAGCAAACACATTGTTGTGATTTTCTTTCTTAAATAAGCCCTTACTCTTCAGCAACAAAAGCATCAAAAAGTTTGCTATCCTGTATTTTGCAGAAAGACTAGATTCTGATTTTCCAACTCCGGCCAAGAACTCCTTCCTGCACAAACATTTACTCTGGCTTATAAGTGGCTATGCAAACCCTTGAACCAGCAGGCAAACTTGAACTCTGGCATGTAAAGAAACCCCACTCAAGTCAATTGCCATTCTTCAATGTAAGCATAGGCATAAAATGCTTGTTGAATTTTGCTTACGATGATAGTCAGGACCGAAAAAAATGAATTAGAAATTTATTTGGACTAATCCAGCCAGCCAGAAGCAAAAAAGTCTTACTGTTTAACTGCATTTGAGTAATTTGGTGTCCAAAGACAATGCACCTGTGTCTGGTTCTGACAAAATACTGTAATATATACAAGAAACCCATTCCCATCTCTTAACTATCCTTTGAAAATGTCATTATTATTCCAAATTTAAATAGTTTCACAAAGTTATGCAACATAATTCTTCTCCTTTGGGCGCAACTCTGGAAGGGAAAACAGTAAAATAAAAAAATGTGGAGATTTCCAAATACTGTTTCTGTACATAACACAACCTGAGCAATGCATTGGTCATACATAATGAATAATTATGAATAACTCAGGAAAAGTACATGAAACTAGACAGATTCTTTGTCTCAAAGGCTGCTGAACACATGAGCTAAAACCCGTATAGTTTGGTATTAACAGAATTTCCCTGTGCTGCAGATTTCCCTTACAAATGTATCATGGTTGATTTATAACTAGTATTTCCACAGAAAATGGAATGAAGCAAGTGCATCCTCCCTGTCAGTAGGGTGCAATGGAGAGGTATTCCGATCACAGCAGTCTTCAGGCGGCTGCAGAATGAGAAGATGGCCTCAGAGCATGTTCTCCTGACTGACCTCAGGCTGAAGGAACCAGTCTGAAAACATTTTCAAGGCAGGTGGGTCTACATTTGTGAAAATCAAAAAGAATAATGCAGCAGACAACAATAGTAGTGGATGTTCTTATTAGCCAATGTTCTTTTGGTAGCATAATATTTTTTTTTTAGGAAAATGCTTGCCTGTTTGCCACAGCAGCATGGTTAATAAACCTAGTCTCTCTCAAGAGCTCCACAAGCCCCAGTCTTCCTTGCCTTTCTCAGTGCAGAACAGCCCATACCTCTGCCAAATGCTGGCACAGGGTAACAGAGAAATCACAGGCTTGGTGACCACTTGCAGTGTCCCAGGGCACAGCAAGACAAGAGGCAGGAGAAATTCAGCATCTGAATCTCTGGTTAAGTCCCAAAAGAGGCAATTCAAACTACCGCAACTTTTAAAATGAAGCTATCTCGTCCTCCAGCCTTGAGACTGAACCCAGTAGTTTTCCCTTCTCTGCAGTCAGAGCATCCTGCTTCTTATTCCCTTAATGCCTTAAATGCTCCCTCAGGAAACAGCATATACCAAAGGGTCCTTGATTTCCACAATGTCTGTACTAGCAGCAATACCAGAACCAAAAATGATAGCATAGAACTTCTTTTCTGAGTCACACGCTGTTTCTTTCTCTGAGTTTTGACCTTCAAGCTCCCCATTAAGACTGTTGCTTTTGGCAGAAGCAAAAGCTCTTGACCACAAAATAAGGAGGAGGAGGGAGAGGAGGGAGCAGTGATGAAATGGAAAAAATCAGGCATCTGACCAGAATTTAGACTGTTGGAAGAATAACATTTCCAAGTTATTTTTCCCACCAGAAGTAAGGGAGAAAAAAGCTGAAGGAATGGTGGGATTTGTGACAAAAGAAAAAGAAAGAAAACAGCAGTACTCGTATTTCATCCAATGCTCTCTAAACATTGTATAAAACAGAGAAGTGTTATCATTCCCTCGGGGATACTGTGGGGACAAGTGATATCATGAAACGAGTCTGCCGGGTGACTTTCCTTTACGTCTGCCCCTCCTTGTCCTGCCACCCACCTCCACTTCTTGTGGCAGCCAGGTGAGCACCTCCAAACAGGACGGAGACAGCCCCTGTCCCTTACCCCTGCACGGTGCCTGCCCTGTTCACCAGGGTTTCCCCCAGCAGGAGGGCTGCCTTCTGCAAGTGAAAAATATAGCTCTAGGTGATGCGTTATTCCAGCCTTGGCATTTCCTGACTGTGTCTGATTCAATGACAAGGGTCTCAAGGATGATCTTGTAAAGGTTGTGTTTTACCTATCACAGCCCAAATACAAAAGGGGACATCAGTCAACACCTCATTCTTATAGTCAGATGGGTTTGTATCTCTCGGAGCAGAACGTTGGAAAAGAGGAAGGGAGGGAGAGAATAAAAGCATGATTTTAAAAGATCGCTGGTTTACCGTAGCCATCACTAACCTGTTTTGCTAACCTTCTTTGACTGCTGCTGCTGTGGTCGCTACTTGTGCCCTGCAGTGCACACCCATGGCTGGGGATGAGGTGTGTGCATGTGTGTGTGTTTGTGTGCAGCAGTGGGGGGGGTGCGCACATAGCTTGGCCTTTTTCACCATCCAGTCAAGGCACCACGGCAGAAACCTGGTCTCCCATTTTTAAGTCATGTGGGGCTGGGATACCCAGCAAAAAAAAAAAGCTACCAGCTAAGGAGAAGCATCAGGAAGAACAGCTTTGGAAAGGAATGGGCTGTGCACTTCTTTAAGTCTGAAAGTGCCTGAAGTTAACAGCTCACATAAGAAGAATAAACTGGCAGTGCTGTAATTGAATTTTTATGGAAATAAACAGGTGGCAGATTTACTATGGCTGCGAGGATAGCAGGGGGTGAAACGCTGCAGCCACATTAACCTGTTTAATTTAATAGCCTCACTACTCCAAGAGAAAAAAAAAAGATACTGTGCAGTTAGTTCAGTCAGCTGGATGCCAAATGTAAATAACTACAATTACCCTACTATGCCCGTGTGCTGGATGAGAAAGGGGCTTTGAGCCAACTCTCACTTAGTTGTCATGTTTATTAATTAAGCTTCAGGAAGTTTAAAAAACCCAAAAGTTTTCATGACAAATTAAGACGCACAGGAGGACCATGCATCTGGCAGCAAGCGCAGGGTTTACCTGGGTCCCCACTGCAGAGTCTGCTACTTAAACCCAGCACCACAGCCTGACTGTCAGAGATGTGACTAAGTCAGTAGCTTTGTGCCAGGCTACCACCAACTGGGCTACTGAAAACTGGTCAGCATTTAATAGCAACCTTTAATGCTCACAGGGAGCCTGCATCAACCTAGCACAGGGAATCCAAACCCTTTATGTATTTGTAATCAAGGTAATTGTATGGGGAAGGCTGGAAATACTAGATTTAGCTTCTTTCCTCTTAACTGCTGATGTGAAACAAAAATAGGTTGAGGTGTTAGTAAAGCTATATATGCATCCTGGCATGTTTTAGGTATATGAAAGAAATGATGCAATAATATTTGAAGAGGGCTCCAGGGCAGCCCTGTAAAATTAAACATTAAGGGAATGGGAAAGCTGCACAGTTAGGCAGCCACCAGCTAAAAATGGGTTCCAGGGCTCTGCCTCTCTTGCACACAGATGATGATACAGTCCTTCAGTATACAATTGGTCTTTAATAGTGAAACATAATAACAACACATTTTCTGGTGCACTGCTCTTGGTAAGTTTGTGTAACCCCCTACATCTGTGGGTAAGTAGCTATTAACATACTTTATACATAGTACTTCTTTTAATACAAGCAAGTGAAGGTACTTCTCCAGAAAATTGCTCTGTTCAAGAAAGGGAGTCACATTCTTTGTTAGTGTATACTTGGCATTGGCTTTAATAAAGCCACAGCAATTTATATGCATTGAAGATCCTGTCCAAGCGATCATGTAATTAGAGACTGAAATGCAATTTCATCTCATTAGTATGGCTGAGATAACGCTCTGCTTTTGCCACTATCTGCCTTCTGAGCAAAATATCTGGGTTTTTCATATTCTCTCACTGTTAGTCTGAATGTCATTTCCTAGCTAACTTAAGAAGAGTATGACTGAAAACAAGAAGATCCCCTAATTCAAAACACTTCAGCAAGACATGACTGGAAAAATGCACATTGACCTAAGTCCCATTCACTATGCTCTGTGCAATGTACAGACTGCACACACAAGAACCCTTCGTTATTCCTTACTAATATTCAGTAAATTATTCCCTTTTCTCATTTGTTCACAGACCAAAAAGAAAAAACACCTGCCTTCCCCTCTCAACATTTAACAGTTGCTACTCAACTTATCAGACATCTTCAAAACCCTGCTTACCATACTGGTTAGCTATACCTGCCACTCTAAATGACCTAGAAAGGTCAGGAGGACAGCAAAACTGGAAAGGAGTTTTTAAAGAAAAATGTTTTTCTAAAATGCAACAGGTAACATTTGGGTTGGGAAACTGAAGTCCATTTTTCTATTGCTCGAAGTATTCTGTAAATACCAAGCAGAAAAGCAGGAGCTTGCACTCCTGGCTCCATTTTAAAACTGCACTTTCTGAAAGAATACTGATGTTGAGTAGTTATGGTGATAAAAGTACAAATCATATGCAGAACAAGGGCCAGGTTTTCTGTCCCAAATGATGCTTCTAAGCGAACAGTAAATTCAAACCCCAGTAAGGATTGCATGTTGCAGACTGTATTAAAATATGGCTTATTCTTAGATATTATTAATGACCTTCCTCTTAGCTCTGATCTACCTTAAATATTGCAATACTCAATTAGAGTATGGAAAAGATACAAGGTAATGAATCTGTAAACTGAGGGTAAAAAAACAAATGGTTACAGAGATCGTTCTTCTCTTCTTCTCTCAACAGTCTGATCTGCATGAACTCACCGCGGGTGCATCACTAGTCCTGAGAACCAGTTCACCCCCTAATAAATGCTAATGCCACCTTTCACGGTGAGCACCCTCCCCAGAAGCACCACGAAGCACTGCAGAAGAGAAAGAACAGCGATTCCTTCCACAAAAAAGGCAAATCGCGACCGCAGCGACATTTTGAAGGCGCACCCAGGAATGGCCGCAGCAGCTTGAATTGGCAGCCGGGCTGATGCTACCACCTAGTGGGTGCTGCTGGGGGAGCGAAGGCACGCAGGGAAGGAAAAGCCGCCCCGACGAGCCCAGCTGATCAGCAAATGGTCGCAGCTCGCTAACGAGCCTGCAATTTGCCTTGAAACCACAGCAAGAAGGGTAAAAAAATGAGCTACAGTTTAGCAGTGCCCTGGTGTTTGCCAGTTCTCAGGAAGGTCGCCAAGCCAGCAGTGCGGCTTGCTGGAAAATGTTTCCTCTGAACAAAAGGCGAGTCGGGACTCTGTCACCCACTGATGGCAAAGGGTGCTCTGTGCTCCGTGTCTCCGGACTGTGAGCAGCAGCCACAAGCCTGCAATATGAAAGCTCGGAATGTCTTAGCATTTAAACTCCCTCTGAAATTCTGAAACATGATTGCTACAGTTGCGAAGGAGAACAATAAGAACTCATTGTATTTGCATCAAATCTGATTTTTTAAATTTTTTTTTAATATAAATAAACAAAAAGAGGGTTTCTTTTTCTTTTTTTCTTCATGAAGTTCTGTTAAACTTCGGGAGGGTTTCTGTTCTGGAAGAAATATCTTCAGCCTCCCCAGTCCCCCACAATGTTAGGATTTAGCATGCAGGTAGCAGATGTTTTTATGGGCAAAATATGCAAAACGTTGCACTGATGGGCACATTCCTTCTCTGAAACCTGTGTCTAAACTGGCCACTACAAGCCATAAATGCAGGAAAATTCTGTCACTCCTGGCAGTGGTATAGGATAATGAAAGTGTTGAAACTAGAAAAATATGATACAGGTATAAGTGTCTTGGGAGTCTGAAGACATCATAAACCACTCACGCTTTCCTCTTTTTACTATCAGAACCCCATAATGCCTACATAGTGTTTTATCACCATTTTTTTCTCAATTGGTTCTTTATATGTAATGGGTACAAATAATTCTTCTAGGTAGTGGTGTAGTATTCAGTTATGTAGTACTAGTAACCTAAACAGATTTTATTTCTTCTTCAGAGGAACTGTTTTTTAAATCCAGGTTACTCTTTGGCACACAGGCATGAGAAGTTAATATTCCTTTGAAAGAACTAAAAAATTGAAGTAAACCAAACAACTACTAAAATATATTTGGAAAGATTTCCCCTGACAGGGTGGCAAATATTCCACTGAACCCAGTTCTACCTATGTACAGGAACTTTACAGCTGTTCTGCCATGCATTCAAAAATCATGTGTAAAAAACCACTACAAAAACGAAGGCCAAATAATTTTTCTGGTCTATATCTGCTTATCTGTCCTGGGTTTGGCCAGGACAGGGTTAATTTTCACTGGACTCCAGGAACGGGCACAGCCGGGGGGTGGGAGCTGACCCCACCTGGCCAAACAGAGCCCGGTATTCCATACCATGTGACTGTCACGCTGGGTTCCGGTGGGGGGGAGGGGCGGTGCGGCGGGAACTCTCTCGCGGCTCGGGAGCGTGCGGCGCCGGTCCGATCCAAGAAAGCGGGTCTGTTTTTGTCGTGTTTTCTCCTTATCTGTATCGTTGTTGTTCCTGTTCCCTCTGTTTGCTGTTCTGTTAAACTGCCCTTATC
>Ga0065711_1040849_pt1 | contig 16626 bp, 15 predicted proteins | sample Hoacrofraction12_FD_59098 | JGI IMG/M metagenome (GOLD analysis project Ga0065711, IMG submission 59098) | Hoatzin crop microbial communities from Cojedes, Venezuela - Epithelial fraction 12 v2 (version 2) | ecosystem: Host-associated > Birds > Digestive system > Esophagus > Crop | place... | reverse complement strand
GGGAAGGGAAGGGAAGGGAAGGGAAGGGAAGGGAAGGGAAGGGAAGGAAGCTGGTGTGTCGGGGGAGACAAGCAAGGCTGAAGACAAAGCTCAGGGGTTATGAAAAGCCCTGGGCTTAACACCAGCAGTTCCCAAAGTTAATTTGGAAGCCTTTGCCTAGGTCTAGTACAAACCCAAAGCTCACATTGCCGGTGACCAGTCCTGTAACTGGGACACCTTTTTAGGGCTGTCACACCCTGTCTCTGCCTGCTCTGCACAGCAAAATAGCACATCATCCATGAGACAGCAGGGGATCGGCCTTCCTTGCAAGTAAGCCAAAGGCACAAGGGTGTTCATTTCAAGCACATAAGCTCCCAAAAACTCGCGTGGTGTCAGGAGTTAGGCACACAGAGCCTTTTATGAATCTGGGCTTTGGACTAGTCTTTCTGTTTGTTCTGGATCCCTAATAATATCAACAGTTCCTAATAAAGGGTCAGAAATCCCACACTCATCTGTCATCCTAACAGTATCTGTTTAAGTGTCCAAAATACTCATGAATCCAGCTCATTATGCTGCAAGAGTGGGCAGAAAACCCCAAGAACAAAAGGAACACATTAAGAGATGGAGCGGGAAGCAGAAGGAAAACCGTCCAACCTGAAAGTGATATCTCCTATTACCCCACAGCTACCCCAGTAAGAGTGAGGCTTTTGATGGAAATAACTCCTCTGTGGGAACACTGCATGATGCAAAACCTTCACAGGGACATCTCACCTTGCATGATGTACATCTCGCCTGTCATGGAAAACCTGAAATAGCTTTTTGAAGACATCTCCCATTAAGTGTGCTGCCTCCAACAGATGGTCAGGGGATGAGGGGAATGACCAAGCACAGCTAAACCGGAGGAGTTTCCAACCCAATGGGAATATCCACTGATAGGAGAGGAAAAGGTGCATGACCCTGGGAGAGTGTTTGCGGAGGGTCAGTTAAATAAGCCAGGTGGAATAAAAGCAGGTCAATTTATTCTGATTAACTTCTAGCCCTAGGCACATCTCTGCACTCCCCTAAAATTACAGAGCTCTATGCCAAAATCCAGAGCGTGAGCATGGCGTGGAGCTGCCCTTCCCCTCTCCCAGCTCAGGCTGTGCCTCTGGACCTCAGCGCCGGGATCGGAGGCACCCCGGACAGAGCAGCTGGCAGCCAAGGGCTGCAGCTTTTGAGAGATGCTCCACAAACATCACTGTTTTAGGAAAAACATCAGCAAAGAGCAGTCACGTGTTTCACTCCAGGAGCTGAAGGCGTGAGAAGGGCTTTGGAAAAAAAAAATCTATTCATTGAAGAAAAGCAATACAGAAAAGAAACCAAAAAAGGAAGCAGCTCCGTTGCAGAACCCCCCAGAGAGCTGCGGGGCATCCTGAGCAGAAGAGCGGTTTTAGACAATAGCATTGGCCTGGGCTGAGCTGCCTTGGCCCATGCACGCACCAGTGCCCACCTCTCCAGATGGCTGCATGGGGCTGACCTGTCCCTTGAGACCAGGGGCTCCCAGGGCGGCTTTGCTGCAGATATTCTTGGCCCCATGCTGGAGCCGTGCCCTATGTTGCCAGCTTGGGTAGCCCCACTGGTGAACCCCTGCTTTCGGCTGTTACCGGTGTCATTACTTCCTAAGGTGCCACTGGCTTTCCTGCTGCCAGAATGGAGCGTACCTGTGGTGTATCCGATCCACTTCACCATAATGCTGCCTAAGGCAGTTCCTTGTTGTCTCTAGTCTCCTCCATTTTTATTTTTCTACCTTAAAACTGACCCTAACTTTCCCTCGCTCTGCATAAGGCAGCCTCCCCAGCAGGGCAGCAATGTGTGGCTCTGCATTTTACAGCATGGGTTCATGCTCAGAGCAAACCTAGGGACATGGCAAAGCCGGTGTCTGGGACCAGGGACGCCCAGCTCCAGAGCGGAGGCAGCATCAATGAATCATAGGTTGGAAAAGACCTATAAGATCATTTGTTCCAACCATCCACTCCAACACCAACTTGCCAGCTAAACCATGTACTGAAGTGCCACATCTACATTGATTTTGAACACCTCCAGAGATGATGACTCCACCACTACCCTGAGCAACCTGTTCCAATGCCTGACTACTCTTTCAGAAAATAAATTTTTCCTAATATCCAATCTAAACCTCCCCTGACGCAACTGAGAGGCCGTTGCCTCTCGTCCTATCACTAGTTACTTGAGAGAAGAGACCAACACCTGCCTCACTTCAACCTCCTTTCAGGTAGTTGTAGAGAGCTAGAAGGTCTCCCATCAGCCTCCTCTTCTCCAGACTAAACAACCCCTGATTCCCAGCCAGCGATGGCATTTGTCCCTCTGGTGTCTGGCAGGGTGTCATAGGCTGGGGCAGAGCATGGAGCTTCCAGGCCATCTCCGTTTCCAACTTTTGCTGCTCCGTGGCTCCCGTCTGAGAGGGATGGGTGGCAGCAGGACCCTCTGATGACACTCTGCTGCAAACACAGTACCACAAGGGACAAAATGATGCCTGGCTTCTACATCTTCCATCTGTGCCAGCCATCCAAGCCCAGCACATATCACCCTCCTCAAACGCACAGCCCGTCTTGCATTCCCCCTGCCCCCAGACCCACTTCTCGTGAGCAGAAGCTCAGGGCAAGTCCTCTGGAACTGAGAAAAAAGGTAGAAGGGTCCAAAACAAACACCAGATGTACCAAGCAGTGAAAATGAACTCTGCCACTGTGCAAGAAGGCACAGGCATCCATAACATAATATATACCGTACATATAGAGAGAAAGAATATACTTTTCACTGCAAAAGGTGTTTTATATGCTAACCATCAGGCATACACCAAGTGAATTGATGCTGGCACTTTACATAAATATATGATGATGCAGTGCTATATGTAATAAAAATCTGGAGCACAAAATATGGAAGCAATTCAAGAAAAGAGATCTCACATTTTTGCCTTTGTTACAGTTAGAATCTGACATGCTTCGATTAAAATTCAACATCTGCATGCATTTAAAATTAAAATATATAGGTATTCATGTTTTCCTCCTTCCACAATGTTTTACTGCTGCCTTTTTCTTCTTAAATATTAAAAACATTACATTATTTTATTTCAGATGTCTCAATATATTACACATCACCCTTTCACCTCAGAGCTTTGGTTCAAATCCAGCTCTTCGCTGAGGAAACACAAAACATCTGAAAATATTTAGTAGTCTCATCTCAGTGTCTAATCACGGTCTGCTCTGACATGACAAAACACAACAAACAAACTGGCTTGCCACAGATGAAAAATGTTTACACAAAAATACTCAGGAGTGTAAGAATGAATAAAGGCATCTCTAAGTGCATTAAAGCCCATGTTGTTAAGTCATAAAAGAGTTCGCAGATAATCTGAGCTGCACCTGCCCCTCTGGAAAAACAAACAGGTGATTTAAAGTCCTCGCAGCCTAGCAGGTCCCGGCTGCATGTTTTTCTGTTATTCTAAAGCAGAAAGATTTGTCAGGCTACAGTGCAAATATTGTCCATGAGCATCATGGTCTGGAGACCCTAAGTACCTCGTGATTTAGGAATCTCAGAAGAAAACATTATTGCCAGTAAATCCTCCAGGACTAAAATATGTCTACTTTAAGAGGGACGAGCATAAATAAGTCTTTGTCTTTGCTGGGGAATTCAGCCATTTGGTGGGTGGCTGGGAGAGCAGCTGTCCCAATAGACTTCGTGTTGGGCATTGGTATGGTGCACAGCACGGTTCCTTCTCCAAAATTGTGACGATTTTAACAGGCAAGAGAAAGTGTAGAATGAAATTAGCCATGGAGAGGTGTAGGATCTTCCCTAAAGGCAGTGGCAGAATCAGCTGTGATAGTCCCAGGACTGTACCCCCAGTTCATTTTTCTGCAAGTGTCCAGTTTTCCCTGGCCCACAGGCATCAAGAGTGAGCAAGGAATGGGTGCACCATCCTTTGCTCGTCAGCAGGCTTGGTTTGACTTCCTACCTCCATTTTCGCAGAAGCAAGACTGAAGAACACTGCAATTGGTGCAGTGTTCATGGGTTGGGTTGGGGTCATCATGGACTTGCCACTCCCTTACCCTGCTTGGGTTCAGTCCAACATCTATTGAAGTTGATGGAGGAGGTCAGACAAGGGCAAGACATGTTCTCCCTGACTCTGGACGCCTGCCACTGGGGCTGTGTTCTTCCCCCGGGGTTTTAGCAAATCCCCACCAGCTTGACTGACACACGGCAGGAGCCAATGGGGTTTCCATGTGGCTCAGTCATCCCCAGGCTGGGCAGCAGTATCAGAACTTCAGCATAAGAAAAAAGACTGAGCATAAGGAAGGAGCAATGCTTCCTCTGTATTTCTGTCCTACCTCTACAGACAGTTCCTACCTATCTTGTCTGCAGCCCTTATCTCCTTCCTAGAGCTGACCACACATTGGCTGTTACCAAGTTACGCTCCACAGACCTCTGGGGGAAGTAGCTCCGTGAACTATTTCCAAGCTGAAGTTTTCCAACCCGCAGAAGCTGACAGAAACCTACATGGGAAAAAAGATTAAAATCACTTTCCCTGTCCATGAGTGTCTTACAATACCTTTTTTTTTTTTTTCGGGAAGATATTGTAGTATTTCCTGCTGCAATGGCCAAATTAAATATGAATAAATTAACATGCTAACATTTCACCATATCCCCTTTAATGCAAAATAATATGTATCCCCTAATTCAATAAATTAGAAAGTATATTTTTTTAAGGGAAAAATACCAGTGTAGCTAAGTCTTTGCAAATCTTGGCATCTCTAGAATACACAAAGGACAGGCCGAGGAAACATCCAAACAATGACCACGCTGCCGCCAGAAGTGAGGGCTCAGCTACTAAAGCTCGCTGGGAGGAAGGTTTGCTCAGCCTGGTTGCAGCTGTGCGTGAGGGCAGGCACAGGGTTCCTGGAGTCCGTGGCTCTGCACTGCTGCGTCTGGTCTTACCCCTCTCCCACTGGTGCACCAAGCTGGTTCCCATTGCACACCCCAGCACAGGTTTTCTTGCCTGGATAATAACTTCCTTTGCACATGACTTGGACAATACCCAGATCATTTCCATCATGGCTTTCTCCACAGCACCCCTTGGTCTGTGTTTAGATTTTATTTTTTGTGCTTCATTTTCATGTTCTTTCCTTCTGCTGCCATGTTTCCCTTGAGCCCCTTGATGAAATCTCTCTCTTTGCTAACCGTATTTAAATTCAGCAGCAACATGCAAGCTTGTTCACACAACCTTTACATCTTCGCACTTCTTTGCCCCTGTTACAAACCTACTCCAAATTAATTCCCATTTCAAGATGTGAACATCATTCCAGTCAGCCCTGTTGGCCTGCTAGGCGGTATATTAGTAAATTGCTTCTCCAGGCTCTTGATTGACATTGTTGAAAAGATACTTTTCATGCATGTCAGTCTTTGTGGGGTGAAAATGCCTTTAACATGCTTCTAGGATTTACATGGGCTTCCCTGGCCTGCTGCTGCCAAGTTCAGATGCGGTTGGAGCATGTGGCATTCTTTGTCCTACTCTTATTACATTCTCCTTTTTATCCAGCCATGCTATATATTTCATATTTTTCATATTTCTGCCCTGTGATGTAAAGACCAGCCAATTAGTAAGTGTGCCCTTGTCATGCCTGTCCAGTCCAGCATGAATCTCTGAGATCCTGCTGCAATCATTGTGCTTTCTTCTTCCTTTCTTTTATTTTGTTTTGTTTTCTTTCAATTATTTATCAACTTTTCTAATGTTTTAGGACTCAGACCTTCAAATAGCTGAGCAAGATGCCACATGTCTGCTGAGCCATGCTAAGCGACCACACACGTGCTCATCGACAGGGACAAACCCAAAGCGCCATATGATTTCTTCCATCTTGGTGAGCAGAGATCGGGTCTCATTTCTGGCTCTACATGCAGCACTCCAGCCCCAGAGCCAGAGTTGAGCTGTTTCTAGGCTGTTTTCCTTCCTTCGCAGACACAGCCTTTGCTACTCAAGCTCTTCCAAAGTTCCACATCACCCAAACCACCACCATACTGGCGACATCTCTGCAGCCTCATTAAAGCAGCCCGCAAAAAGCAGATCTGAGGGCTGAGAGCCTCAGACCCAAGCTTGAGCAGGGGAAGCGGAGACGGAAAACATCATTCCACTTATAAAATGAGTGTACCTGGAACAGAAAATACTGGAAAAAAATGCCATGTTTCTCAGAAAAGATATTGCATGCCTGAATGTTGGTTTTACAAGTCCAAACCCCATTTGAAATCAGTAAATACAGGACTTGTTCCCTAAGAGCCGTGTCCAGGAATGGCATTTTATAGATTGAATTTATTGTCCACCATTTCCTAACTGTTTAATCACATCTCTTTTGAAATTCCTCCTTAAACAAGAAAGTAATCTTCACTCTGGACGAAGATCTGTCCTTAAACCATGGCACTCTTGCTTCATTCCTAAGAAAGTGTTGATCAACTATGCAGCACCTCAACATCCACGCTCAACACCTTCCCCAGTGACAGTTCTGCCATGGTGTCACCTGTTTTCCTGGAAGCTGCAAATCTTAGTACAGACAGAGACCGTGGTTTAAGCCCTAGAGCACTTTAAAATAATCAGCAAATCATAGACCAGGAAGGAAAGTGTTATTAACAGAAGTATTAAGACACAAACATTTGAGTTGCAGTTGCTTATCATGATCATTTGCCAATCTCCAAAAACAAAAAAAAATCACCTGTTTCTTTGGCATGCAGCAAAATGGAAAGCTTTCTTGAATCTGCAGCGGTAGAGTCCACACTCAAATTCTTCTTCTGATGGAAATCCAACAATCTTCTCCCCCACTGTTGCGGGTAGAGGACAGGCCACTGATGGGAATAGTTTCACAATTTTTTTATTGGAATCATCTGCAGAAACCATAAAACAACAGCTACAACAACAGCAACACAAAGCCATATTTTCTCACTTCTATCCGAGCAAGAAGGGTGCCAGAGTGATTCTCCACCCTACGCTCCCCCACCGCGTAGTGGTTTCCTTTGTTCACATTTCACTGCCTGGATCCAGCAGAGAGATTTATGGGCTGGTGCTGAGCTCAGGATGCACACAGGACTGGTCTCCCAGGACTGGGGCTTGACCATGCAGAATGGGGGTGCAGAAAGGCTCCTGCAGCTTCAGGGAGGAAGAAACTGGAGAGAGGAAGGTTATTCTGGGCCAGATTCCAGTGCCTTCTGCTGAAGAACAGCTCACCAAAAATTGAGCCCTGGTAGCTGATGAGACTCTTCATGGAGAAATGTTGTCACTCCATGTCTGCGGGGTATCACACACAAGGACACAATGCCTGGATCCAGACTGATGTCCCCTACACTCCCTTCCGATCTTGATCACCATTCCACTAATGTGGAGTCCATTTATTTCAGTCATGTCAGATGACTTCCTCATGATGAAGGGTGCCAAGAGCACTTGCCAGCCTGCCCAAGAATGACATTTCAGTGCCCTGAGCTCTGCTGGGACCTGAAGAGGGACTGAGCCAAGCAGACCCTGGTGGGGAGAGGGCTCAGCATGTTGGGGGGATAGTTGTGCAAGAGCAGGACATGAGATCCCGGGTGCACTTCTTGGCTTAGACACACTTTCCCAGCATGATTTTCAGTAGTTACTACATCAGTCCTGAGTCACCCTACCCCAGCCAAGGGGGGGCATTGTGTTTCCTGACTCCTCAGGTTCTCCTAAGCAAGAAAGTCTCCTGCTTTGTGAAGGCCAGAAGGATGAGGCCAGGAAAACAAAGCAGAGAAGAAGACAATGAGCCAGCAGTAGAGCCACTTAGCTCAGCAATAGCAGTGATGTGAACACACGAGGCTGTGCACATTCAGGGTCTGTACAACACTCACCTCTACCCAAAGCCTCCATGGTAGCCAAAAGCATACAGGAGCAGAGCTCCAACACTTCTGGGCAATGATAAAACTGTGTCGTGTATGCAAAACGAGAATTTTTTTTTGCAGTCCTGTGCATGTGTGTGCTTTTGTGGCACATGTCTTGTGATAAGCCAATAAAACAAACCCAAGTGAAATACAGACTGGGAAAAATGTAACCTATTAAAGCCACACAGAAAGTGGTTTTTCCTCTGTTCTAGCTCTTTTTCAGTTTGTCTAAATATACCTCCAGGCTTTTTCTCTTGGTTTAAGTGTGCTCTTTCATGGATAGTTTTCAGCGTATGTTAAAGTCACTGGCTGCTGCCAGCTTGGATTGTTGCACTGCGCGTCTCGGCTTTCTCTTCTGTTAAGACAAAGTGCTGGCACCGCTCTTCGACCAAGTACATTGTTCATGGTACTGAGCAGCGATTTTCCATATCTGACTGTCTTTGGGTTCACCCCAGGAGGAAGGGTGAGCCTGGTTTATTAAGCTCTCGTTTCTCAGAGAACAGCAACATCTGGAGCGTGGGGTGGGCTGCTGGCACGCCTCAGCGGAAAGGAATTCAGCACGGGGTGAGGTCTGCCCAGCTCCAGAGGTGTCACTGCAATCGGTTCTGGTGATGGAGAAATAACGAAGCCCCCACATAAAACAGCATTAGAAGCACATTTTCAGCTATGCTGGGCTGCTCAGGGATTTTGTTTCTTCTGACAGGGAGTCAGGAGGCCCAGGAACCACGTTGGTCTTTGTTTTCATAATCCAAAGCTACATGTTCCTCTCTTGCTATGCAAGATTTTTCCACCTGGTGAAAGCTTGCATTTCCCTTGGTGCATAACTCCATGGGTTAGCCAAACTCAAGGCAGGTGTAGAGAATGAACTCTGGTGCTTGGTTTCAGTGCCATATTTATAGCTCCCTCTGAGGCACTCCTCAAAACCCATTCGCAATGCAGCTGTCCTCTGCAAGTCATGGTACGGAAACCACCCTTGGCTGAAGATGGGTAGCGAGGGCCATGGCCAGCAATGTGGGCATCCTCCATGCCTCTGTCAGGAATCATTTTGGTCAAGCTGAGATCTGACAAGATGTCCTGAAGCAAGCTGGTCTATTGCCTTGGGACACAGATCCCCAAGATCTATACCTGAGACTACTGTATGTCACCCTCCACAGGTTCTCCAAAAATATCCTCCTCCTCTTCATGTTCTTATACACCCCAGCTCTCAACCCTTCCTCAAGCTGAAACCTTTTCCCTCTCAATATTACTGGAGAGTCATCCATAAAAGAAACCTCACTGAGTGGGGATTTCCCATGCAATGCTGAGCGATGGTAACTGAACACCATCACAACAAAAGGTTTATGTCTTTGGTCTCCATGTGCATTTGTGATTGTACTTGCCGGAAAGCCAGCCCACCACCACAGTGGAGATAAAAGCTATCCAGCATGCAACTCCTAGAAGTTTATTTTGGCTGCCAAGACAAATGTGAAGATAGTCTTTAATTAGAAGTGTTGCCTCTGCAACAATGCAGAGCAATAACAACAACAACAGTGGAATCTGTCTGATGCATGCACTCCCGTCACACAGCTATGGTGAATTAAGCAAAAATGTCAAACTCAGTCTGCAACCAGCAGACATATTCCATCATGCTAAATGTTTACACCGTACAGTAGCCTGACTACGGAGCATTGGTGAAAGCACGCTTCTTGACAAGCTTTGGTGATGTTCTTACCCAGAAGAACCCAAAATGTGCCTCTCTCCACCTTTTCAGATTACTGCGATGATGACGATTAAGGATAGTTTGTAGTTAACAACTGTCATCACTTGGTATTAGGAAGATCTGTAACGCATTTTATCCAGCGAACTTCAGCTGCTGCGGTACACCCAGTCAGGGTATTCCTTACTTGCTGCAACATTTATTTATTTAGAGCTGACTTATTCAGAGACGTTTATCCTTACAGCAATATTTTCAAACATCAGCATATCAATGTAAAAGCTTTCTGCTAAAAAAATGCATCTGCCTGATTTTATTTTTAAAGTTTTAGATCTTCCTGTTACGTATATAGAAACGGTACTTACCTATGAATGTCCATGGGTTACAAAGACTATGCAATTGAGCACCTGGTAGCACACTGCCCCATCAAAAATATGCTGTGTTTCTTACAGGAAGAATAATATTTTAATGATTTATGAAGTTCTTATTGAGTCTATTATTACACATGGATGTAAGCCTCACCTGAAAAGCCCACTTTCCCACTTCTGGGGTTTTCTGTAGCAGAAGCCCAGCATAATCCAACATCAAAAGAGTAAAAAAATTTGAACCAGAACCTTCCAGGAACTCTGTAAAAAACAATTTTTTCTTCTATGATGACAACGTGACTTTAAGATAAAATGTTCTCAAAACCTACCAAATCTAGAAATAATTCCTGCATCAAATGCGGGTCTCTGGTTTGAAGCCTGGGGAACCAGACCTGCTCTCAGGAAGTGTAACACTACTGATTTCCTCCTCTGTGCCAGGCACTGTCAGTACCCCCGGCCCCTTGCCAGAGCACATCGCTACACACCAGGCAGAAAAGAAAACTAAGAGTGAAAACAAATTGGTCAAACCCTGCTAGGCCCTTGGCTGGAGCTCCACAGGGTCGACAGAGGCCAAGACACAACCGGGGGATTCATTTCTTTCCACCTGCAAGAATTAGTCTGGTTATTTAAATCAGACCAAAAGACCCTCAGTGTTCACTTACTGCGACTTGCTTATACCTTTCCAGAAACTAGTGCAACACTGGTGCCCCACAGGAGACCACATTCAGTTGAAAACTGAGTGTATCTCATCTTGGTAACACCTACGGAAATGTTGAAGCACAGGGTCTTCTCCAGGAATTGCCCCTGTGGTAGATTGCTCTTAGCTAACTCGAGTTCAAAGCTGCATCTGAAACACCTGACTGTGAACAATTCTTCCCAGCAAAATCTTGTGCAGCAGAACAAACAATTTTCTTCCTAATAAAAGCAAGACCTTCCAGACTTATGGAGCCAACAATTTAATCAAGTTTCCTACTAAACAGGAAGTTGTGAGACTGAGGCAGGAGGAGCAAATCTGTGTTTTGGCTAGAGAAGGAGCAGAGAGGAATAACACAAACTAACCACTGGGGCGTTTTTTGTTTATTTGACAGGAAAGTACCCTGAAAATGTACCAGTCTGGGCAATATCCAGTATGATAAGACTGGCAATAAAATGAAAGCAAGCTACAAGAGCATCAGAAAAGGAAAGGGTAAAGACACCACATGCATGAGGACCATTGTAATTAAACCGGAGTCTCACTGTTGCTATTTCTTACAGTTGCTACCACAGTAGTTGTTATTACCACCAAGTACAACTGCAGCAATACCTGCACCGTAGCAGCGTTTGGCCTTTCTGTCCTGGAGGAGGATCCCACTGTGTTGCTCAAATATGGAACAAAATACTTAGCCCCAGCCCCAGAAGAAGGCTTGTAATAAAGCACGTTCTTTTGCAGGAGCTTACAAAGGAGAACAAACTCACTGCGTGTGCCATTCTCATATGTATAAACCAGCTTCCACTTTCCAGGACTTGCACGTTTTCCTGTCATCTGATAGGCAATTAGTCCAGCACATCTCACAATGGTGGCAACAGACCAAATCAAGAAGAGCAAAAAAATACAGACAAATATGCAATCATGTCATTACTGCAGAACATATGACCACATTTTGCTTCTAGCTACCAAGCAGTACCATGGGATGTGTGTATTCATGTGAAAATAAGCCCAACCAGTCACTGAGATATATACCAAATGGATGATTCATGGTAATTGTTACAGTGGAATTGCTTGACAAAGAGACAGAAGAAAGCTGTTGATTACCAGGCACTTCAAGAAGGACCACAGATACAGAGAAATTTAAGATTATGGTCACTGCAGACGTGCGAATTTCCATCTGCAGACGAACAGGCAGGCCTGTGAAAAGAAATGAAGAAAAGCATACTCATTAGATTCAAAATAACTGGAAAAAGTTGTGTATCCACCAATTCAAAGAGGGTGGAAGTCAGTGAGTCATACCTGCTGAGACTATTGAATAGGTCAATGACCAGCACTCAAAGGCCCTAACGGGGCAACGCACCCTTTATAGCCTTAATCCTTTGAATTAGTGAAGTCCCAAAGGCAGAAGAGGCCATAGAGAAAACACATAGATCATACACTAGTTATGGTCCTTCATTACTTTAGGACTTCTCTTTACTCAAAAAAGCAGTCTTACTGAACCCTCAGTAGACTGTGTGACTTGAAAGTGTAAGTATTTATTGGATCAAAGTATGCATTACTTCAAAAGCATAAAATGCCGAGATATTGAAGGCAATAAATCTTTCTCTGTAAAATACATGCATATATAATTTATATGATAAGCTTAATACTGAGAATATTAGCTTGGTTTCCAACAGACAAGAGATGTAGGCAATTATGTTCCCTAAGAGTGAGCCTGTCTGTCCCCTCTCGGTCCCAAAGAAAATAATGTTTGAGCCCATTAGCCAATCTCAACCAATTCTGGCAGAGGGACAGAGGTCTTGAGGGTATTAAGTTCCCATATGCTTTGTGATAGTAGGTGGCCAGGTAGGAGTGGCAGACTCATTAGTGCATGCCTTGAAGGAATGGCTTCAGCATAGACACAACACTTTCTTAGACCTCAGAGAATCCAGAAGGACCTCCTGAATGTCCAGATAGACATGCATGAAATAACAGCTTCAGTTGCAATTCACGTTTCATTACACATCAGCAAATTAAAGCACAAGACTTGTTGATCGGCTGACTGTGAAATCACCCATTTCTCTTTCTCTTTTGGTCCTGACGGAAGCTACGGTTGCCTTCAGAGCACCTTCACATCACAGCTAGAAGTTTTCCACTTACTGCTTTTGTTTCTTTCCATTTCGTGGGAGCCCCATTGCATTTTTATGCCTTAACTCTCTGCTCGTAACTGTCAGGCTATCTCCTAACATATGGAAACAATTCATTTTCTTTGTCATCGTTTGGATCTGAAACTAGGGTACTCTGAAATGTAACTATACATGAATTTCCCTGAACTAATTACATAATATTTATCCTATTTTCTTTAAAGTAATACTCGCTAGCTAAGAAATGAAGAACTGCATTGCTTATAATAAACTCTGCATGCTACATTGTAATCTAAACTGTACAGTTATATATGGTGAAGAACTAAAAGGTTTGAGTTATTCCCCTTGGCAAACATTTTTTTAAGGATTGCTTAAATAAGCAGTACAGAAACCAGATGTCATTTAGTAAGAGTATCTGAACGACCAAAAATTTGCTGTCTGGGTATTTTTTTTACTTTATAAAAACATGAGAAATTCTTTGGATTTATATCATATTTAGCAGCTGTGAAACCATGCAAACATCTGTTTGTACCTATAGGGAGCTGACCTACGGGGTCCTCATCTCTTAATCACCAAGCAACAAGCTAGTCTCATGTACATAGTTTATTGTTTTCTTTTCAGCTGCCTCCTGTACTTCAAAGTTTTTACACTCTCATGTTCTATTATCATGGCGAGAGGGACAGTCCATTCATTATAAGCCCACATCAGTGCAACAACTGATCAAAATTGCCATAAACTACCATGGACACGGAAGTGTCCTCGAAGACAGCCATAAGCAGCTTTCAGTGTGTCATAAAAAATTGTCGCTTCTTTTTTTTCCCAACGTTATTGATTGTTCTTTTGTAGTTGTGGGGGTTTTTTAACTTAAAGGCTGGAAGAACAGAAGATGAAAAGGAACAGAACTCTCTTTTTATAGCCAAAGCTACTGTGGGAAGAGGGGTTGACAAGACAGCTCCATGAGGTCCTATCTACCCTATTTTTCTAGGTTTGTGCAATTGACAGTTATCAGAGGAAAAGATTGCTATCTGCTACATCCGTACAGCATCCCAATGACTAGAAAAGAAGGAAAAAACCATAACTTTAGTGGATATACCCTTCCAAAGAGTTTGTCATGTTGTACCTATGCATAACACGAAGTCTAAGTAAGATGCCATCCTGCATCAGGGCTTCTAAAATAATGCAGGACATGGAGGAGAAGAGAAATTTACTCAAGAAGCATTTTGCCCTGCTCTTTACCACATTACTTGCACATGCACACCAACCTTCAGTGATTTAGCCAGGAGCAAAATTTTTCAGCCTCTGTGATAATCTCTCCCTTTTTTTCCCTAATGTAATATTGACCTTGGGACCTCAATTTTTATGCAGTGAGAGAAAGGTGCAAACAGAGTGAAAGAAAAGATTCGTCGGCCATGGACATGAGAGTGGAATCAGCACTCCCAGATATACTAGGAGAGCTTAAACTGTACTCCGAACTAAGTCTGAAAACAAATGGGAAACACTGTACGATTCCATCCCATTAAAGTACAAATAAATCATTTCTGGGAATCTAAAACAAATGGCCTGAGCTCAGCTCTATGGATGATCCAAAAGCAAAAAAGCTGCTAATTTTAAAAGGCAGATGCAAGTAACCGATTAGGTAAGAACACAGCAAAAATACAAGGAGCGTAACTTGTTTAGCAGAAAGATGTGAAGGCCATAGAAGTGGGTCTTCCAATCACCTTTTTTGGTATTCCTGAGCAAACATTCTTTTTTGCTTACGTTAATATGGAATGTATTATGACAACGTTCTTATGGATATCCATGCCTTTTGTCTATCAGTACTTGCAGATACATTCAAAACAGCTGCAAATATTTTTTAAATTATGTAAAAGTCCCAAGCACTTTGAAAAGAATATTAATATCCCTTTAAAACAGCAGTGTATTATATTAAATTAAGGATAGGAATTTAGAGAACAAAAAAATATGTTGTTAGCATTAACGTTTTCACTGCTTTCAAATGCAGTCGGCTCAGATAAGGCTTAGAATTATTTTGGTTAAATTTAAAAGCATTATGGTGTTTGCACATTTCGATAACAAAGCAGATAATCACACATACAGATTACATGGAAAGGTTTGTGTTCACAAATTTCAGATTTTTTTCCTAACTATTTCATTATATGTATTTTATATATATATATATATATATCAGCTCTTCCTGCAACTCTTGCCTCTTTTCTATCTGCAGATCGTCATAGCTACAACACCATTCCTAGTGCAGATGAAGTTCTTTCTCTTAATGCTGCTTCCTCAGTCTTTGTCTGTGCAGCTGTAAAAAGAAATTACCTTGAGAGATTTTCAGAAATGATCTGGCCAGGGGAGATATCAGTTCTTGCAACAAGCCTCTCAACCATCTTCCTGCGATGGCCTTTTCACATCCATAACAAGAAAGGCTGATAGCAGGCAGAGAAGTTATGGAGTGTGAGCAGCTCTATCTGTCCCCTCTACCAGACTCGTGGACGGTGATTTGCGCTTTTCCCTGGCACATGGGAGCAGTGCCATAGCAACAGGAGCATCTGCTCCTGCGAAAGTACCACCAGGGAGTGCTGAAAGTCAATGGGTCTCCAAACCCAGGTGTGAGTTCTTGCAGGTCCTGTCCAAGGAGCAGAATAGGAAACTTCTGCAGTCATCACACCCTTCCACCCAGCATTTTGGGGAACATCTGCTCTGCAAAGGCAGGAGGGGTGGTGTCTTGACTCAGAGTCCAGCAGAAAAGAGAAAGGGACAGTGAGAAAGAATTCAGGAGAGCTGAAACACCATGCTCTGAAATGGTTCTACAAAAACATGTATAGGCAAAAGTGACTGCAACTTGAAAATACACTTCCTGTCTCTCGTGTCAGACACTGTAAGAGACACACAATATCCAACCTGGACATAGTATAGGCTCCTTGAGCAAGTGCTTTCCTATGCTGCTTCTGGTTGTTTCTTTTGTCGTGGAATGTGATGTCATTTATTTTGGTCAGGTGTATGCAGCTACGCTTCCACCCTCCTAGCGTTGACTACCAACATGACACATAACAGGGATAATGGACAAAAGAGGAAAGAATAAAGCTGATTCCGCGTGTGAACTCCATTGCCAGGGACTTGTGGGTTGTTATTACCTTTCATTTTTTGCTAGGATTAAAAAGCTAATAAATACAGGTTTCATGTCCCATAAACAACACCGTGTTTGTCAGCTCAATCAAAGAATAATCGATAGTTAGTGCATGAGACTTTCCAGTACTACAAAATAAGCTCTGTGTTTACTTTTCTCAGAGATATCTATGAATTCTCCACTTCATTTTGTCCCTACCTAAAATATCAGTTATATTCTCCCAAAAACCAACCAGTGACTGAGCTGCAGGAAGATGGGTGCCTTTAAAACTTTTGGGAAGAAGACCTAAACCTAAATAATTTCCACATCTGTGGAGGCTCCCTTACTGCTTGGTCAGTCAGGATACAAGCCCCGGTCAGAGACTGCCTACCGTCCTTGGCTGTCTCCTAGTGCTAAGTCCTCGCTAGGACTTCCATCTTGTTGGAGCAGCTTTTGTTCCATCTTGTTGCAGCAGCTTTTGGATTAACTGTCTTGGTGCTGTCAGCCCCTCCTGACATGGTCATTACTTCTTTGCCAAGCCCATGGGGCTGCAAGTATTGGAGGTCTAAAGCCACTCCCACAGTGCTGTGAGATGTGAAATGCATAGCCCTGTGTCCTGTGGCCAGCAGGACAAGGGAGGTTCTCCTTCCCCTCTACACTGCCCTGGTGAGGCCTCATCTGGAGTACTGTGTCCAGTTCTGGGCTCCCCAGTTCAAGAAGGATGAAGAGCTACTGGAGAGAGT
>Ga0065711_1040847_pt1 | contig 16627 bp, 12 predicted proteins | sample Hoacrofraction12_FD_59098 | JGI IMG/M metagenome (GOLD analysis project Ga0065711, IMG submission 59098) | Hoatzin crop microbial communities from Cojedes, Venezuela - Epithelial fraction 12 v2 (version 2) | ecosystem: Host-associated > Birds > Digestive system > Esophagus > Crop | place... | reverse complement strand
CCACTCCTCATGGATGAGAGACCAGGGATAAAACCCTGCCCCAGCAGAACAGGGGACAGGCCTTCTCCCCTGCCTTGCAGAATATCCTATCTCTGCTCCAGCCTGCAGCAAAGGTAGGTAGAACAACGAAGCCACGCAAAGTGGCAGCTGCACTTACACACACTGAACTACCTGTCAGCTTGCATGTCTGACAAGCCTCAAAGGACATCAGGCACTGATGACAAACACATGTACACACACACACACGTGTATGTAGGTATATATACAGACACATGCATACATATGGCTGACTATAACACACATACACAGACAGAGTCCACGTTTCTCCCTCCCTCTCTCCAAAACCACTCACTTCCCTAGGGGCAGGGAAGCAATGCAAACAACACACCTACATGAAGCATTAAATCAGCTGGGCTGGGAGTAGGAGTTGCAGAGCTGTGTTTTATTTCAGCGCTCTTGGCAAACACCCACCGAACACTGCAAATAAGCAGCAGTCCCAGGGGCTGGAGCAATGGGCAACTGATGATAGAAAGGCTGGAGGAATAAAAGGATCACTGAGACAGTTCATGACAAGAAAATGTGCTGATCAGTCAGACAAGAGAGACTGAGAATCAGGAGAAAATGGAGCCTTGAGCAGAGATTGGCTGATCCCAGGTGCAACCAAGAGGGATGAAATAAACAGCATGAAACCAACATGGTTAAAAACGTGAAGAGCTTTGCGTCAAGGCAGTGAATGCAATTTTTTCCATGATGGATGCTACAGAATGACAGCACACTGTGTTAATTCTTGAGAAAGGACTTGTCTCAATACGCTTAGGCCTCCTCCCAAAGTTACAGCTGTCAAAGGCACAGCAACAAGTACAAGAGAACACCTCTCCATTGTGACAGACCAGCCAAGACACCTGCTTCGGGGATCTCTTGCTCCCCAGCTGTGCTCCACACCTCCGCTTGCTCTCCAGCGCCAGTCCCTCTTCGATCAGTGTCTGGCTGACAGCCTCAGATTTGCTGTTCTCAGCACCAGGTCGTCGTAAGCTTTGTACTGAGTCTGAAACGCCTCAGGCTTCCTGGGCTTACTTGCTCTGAACTTTTCTTGACCTGCCTGTAGATCTGTTTTACTTGGTTGAGCTGCGACGACAATTTCTCTAACTGACCAAGTGTCCCCGGCCAACATGTTTTACTCCTGTTTATCTTTGTGTGATACAACCATAGTTTTATATAAATAACAGTAACAAGCAGTTATTCTGTGTAGACTGAGATATTTACAACTAACACAACAATGTAGTGGAGAGAAATGCAGGCATGGTATGATAGCAGAGGCCTTGAGAAGTGGAGATGCGGGATGCAGTGCAGAGGAGTACAGGCATGGGATGATAAGAGATGAGGCACATGTTTGGGAGCGGAGACCCCACAGCTGTGAACAACTTGCCCACAGTCCGTGAAAGAAATACAGACCTGGAGCTGGACACAACAGGTTCTAGGGTAACAAAGAAAACAAAGAAGTAATATCCAACATGCATGAAAGACACCATACATCGTGAATTCAGCAGCATCGTGGAGTGGCAGACCAACTCAGAGAAAGGTGTGCAAGTGTGCTGGCAAACATGTAAAAAATGAGCCAGGTGGGCCCTGGAGTGAGGAAGAATCCAGCAAAACCCACATCATATTCCTCCCAGTGAAGGGTTACAAAGGCTGAAGATTTGCGGTGTTACCCTCCAATGACAGACTTTAAGATCCAGAGGAGCAACAGGAAAAATGAAAAGCAATGCAGAAATTAATTACAATTTTAGTTGCGTTATCACAATTATTGAGACTTTTTCTATATAGCAGTATTCTAATGCATTATTATTCTTTCTTCTTCTGTAATAATTAGTGCTAGATTAAAATGATTCTTGGAGTTCAGTTATACTAACAATAAATTCTTGCCTTTTTTTATTTATATAGACACAGAGCCCATATATATATATAAGGTGTGCTTCCTCTTTGCCCATAGCAACAACTGAGTGTAACAAAGCCCAAGGGAATTGCCTCAGAGAAAAGAAAATGCACAGATCTGGGGGAAGACGAAGCAATGAAAGACAAGATGAAGGAAGAAAAAAAAAAAAGAAAAAAATGAAAAAAAATGAAAACTCTAGGCAAATAGCAGTTCAGAGGAAAAGGCAAGTAAGATAGAGAAACAAAGTTTACAATAAAATTCCTGCAGAACAATAAAATCTGACATCAATTGCTGAGCAAATTCTGCTCTCCAGCCCAATGGCATAACAAGAGAAGATGGGAACTCTCTCCGAAGGCACCCTCCTGGGAACAAGCAGCTCCCTGCAGAGATCCGCAGACCCAGCTGGGCTTACACGGGAACATCTAGTTCTGCACTTCAGGTCTGCACCGACTTCTCTGCAAGAGCAGCTCCCATCACCCCACCAAGCCTCAAAAGGTAAGTGCCATCGATAAAAGCAAGTCCCAAAGGCAAAACATATCCCACTCGGAAGCAATTGGCCAGCGCCTCCGTTTCCAGTGGCAAGCACAGCCAGAGTATTCCCTCATTGCGCCTCAGCAGCTCCGGAGCAGGGAGAAAGATCTATACGTCAAACTAATCATCTGGGGCAGACGAACATGACAGCTCATAGCAGATGCCTCAGGGCTTTAATTGTTTTACCATGAGCAAGCGGTGTAGCCAATATTAAAGTGGCATCAATCAAAGGAACAAAACAAAAAGTAATACGATTTAACTCTCTCCCCCTTCTCATCTAATTAACCTTCAGAAAGAACCAGACTTGAGGTGGGTCTGTCTCCCAGCCCCCTCCCCACCACCGTCTTCCTGGGGAGGGTGGCCAAACGGAGGGTAAGGCTCTGGGCAGGCCCCTCTGGTGCCCATCGACCCGTCGCTGCTCTCTCCCGCGTTCCACAGCAGACGGCAAAAGCCCCCACTGCGGCAGAGAAACTGGAGCAGTTTTTCCCCTTGAACGCTTCGGTAAGCATAATCCTTGCCGTATCTCTGTAAGAGCAGCAGAGACAAAAAAAAAAACACCCTGCTTCTTCAAAAGCATGGAGTTAAAGAATCACCTGCTCCAAACGGTCAGCTGTTTTCAGCTCCTCCAGGCATGGCAAAGCTCACAGCTGCCTCGGGCAGCAAAAAGGCAATGAAGCCTCCTGCCAGCCCTGCCTATTCGGAGCCCTACAAGGTCAGGCTGGCAGATGCGGAAAGAAGGGGCAGGAGGGAAGCGTGCTTCTCCCCCCATCTGCAGTCTGTGCCACAGCCCTCGGGAAGCCTGCCGCGGCTCCCAGGCCCAAACACCCAGCGCTCTCACCGGCTCCCTGCCCCAGCTCCGCTGCTTCTCAGGGCAGGAACAGCCCAGACGTTGCCAGGTTGGTAAAACTCAATTCTGCCTATGTTATCTTTTTAGGAGCCTTGTGACAGCTCTGGCTTTAATGGAAGATGAACATTTACCTCTGCTTTTCCTGTATCTGAGCATAATATAGAGCATTTAATATAGAGCATTTTAAATGCACTGAAGTTTTTCTTCAGAGAAGCTAATGAGCATCAGTTGTCAGGAGATCTGAAAAGACAGCTTTCCTGGAAGGAGAAGCAATCATGATAAAACCCAGTTTTGCTTTCTCATATTATATCTACATTTCTTGTCACAGAGAAACGTGGCCAGGTTAGAGTCCACGACTAAGAAGCATCAGGTCAGCATTGCAAAAGCACAGCAACTGATGCCAAAGGCAAGGAAGCGGCTGGTACCAGCTCTGTCGGTCCTTGACTGCTGGGTTCAGGGGCACAATGGGCCGATGCACGCGTGTGGGCATTGCAGGGCACAGCTCCCAGCGCAGGGCACGGCTCCCAGCACTAGCCCCGCACGAAGGGCCAAGTCCCATGTCTGGTTCCTAAGCAATATAGCCAGGGCACATCTGGGCATGCTTACAATAAACAAAACACACCGCTTTCTTGGCACTTCTTAGCTATCCTCACACAACACTCTTTCACCTTTAACTTGTCGCCTTCCTGACACCGACTGAAACCCGAGACCATCTACAGCATCAGATCTGGCAGGAAGAGGAACATGACGGACTCCCTGTTGTTCACACCTGGTGATGGGATATGCCCTCTGGACTGTATGTACAGCTTTTAAGTCAAAATTTACGAAGTGTGTCAAGGTTGCCAGGAGACACAGCGCCTGTTTTGAGATTCTTAGCAAGGGTGGAGCTCAGCGGCGGCGGCTGGTATCTCATTTTCATCCCAGACTTCGCTATTCAGTCTCCGTTTCACCCCCCCAGCTCTTATGCAAGCTCAGGACTTGGCTCAGGAGCAAGTCGTGTTGCCGCACCAAGGCGCTGGTTGCTAGGAGGTGTAACTGCTAGGAGATACAGACCAGGTAGCGGAGAGAGCAGGTCGCTACCTGCAGGTACACAGGCTTTTGGGCACTCCTGCTCGATGCCACCCCCATCCTTTCTCAGGCAATGGGCAAACCCCAGAGGGTGGAAGAGCAGCAAGCTGAGAAAAGGCCTACATGCTCCAAAATAGCCAAGGCAACACGGGCTTTGCAACCGCTCCTCTTCCCTATTTCATTAGCACGCAGTAGCTTTCCAAATCTGTCAAATCTTCCCACTTGCAGAGCTCTATCAGAGTGTTTAGCTCTGTTATTAAATAAAGCAGACAAGCTTGTTCTCTCGCTTCAATTTCTTTGCGCATAAACTGAAAGTGACCCTCACCACAGGACTGCTTTTTATTTTTTGCCCTTTTTTTATCTTTTTAAAAAGTGACTTCCCTTTAGTTCACATGCTGGTTAATAAGATTAAAGCACAAAGTAACAAACTAACCATCTACATGGGATTATTTCTAGCTTGCCTCCCCATTTAAAAACGAAATGCAACTAGTACAGTGAAAAACTGAGGACAAGGACAATCAGCATTTCTCTTAAATAAGGTAGATTAAAGTCAGATATGACCAATATAATCATTAAAACGGCAACTGTTGTAGTTATTCTGACAGGCACAATAACACTCTGGCATTGAGGGAACTGGAATATTTGCCCTGGAACTAGCACGGAAGCAGTAAAAAGCACGTATTATTTAGTTCTCCTTAATATGGTTTGTCAGGCAACCCGAACAGCAGCAAACTCGCAGGACTCCTCCAAGGAGCCCTACCTTTCCCTGCTCACAGCCTCAGGAATCCAGCACAGAAAAGCTTGCAAGGCAATTAAGTGCTTTTTCTTTGCCACAAGAATTTTCATTGCAGCCTTGCAAAGATAAAAGCACTCCCATTTCCCTGCTCTCACTTTCTTCATCACTAACATTTTTGGCAACAGCAAAAATCCACACTCTAGCATGAGCTTCCTCGAGGGCTCAGCTTAATACTGCTGACCCCCCAACACAGACTGCACAGGCAGTGCCTGGACCTGCCGCACCAGTTGTGCAAGGCTACCTAACTAGACTTGCCCTACCCACAATACTAAACTTTATTTACAATTCACTCCCACCACCACAGCATCGCGCACAGTAAGAAACCCTCTCTCCAGGATTTCCATCACTGCAGATGAAAGCACATTCACACCGCCTGCATGTACACTGCAGGGAAGGAGCCTTCCTTAGCCCAGAACAAGGGTCTTGCAATTCATTCTTACAGTAAAAAGCATCTTCAATTTTGTTGTCAGTCAAGCCCTATAGTTCACTGTGTGCCATGCTATGATACTGAAGGGTCAGAGTTCAAAGGTGTACAGTATGAAAGAGCAGAGGAACAAGAAAATCTGTTACTTATTTCTTTGAAGTAATCAAAGGAATTGTACATAAAAACACCCTGATGTTAAAAAAAAAAAAAAATGCAAAATGCACCACTGGAGAGATGACTGTGCAACCTCCATCCAACCTCCTTCTGCAAAACCATTCTGAGAGCATTTCTTTCCACCACCATCCCGTTCTGCTCACCTCTCTCTGTCACGAACCAGGCTCGCTCAGCACTGGGAATAGGTACAAAGGAGACAGAGATGGTGGAGTTGGCAGAATCTGGCATTCCTTGCCTTAATCACATCCTTCACTTTCTGTGGATGTACCTACCACACTGTCACCTGAGCTCATGTCCCATGCGTGGAACCAGCTGTGGAACGCTCAGCAGGAACAGCACGCTGCAGAGGCTCTTATGAAGCAGCACAACACAATTTGTGGACTCTACTTGAGCCCTTGAGTGCTGGCTAGCGTATGACACTGGGAGAAGAGCATCCAACCTAGCAAGGGTAAGGACTGCTGTACAAGACAGTACTTTTCAAGTCATCTGTTTAACACCCAGCTCCTATTATCTACCTCTGTAAGGGAGAAAATAGAAAACTGTTGCTCTTATTTTTAGAAAAAGGTGCAAGTTGACAAAGCAAAATGATTTTCTCTACCACCCACTGCTGTGACAGACCAAATACAGACAAAAAAAAAAAAGTCTCAGTTCTTCCGGCCCGACACCTTGCCTCATCTCCATTCCTGACTTTTTTCAGAAGTCCTCCTGTCCTTCAGACAAACTCTCACTATCATCCCAAATTACAGAGAAACATTTTCCTGCCCACAACCCTCTGATTTTGAAAGCAGGGAGGGGAAGGAGAAATAGAATTACCAGCTCATCTCCAAACTTATTCTGCTCAACTCAAAGCAGGGTTGCCCACTTCCCAAGGAAGTTTGCTCTGGCAATTTGTTCTGGGGAAAAGCATCTGCTCTCACTCATGCACTTCCTCTCTCCAGAGAATTCCCAGTGAACAAATTTATGTTCCCTTCCCCAAAATGTTTCATTGCAACTGGACTACTCCCTTATAAAATTCTCAATTCAGTCTTACTGTCAAAAACTATCTGGCAACCTAATCAGGTCAAGGCTTCGGGTTGCGGCTTTTTGGGTTTTGCTTGGGGCTTTTGGTTTGGCTTGTTTGTGGGGGGGGTTCTTTGTGAGGGTTTTTTGTTTGGGTTTTTTTTGGGTTTTTAGTTTTGTTTTGGTGTTGGTGGTTTTTTCTTAACAGCAGCAAAACTCTGCTACCAAGGGTCACCAGATTTCAGCTTCGATTCACCCATGAGCCTAGAGCACGGGTACTGCCTGTCAGCAGGGTAGGTCCTCCCCCTGGAAGGGCTGCAAGAAGCAGCACATATCGCTGCTCCTCACTTGGTGGAAGTTCTACAGTGACACTGGGCTGCTGCAGCATGCTCCTACACTGAGCACAGCTGCAGAGTCCAACCTACTCCACTGCTGGCAAAGATGGCATTAACCACCTCCCCAGCCAGCAGCTGAGCCCTTGGAGCCAAGGGCTCACACTCCCAACACGTTCCCTCCAGCAGCCTGACAACACCCCGATACCGAAGTCTTCAGCGCACGCAGCACAGACAGCAGCAATTTTGGCAGAGACTTGACACAGTCTCCCTCTGGTTTAGTGAGAAGCTTTTCTGCCCAGCTGTTTTGAGGTTTTGTCCTATTTTTCTCCCTTTTCTGCTGGGCAGCAAGTTTGTTGCAGGTCTGGAGCTTCGCGGCTATGTCATTATTTACGATTCTACCAAATGTTACATCCTCAGTTGTTTGTCGCAGGTAAAGATTGTAAATTAATTATACATGATGTCAAAAGCTCACACACACATGCCTCAGGGCTGGCTGATGGAAACCGTCTGGAAGTCGATTTGACAGGCCTGACTCCATTCTGCTAAGGATGTAAATCAGGGCGGTTTGCCCACAGCTCTAGCTGACAGCTAGCACTGCTTCATTTGCTTCTTCATCTCCTCTCCTGCACAACCAAGTGGGATGACAGCTGAACTGGATCAATACACAACCGTTCAGCAAACAACTCTACTTTGTAGGTGCAGTTTTATTACAGATATGGACTCAATGTGGAAGAATCTCCAGCACTCACAAAAAGGGAGAATAAGCAAAAACCAATGTTGAAATTCTTGCCTAGCAGTACGGGCATGTGGAAACAGCTCAGACAAGCAAGACTGTGCCTAGTCCACTAGGCAGGGTCTTTTCCATCTGAAGTGCAATGACAGGAATTCAGGACTGGACCCAGCTGCTACCTAGATGGGAAGAGGTCAATCGCTCCAGGCATGCACAGTTGTTACCTGAGATTCTCACAGGCCAACAGAGAGCTGGGAAGAGGCCATAGCTCCCTTAAATCCACCTCTGCAAATGAAAATATCAAAGTCTTGATTCTTTGGTCTGAGAATAAAACACTGTTGCAAAGGGGATCTCCATTCTCTTGCCCCAAGTGCAAAGAGTTTGCTCACTTGCCAGAAACTAAGACTGCATCAGCCTTCCTCAGCCCACCCTCCCTGTCTGATGTACATTAATCACAGCAAGGAGTGAAAGGAAGTACTTTATACTTCGGGTCTTCATGCCTCAGTGCAGTCATGCTCCTTTCTCTCCAGTGGGTATTAAGACAGGGAGATTTAGGAGTTAAAGTATCTCTGCTTCTTTCCGAGACATCTGCTATTGATGGGGGAGAAAAGGGAAGGAAGGGTTTAGGCTACTTTTCATCATCTTTTTGGACACTTTCATGATACTAAAACCTGGTGCTGTTCCCTCTTGGCATCAAAGAATTTGCTTGATTTGGTTGTAATGGACCAACTCAAACCCAGCTGCAGTCACAGCTCTTCAATTCACATTGTGTTTAACAATCTCAATGAAGGCGATTTTCTTATCTTTCTCTCTGGGTCCACTACTACAGTTGTGCCAGCTGGAATATCTCCTCAGACAGCATGTACAAGCACAGCAGCCTCACCGAAGAAACACATGAACAACAGTCCAAATTCCCGGGAGATGGGGAGGGGAAAGAGGTCTAACCCTCTAAAGGCAACTGTCCCACTTTAAAGAGGACAAAGCAAGCTGCCTCTGGTGTGGCCAAAGATGCTGAAATTTGTTTTGAACCATAGATGAGAAATTCTCTTCAGTTTAGGGTAGGTTTCTACAGCTTTTACAGCACCACAGGATTCTCCTTTAGAAAATAACATACAAAGAAATTCTCCTTCTGAGGTTTGGGTAAGGCAAACTTGAAGGAGCCAGAAACAGCAGAACTAGATTTATCTACTAGCCACCCAGCAGTTCCAGTATTTCAACGTCCCTGTACCCATTCAAGCTGCATTTGGGATACAGCCCAACAGCCTTAACATTTATGCTAGGGAAAAATTAGTGAAGAACTGTACCTGCACAGAGCAGTAGAGCTTTGCACAAACTGCACATGTACCAAAAGGTACACTGGATCTATAAAGAAGTGCATTTCTTCTGTGTACCTACAGCTTTCTAAAGGCAACTGCCATTGTGGCATTCAAGCAAAGTGATCAATTAGTTAAGAAAAATATGCTCTGAAATCAGGCAGGAATACTTGCCATCTTATAAATCAGGATTTCATTCTCCATGTAGCCACAGATTTTAGTCTGGCCACAATAGTCATAAGTCTTGAGAAGATCCCAAGCATTTTATCAACAGTATTTTGCCTTGTTCTCCAGCAGTCATCTACTAGATCTGCCTCCCACAGTTCACTCCCGTACCCCACTGACCAAAAAGCTTCCACTTTAAACAGAAAGAAAGAGCAAGGCAATGTCACGCCTGGTAAAGTTACACGATGTTTATCCTAAATGCTATACTTCCATTGTGGGTTATATGCAGCTTAAGGTAAAGGGAAATTGTTCTAAGCTGGTAATTTATTATGTTGTGCAGTAATCTATCTATATAATGATGGAAAATGATGATTAAAATTTTCCAAGAGACTCCACATGTGGATGGGCTGGAAACCACTCAGCCTTACAGACTATCTACCGGAACTGGAAAGAGGTATTTGGGAGCAAACCAACAACCACTTCTGGAAAAGAAAAATCCTTAAATCTTTCAGCTTCCCGTGGGATTTACCACTCAATTGTGTGAGACAGCTCCACACGTGCTAAGCAGACTCCTGTCTGGATTAAAACCAATTCACTCCTTTCCCACTGTGCTCCTCCCCTTCCTCCCTTTGCTGTGACACAGACCGTGGTCACTGCCCTGTCGGAGCAGGACCTGGCACTTACATCCGTGGATCCACAGACAGGGAGCCAGGAGGGGTATGACTCAGAAGGGCTGCGAGAGTTAAGAGGCTTCTACTCCGTACTGCAAACTGGGCAAGGATGAGGGGTGGAACAGAGGGAGACATGGTGAAACAAGAAGTGGGGACTGTGGATCGGTTCTGCTGCGGCACAGGTTGGCACATGAGAGGCTGCTGCACTGACATCCCACACGCACAGCACAGTAGCAGTAAAATAAAATTTGATCCACCCAGCTGTGCAGTTTTCCAATTCTGAACACATCATAACACTATTCACTTCTGAATGCTAGTTGGCCCACATCAAAAAAACCTCAAGTTGATAAAGCTGAAGCAAGAACAAGTCTAGCTCTTCAACAAGATCTTGTGGCAAAAAGCAGCAGGAGAAAAGACTTCATAGCTTTGTCTTAAATTGGGTCATATAGCTCCTTCTTTTGTTGTCCCTCCCTTCCCAGGTACAAACACGGGTGATTCATTCTGAAACAGTATAGAATACGCAGGCATCCAAATCATTTTTTCATCAAATGAACCACGCACTCACAGAGCTAGCCAGGGGGCTGCACCTGTACTGGCTACAATAATTTCTGAGAGAAACCCAAAGAAACTCCTTTCACTATATCTCAGAGAGGACTCGCCATATTAAACCCATACCTGCCTTTAGCAGGAGTTGCTGTATGTAAAGAGCTACACTAGAGAGCTGAAGGGGAGGAAAGAATAAGCAAGCTGAGACCAACCAACTCCTTACATGTGCTATGTATCAAACACCAATTTCCCCAGCAAGGAACAGTAATGTGAAAAACCCCTGACTTCTATCAGAGCAGCTAGGAATTGATGAGCAGAGCTAGAAAGAGGCTTAAGCTTGCCAGAATATAACAGAATAGTGTTTAAAAGACATTGTACACTGAACAGCACGAAGTACACTTTCCTGCTCCTACTGAAGAAAAAGCACAGGCTGCCCCCTGAAGCAGGCAAGTGCCTCACGTGAAGACAAGGTTCCCAACCAGCTATCATGACCAACTGAGAGCCAAGGAAAGAAGAATAAAGCAAAGCAAAATAAATCAGTCAGTCACACCAACCTACAAGGCTTAAAAAACAACAGCAAACGCAACTCCAAAGGAGATAAGCTGACACAAGCTATCTGAGCAGCTGGTCTAGAATTTAAATGGATAGATATCCCCTCCTCCTCTTTTTTTTTTTTCTTTTTTAATGCTAGTCATCCTCAGAGGATTTTCTTAGCTTTGTTTCCCCTTCTTGTTTCTAGGAAACAGAACCTTCACTAGCTACTGCAAAAAAAAAAAGAGAACAAACCAAAATGAGAGAAGGGCAGGGAAAAAACTAAGGGGAAAAAAAATGAAAGGAAAGGAGGACAGAGCATCAGTCCTGCCACAAGAAGTAAAAAATTCAGTACATTTCTGTCCACCTCACCCCTCCCATGAGACCAACTTTGTTACTCACTGCATAACCCTAACAGAGATCAAATTGAGCAACTTGGGGTTTATTTCACGTGCCAGCATAAGAACAGGCAAGTGCAGGCAGCAGTTCTAAGACCTTCAGAGAGGATGTAATTTTCTCTCCTATGTTTTCTTACCTCCCAAGACAACAGCCTTATATGAAAGTGGTGGCCTAGATCTATCTGCAGCACTCAGTGCCTTTAGTCTTTATGGCAGACATGAAGAAAAAGCCTCCTATAACACAAGCAACCCACCAAAACAATACCAGGGTCAGCAGAGCTGCTGTCACACACTACTGGAGCGAAAGCCTCATTAGTGTCAAAGAAGAGAAAGCACAAAAGGTTCAAACGCCAGTAAGGAGGAAAGAAAGTAGTAATGTAATGCTCTGCTATTTGGCACCATAGTGGATTTGGAACAAGCTTGGGTTCCATTGCGAACTGAGGACTGCTTCTTTCAGGAGATTCAGAAACTTCTCAGCAGATTCAGAAACCTGAGGAAAGAGAAAATCCAGAAAAGCAACTGTATTTTTTTTTTAAATTACGTTAGGCAAACCAGAGACCAGAGTTAAGATTGTGCTCAAAGAACACCAAAGCTTCTCATGCACCAGTCCTCATTCACATACACATTCGTATGCCTGGTGTGGATGGATGAAGTCAGGATGCCTGGGGCAACTGTTTTGATCTCAAGCAAATGAATCTAGGTGTGCTGAAAATGTTCATAGGAAAATACAGAGTTGTTACGTAAATTCAGCTTTTAGTGGTAGGACAGACTAGAGGAGCAAAGCATCTGTGTGTCAGGATTGCAAAACCTCAGTAGATAAGCAGAGGGCTAAGGTAATCCCTGGAGTACCTGAAGCACAGCTGAAGATAACCAAGTTGCACGGACAGGTCATGAACCAACTGTGCATGAGCCATACCCAGTCAGCTACATCAGCTTCATGTAAGAAGCTTCGGTGTCCAGTAAATTCAAACAAATAGAAACAAAAATAAACAAAATAAAGCCAATGAACCAGAAACACCAGGATTCTTGCAAATCAAGAGAAATTCACTGGAAGGGGGTGGGGAGTGTGGTGCCAAAACCAAAAACCAACAACAGCAAACTGAATTTGCATCAACTTAGTAGGGTCAGCACCAGTACCCCTCTCATATTTTGACTCCTTAACTAATGGTTGTTTTGTTAGAGATTGTCTTGTCTGCAGCAAATCACAACAGCATCCGGAAACAGGCCAGCCATGGCAAGTCATATAAGCCATTAAACTGTTGCAACACACATCTGGTATATTCCATAGGTTTCCTGCCCAGGCCATGAGATGCCACCACCAACAAGTAAGAACAGGAATTCCCCTGTAAAGCCCTAAGGAACCACATAACCTTTTAATTACCCAAAAGAACCCTCAGGTGTCCTGATGCTTGATTAAATTGATGTCAGGCATGCACAAGCTCATCAGAGGACATCGCTATTAACAAACCTAATCTATCTTTAGTGATGCAAGAGCCCAAAACATCTGTTTACTGGACTTGTTTTCTTCTCTCTCCTTGCCCTCTTCAAATGTGAACGTATTCAGCGTCAGAAAAGGTCCAGAGGAAGAGGTAACAAATTGTGGAATATATTTGCCTGCCTCCAAAGAGTTCACGCATAAAGGATACTGTCCAGTGCAGATGTGGATCTCAAATTGTTTGCAGTTTAACAGACTGCCTACTGACAGAAAAAGAGGGAACGGGCAGAAATTAAAACACGTGAAATTCCATGTGAACAGAAAGGAAAACAGAAAGGAAAAAACCAAACATTCCACTTCTTTTTCTTTTTCGTTTTGTTTCTGTGAGAGTAGTCAAACACTGGAACAGCCTGCCCAGAGAGGTCGTGGAGTCTCCATCTTTGGAGATATTCAAAAGCTGCCTGGCCATAGTCCTGGGAAACCTGCTCTGGGTGACCTTGTTTGAGCATGGCGGTTGGTCTAGATGATCTGAAGACTTGCTCCCAACCACAATGATTCTGCGAACTAGGATATTGCCAGGATGGGTAAAAATTTCTAGCCAGTTTTACTGACCGCACCTCTCATTTTGGCCACAAAAACAGAATCCTTAAGTGTTGCTAGCCTATTTCTTGTGCATTTGAAAGTGTCATCACTCTTGTGGAAGTTCTTTTCTTCTAACTCCAGCTTTGACACCTTGAGAGCATGCCTATGCAACGCCACTTGGAGATACTGCCCTTCCTCTTCTGTAGCTTGCTGAACAGCAGAATAAACAAGCTCAGAAGAAGAGCCAAGCTCATACTTCGGCAACCCATCCAGCTGGAGTATCCCCACATAGTGCTACACTAGGCTGTGAAGGCTTTTCCTGAAGAGTCATTATTCTGTCTTCCCAATCAATTCCCACTACCGTATCGTATCTTTTCATCTAAGTCATAGATACACCTCACCTCAACAGCCATGCTTCCACTGGCTGGGTAAAATGTTTTTCCTCCCCAGCTCTTCAAAACGCCATCTATTATGAAACCTCTACCTTCCTCTTTCACAGTCCCTTTAAAAATTTTCAGGGGCTTCATTCTTTCAGACAAGTCCCACCCCACAGATCAGCAACAATGATATCCTCTGCCCCTCCATTGACACGTGCACTTTGGGTGAGCTCTACCTTCAACAAGATCAGGATCTGGCCCCAGATGTCTATGATTTTGCTAAATGTGCAACTCACAAAGCCACCGTGCCAGCCCCCAGCTATCTCCCTCTAGGTAGCTCTTTTGCTGCCCACCAAAGCCTCTTCTGAATATCTCTATTTGGACCTAGACCACAGCTGACGTGGTAGATGTGTTGCACTCCAGAGAACCCACATGCAAGGGGTTGTCAGCCTGAACTCTTTCTCCGCACTTGGATGAGGAACACGGTAAGTCATAAATTGTAGGGCATACACAAGAAGGCATCTGTCCATTCATTGAAAGCATCACCTGTTCCATTAGGTACTCACTGGCTTGAGCATTGCATGGAGTTACGTGCAAGTTCACCACGCTACAGAGAGAGTATAGTTAAAAAGCTCACAATTTAACACCCAGCTTAGAGAAAGAACAGGGAGAGGGATTCCATTAAAAGGGATCACATTAAAACTTGTCAGGTAAAATGCAATCTCTTTCTCTTGCCAATTACACTAACAGTGCTGAGTCTCATCACCCTCCAGCGTCAAATGATTAAAGAACAGTAAGTAGTCTCCCTATAGAAGACTATAGTGGGAACACCCTGAATCTTTATGTTGATGCATCATTCTGGTTTATCTTAGCTTTGAAGAATGTGGTTAGTGACTCACCCTGCTGGATATGCAACGAGGCCAGTTCTGGGGTCGCAGGCTAATCCTCTGCCTCCTGACACAGTTATCCCCAACACCTTCTCCAAAGTCACCTAGTGCATATGAAAAAGAAAACAAGTATCATGAAATATAAGTGCAGTTCAAATGGACCCATACACAGATGCTGATGGTCTGGTTCACACTGGCTCTGAGAAGAATCACAGCTCCTAGAAATTCACTGACAAGCACCCAGGTACAGAAGCAACCGGACTCAGTTTTCAGCACAGGCACAGTAAAATACCACTGGGGTACAGAGAAGGAGTTATCAATCCACTCATCACTTTCTCTATGCCAAAGCATTGCGAAGTATTACAGTGACAGAGGATTGCAAGCAGCAGATAGTACTGGCAAGAAGATGGAATGCACATTCACTGCTCACCGATTCCCATCCTCCCAGCAAGAGCAGCAAACCGCTTTCTCCAGAGCTGTTTCCCAAAGATTGTTTCCGGGTTGACCCGTTCTCTTTATCTGCTCCATCCAGTGGTAGGTGGTTCAGCCTGGTCCCAGCCCCATATTCCTAGGAACTGAATAGTCTTTTTTTTCCCCCCACAGTGCTTGAACTGGAAACCACATCCAGTGGACCAGGGCATCCCTCCCTCCTCAGGAATCTCAAGAGACAGAACAGCTTACATGACTGGGTTCACAAGCCTGCATACCAACGACCCATGCAAGAGACAGTAATCCAAAATGCTTGCTTTCGCCTCTGAGCAAAGATCTCTACTATTATTAGGAAAAGAAAAGAAATACAACTAAGAAGATCTGCTTGGGAGATACAAAGATTCACAGCCAGGCCTCTGTGGCAAGAAGCTGGGAAAAACAAAAGGCGAAGGGAGGGGGACACATGGACATGCCACAATATTTTAAGGAGCACTCCCTGGCAGAGAAATCATCAGAATTTAGCAATTGCCCCACAGCAAAAGGTTGCAGTGGGATTACACTACACAAAATCTGGTTTGTGGCATGAAAGGACTCAATCTCTGAGCACAAACCAGTTCTCAGCCCTGGGGTTGTTTTGACCGACACAAAATTACTCTCTTTCCTTTACATTCGCACAGCTTGATTTTATATATTATATATTGATGCATACATTCCTCCTCAACACTGCTGTCCCTGCCAAATTCATGGATTTCACTGGGTCACAGCCTTCGGTTTTTAATTATCATCATCTAAGTTATATTTGGTTAAGGCCTTAAGGGCATGGACGCGGCATGAGAAGTTACTGTTGTAATAATTACTACTATCTTTAATGGCTGCCCCGGAGACGAACATCTTGTCTTTATACCAACACGGTGCACAAAAGGCAGGGGCAGGGCAGGTTCCCAACGCCGCCCTGACCACACAGCTTACCAGACCTGAGGAGTTCGACTGCAGGGTGAAGAAACAAGGTCTCACTGAGCTTATGGCCCAGGTTACGAGAGAAGGTGACAGCAGTAACCTCCACCCCTGCCCAGAGAACCACTTTACTTCAACAGGTAAAGCAGGGCTGAGGTGTCACCACTTAAAGTGAGCCGTCCATACTTCAGCTAGTTCAAATCTGGCCTGCCTTCAAATCAGTGACATGCAAAGTGGAAGATTTCATATTCCAGCCTCCCAAACAACTTGATCTTTTTTTCCCTTTTAGTAATAATATACCCCAGATACTTTGAGACAGTATGACAGAAGCCCAAATTGTCCCCTTCCCTTGCAAAATGAGTAGCTCTGGAAACATGGCTTTTACAGAATTCCACTGGATTTTTGCTAAGTATAAGAACATACAATTAAAAATGCATTTACAAATTCACTGGTAAAGAAAGGAAATAGTTTTGTTCCAACCTGATGTTGGAACAAAAGTGGG
>Ga0065711_1006697_pt1 | contig 16628 bp, 12 predicted proteins | sample Hoacrofraction12_FD_59098 | JGI IMG/M metagenome (GOLD analysis project Ga0065711, IMG submission 59098) | Hoatzin crop microbial communities from Cojedes, Venezuela - Epithelial fraction 12 v2 (version 2) | ecosystem: Host-associated > Birds > Digestive system > Esophagus > Crop | place... | reverse complement strand
CAGCGACAGGACAAGGGGCAACGGGCACAAACTGAAGCAGAGGAAGCTCCAGCTGAACAGGAGGAAGAACTTCTTCCCTCTGAGGGTGACAGAGCCCTGGCCCAGGCTGCCCAGGGAGGCTGTGGAGTCTCCTTCTTTGGAGATATTCAAGCCCCGCCTCGACAAGGTCCCGTGCAGCCTGCTCTGGGTGACCCTGCTTGAGCAGGGGGTTGGACTGGGTGACCCACAGAGGTCCCTTCCAACCCCGAATATTCTGGGATTCTGGGATTCTGTGTGATATGACTTGAGGGGTTTTTTCTGCCCACAGTGGCAGACCGTTGTGGGAAACGGAGTTGCACAGAAGCTAACCGTCCCAGCCAGCACGAGGATAACTGCTCAACGGCCTCGTGGGGCTTCGGGAATCACAAGAGAAAGCAGCCACGCTGTTGCCTGCGTGCCTTCAAGGCATTGATATATATAAGCTATATATATGGTGTATATAAAGAGACCTGAGCAAGGGCTCAGTTCCCAGCCAAAGCCAAGAGGTGCGAACACAGGGCTGGAGAAAACCTGGCCAAGGGGAGGGAGTTGCTCTGCGGGATGCCGGGAAGAGGCTGCAATAGGGGCAAACCCCAGAAACTCGAGCAAGGCATGCGGGTGGGCTCGGTGCACCTTCACAGGGCTGTGAAGCGCGCTCCTGTAAACCAACAACTGCGCTGAAGCTGATCGCTTGAAATGCTGAACTGATTGAAGCAGCCTGCCTAGAACAACTATCTGTTCTTCTTGCAGACTCCTCATCAAATTACAGATCCAGTGTGGTTCAGCGACTGCTTCAAGCTCATTAGGGAGGAGAGGGGGGAGGTGGCTCAGAGATATCCATCATTCGCTACTGAGTGCCAAAATGCCATTTACTACATGGGATTCGACTCATTTCTGCTCATGGGAACGGCAGAAAATCATCCCAGCTCGGGCAGAATTTGTAAGCACAAATTCCCTCTCGCTATGATGGTCAGCACAGCCTCTTGCTTTGCACACTAGTGTGGTTTGCCAGCCCCGGAGGTTTCTTTTTCTCCCAAAGGTAGCTGATGTCCCATGAAATGCCAGCAGCCCTGTCTCTGCACCATCAGGCTGGTCCCTGGTTGTCCCCTGCTTCTTGGAGCGTGAGGCTGTGGGGTGAGAGACACCCAAAGTTCAGTGCTTCTACCAAAATGTGAATCGTGAAAATGGGGTGCTAAGGGAAAAACCCTTTGGCCCATCAACAGCCTCACCTGCATCCCTGGAGTGCATTTGGTAGCTGTGGGTATTGGGAAAATGTTTGTTTTCTGCTCCGTGAGATGAAGCCCCAGCGCCTCTGCCCAGTGCCGCCTGCCTGGCACAGCTGCGTCAGGGCGCGGAGCCTTGCTCCCCTCTCCTTTTTCCCTCCCTAATAAAATCAAAGCAAGCTTTCATCGTCATTTCCTCCTCTCTTCCCCAGCAGGCAGAACTGCGTAGATTTAGGCTCGACTTCCAGGCACAGGCGAGTGCTTTGTATCAGAAAACCCAGCATCCCCCAGAGCCTCATCCTTCAAAATCAAATTTTGTTCCTCACTCGAGGTCTCGTTGCGCTCGCTGCCTCCTCCTCGATTAATGACCTGCGTTGCAGGCGATCACATCACTGCTCTTACTCATACCCGCCGCTAAAAAAAAATGCTTCTTTGTAAAGAAAATGCTCTGTATGAAGCCGGCAATTGAACCTAGGATAGAAACTGTCGGTAGGGACGAGCTCCCCGACGGCGCCTGCGGACAGCGGCAGCTCTCACGACGCTCTCGGCCCTTGCTGGGTGTTGGACATTTTTCGTCTGGGGACCATGCCCTCCGCTAGCGCTGCTGGAAAACACCTTGCTCGGTGTCAGGGCTCGATCTGGCAGGGAGAAAGGCTCTTTGATTTGTTGTTCCGGCAGATGCAGCCGAAATGCAGCACAAACACTTATTCCTGCGGGAATTTTCTAGTTGAGATCTCAGGCTGTTGAAGACGAGCTGGGGCTAAGCTGCCCGGAAATCAACACAACAGAGGAGGCTCAGCTCTCCTTCGGGTTGTCAAAATATTCCGAGGCACCATTTCGGGGCGGGAAAAGGTGTGCCGGAGCACGCGAGCCCCGCAGCCAGAGCCTCCAGCCTCTCCCTCCCGCTTGGCGAGCGGCGGGGTGCTCTGCGACGGAGATATTACAAACCACCCCCTAGAAAACCGTCACAGCTCGCAATATTCTTGTTTCGGCTCTTGCAGGAGCGGCTGGCTCGCTTCGCCCCTCATCCATCCTTTCAAGCAGCCCCCGCCGGCCGCCGCTCTCTCGCAGCCTGCCGGGAGAACGGCACCAATTTGATCCCACTGTTCTTTAGTCTCTTGACAAACATTATTTCCAAATTACAGCTCTGGAAGAAATTTTGCCGGCCCCAGCAGGAGCGGGGGAAAATGAGGAGGAGATTGTGAGCCCAGCCCCACACAACCATAAATACACCACGGGGAAAGCACTAACGGCGAGGCTAAACCCAACACTCGCGTCGGGCGAGTTATTGTGTGCTTTGCACTGGGGGGGCTGGGAAAGCGCTCAGTGAGGGAGCACGTTTTGGGCTTCGTGGAATCTTTTTCTCTGAAAAAACAGTTTTATAGTGTCTGAAAGCCTAAATATTCTCAACAGACGTGTGAAACAATCATGTCTGCTTATTGATCAGACGAAGCCGCGATTCCTTAGGAGAAAACATTCCCTCCCCAGCGCAAACTTCACCGCCACATCCGCAGTCCCGTGTCCCCTTGGATTTCTTTAGGTGAATGGTTCTCCGCAGCCCTCCCTATAAAGAAAAGCCGGTGACAGCCGCAAGCACCGGACCAGCGGGGACCGATCCAGCCCAGCTTAGGCACTGGGGGTCGTGTGGGGTCTCCCCAGGGAATCCACCCTACAGGGGAAGGCGACCCCACAGAGGGAGCAGGGATTGATGAGGCAAAACAAAATCCATCCCTCATCTTTTGTTTTAAAGATCGATTTTATCTCCCCTAAGAGATAGGAGATGCTGAGTGGGCTGTGCCTGCTGCTGGCTCATCTGGGTGCCCCGGGGGATGCAGCTCAGGGACCCCGGGGTGCGAGGCAGCCCCTTGCTGCCTTCCCCTTACACCAGCAGTCCTTCTCGCCGAACCAGGTTAACGTTTCCCAGCTTCTCTCTCGGTTCCTGAATAATTAATATAGCTGGAAAATAAATCTTGTAGGTGTTTGTTTTCCATCCTGGGAAACTGCTGTTGCATTTTTTCCCCCCAAGCTCTGCCTGCTGCACGTGTGGGATTTGTAACCAGCCCCTCCACACATCCCAGGCTGGACCACAGAGGTGCTCAGTGCTTAATTAGGGGTCTAATTACCTCAAAATCTGGCCTCGTTTCTCTTGATTAACAGTACCCCAATATTAAGGCATTACTTAAGGAAAAGACAAGGCCAAAACATTTTGGTGGCCTGCTGGAAACTGATGGGGAATTGACTGAAATAATCTGCTACAATGAACTCAGAATAATCCATCTACATTGTCACTTCCCGACAGACGAAGCCCAGCAGACATCCGTCAGCCCTGGCCCTGCTTTATCGTCAGGATCAGGCGGGCAAGCGCATGTGGTGGGGAGGCAGCGCGGTTCCGTCGGGAGCAGTACCCTCCCAGCCGCTCCTGATGGTCAGATAACTTCTAAAAAGACATTAGCGCTTCCTGGAGCAATGCTGGGGCCATATTTCTGTTTCATTTTCTCTATTAATTGTCATTTATTTGGGCCTGTTGCAGGTTGGCAGGAAGGATGGGAGGGCAATAATGTGGTGGGTTATTAATTGTGTTGCTTTATAAGCTCTCCATCTTATCTACAAGCAGATCTTCACTCTGCTGAGAAGCCTATGCATGCGGGCACAGCAAGTTACAAGGCGTTATTAATTGAACCACATCACCATTTATATAGATCCAACCTCATTTCCATCTAGAAATGGGTGAAACGAGACCTTTTCCGTAAGTCTGTGTGAAAAATGGACCTAAAATGAAGGCCTCCATGGGGACTGCTATTTTTAAGCTGGAATTGCGTTTTCACCGCTAAACCACCTCAGCCCTGCAACAGGGGCGTTGGGTTAAACAGCAAAATTCAGGCAAATGGCACATTAAAGATGCCCTGAAGTCAGCCAGCTCCCAAAGACCAGATGTCTTCAGGGGGGAGATCACCGGCTTGGTCGCGGCGTGAGCGTCTTTCCCGGATGGGGAAGCTCCTCTGCTCACCCCAGCAAGTCCAGGTCAGGAGAGCTCCATCTGACCCCTTATCCCAGGGGGCAGGGCAAAGCCTTGTCTTTCGCTCTTGACTGCTTAGACAGCCTTTCAACATCGCTAAGCAATTTGACAAATTGGAAATTTCTTTTGCAGACGGCTGTGGCTCAAGGTTCTCAGGTCAGAAATTAGCTGGCAGAGCTTCCACCAGCCCATACCACCTGGCCTGGACCCCATTGCCATCATTTTCTCAGCTTAAAACATCAATCCACAGAGGCTTTACTTCTGCGCTCTTCCGTCAGTTGGCTTTCGCGTAGGCTTGGAAATTTGGCTGAAACACGGGAAGGTCCTCAAGAAACAGAGAACATGACGCTGATAAACCTCTTTGTTCTTATCAGCAGTTTTACCAAGAAATATATCGCCTTTCATCCTCGCAGCCCAAGTTATTTAAAGTTTCTCTGTTTCCCAAAACACTCATGCCAAACAAGCGGCCTCACCTCTGCTCCATCCTCCCCTCCTCGTGCTGCTGCTAAAACACGGACCTTTTTTTGCAGAATAACTTGCCCTTACTGTTGTCAAGTGTCATTAAAATAATCTTTTGAGAAAGTTGCTCGCTTTATGGTGGTTTTTTTTTTTATTGCTGGGCATCTTTTTTTTTGTTTTTAAGAAAAGCTATCCTTTTGTCTTTTCCTCTTTGAAAAATTCCTTCAACAAATTTCCTTCTCTGAATTGCTGTGACGGAAATCACTTCCCTGACCTTTCTGCTTTTTAAGAAATGGGAAAATCAGAGACAATAAATGAAAAACCTCCGTGTCACGTCATTGACAGAAATACAACTTGGTTCAGGAAAAAAATTTTATTTATGGTTATCATTATTTTCCTAATTTGCTTCAGGTTTTCAGCAGTGTCTCCTGAGCCTGTGATACATCTCTGGGATGGTATTTACGGCTTCTGCTCGTACAGGCACTGCTACATCTGGGAACGACACCTGTACTTTCCAGCCCTGTATCTGGAGGGGATGCTGGTGGTAGGACTTACGGTTTGGAGCTGTTGGCGTAGTTATGTGGAGGGTGGTTTCTGACTATGGTGGTGCTGGGGGAGGCTGGATGCTTGCTAGCTCCTTTGCCAGCACTTCTGCATTTGAAGTTGTCTCTGATTTTAGCAGAACGAACCCGATGGACGGGGCGGTCACCCTGGCCGAGTGTCCCCAGGCCAACACAGAGTCAGGCAGGCTCAGCCCTGAGGGTGCTATCTATGACGATACCTGCATGACCACAGCATCGGGAAACAAACAAAAAAAGGAAAAAAATGATAGCATGTAAGAAAAAAAACGCTAAAATGAGCAACTGAAATGTAATCAGCTTAGTTATCACATGGCAACTGCCTTCCAGACCAAGTCCAAAGAGACACAGGGGAGGCCATTTCAAGATCGTTCCAGGAAAATCAAATGGAGAAATAAGAATTGAAGCCAATGTGATCCACGAGTGAAAGGCAGCACAAGGGCTCAGCCCCAGCAGGCGTTGGGATCCAGACTGGAGAAGGCAGGCAGGGCTCCTCCGACAGAGACCCTGTGCTCAGGCAGGGACCAAAGGACACGTCGGGAAGCGGCAGCCAAACCTCAGAGAAGTCGCTTTGAGCAAGCATTGCACAATGAAGGATTCAGGGTTTGTTTCTCAAAATCATTGATAACTGCCTAATATTCTAGAAATTGCCTCTTCACAGGCAATGGTTGTGAAGCAGCTCTGCCTGCCACTCCTGGAGAGTACAGCCAGGAGCCCGCAGGGCAGGAGATGCTCGAGCCAGTATGGGGTTTTTTTTCCTTTCTATCTATTTTTATCTTGAGAGTGCTTTAAAGATCACAGTTGGGCAGAAATCCTACTTTTTCAGGGAGCGCAGAACAGAAAGTGTCTCTGGCATTTCAGGAGTGACGTCAAAAAGCAAGATTGCACACAAAGCACTGGATATTCAACCACAACCCAAGCAAAGTGAAGTTATAAACTATAAATTACAACCTGGCACGAGGCAGGCACGCTCAGCAGATGGAGACCCCACGTGCCCTTATTTTCCATAAATCCTCCGAATGTGACATGGTGGGCTGTTTCCGTAGAGTGCAAAGTGTCAGTGAGATGCTGGGTGTTGCAGGTGGGACCATGGCGCAGGGGATCAGCCCCGGTGCTGGGAGAGACCCAGCACCCCGCAAACCACACTGGCTTAACCCAGCCATGAGCAAGCAGGAGGCTTGCTATCCAGAGATACCAGACAGGCACTGTATATATGATCACGTCTCAATTTTAAATGCTTTCTTTTGACCATGTTCTCTCACAAAGAGCATCTAACCGGCTGCCTCCGCAGCTGCACAGCCCCGTTTGCGGTGCTGGTGCCCGCACACAGCTGGTGCGTAGCTGAGCCAAGGCAGCAGTCGCTGCTTTCCCCTCCGTGCTTCAGTGTTGCAAGCAGCGAATAAACTCCGTTTGCACTGGCATCCATCCCTGAGCTCACAATAGCTCTTCCTTCCTTTTGGTTTTGGTTTTTTTTTTAAGTATTAATCCTTAAAAATGCAGAGTCCATGAAGATAAGAGACTGCTGCTAACCCATGCATCAGGCAAAGCCCCAAAGACAGCACCCCACGATGAGGTTGAGGCAAATCCAGCTTTTGCTCCGTACAGGAGGGTTAAGGAAGAGCTCTGCATGCTGGCAGATGCAACCATTCCCCGCAAGGAACAACCAAGGATTTCTCCAGGGGAGGGCAAGCAGCATGGAGAGGTGGGCAGAGGTGGGCTGGAGGGAAATCAGTTTATTGCAACGCAGGGATTTGGGCATTGCGGTGCAAGGTGAGGCTGGTGCTCAGCATGAAGAGGGTTCCCACCCGCTCAGCACGGACCTTGCTGATGCTCCCTCTCCTGATCCCATGTCAGTTATTGGCAACGACACCCCACGTCAGTGAGACGGTGTGGCATCTCAAATCCCTATTTACGTGAGTGCTGGAGGTGCCTCTCAGGAATTTTCCCCCTTGCTGTGGCTGCAGATACCAGCAAGTGTTTAACTGGGATCCCGAGCATCTCCAGAGGCTGGAGGATGACTCAGTGTTTGCACGGGGCTGTGAGAACTCAATTGATTTTGTCCTTGTAGGGAATCGGTGTTATCGGCCTGGCTTTGCACGTGACAAGCAGGTTTTTGAATATTTTATGCAAAAGTTCACAGCAGGACAGTTATATTTTTGGATCTCACAATGAGTGAAAATTTGGCAAAGGGAGGCAGAATTTAGATGGGGGAAATCAGATAGGGCTCCACCTCACTTCTTTCCAGTTTGTGGGATTTTTGGATTTGAGCACTGACGCCTTTTTGCTTTGCACACAGTGGGGCTTTATGACTGGAGTCCCAAAGAAGACATCAACAAAAACAACACTTAGGAGGCCTTTGGGAGAGCCACATTTCTTCCCAAAACCCCTCTAACACCCCTCTGGTGTCACTGGGAAGGGAGGATCCCCTCCCTGTCCCTCCCAGCTCACACCAGGGGCGAGATCACCCCAAAACCCACCAAAAAAATACCCCTGCAAGGAGATGATTGCAAAACCTCGGTCCAACCAAGAGCTCTGCTGCCACATCTATACCCATCAGATGCACCTTTTTGGAGGAGAAAATGGCTGTGATTAGATTGCACTGTAACCTTCAAGAAAAACTGGTGTTTGACGGCCAAAATGATAAATTGCCATCCCTTCTGGGCAGATCACATCCATCTCCGGCAGCGGCTGGCAGCTGGAGACGTTCGGTACTCTGAGGCTGAGGGGGATGAATCAGTAGAGTGGAGCCTGTTAGTCATCCGACGGAGGAAAAAAATCTCTCTTAAATATATATATATATGCACATATATGCACATAGAATCATAGAATCATAGGTTGGAAAAGACCTCTACACAGGTATCTTGAGCTTGAAACTCATTTTCTGCTGCCCAAATGGCACTTGTTTTCCCTTCAACGACCCTTTGCGAAACATCCTGAGATCTCGCACACTCCTGCTCGTGCCTTCACTTGTATTTGGTGCGTCCAGGACAGGACGCTGCGTGGATGATGCCAGAAGTTAACGATGCCCCAGATAATGAGGTTTCATTAACTGACTGTTGGTCTGCGGCAGCTCGGTGGCAGATTTTCCCCGGACTGCAGCTGGGTGAAAGCAGGTATAAAACACACAGCCCTTTCCCTGGCCAGCGCTGTCGTTGGGAACTTCAGGGAGAAGCAAGTGCCAATCTATTAAAAGATGAAGTGCTTTTAAAGATAAACCTAGTTCACACTGGAATTTCCAAGGTGAATCTTTTATTCTCAAGCCAGCAGCTGAAAACCGTTTTGAGGTGGGCTGGGTGGGATGCAGGAGGATCTCATTCCTCCTCCTCCTCGTCCCCATGTAGCTGCTCCCCTGCAGAGAGGTTTGGCCTGGGAAGAGAAGGTGCTGCAGCAATATCTGCTAAAGCCTCAGCAGGTTTTAGTGCTGCTCCTCATTTAGGGTGGCATTCAGCCGGCTGCTACAAGAGCGGCTCCGGCCATGCAGTCTGTTTGCTGCCCAGGCACATCGCTGTCTGGGAAGAGGTCACGATATGCAAAATCTCCTCCAGCAGCACTACAAGAGGTTGTAAAATAATTATAGCACCAGCGAGCCATGCAAGACCGGGATCTGTCACGACACAGGCATTTCTCTTTCCCAAACAGAGGAAGAAATCAGCATTTAAAAACTGCAGAGCCTGCTAAGGTTGGCTGTCGGGGCGAGGTGCCATCAGGCGAGCGACGCCAAACTTCAGGTCGTCTCCGCATCGTTATAGCAGCCTGAAATATTGTCTGCAGGTGGTGGTTTCATTTTAAGCCATGTCGTTGATCCCTCAGGCAGAAGTGGCCAGGAGCATCTCCCAGAGGCATGGCAGCCCGCAGCAGTGGGCTCAGGGCACGCTGCACCCACACTCGCAGAGGCACGCCGTTATCCGAACAACCCCACCGAAAGCTCCTGACTCCACCGGGAAGCTGCAGGGCCCGCTCGAGTGGGTAAATGCTGCATATGGTGACGGAAAGCGGCAGCGCTGAGCCCCACGAGGTGAAGGTGCTGCTTTCAGCACCAACACAGACTCTGGTTTTCCAAAGTACACCAACCCCGCTCACACGCGATATGCTAATGTTGGCCACAGCCACAAAACTATTAATATTAATAATTTTCTCCTAGCTAATGCAATTATTATTTATACGAGACTCATAAACACTAATTCTCACACTGATGATTTCACTCTGAATAATTTGTTCGCCAGCATACTCAGAAATGCACCACGCAACAGTTTTCACGTGTGAGATTTTCACAGTGATTTCTTCAGGGCTTGCGATGAGGGCTTGGCCCCGCGTCCAGGTCATGGAACGGAAAACAGGTGCCCTGTGGGTAGCAGAAAATATATATGTGTGTGTGTACATGCGTACAGAATATACTAGAAATCACCACTCTTCTGGCGCTATTTCGAAAGCGTCCTCGCTGACTTCGTGTGTCTCTGGCTCGTCAGGCGGCAGTCCCGTTCCTCCGGGCGCTGTCACAAGACACATCCCGCAGCCGGCGCAAGGGTGGATGCCAGCCTCAACAGCCAGCTCCTGCCCCTTTTCCAGCAGCTTTTCTCCTGCACATGGCCAAAGACTCATTTCCCTCGCTGTCTAGAACACACTGGTGCTGTAATAAATCAGTTGGATGTATTCATTCTACATGGAGTGTCTTACGCTCCCGGATCACTGAGGTGGGAATCGGGATCTGCCCATGCACAAAGCCCGTTTCCATTGGGACGCGGCAGCGCTGGGTGCCCAGCAGCCGGCCTGGCTTCGCTGCGGGCAATGCCGGACCCCAGCAAGGGGGATTCACCTCTGGGTATCCCTCGTGGTCCTCCTGAGGTCACCCCAAGAGCACCGTCCCCATGCTCCTCTCCGTAAGCCAACACATTTTTCTCCTTGCAGATGAGCAGTGGTTGGAGCCGTGGAGGTGCCGCACCGGACACCCCCAGAGCCTATTTTGCACCATGTTCTCCAGATCATCCGCTGGACAATGTCTTTGCTTCCCTCGGAGGGGCTCAGTTTGATCAGGGTTTTGACTTTGAAGCCATCCCCGTCAGTAGATCGGGTAATTCACCGTCATTGAAACACAATAAATTTGGATCTGGGCTGTCTTTTGGTTATAGACCTAACAAAGAGGTTTGGGCGGATAATTTATGAAGGATGGTAATAAAACAGACTACACAGTTTAGATCCTAATAAAACCGCAATGCCTTCTGTCTGATTTTATAGACAATTTTTATTAACTTAGTACCTTTGTACCAGAAAGGTCTGACAGGTTATTACGGCTGAGGGCTCTCCTGAGCAAGCGAGTGTGTTTCAAAGGGGATCAGAAGACTTCAGTGCCCAATGGCGGGAGATCGCAGTCCCCTTGCAAACCCATCCTCCTCGCGCGGCCAGGGCCGGGATGGAGCTGCGGGGAGAGGGGCCATGCCAGGGAAGCGATGCCGGCTGTCCCTGGCTGCTGGCTGGCCGTCCGCCGGCAAAGCCTGGCATCGCGCATGCGGGACAGCTGGCGCCTGAAAGCGCCGGTAATTAGGAACGGTTTGCTAACAAATCTCATTCCAAGCCATAATCAGCAGCACCCCAGTACCTGTCCCAAGCCTCCCTCTGCCCCGGGCTGACCGTCTCACGTCACAAAAAATAAAGAAATACATCCTGGGCTCTGCTTTGTAGCTGTGACAGAGAGGGATTTCCTCGCTGCAGAGAGCGTGGGGACGAGACCACGTCAGCTCCCGGCCGTGCTGCGGGTGGGAACCCCTCAGGGACACCCCCGGCAGTGGCCATGCCTGTGCTGCCCATCCCAGTCTCCCACTCAAAGGAAACAAAGTCCAAGGAAACAAATCCCAGGTGAGAGCAACGGCAGTGGCCTCTCTATCCACACTTCGTGCACAGACGTGTTTATCTGCTACTAATTACCCAAATGATTTGCATCTTCTCTAGGACTTGGCACAGTTCCCCTTCGTGAGCAAACCGCTACCTACTTTTGCCTCGCTTGTTAAATTGCTTCAGTGGCTGAATTTCCGTGGTGCTGATTTGGAAGCTGCAGGATGCTCTTGTGTAAGACCCTTCACCCTCCACCGTGGCCACGGGATGGGGGAAATGGCCTTGGAGAGCTCTCCCACCAGGAACGGCCATGGGATTCGTGGTGTTTTTCTTGGAGAACCTTCATCCCGATACCCGGCTCCGGCTGGGGAGGATGGGGTGGCCACGCACATGTGTGGGGTCGGTACGAGGACCACCGGATTGTGGCATCTCCTGGAGCTTCGCTAACAAAAAGCCGGAGGGAGGGATGAAGCAGGGCTGCTTCAGGTGCGCAGTGCCACTGCTACAAACAGCTGCCAGCAAAGGCAAGTTATCCCTACCTCATCAGCCCAGCCTCGTTTTAACGCGTTCACAAAAAAACAAGTATGGATTTAAAAGTAATCACGAAGAGCATCAGTGGTGAATATTTAACCCAGAAACCTTGTACTTTCTCCTCCCTCTGTTGCCCCAGCTGCGTGCGCAGTGGAGGTGAGCTGGCAGGAGAAAGCAGAGATTAATGCTGGTCTTAATGGACCATTTTAGTCGCTTTATTAAAGCGTATTTATATCTGATTTATTTATGCCCTGCTTCGGCTGTTTCGCTGCCTGAGCTGGCCCTTGCCCAGTGAGGTGCACTGGTTTTTTTCTTTTACAGCAGGGTTTGTTAAAGGTTTAGCACCCACAGGTAAGGTCAAATTCTCACAGGCTGTGTTTGGGACATGGCATTAGGAGTCTCCTTAAAAACCCACTCCCACACCGACCGCTCAAATCCAAGGCCTGGCTAACAGCAGACTGTAGCTCTGGCTACTTTTCCCAGCAGAAATTAAGAGAATTTGCATTTCTGAGCACTTAGGAGGAGGCCATGACCTGGAAGTAGCTTTTAATGAATGGAGGCAGTCTTGAACAGTCCCTTGCAGACCTTGTCTGCTCTGCGGCTCGCTGATTTTTATTTCCTGCAAGAGCTGCTGGTAAAGTCAAGACAGAGTCCTCTAATTTTTACCCCCAGGTAACACAGAAGAGCTCCGCATTCAAACTACCGGCACAAGTTTTTGCACAACGTGCATGCTCTCAGTCCTGGAGGATTAGATGAAGGAGCACACTCCCGTTGCTGTTGAAAAAAACCCCCACCTAGTCGGCTTCTGGTGGAAGCAGCACAGGAACGGGGATACAAATGATCAAAACAGATCGTGAGGCTGCAAGGGCAATGCGGTGAACAGAGGACGGTGCGGTTCACCAGGCAATTAGATCATCCAGGGGAGGGAAAGCTGTCCAAAGGAGTTTCAGTCTCAGAGGTTCTTGGTGGATGCTTTGAGAGATGCCATCATGTCTGCAGAAATTCTGATTTTCCCCATATAGGTGGAAGCTACTCCTCTGCTGGCCCATGTGGTCCCCATGCCCCGCGGCAGTGGGACAATGTGGGACGCTCGGGCGGGATAAAGGGATTTTCCGGCAGCCAGCGATGAGCAGCTTTTCATTCACCCACTCGGGCATGCTCAGTGGTAAAAAGGTTGCTTCCAGCTCCAAAACCAGAGTGACACGGCCCGTACAAAGAGATCATCTGAGCATTTTGCTTTGCTCTTTCCTGCCTGTGGGACAACATTGGCAGACACTGGAGGACGGTCAGGTTTGATCGCGACCCGAACCCCATCCCAAGGCTTCAACACCATCATTGCCAGCTGCTGGAAGACACAGCCAGCGTCCTTCTCCCTTGTACTCCAGGGTTAAAAAAAGAAAAAAAAAGCGAAGAGAGAGGAACTGAGTTCTCGTTTTGTTGCCATAGCAGCCTTCGGGATTATTTAGACTGATAGCATTTGTAAAAATTCAACAAAGGGTAGAGGATCTCTTGGAAATAGGAGCAGATGTAACGTTGCGTGCCATATGCCACTGGGAAAAAAACCCATTGGCAAAGGCAGCACCATCAGAACGAAAGCCTAACCCATATTGTGCAGTGGAAAATGTCACTTTCCCTAGATTACAGGGTAGAGCCATAAAGTAGAGAAAATTACGTTCACATATATAATTGCTAAAAGACGTCCTCAGCAAAGAGCAGAGCCGCCACGGCGGGAAGGTGGGCTTTTTCTGCCCCCCCGAACTTGATGAACCGCCATGTGATACAAAGAAAAGGTTGTTAGCATTAAAAATTAATTAACCCTCACACGCAGCTTAATGGTACTCACTCCCGAGAAATCCTGCCCGCACAATAGATGAATTATAAGGGTCTCTGCGAGAGCGGTGAGTAATAGCACCCTTGGAAAGCCACTGGCTTTGTACCCCAAAACCACAGCAACCGCTAGAAGAATGACGGTGCCTCTCAGTGCGCCAGATCTAACCGAAGAGCTGCCAAAAGGCGTTCGAAAGATGACGGCATCCTGACAGGGCTTCGGGGAGTTATCCCGAGCCGGGGTCGGGGCAAAAGCCGAGGAGGAGCGGGAGCCAGAGGACGGTGAGGAGCGGGGATGCTGCAGGCGAGGGGAGGCTGCGCCCTCGCCCCATTGCTCCCGAAAAGCACGGCCCGACGCTCCCCGTGTCTCCGGCTAACACACGGGTCGTGCCAGAAAGGCACGCGAGGGCTGAACTGAGCCCAGCCCTTCCAATCCTGGGGAGGGTGGAAGCCCGGCGAGGGGAGAGCTGTGGTTCTCGCGGGTCTCCTCTTGTTCGGGTGGGGTGGTGAAGAACGCCCCAGGCAGCTCTGGCAGCTGCCTGCCCCTGGCATTCCCCACCAGCAGCCTCAGGGGGCAAAAAATCCTCCTTTCCATAAAATTTCTCATTGCCAGTGTTTGCTGGAGGGTGGTGGGGTGGCTGAACTCCCCTCTTCGGTGTGCTCTCCTCGGCTGCTTATTGCTCAGAAATAGGGAGAAGCTAATAATAATTTTTAAAAAGGGGTAGAAAATTGTTAACCCTCAGATTTTTTTTGAACAGGAGGCAACTCCCTGGGGTAGATGAGGAGTGGCAGCGCGGCAAGTGGAGGTGCTGGTTTTCTGCCTTGGCTGCCAGTGAGGGCAGGGACCTAATAAACGCTTATAAATATCTGCAGGGTGGGTGTCAGGAGGACAGGGCCAGACTCTTCTCAGTGGTGCCCAGTGACAGGACAAGGGGCAATGGGCACAAACTGAAGCAGAGGAAGCTCCAGCTGAACAGGAGGAAGAACTTCTTCACTCTGAGGGTGACGGAGCCCTGGCCCAGGCTGCCCAGGGAGGCTGTGGAGTCTCCTTCTCTGGAGATATTCCAGACCCACCTGGACGCAGTCCTGTGCATCCTGCTCTGGGCGACCCTGCTTGGGCAGGGGGTTGGGCTGGGTGACCCACAGAGGTCCCTTCCCACCCCGACCATTCTGTGATTCTGTGAGCTTGTCCCCGTGCCAGCAGTGGCCGGGTTTGTCCTCCCCGTGCCTCCACCAAGTCCAGGCATCGCTTTGGGCACCGCTGTTCTGGGGGAATCGTGGGTTTTTTTATTGTCTGCTTTCAAGGGAAACTTCTCTGCCTGCTGGAAGTCTCAACAACATTTTCCAATTTGCAGCATAGCTTTGGTGCTGTTGTAGCTGCTCTCCCTGCACCTCCATGGGAGCAACCACCCCACATCTCCAGGACCGTTCTCCAAAGCTCCCTTCGATGGGGAGACAGATAAGCAAAAGCTCCCATTACCTCTCATCCAAGGATGCAATAATCAGCCCTTCAGTTATTATACCAAAATGCAAATATTTCACCTCTCATCAGGAAAATAAATAACCGGGTGAAGCAGCAGAGCCTTACCAGCTGGTGCTGCCAAGCCCTGCCGCACGCCCACTCCCTCCTCATTCCATGCACCGCACCCCGGGGTCAGTTACTCCTAAACCGAGTCCTCTGACTCCCTGCTGTCACCAGAGCAAATTCGCCTGCTTCCAGGCACAGCGAGCTCTCACCCGGTGCGGGAGGCAACGCCAGCCCGTCGGGGCTTTCGGGAGCCAGGCGCAGCGGTGGGAGATCTCCGGGGAATGCCGCTGCAGGCACCGTCGCCCCGCACATGGTGCCGGGGGGTGAAAAGAAGCTGGCCGGGAAATCGATAGCTGCGCTGGAATTACCAGGCTCTGCACGACCGCGGCCCCGTGTCAGCTGAGCGCAGATGTGATTAGTGGCTTTGTCCTACACGTGTATTTATTGGAATCAATAGCTATAATCTAACCAAGGCACACCCTAGCAAAGCCTAATAAATCATTTTTTCCTTGGAAGAGACAAAGAACAGAAGTTTTCTTGCCTCAGGGACCACCCTGAGCGCCCCACGGTAGCGGAGGCTCCAGCTCCCACCAGCACCCCATGGGTCCCCTCCTGCTCCTGCACCCTGGGAGAGGAGGTGATGGGGACCCTGCGCTGTGTGCCAGCACTTCCGTTGGGACCAGCTGGTGGGACAGACTCTGCTCAGCCTCCCCAGGGCTTTGCAGGAGTTTCTGCTTTGCTGCAAGCAACCAAAACCCCAATTTCACTTCCCCGCTTCCACAACGGCAAAGATTTCTCCTAAAAAAAGCTATGATTTGGAGTGAAGAAGCCACAATAAAAAACTGCTTTAGTTTGCAGAGGCACCCAGCCAAGTGCTATCGCGCTGCTCTCACACAGGTCCACTCTCCAGACTTTTCTTTCATGACGATGACTTTTGGAGCCTGGGTTTTGCCTGGACAATGTCCACGGCCGCTACACCGGGCACACGCCAAGCGTAGACAGCATCGCCAGAACTAAAGTGTGGCGAGGAACTCAGAAATCTCCAGAAAACTCAGAAATTTCCCAAACTGGGGCAGCCCTCTGTTTTATATCTGCGATAGCAATGGCACCNAAAGCTCACGGGGTTGGGAGAGGTGGGCGCAGCCCCTTGTCCTGTCTCCGATGGGATACTCGCCTCCTGGCCCCAAGCCGGCTCCGACCTGCACGCTTTATCCCTGCTGAGGTATCGAGGCACGAAAGAAATNAAATGCTTTGCAGGCTGCTCGGGAGCTATTTTAATTCAAGGCGTAATTATTTGAAATGGCAATTATGTGTTCGGCGAGACGCAGACACAGCTGTCTCCAACATCCCTTCTGAAGGGGAGGCTGCTGAGCGCTGCGGGTTGTCGTCTGTGGCACCCCACGACCACCCCGATGTTTGCTGATGACACCAAACTGGGAGGAGTGGTAGACACACCAGAAGGCTGTGCAGCCATTCAGCGTGACCTGGATAGGCTGGGAAGTTGGGCAGAGAGGAACCTGACGAGGTTCAACAAAGGCAAATGCAGGGTCCTGCACCTGGGGAGGAACAACCCCATGCATCAGTACAGGCTTGGGGTGGACCTGCTGGAGAGCAGCTCTGCG
>Ga0065711_1040846_pt1 | contig 16629 bp, 11 predicted proteins | sample Hoacrofraction12_FD_59098 | JGI IMG/M metagenome (GOLD analysis project Ga0065711, IMG submission 59098) | Hoatzin crop microbial communities from Cojedes, Venezuela - Epithelial fraction 12 v2 (version 2) | ecosystem: Host-associated > Birds > Digestive system > Esophagus > Crop | place... | reverse complement strand
GCTGAGGGTACACTCTAACTCTTCATCCAGGTCATTGATGAAGAAGTTGAACAAGGCTGGGCCCAGTACTGACCCCTGGGGGACACCACTAGTTACAGGCCTCCAACTAGACTCAGCACCGCTGATGATGACTCTCTGAGTTCTGCCGTTCAGCCAGTTCTCAATCCACCTCACCGACCACTCATCCAGCCCACACTTCCTGAGCTTCCCTAGGAGGATGTTATGGGACTTAAGCTTATACAGAATACAAGTTGGTATGAATCCCTTACAGGGCGATTGAATCACTTCCGTACAGTCAGAGAAAGGCAGTGGGGGAAACTGGTTGTGAGAAGGAAGTTCTGTTAGAAGATACAAAGTTAGTAGGTCAGTTTTCTTCATTTTGTTAAACTCTGGATTGTACTTTTGCTTAATCTTGCAGCACAAGCCTGCAGGAATAACTCGTAGTGATTCTCCCTTGGCCAAAGAAGGTGCAAACCCTTTCACAGCCTAGAACACACCAAGATCAAGAAGGCAGGATCTTTGGGTCCCACAAGTGCCATGTCAGGCTTCAAGGAATGCCGCAGACTTCACGAGCCAGATCTTGATCTTCTTGCCCTGGCTAAGCTTCAGAACTCTGCAGATAGTTAGTGGGAAGGGGTGGAGTAAGAAGCTGCAAGTTATCAGCAAGCGTTGATGATATCTGTGAAGCAACGCCTGTAGTCCTTACTCAGACAAACCAGGTGGAAGAAGAATTTGCCTGCAGTAGATGGAGGGGGCTTAATAAGCTCCCAGGAACTGATCTAACTCCAGCAGGTTATTTTGGTTGATTAAAAAGATAGTTGAAGTCCACATAAGTCAACTTGTATGGTTTGGTTGCAGCAGTGAATAAGCAGAACAGGTCAGCTTCAGACTGAACCACCACAACACTATAACAAGTATTTGTGGTCATCCTTTTAAATGTCATAATTTGATTTTGGAATAACCATTGATAAACACTGTATAATTTCTTTTTTATTTCATTTTCAGCATAACCTTAGATACTACAGTAGCACGTGAGTAGTTGTGCCGTATTAACACTAGTTGGAGGCAGGATTTTCTCGTAATCTTTACCAAACTGGCTTCTGCGTCTTCTGACATCAACATGTGCCAGTTTAGGGACAGATTGGGTCCTGCTGGTTCCCTCCTGCACTTGCAGTGTCCTCCAACTCCCTCCGATGCTCATACTGAGTGACGACTCACACCCAGAAATGGCATTGTGTCTTTCAAAAAGATAGCCCCAGATATGGGTTGGAGTGGCAGGCACGCAGTCTGAGCACGAGTTTTGCTCTGTTCTGCAGCCCATGTTAACAGCGGTTTGCTGCATGCTGTGTTCCTTACTCACCTCTCCTTGGTCACTGCCAATGCAAAACAGAAACGACAAAGCATATATTTGCTTCTGAATTTGCATTTGAATTATTTTGCCTAAAATGTCAATATTCTTAGGTATTCTCTCAGATGCTAGACGTACTACTTCTTGTTTAGACTATCTTGTTCCTGACTTGAACAATCTCTGAACCTGTCGCTTTCATACAGAAATATCTGCAGCAAGTTTATATCACAGACCACAGTTGTTCAGGGAGAGCATACGTTCAATGTATCAGAAAGAAGATCAAAGAAATGCAAACTTTCTTTGAGTTTCATATCCCTGGGAAGTTGGATGCTCAGAAAGAGACAAAAATGAACAGTCTCAATGTGGAATCCCAGATGTGAAGACACAGCAGTTGTCTCTCCTCTTGGTTTCATGTGAACGTGAGGGCTTGCTGTTTGTCACCCTTGCACACTGACTGCAGAACTAATGCTGGATCCATTGCTGTAGAGATGTAGAATGGTAACACAGCAGAAAGGTGTCTTCCTTTTGAAAATACCTAAAATATGTCACTCCAGTGAAAAATTAATTTAAGAAATAGAAAATCTATTCGGCAAATTTAATATGGTATCATACTTCTGCAATGTTACTGTGATTGCCATAGTCATGCTCACATAACCTCACATCTTTCAAAATCTTAAAGAAACATTAAATAATAGATGTTCAAAATATACTTGCACAGTAATAAATTGAAGTGAGAAAAAAAAGGAATAACCATGGTGTACAGATGACCGCTACTTAGCATGTACATGTTCTAGCATGACAGCAGTTTGATGCTGTTCTGCCATCTCCTCGCTGGTACACCCAGTATCACTCTCTGCCTGGGCCTCTCATTCCCCAGTGCATTTGCCTTTACCTGAACCGTTTTCTTGGGAATCAACCTGAGCATTACTTCCCAGTCCTGCATTGTGGACACACACATTGCCTTTAATATTTGAATACATGTTTGACACTCAGAAGTGCTGGTCAGAAGAGACATGATGAAGCTCTAACAACGTCTCTCTTCACTTTCTCATTGTGAAAACATAATATGATGACATCATTCAAAACATCCAGAAAGTGACACAGCTAGACTTGTTTTCAGAGTTGACTGAACAATAAAATGCCACTGGATGTAATTCCAAAGCAAGGACTCTTTTACTCTGTTAGTGCATTGCTATAATTATGATCCAGAATAAGTATATGAAGTAAATCTGACTGAATATTTCGCTTGTACAGATAGAGTAATAAGAGATATTGATGCTGAGCATTTGTAGAGGAAAAAAAGTTTCTGACAAGCCGATCTTAAAAACTGTTTCCTGAAGCCACATAGTCAGTCAAAATCCATCCTGGGTGAACATTCATTGATCAGACTAATTAGACCATTAGAAAATGTTATTTTAGAATAATCTGTTTCATGATTACTATAGAATAGGAGCAGGATTTCAACTCATGTGGCCAAGTGTTGATTTTTTTTTGCCTGTCTATTAAGCAGAGAGTAACATTTTCTCTGTGATATGGGTAGATTTTGAGTGGTGGTCCACATCACCTTGATTTTAGATTGAAATGCACCATTACCTTCAGACTGCAATGAATTCATATTACGGGAAAAGGTGAAGACATTTTATGTCACTCTGTTTAAACAATACCTAAAAGCAGATTACAGTAACCCTTCCAGAACAGATGAAGGAGGGAAAATACTTGCAGCTTCCTTATATCTGCAGACAATTTCCCCTACGCAAAGGGAATTTCCAGTGTCAATTTCTATCTGTTTTGGATGTACTTAGTACTCCTTGTACGAGGCTATAAACAAAGCAGAACTTCCTAGACTAGAGAATAAGGGACAGAAGGGACGTGACACCTCTGTGTAACTGTAAAGTGAGGACACTGATATCAGAATAACCACTGTTCCTAAAGGTGTTTGCTTTTCCTGTGTGTTTTTGTAAATCACCTGTCCAAAAGACATGTTGAAGAGAGAGGTTTTCTTTTAAGAAAACTGATGAAAATATCTTCATGCTATGTCACCTTCTCATGCAAGCACTGTGAGGAAGGACAACTTGTTTCAGTTACACAGGGCATAAGCTCCAAAAGAACTTCAAGTGCCACCTGCAGCAAAACACCAAAGCTCAAATCTAAGCGATCTAAGAAAAAGCAGTGCACAAAACTCCTGAATTGTACCCAGTATGTTTCAGTTACACAGGTACCTAAAGATGCCTAATATTCAGCATGAATTTCACCTGTGAGTGTTTGATGGGCAGCAAATAGACACATCATTGAACCAAGTGGTTCCCACTCCCAAAGCAGTGTCCCCAGCGCATTAGCTTGAATTACTGCCTCTCGTCTCTCTCCAGCTGCTGTCAACTCTCCTGCTGTGTCCTGCAAAGCAGTGAGGTCTGCAGAAGCAGACAGGGGATGCTCTGCCCTCAAGTCCTTCAGATATACAGCTCATCTTCCACCCACAGCAGGAGAAGAGAACAAATTTGCCTTTGTGTGATATTATGACCCTAAAAGTGCAATTCTACCAGTGTGGAAAGGAATCCTCACATAAAGGAGTAGTTTAGTGGGAAGACACTTAAATACGCTAGCTAAGTCTTGGAACTCACACAAATTGTATTCAAAGTTTAGAAACACATATGTGCAATATCTATGAAAGAAAACGTTTTAAAGATTGAAACTCTTACCTAACCTCAGTCGTAGTCATCTCACTCTATTCTAGACATGTAAGGGTTTGGTGTCTAGTCTACGCTCCCTCAATGGCCACTACTGAGAGAATGAGAGATTCAGAGGGTCCTTCATCCCACATATTCTGCCTCTTATAACAGGATTATTTGCTTCTTGGAAGTGACTCTTCCTTCATATTTGACTGTACAGTGAACCTGATGAATGAGATACGCTAGATTTCAGATAACCAAAGTCTGATGACCAAAACGTTTAATTTACATGTTTCTGGCTCTTCTAGTAGGTTCCCTGCTTTTGAACCAATTGTGTTGGTTTGAATGGCACAAGGCAATCAAAATGTACATTAGGGAGAAAAACAGAGATTCCTTTGGTAAATGCGATTGGGCATAAAGGGGTAAGTGAGAATGAGAGAGGGACATGTCACAAGCATGCTAAATCATGATGCATTCTTGCACTATTTCCTAGGAGGCAGACATCTTACGAGAATCTATTAACCACTGACATTAGAAATTAACCCATGACAGCTCTCTGTGTTGGGAGAGAGAAGTCTTTAACTAGCCCATATAATTCTAATTCCCTGCAACACTAGACGTTGTTGATACCATAGCTGGGAATATAGGACCTGTTGACACAAGGGATTTGAAAAAAAGCCAATTTAAGAGGGAAGGAAAATCCAAGGGTTATTACCCTCTGGGTTCAAACTGAAGTAGTTTCTGGTTGAACTGTTTACCTGAGTACAAGAACTGCCAGCTAAAATCCAATATGCATTTTGCTACAAGAAGTGAATATTTTCCCTTTTGGCGAATGTCATGTTTTGCTAGGTGATGTATAAGGATGTGAAGGAGAGGAAATAGGAAGCAATACCCACTGAGATGGAGTGCAATTTTGGACAATGGACTATGTTGCACAAGCTTAGTCATCTGCTTCCTACCCGTGAAATCTTTTTGCTGATTTCCATGAGGTCTGGATGCTGCCCAGAGCAATGATGTGGCAAACCAGGAAATGTGCAAATCCAAACCTGCCTGTGTGCAGCAGCTAACAGCCCTGCTGCTCAGCAGACACATTCACATAGACCTGCAGTCAAAACTGGGGTTTCTTCACCAAGGATTTTGTGTTGTGATACATGCTAAAGGGTTGAAGAACAATCAGTTTACAAGAATCATTTTAGGAAGGATTTTTACAGCTTCTGTCCATTTCCAAGCTCAGGCCAGGAGTAGGTTTATCTGCATGGAAGGTTTAGGGTTATTGCACGTACTCTCAGTAGTTGTCATTCATTAGCCCCTCTCAACTCCCCATCCACAATGCTGCTGCCTCTGACCAAAGCTATACATTTCCTTTGTAGTACTCACCATTGAAACACATCCCTACTACTACCCTTTTCCACATGTGTTCCTGACTCCAGGCCAAATTTAACTTTTCCCAAGGAAATGACTGCAGGGACGGTACCCCAGGAAACTGCAATCAAAATCATAACAGAGTTCAAGGACAAAAGTTAAAGAAACTCTTTTCTTTGTGCTATGAAGAAGTTCATTATAGATGATCACAACTGTATCTTCTGGTGTGAATGTCCTAAGTTCCATATGTTTGGTTTATTACAATATATCACAGCAGGCAGAATTTATTCATCTGTCAAAAAATGTAAGTTTCTTACGAAAGCTAAACAGTACTTTTAAATCTGATGTGAAGCCTAATGGATTTTTTTCTTTTGTTAGGACACGATCTGTTCAGCAGGGCAGAATAGCTCATCAATTTGACCATTCTCTTCGACAAAGTGTTCTGTTCACAATATTGAAATTTTTCAGCTCAGAGGAATTCTACCCTTTCTGTTCTATCCTTGGGTAGAACACAGCCCTTGTATAACAAGTTGCACTGAAATAGTCCCTGTGTGAACAGCTAAGCTTCTCTCCTCCCCTGAAATACATCATAGCATAATAACATTAATTCTAGTCTAGAAATTGGTTGAATAATTTGCTGAGGTCTGGAGGGAAGAGTATAGTTATAAGTAAATGGAACATATGAGTGTCCTTTAGCAATATTAGTCCTCCTTTTAAAAAAAAAAATCATAAAAATATGCTTAACTAGTAAGAAAATCTTACATGTCCTCTGGAAAAGTAGCACCTTTCACTGCATAACATTCTGGAACCAATGCAAGTATTTCGGAATACATGTAACATGTTGAACAAAAGTCTAGAATGCAGAAGAATGAAGAATTTATGTACAGCTATATTTGTCCAGCCAAAAAACAAAAAATCCTGTTGTTATGACTACGTATGTACTGATAGAACAAAGGGTAATGGCTTTAAACTGAAAAGGGTAGATTTAAATTAGATATAAGAAAAAAAATTTACTCTGAGGGTGGTGAGGCACTGGCACAGGTTGCCCAGAGAAGTTGTGGATGCCCCCTCCCTGGCAGTGTTCAAGGTCAGGCTGGATGGGGTTTTGAGCAAACTGGTCTAGTGGAAGGTGTCCCTGCCCATGGCTGGGGGGTCGGGACTAGATGATCTATCAGGTCCCTTCCAAGACAAACCATTCCATGATTCTATGACTACTCACACAGTGACCTTACTGAAATCCTTTCAGTTAAGTTCACACTCCGCTTTACAATATTACTGCTTTCTACCTCCCCTTCAGGTGAGAATCTTTACGGTATACTGTTGGGAAGGGATAGTTCAATAAACTGTATGATAAGGAATATATCATCTCTACAAGCAGAAAGTACTGAAATTTAACAAGATCTAAAAGAATGGGTCCAGGTGTCTCAGGCTTAGAAAAAGATGTGTGAGCTCTGGCCAGTTCTTTTTTATTTTTAAGACACATCAGTGTTTTCTCAGCAGATTTTCATCCCTGTTTCAAAGTTTTTCACACCTCTGGGATCTGACTCTGCAGGCTGTCTGTCCACACACCTTTCCTGCATGCCCCCAGCACTTCAGGAGTCCTTTAATGCTGCAGGAATGTTCCAGCAATGTGTGAATGAAGAATTCATACTGCAGAGTCCATTTAGTTTTAGACAGAGTTTTAAGACGAAAATAAAGTGAATGGTATGAAGATTCCTTTGCTGACTTGCTAAGAAGTTATAGTGCAGGAACAGTTACCGACTGCTTATTTGAATCAGCTGTTTCCATGAGATTTTGATCCAGTTCCTTCAAGCAAAACCAGACACAGACATTTTTATTCAATTTTGATGAAATTCACAAAGTATTTTAAAGCAAAGAAATACAAGACGTTTTCTCTGTGATTAAAAATGCAGCAACAGCAGGACTTGGAAGAGTTGTGTGGCAAATGTAATGTTGACCCAAAAGAAAAGGTTTAAATGCAGCATTTTTTCACATGTACTCTCCACTTTGCAATATATGCTAACTGACTGCACCAGTCATCTATCAATACTGCCTGTAAATTACTTCCATTATGCTTGAAGCAAAAATATGGTTATTTTACAATGGCTGTAGAGTCATAAAATGGCAAGCAGAGCCTGCTGAGACCACTAACATGCTGCAATTGTTACTACAGAGCACAGAGAAGGAAAAACAGATGTTCCTCACCCATTTACATTGCCTTCACATTGATCTGTGGTCCAGAAAATCAATGCTGGCCATGGTCCAGCACACCCATTATTTTCTTAACCTCAAGAATGTTCATAGTCTTGCACATAGTTCATAGGAACTGTGAGCAAGGAAAATTAAATAAAGATTTTTTATTTTAAAGATTTCATTTAACATTTTTTCTTACTCTCAAGAACATGCACACAGCTACAAGTAGGAAAAAGACCTGCCTGGATGTTAACGTCCAGAGGCATCAAAAGGGCACTGTGAGCCTGCAGCTGTTGATCTGAACACTGAGCCCTCCTTTGCATGCATCAAACTTTGAGCATGTGTGGATTTTACGTGAGATCTTTCAGTATACTAGCACCTGTGGTACTGCAAGAAAATGATGCATGCAATGTATATTTGGTCAAACAAGACAGTACCTGGAAAATCCCTCACCGGCTTTTGTACCACAGATCTAAAACTCAGATGCTGGAATTCTGGTTATCCTGCTCCTGTCTTCCTAAAACCCAGCTGGCACTTAGAAATGCAGCTCCAGTTCTCCAAGGAGAGTGGCAGATAAATGAGTGATGTCTTTTAACCTGCTATTCTTTAAAGTTTACTGTAATGGGGATTCTGAAGCCTCACCAAACAATGTGCTGCAGCCTCAGCTATTCTGGTCTTAGAGTATTTTTCCTCACTGCTAAGCTATATCTCTCCACAGTAGACACTTCCTTCCCCTTTGTCACTATGACCCACAAAGCTGTGGAGTGGTATCATGTCTTTCTTCAACCGTCTCTTCTCTAGGCTTAGCAACTCCATTGCCCTGAACCTTTCCACAGAAGTTAATTTTAAATAACATTCCTGCGGCTCACGTCTGTGCTCCCTTCAGCTGGTCCCCATCTTTCTAGATGGTGCACAAAACTGTATGCGCAACTCCTCAGAGACATATCAGCACCAGTTGGAGCAGAACGATGATTTCATTTGTTTTACTTCCAGGATGATGTTTGCCTTTTTCAAAAGAGCAAAACATCTTTTTTTACTCCCATTCAGCTTACGATCAACTATTAACTATTTCCTCATCCTGCATGGTAGTGTGTAATATTTAACCACAACCACAGCACCTGATTTCAATTCCTTTTCAGACTGCACCCTGTTTTGCTGGGTCTTGGAGGTCAAGTGAGATGTTTCCAACTTAAATATGTGTCACAATCTGATTTAATGTGCACCTGAAAATTCCAGAAGGATTTATCGTTTCTATCCACCGTATCTGTACTTCACATGAAATGCTTTGGTAATCATTTTTTACCTTTGTTTTTGTTTGTTTTGCTTACGTCTGTGAATCCTTATGTCTAATATTAATCCTTTACCTAGCCCACAAGGAACGGGTATGTCCTTGTGTGTTTATTCCAGATAGGGACTTGATAAACAATAACTTGCTAGGCAAAGCCTCAACTAAACAGATACTGCCCTCCACGGATTTTAGCTTCCCTTGGGTTATCCTGTGCGGGATGCTGACATGAAAACTCTCTTCTCTACTCCATACAGAAGAGTAAGCTGGGAGTTTGTTGAGTTCCCATCACTTTGAATGAGACACTAATACAATTCATTCCAATTTTTAATAACGTGGCCAGACGGAACTTGGCTAGGTCTGGTTGGTTAACATTTGACAGCATAGGTAGGTCTGGCATCACACCTGCTCGTTTTGAGCATTTTACATAATTCTCACAACAGGACTTTAGCATCACATAAAAGCAGCATTTAAATTCACACCACCGAACTAAGCCAAAGCACTGAGGGAGGGAATGAGTGGTACTACACTGACTTCTTAACTCAGTTTAATTACTGGTTTCTAGAGAAGAAGCAATGTGCTTTAGCTGATAGAAGATAATGTCTCTTCATGCAAATTCCTGCATGCAGGGCACCCATGGATGGTATTTTTTGCTTACTCCCAAAGACAATGATTATACATTCACTGGGCCAAACATTGTCTCTTCTGGAGCTGGACCTTATGAGCCTTAACAAAGCCAGTCATAAGCTCTGCTGATCTTCTTTTAGGGCTTGAAAACTTCCAGGGATCTCCTTCAGTCAGGTCAGCACAAGACAACACAGAACACCTTTACAGAGGGATGTTCATGTCTTTTACAGCCCAGGAGGAGCTGAAAGCCCACATGCAGCAACCAGAAGCTGCAGAAGTAGCTAGACCAGCAGTAGTCATCAGCTGCAGCAATGCTGCCTTTTGGAGAGCTCTCCTCAAGACCAGGTTCAATTCTGGAGAAGCAGCGGGATTGCAAATCCTGCACTCTGTGCTCCACCAGCCTCCATTTCAAGGCCATATTGCCACATTTCATGTTGGTTAGATTACTCAATTTGCTAAAACTGGATCTCTTATATATTGTTGTTTTGTGATCTCTTCCCTCGTTATGCAGAGTCCAAAGGGTTTAGTCACTCTTACCAAACTTCCATGCAACTCACATGACTTCATCAGCTCTTTTTAAGGACCTATTTGCTATAATGTTTGTCTGTCATTTTCCTCTCTCTAGCACAATCATAGGTTCATTTATCACTGTATTTTTGGATTTGGTAGTACTTGATCTTTTCAAGCACCTCAGGAACCCTGAACTAGGTGAATATATAGTATGGCTTCCACTTCTGCCGTTGTCCTTTTAAAGGCAACTGAGTCCATCTTCATCTGTGCAACTTCAGCTATCTACCAGCTGAGACTGACAGGCAGTGTGAAAGTTGGAAGGCTGATACAAGAGCTCGAGGGGGGAATCTAAAAACTGAAGGAATTGGGTTGCTGTAGTTGGCCTTTTAGTCAAGTGATCAGTAGGATGAGAATGCAAAAAAAATCCTGTAGAAGAGCATTGATGGGGACAGGACAACTGATGCTCTGTGCAGTCTGGAGAAGACAAGGCTGAAGTCCTAAGCCCGATTTCAGTGTGCCTGCCCAGGTCTGATGCAACCTTGAGCTGAATGTGCTGTGTTATGGCAGAGGGTGGTGTAGCAGTACCAGCTAATGAAGAAAACGAAGTCTGATTATTTCTCTATGCTTGATGTTAGTTCTCCTGCTCAAGGGAGGCTCAGGAGAAGTGTTACAGGCCAGTGTGCCTTTTTTTGGAAAAAGGGGGTATGGAGGAGGGCCACATGTGATAGTATCTTGGGCAAAGCTAGAGTCTGGGTTACTTATATATGTGTTCTTAGCTCGTGCTTGCTTGCCTTCCTGGTTTCTACTGCGCTCTCTCTTCCACTTATAAAATTCTTGCATGTCACTTCTGTCAGAACAGTAATAGCTTCGGACATCTGATTTTTGGTTACAGTGATTTCATAACAGCTATCAACTATTGTAGGATTGATTCTCTTCTTTCAGTTTGACAGGGATGTACTCTATAATCTTTAATAGCTAATGTAAATTCAGTTTGTTGTTCCATGCTATGTGAAAGAAATCCAGCTGTTGGGGAAAGCAGCTGGAAGCTGATAATTAGCTGATTAAAGTTCTAGTTCACACCACACCGCCTCTAAGTACATCTCAGTCCGCAGCTTTAGTACATACAGCCCAGTTGAGCTGTGTGGATTGTTTCTCTGTCCTCACCCATTCTAGAGCATAGTAATGATGCCATAATCATGCTCTGCAAGGTGAGCATGATTTGAGAATAAATAGTTATAAATATTCATAATGATTTATTTTTCAAAAAAAACTAAGAATCCTGACAAAATGCAACCAGTTTTGGTCCTGCCTTACTACCAGACAGCGATTACGCTCTTTGTCAAGCTAGAGCAGAAATGTGGTTTTGAGAATGAGGACTCTCAGATCCTGCTTCTACGAATCCAGAGACTTTCCTTGAATATCCAGTCATGCATTCAAGGGCAGCTTTGGCTTTCTGAGAGATTCACCTGACAGCTAGTTGGTAACCTTAGTCTGAAACTTCTCCCATCCATAGGAGTGAAATGAAAGCTGAATTTTATTTTCTTTGGTAATGTTCAAAAGATGTTAGTGGCAGCAATGTAGCTTTGGCTAGTACAGATAAAGTAAGTAAGCCTGTCCTTCACCCTCAAAGAAGATACACTGTAGTCTTATTGTGTGATGTTACCTAGAAAATTGCTGAAAAAGATACACTCATGTTCAAGTGAGCTGGCTTCCCACTTCACTGGGGAAGTGGGGATAGCTTCCTGATCTCTGCAAGGATGTTCACATCACATGATGGCTGTATCAAATGAGGCCTCCACACAGTTCAATTGGTAAGTCAGTAAAGTTGCATGAGATTGCATCCCTAAAATGGAAACTGGCATGTTTCAAGCAGATTGATCATTACAGACGTTTTTCTTTCCACAATTAACCACGAAAATTTTGCCATTAAGTGTAGGCGTGTTCAAATCTTTTCTCTCAAAAATTTCTGCTCCTATGTATCTCCAGCCATTAAAGTATCACTATTCATGTAGCATAATATTCCCTCAGCTGCTTAGTGCATTCATTTACTGGTTGTTCACCATATGCAGAAGTGTATTGCCATCCTGATATACACTCCTGTCACACTTTGTTCCGTTCATAGCATTAGTCTCTATCCATTTCACTCGCCTGTGTGTAGAGTCCCTAATGACAGGACATCTTTCTATGTTCTTCCATTATACTTACTTTGCAAGTTAATGTTACGCTACTATAAATATTTCGTGGGGTGAACAGGCTGCTAGCATGTATGCATTCTGTAGAAAAAATAAGGAAATAATCATGTCTTCTGGTTTCATATCTGTTTCTTTTCAGTTTAAGTTCATATTACAAGACAAATTTGCAAAGAAATAAGGCCCATATAAACTAATAAAAATATATGTAGAAATAAAAGAATCATGGGAAATATCTTACTGCAACAAATTCTGTAGAGGTATAAAAGGTGCTATAAGCTATATCACAGACCAGCTGTACGTTGGGTCCAACAGAGAAAAATCTCAATCAGCATAAAAACAGTTGATCAAACATTGATCCAAATTTTCAGCTTAAAGACCTCTAGTGCAAGCATGTGAACTTTGCTTTCATGCTTAAGGGTTTGCCTTGGTGGGCAGATATAGACCTGTTTTAGGATCTTACGATTACAGTTTTCAGTCGGGCAGGTATGGGCTGGGGTTTTTTTGAAGCCTGGGGATGGAAGTGGCAAACCAGGGCAGAGTTTCCCAGAAGCTGACACTTGCTCGCACATTCTTGCAATTAATGTAACTGTCATCGGAGGTTTAAGTCTGACATTCTGAGTGAAAGTAGAACAATGACAGGTTTTTATTTCTTCACAAGGAACTATGATAATAAGGCATGGAATGAAGGCTACTAATTCTACGAATACTGGTGTCACCAAGAGCATGATGCATTTGCTCTCTTAAGATGTGGCACCCTTGTCTGTATTAACTGCAGGAAATGCTACCCTTGCTTGACAAGAGCATTCACATTGAGGTGACTTCTTTTTTTCTCAGGATTTGGGAAGCTGTCGTAATCCACAGTGCAACAGCTGTAACAGCCAATATAGCCTAACGTCCTGCTGTGACCTAGACAGAGAGCACATCCCTGGTGCAACACCTCTGGTTTTGCGGGTACACAAGTGATGAATTTAAACTAATTGTAAACTACAGAAAACCAGCTGTATTGGAATTGTGTAAAACATACTGGGTTTGCTTTTTTCTCCTCCTTCTCGTGGTATGGTCACTGATCTGTTACGAGTGTGATGGATTCGAACTCCTTCCACTCTTTGCAGAGCAATAAATGACAACAACCTCCAAAGCAAGCAGGCTGGGGAAGGTCATACTCAGACAGGATGCTGTGACAAATTAATTCTTACTGCAAAGGGCTGTTTATTTATAGCAAAAAAATCTAGGCTAATTTCCTCCTTACAAAAAAATTCAAACATGCGTTATGTAAAAATGCAAAGCTTACTTACAGTAAACTTATGGGACACAGTGAGGACTGGAGAGAGTCTTCTTTTAATGTGTAACTTTCTCTTGTTACACATTAGTGTAAAGGATCATAAAGGATCACAACACACAAAAGCCTATTGTTCCTGACCTGTGATCAGCCATAATCACCTGGCAGTGACAAGTGCCTCTGGAGAAAACATGATGACGTCAAGCTGATTTTAAAGGGCCAGGGCGCTGGGTGTGCCTCCCAGAGTGCTTCACTCCAGACACAGCATGTGTTTCTGAAACTGGTCTCCCAGTCATCTGCATTCATTGCACTTGGGTACACACTGGGATAAGCTGGGCATTGGCAAACTGTGTCCCCTTCAGATGGCACTGAACCAAAACCAGACCATCTCATTGATAGACGCTCAGACTGCTAGACAAGACCACAGCTGGTCTGGAGCAGCCCCCTCCCACAAAGAATCATAGAATGCTTTGGGTTGGAAGGGACCTTTAGAGGTCGCCTAGCCCACCCCCCCTGCAGTGAGCAGGGTCATCTTCAACTAGATCAGGTCCCTCAGAGCCCCGTCCAACCTGGCCTTGAATGTTTCCAGGGTGGGGCCTCCACTACTTCTCTGGGCAACCTGTTCCAGCATTTCACCACCCTCATTGTAAAAAATGTCTTCCTTATATCTAGACTAAATCTTAGTTTCAAACCATTACCCCTTGTCCTGTCACAAAAGGCCTTGATAAAAAGATTGTCCCCATCTTTCCTGTAGGCTCCCTTTAAGTACTGAAAGGCTGCTAGAAGGTCTCCCCACAGCCTTCTCTTCTCCAGGCTGAACAGCCCCAACTCTCTCAGCCTTTCCTCATAGGAGAGGTGCTCCAGCCCTCTGATAATTTTTGTGGCCTTCTCTGGACCCACTCCAACAGCTCCATGTGCTTCTTGTGCTGAGGGCTCCAGAGCTGGACGCAGGACTCCAGGTGGGGTGTCACCAGAGCAGAGTAGAGGGGCAGAATCCCCTCCCTCGACCTGCTGGCCGCCCTGCTTTTGATGCAGCCCAGGATACGGTTGGCCTTCTGGGCTGCGAGCACACATTGCCGGCTCATGTCCAGCTTTTCATCCACCAGTACCCCCTGGTCTCAGCAGGACTGCTCTCAATCTCCTCATCCTCCAGCCTGTATTGATAGTGGGGTTTGCCCCAGCCCATGTGCAGGACCTTGCACTTGGCCTTATTGAACCTCATGAGGTTCACACAGGCCCATTTCTCGAGCTTGTCCAGGTCCCTCTGGATGGCATCCTGTCCTTCTGGCATGTAAAGAACCTGGGTGCCCAGGCCTCAGCACCCACTGTTTCACCCTCCACATCCACTTTACTCATTAATATAGACATAGACTTTGATGCCTGCAGTAGATTCTAAGCAGACTTTTGGCAGTGACAAAATTGTGATGGCAAATTCCTCCTTTTTTTTTTTTTGCCCTGAAAGCTCTCTAACTTCCGTGGGTTGATCTTGTCTGGTTTCTAGGTGCCCACCGAGCTTCTCTCTCACTCCGCCTCCTCAGCAGGAGCGAAAAATAGTTGCTCACATGGGATTTGGTTAAGCAACCACCCAGGCTGGTGAGCAGCTATGTGAATAACTGTTCTAAAGTTAGCATGGCTTCTTTATGACTCACTCTTAACCACCCAAATGCAAGTGGTCCTTATTTGGTTGTGCAGCTTTTTAATGGTTGTGTTGCTTTTTAACGGTTCCAAAGTCAAAATCCACCATGATGGAAAACTCACCATAACTTGCTTTGTGCAAAACAGAGGCTGCAGCTCTGCTCAAGGAAGGAAATTTTTGGTGAAAGAGCATCTCCATGGTATAACCGAGTTTACTAACAATGTTATTGTCTTTCTATTCATTTACTGGAAATCTGACAGGGGAATAGAAAAGGACCTGTCCCACACCCCAAGGACCTGCCTGACCAGGAGGCTACCAGCTTCCAGCCATGAATCAGTGCTGTGAATCAAGAATCATTTGAATAGAGACAATAACATGATTGTACCTGGCAACTTCTAGGGAAAAAAATGGTGTAAAAATTTTTTTTGCCTGTATGTTCACATATGACTGGTTTTAGTTTTTTGCAATCCTCCTATCTGAATCTCAGCTCTCTCTAACACACATGAGGTAAATCAAGCTTCTGCACTGGTCTTATGTTGGTTGCATTCAAAATCAATCTCACACCTTTCCTATTCGTGCATAAAACCCTGGCGGTAACTCTGTAATTCCTCTGAAATTGCTTTACTGCATGTCCATTTACAGTGAAATCTATCAACTCTCTGGTGTTTCAGGGCCGTTTAATTTTTTGATAGAAACAAAATTTTGCAAATCAGGCTAAATGCAACATTTTGGTTAACGTTATTTATACTCCCAGAACTTTTTCCAAAGTCCTATAAAATTCCATGAGGCTCAGCACAGGTAAAGGCAGAAAGAGGTAAGGTCCTGCTGTGTCTACCCTGCCTTCAAATCCTGGCCTCCATCATCACTGAAGCCCAAACTCACTGTGCTGCCCCCACATGCATGAACACCCGCAGATCCTCAGGACGTGTCGGGAAAAGCTTCAGACATTGAAAGCTTCAGACATTGCTGCTTATCACAGAGATTTACTAAAGGATTACAGACAGTCTGAGGTTGAATTAGTGCAAGTACTATATTAAAGGTTTCCTACGTGAAGGGATATTTTGTCAAGATAAGATGCACACAGGGCTGTAGATCGCATCTTGACTCAATCCTTTAGAGACAGTGTTGAGCTAGACATACAGATGGATGGGGACAACCAGCTACAAAAAGGGAATTCACAAATGAGAGGTGAGTATAAGAGGTTATACCACCGCTCCTGCCCAGCAAGGTCTGGACCCACACTGCAGTGAAACGCATTGGACTGAGCTTATGCCCTATTCCCTTCCCCATGTCCTGTACATGTGCTTCTGGAAGAAGGAAAGATCGCATGCTTCTAAAGGTTATATCTCACAATTTCAATTTAAATTGAATAAAGCAAGTTATTACATGGAAAATATCAACTTCAGCAAGGCTTTCGACGCTATCACAGAATCACAGAATCACAGAATAGTAGGGGTTGGAAGGGACCTCTGTGGGTCATCTAGTCCAACCCCCCTGCCGAAGCAGGGTCACCTACAGCAGGCCGCACAGG
>Ga0065711_1040844_pt1 | contig 16630 bp, 13 predicted proteins | sample Hoacrofraction12_FD_59098 | JGI IMG/M metagenome (GOLD analysis project Ga0065711, IMG submission 59098) | Hoatzin crop microbial communities from Cojedes, Venezuela - Epithelial fraction 12 v2 (version 2) | ecosystem: Host-associated > Birds > Digestive system > Esophagus > Crop | place... | reverse complement strand
TGGCCAGGACAGGGTTAATTTTCACCGGACTCCAGGAAGGGGCACAGCTGGGGGGGTGGGGGCTGACCCCACCTGGCCAAACAGAGCCGGGTATTCCATACCATGTGCCGTCACGCTGGGTTCCGGTGGGTGGGAGCTGAGCAGGGGAACTCACTCTCCTCTCGGGAGCACGCAGGGGCGGTGGGCGTTATGGAGAGCAGCTCTGTTGTGCGGTCTGTTTTGTTTTGTGTATTCCCCTTATCTGTATCGTTGTTGTTACTGTTCCCTTTGTTTGCTGTTCTGTTAAACTGCCCTTATCCCGACCCACCCGTTTCTGCCTGTTTCTTTCCATTCTCCTCCGCACCCCGGAGGGGGGAGGGGCGGCCGCGTGGTGCTTTTGTTGCCGGCCGCAGCCAAACCAGAACATCAACTTAATTAAAGAAATTTTATGTCTTTGACTTTTCTTTTTTAGTACAGTGAAAAAAAATGGAAATACATCCTTTATGTGTTTCAGATGATTTTAATACCATCTTAATGCCATCCATGGTACAACCAAGAGTATCTGAACAGTCTATACCTAGTACTAGTTTCTAAATAAATAAATTAATATCTCACTATGCATCAGATATAAACAGTTTGTTTTAGCTTGTCATACTGCATTTAGCAGCTTTACACTATACACTAGTGGCATTCATAGCAGCAATAATACATTCAGACTTTATTGAAATATATCTGTAAACACATATTAAAAAATAACAATAGATAAAGTTGATACGATCATATATTTAAAATTAGAGTGTAACTGTAGTTTCTATTCTCTCAGCAGACATCTAGGACTAACTTCTTTGAAGTTCTCTTTTTCACTTTTAGATCAATAGTCGGTCATATGCCAGGCCAGCTCTGGGAATTCATTTAAGAAGCATAACTGACCCACAGATATTCTCCCTGGGGTCAAGAGATTGTTCTGCAGCCAGGAATTGCCAGTGGCCAGTGACTCTCTCTCTGCTCCCATTACAGTGAGTAAACCTGGAATAAGAAGTTTCATGGCACGTAAGAAAATATGCCTGTAAAGTAATCCAAACAAATGCAGGAACACAGACCACTACTATTTGCTGTTTGCATCCCACATAATTTTTCAAATGGTCAACAAATCTCTTACCTCACGTAACAGGGTACATGTACAGCCAAAAGAGAATTACCTGTTTCCTATACCACTACAGGCTTATTTTCATTTCATAGGTAGCAGAGGATCGATACACTTGTTCAAGCAGTATAAATCCAGCCTTTATAGAGGAATATGATCTCAGATTTCCTTAGTTTCGTTTTTTGTCATTTGTGCAGTGAAAAGGATTGCCTGTTCATTCAGCTTGCAAGACTTGTTAGGAAATATGTTCTATCAGTCAGGAGCTGGAAAAATGCCTTGTGGGAGAGGGTCAGTTTGTTCAAAAGAAAGAGGGGTGAGAAAGGGGAGAAAACTTACCTGTACGTACAAAACCACATTCCTGCTGAATTGTGTTTCACTATTAGTGAAATATCTGTTCAATGTTTTTTTCCTCTTCCAAGAAACCATTGTTATCTGAAATTGATTGGTTAGTTGGGCTTGAGGGAACCTACAAGGCATGAAACATTCCCCCAAGCATAGCATGTATTTCTAAGGACAGTTCTTACCCATTCACTTAATGCTGATATTGCGAGAAAAAGCAAATTAATAGAAAGACTAACTGCACTAACAAGTAGAGATGAGACTAGACCAGCGGGAGGTAACAGTAGCACACACGACAGGTTAGGTACCAAACAGGTACAACACAATCAGTGATATTTCAAGTTGTCCATCTCTCTCATATTTACATCAAATGAACACTGAACAGATCACAGAGCTAGGTTGAAATTCATTCTTTCTTCAAAATGTGCTTTGCCAAAACTCATCTATTTTTGAAATAATCTGCAATAAAAGTTGTTTGATTTTCTACCATGCACATATGCTTTTTTGTGAATTTATACCTCAATATAAAATCTAAGATTATCATGTGAACATACACATTTTATTTTTAAAATTATTTTTTCCCCATCCTATCATTGACTTTTATACTGAACCCAGCATAATGACTGACCCTAGAATTATTTAATTTTAATACTTTTTATTTTGATCTCTTACTGTGTCTTTCTCAAATTTGAAAAGTTTGGGAAAGTGCCAGTTATAAAATTAAACCATAATATAAAAAAATCGTTATATACTTCCAAACCTGAGAACTTTTTGAAAAGGCATAGGTCAGCAAAAAGAGAAATTCACAAAACGTTTCTTTCTGTGTGAGAGAAAATGTGGACTTTATTCACATCCATTGCACTTACTGAAAAATATGGAAATCATAGGGAAAACAGGTTTTCTGAAAACATTATGTTGTTCCCCAAAATGTACAGTTAAAAAACCAAAAATACTTATCTAAGTTAAACCAAGGGAAAAAGGAAACAACAAACAAAGGGGAAAAATTTGCTTAATCTGCTGGTCATGGTGCATGGACACAAACACTTCTGCCAGTGGGACAGGGGCATAGCAGAATAGGGGAACAGCAGAATGAAAATGGAGTGAGGCTGAGACTGCTGATTCAGAAGGCTGGTCTGAGGTGTGAGTGACAGATTTACAGGGAAGCTTTGGATAGCAATCCTCACCCATCTTCCTTCTGTTTCCCTTTACTGCTACTTTTCTTGGCCCTCTGCAAGCCTGCTTAATTCGCTAAAATCACAGAAAATTACTCAACCACAAAGAAACAACAGTTGCTTGTTCCCCCCCCCGGCTCTGATTTTAAGGAGTTAGATTTGTCCGGTGAAGTGGAGAAAGCAAGGCTGTGGAGCTAGAAGAAGGGAAGGCAGAAATGACGAGCTAAGTGCGGGTGTGAGGAAAGGAAGGTTGCCAGAGTTCTCTCAGCAGCAACAAGATGTTGCATCAGCTCTGCGCCCTGTGGATGGTAGGATCAAAGTGGATAAGGTGATGTGACATAAGCTGACGTAAGAGCAGCCCATCACTGAAAGGAGACAAGTTTTCCCCGCTTGCAGGATCCCCTGCTCTCCCTTCTCCTGTTTTGCTGTTGGCACTCACTGGACTTGTACAGAATTGGTTCATATTGCTAAATTGGAAAAAAAATAATCCAGGCCAAAAATACATGCCTTGGAGCTAGGTAAGGAAAGCCGAGGACTGCAGGGTCAGGATCTTCTTCAGGGCAGACAAAAGTACTGGGAAAGAGGAGGGGGATCCTTCACTTGCAGTAGTGGTAAGGTGGCAGATCAGCTCAGTTATAAAATGTAACATCACCTTCAAACTGACAAATGAATTCTAAATAAACAGAGAAAATAACAGATTCTTCATTGAATAGCTCTGAGCATGTGACCATTGCATTGTGCTTTAATATATATATTCTCTTACATATATTTTGTAAAACCAAGTATTCATATAGCATGAGCAGTTAACTGTTCTTCAGTTTCAAAATGCAAACCAGGACACTTTCATGAAAAACCTTTTTAGACATGTAACAGATATACACAACGATTTAAAAAATAGTTTGAATATGTATTGATGCTACTCTCAGCAGTTTGTAACTGAGCAAGTAAAGTACAGCTTATGCCTATTTCCTAAAATGCAGCATTTTTTCCCCCAGCATTTTAGTCTTTTAAATGAGTTTATCATGAAGCGCGGGATAAACGTCATTAGCATTCACTTTCAACAAAGAAGTGGCTTAGCTGTTGTCTACATTCATTTAATTTATCACTCCAAGCAGAGACTGCACCACACTGATTCCTAGTAGACAGAGCAATTTCTACACACTGAGGAAGTGTTTTGCCCTGGAGAAATTATGTGTGGCTCTTTAAAAGAAAGAAACATTTTGATGTTGATCTTTAGAGCAGCAATCTTCATACAGAAGAGGAAAACTCCTTCTGGGGTGACAGAGTAACTACTCACTGTGAAGAATATTGCTATGCAGTCTCCTAACTCCAGTTAGAGAATGGGGAAGGGTGAGTGTCCACCGGCTCTGAGAACTATCCTGAAACAGGAACTAACTGTCCCACAGATCTAAAATAAAATAATTTAAAAACAGTACCTGGGATAAAGACATAATTCTACTACATTACGTTACAGCAAAAATCCTTTGGAACAACATCTGTGAGATCAGATATATATATTATATATCGCAGCTTATTTTTTGATCACATGGAACGCTTTTTTGCAGGGTTCTCGGAAAGCATAGTGTAAAGAACAAGTAGTAGAAAAAAAGTATTATTTGCACCTCTAATGAAATCTATCAATATCACCATAGCTTTCTTAAAAATATCATTTTCACTGCTAGTTTCTTTACTCTCTATAAGCTAGATGTCAGACATTCTGGATCAGCAAAACACAGAGAGATATTGTTCAAAATAGGCACGAAAAACATTACTTTTGGTTTGTGTGGGATTCGAGTCTTTTAATTCTACTGCATTTTTTAGCAGGCTAGATTTTTTAAAAAATTGGTCATAAGAGTATACAAGCAAAATGAATGAGTTTCTTAGGTACACTACAGAAAAGATTAGCCAAGGCATGCACCTATTCTTTCTTCCAGTTCAGCTACCATGAAGATTCTGAGGAAATAACTTTTAAAATAAATTAATCAGGAAATCCAAAATCATTTTACAAGGTGTAGCTCTTATTTTACCACAGTCATGTTTTCTAGTCTAGCCATAGTTAATGCTATTTAGGTGAGTTTTTTAAACACTTACATACACACATACATACGTACTATACAGAGACTGAGGGATAACAACAGCAGTAACAGAGCGTAACTAATTTCAGATGTAGGGACTTCTGTATGTTTTCCTCGAATTTATGAGATGCATACACAGAAGATTACAATGTATTAGAGATTACACCTCTCCATTGTCTGCGAGGGATATATTAACAGTACACTCCATTTTCATTCACAGTCTCCTTGGAACATCTCAAAGGTTACTGTAGGATGATGCAATATTATTTTTCCTTCTGTCCATGAATCAAAGCCAGACTATGTAAATTTTGTTTTTCAGGCCCATCCCACAGTCAGATGATAATATATTTACGAAATGTAAGATCTATTTTTAGCTGGATATTTCATGTTTAGTTATTATAGAGAACAAAGAACCCTTAAGTTAGAGGGCAGTACTCAGACCTTTGAAGCCCAAGTCACAATTTTCCCATAACTTTTCGTTCTTCCCAAGTAGACTAAGTCAAAGACTTGTCTCATACGGTAGACAAGGCTAGAAATTTTTTTAAAAAATTTATTTTTTCCTCAAAAAAAATTACTTGATATCATTTAAGTTCAATTACACTTTTAGTGGAAAAATTAAAATGATTTGTGTTAAAAACTTACTGTCACGATGACTATGTTTTAATTCATACTACCGTCAATGTTTGGACTTTATCACTGCGTTCACTGAGATATAACACAAGGCTTAACAATGATATATCTTCCTTTTATATGAAATGGGAGTTACCACGGTTTTGAGATAGATACACTTCAGGGAAAGTTATCAAGTAATGTCATGTGGCTGTAATGCTGTGTGCAGACTGTTAAAGGTTTTATATTTTCAAATATTTTTTAATGTGCAGTGAGTGCTTTGTTTTATACATACTATCCCAGCCAAGAGTTATTTTGCTTAATTCTCTTGGGGTAGTTGCTTCTTGTTGAGAACAAGGAGAGTCATACCTGGTGGTGCTAGAGTTTGTATCTGTTAAAACTGAATGGTTTACTTCTATTAGTCACCTTATCAAATTATGTAGACCTTTTCTTAAGTGAGCAATGTTCACCTTGAGCAGATTGGGGAGGAAAATTAGAAACTGATCTATCAGGTAGCTGCCCCTCTTCAAGAGTAAAATTGGAAATCTATCTCCTACAATGTGGCTGCCTCCCTTGGATTCTTGCTTTCTTTTCATTATTCTTTCAAAAGATGTATCCTTTCTGGAAACTAAAAAGGAAGGAGTTAAATGGAAGCTGGAAGGAGATTATATGAAAACAAGAGATGACTTTATCGTAGTGGAATTAATCAAACATGGTGAGTAAATAGACATATCTAATTTCAGAAGCTACAGAAATAATATCACAATTATTTCAGTGACCTCACTTTTTAACTTTCAAAGGAAATGCCTCCAGTATGCAACCTTACACTGACAAAAAAGAGCCAAAATAAGCACACAGAACAATACTCTTGAGACTGCCAATGGATTTTTTAACAGAACTTTTTTTTTTAGTCTCTGCCTCTTATGAAAACAAATCCAAATCAACAGTTAGAGGATTTCTAGACTATTTTATTGCACAAACCTACATAAATCCTGTATGGCTATGAGTCTTAGTTCTGAAATCTGTTCATAAAAGAAATGGCAACATCATCTCCAAACTCCTATACTGTACACAAGAATGCAAACATAAAATAGTGCATGCTTGTATAACTAACATTGCATCAGAACCCTTTTTCTGTGTAATAATCAAGGAAACAAGTTTTGACAAGAATAGAATAACAGTAGGATGTTTTATCTTGAAGTCCCTTAGTAGTCTCAACCAACCACATGGTCAACCTCCAAAGCAGTACAGTGATTCTTCTGAACTCCACTTTTCAGCTGGATCTCAACAGAGGAGGAAAGGGAGAAAGAGACAGAAAAAGCAGCTCAGTTGTTGCAGGAACAACAACATGTTGTTGTGGCAGTGGAATTTAATGTGGCAGTGAGATTTAATTACTATTTATATTACAATTTTGACTTCTATATAATTAAGAAAAAAAAAAAAAGATGCAGGTAGTGCTGTACAAATAGACTCTTTGAACAGACTTTAGAATCATACTTCCTGAGGAAACAACAGAAAAAACAGAACGGTTTTATCACCTGCTGCTGTAACCTAGGATTAGATTGTAGTGTAGAGATGTGATATTCTGGTAAACTATTTGCTAAAACCCCTATTCTTTTCTTGCATTATTGCAAATAGAAAAGAGCAATCTGTGGCCTATAGTTGTATTCTGTGACTTGCATTTGGTGACTTTTTTCTTTAGTGAGTGACACTGAAGCAGGTTCAATCTTTCCTGACTTCTTCAAAGATTATGTGCAATTCCTTTTCTGTGAAAGTAACAAAAATAGCATTAGGAGTAGTTTCTGTTCTCTGATGTGTGCTAACGTGACTTTGTGTTCCTACTTTTCCTCTGGAAATGCTTTTCCGTTCCTGTTTATGGCAGTTCTTATTCATTAGAATTTTATTCAGTCTTCTGGCCTTTGTCTTGGCTTTCTCCATCAGTAATTATTTCAGTACACATGACATAGCTTCTGACCAAGCCTAGCCATGTGCTTGATGAATCCTGAGGTAATACCTATTAATACCAGGTATCTTACTACTGAAAGAGTTGTAATTGCACTTTTTATTTGGTCTGAAAGAAGACTACTTAGCACTTCATACTCCCTTTAAACAGCCTTTAATTTATTTTCTAGATCGCCAGTTCAAAGACTGCATGATGGAAGTTTTCATACACTGCCAGAATACAAATATTTAGATAGGTACCTGCTAAGAACCTTCAAAAGAAACTAATTGCTAGAAACTTAACTTGCACTGACTTGCACATTAGTGAGGCTTCCACACAGATGCTATCAGTACTATGAAGCACCTCTAAACAATTTTGAAAAACCTGGCCTTCCAGAAACATTTTTCTGCAAAATTGTTTTGCTCTTAACATTGCAGAAAATTTGGTAGGTATTTTTTCATGTATTAAAATAATATGACCAAATGGGAGTTAGTATACAATGTCACCAGTCCAAACATCTATAGCTACAGTAGTTGATTCTTTAATATTTACAGGCATAAATTAATAGACATTATTAATTGATTAAAAAATGGGTAACTACTATACTAAAGGTGTTGCACACAGCACTCTACTCTTTTGCTTAAATGGTTAAGAATGTAAGAGACAACCAAAATATCGTCAGAGCTGAAATGTCAAACATATAGTAATGCCTCTCAAAGAGAAGAAATATAGTTACAGTTCTAACAATTAAGATTTCTCTTTAAACATTTGGAATTAAAAATAGAAATTTTCCTACTGCAAGTGCCTGAAGTGCATATGACAGCAATCCTACTGTTCAGCTTAATGAGCCTGTTGGTTCAGAATATTAAGCAGTTTGATTTGGACATCTTAAATATGATGTAGATCTAAAATGTTAATGGTAAGCAAGAGTTTGGAAAATGTAATACAGGACACTTTTCCTACATAAAAAAAATCTTCTGTCATCTGTTATTTGCCTAGGTTATGAAATGTGGTTATTAATTATTACAGCTTTGATTTCTAGGGACTGAAAGAATTAAAATCCAAAATTTCCTCTGTATATTACAATGTTTCAAGACCTCCTTATAAGAGTCCAGAGGTTCTTCACATTTATTTGCTGTCACTCAGCCCTCATTTCATTGTTTTGCTCAATTTGACACTCTTTTAAGGAAAATTGTCCTCAATGGTTTGATCCACCTTTGTGATTGGACATAAGAGTCTTCAGATGCCATAACCTTCCTGTGTCACTCTCACTCTTGCATCTATAATCTTATTTCTAGCAGAAGAGACATCTCTGCATGTATCAGACATCCAGATCCAGAGTCATTGCTCTGTTCTTTTTGTCGTGTTGGTGTTAGAGAAGGCTATATCAGTTTTTCTACATATTGCTTGTCAAAGACATGACTTCAGAAAATGTAAGCTTGTATGCAGGGACCAAAAAAAAACTTTTCTGCAAATGTGCTGATCACTGATACATTCAGACATCCACAAGATTTTAGAAATATAATCCTTGGTACTTTTATGTTAAGTGGTTTAAGAGCAGACACTGTGAATTGTTGATGGCTAAAAAGCAAGCTCCTTTTTGACTCAGAAGATACTGTACATTTAATTTCAGCAATGTAGTTGAATCACTAACCAACTTCCAGGATGTGTGACAGGAAAATTAAATGGATTTACCGGGGAAAAAAAAAAGTTTGCACTTGGAATTCTATGTCAGGACTACTATGATTAAATGATCAGCATTATCCTATATCCCTACAAAACCACTAAAGAACAGTGATGGACGACGATAAAGTACATCTTCACTATTTCATGCCACCTACACATCTACAGACATTACTACAGTATTTTGAATTTCATGCATAAGGGTGTTTACCCTTTTCTATTTAAAAATTACCTTGTGACTTTACTCCATATGTTGGCTCACTTACTTCAAATATGGCATTTTAATAGACAAGTCACTTACAGCATCCAGAGCTAGTATATATTCTTTATTTCTTGGGAAATGATAAAAAGTTATTTTTTATAAAAAACTTTTGCCAGAATCATAGAAGACACATTTCCTTTAGAATATCTTTCAGCAGGTAATGTGGCAGTGGGATTTAATTAGCATTTGTATTACATAGATACACAGTCCTGGTTACAGGATTTCATTGTGGTAGATGCTGTTGAAACCCAATTCTTCCTTCATTCTCAAGATAAGTACCTTCTGGGCCACAGCAGTGCAAAATACCCTATTCTTCTCAAGGTTGTCCTAGAAGGCTGAACTATTGGTGATTGTCTGGGTAAGATAAGCTTGCAGTGTGTTTCTCTTGTCTACAAAAAGCTGACTAAAATCATGTAAGCTGGGAATCAAGTAATAACTTTTGGTTGCCACCAGCATGGGCAAGATTTGAAGTGACGACTTAGATTGAAACATGCCAAATTCCACCATCAGCTACAGTACTGCAAGCTGTACAATGAAAAGAAAAAAAAAAATTCTGTTGTGTGGGTAGTGTGCTTTAAATGTGAAAGAGTCTTCCTAGCTGTGGCAGTAAGCAGCTTTGAGGTAATTGCTATTTTGTGTTTCAGGAGACAGACGTTAAAATGAGTCATTGGCTCCTGTTTGTGTTCTGAGCTGGCCCCTCAGCCTGTACAGTTTTACTGGTTTTAAAGGGACTGTGTACTGGCACAGCTGCTTCCAGTATAACAGGATATGCAGCACAGACGAAAAAAGTTCCCACATATTTTCCTGGTAATTGGTGATTTTGTATACAATTTAAGCAAGCAAATCCTATAATGGCTTTAACTGCAAAATACATAAAATACAATAGTTCCTCTAGTGATTATACAGGATACTTGGTGTTTACATTTGTACTTACTTATTTGTCACTTTGATTAAATGCATACTTTTTAAGGAGAAGACTTGCTCTGAGATTTCAGGTTTTTCCTTCTTTATGTTTCTTTTGAATTTACTTTTGAAATTTATGCCAGTCTTGACCACTCTTTCAGTCTGCCATGCATGGGAGAGGTATTAGCCCAAATTCTGCTGGGAGAGCTCTCTCTGTTTCAGCTGCCTTTAATAGGATCACACTTTTTTAAAATAAGTCATATACTCATATAAAAATTTAGATAGAAAACTAAATTACATCAGCAGTGAAAAATCATATGACTGAAACATCAATTCTAATTTAAAAGCATCTCTTGAGACAATGCAAAATGTAATTCTATTGCTGAAGTGAGGCAAGGCTGTTCTGGGACAAAACTAATATAGAAGTCTGACAAATATCGTTAATAATCCACTGATATGTATAACTGATGAGAACAGTGTTGACAGCACCATATTGCAAAAAAGAATCATAGCCTGATGGGAACATTACAACCCACTAGTAGAAACATGTTAGAGCCTCTAACGGTGTTAGGGTTGCCACCATAGTGATGGACCAGATTCTCAGGAGCTGACATCTTCATAAATCAGAAGCTCTGTGGCACCACAACAGGTCCTTGGCTTGACTAACATATGATTACAGTTGAGGACTGTAGTACAGCAGAAATCATGCTAAGCAATAGCCTATCTGTGCCACTGACACTTTGGAGGCTGGAGATAACAAAGAGAAATCAGCAAGCCTGCCGGCTTCTTCTACAAAACAATAACTATAAAATCCAGCTGAATTCAAAAGCCATTTAAGATTGAAAAACAATACTGTATATGTCTACTAGAATTTTCAAGTGAATTGACTTATTAATGACATAAGTCATTTCCTACATTATTAAATTAAACACTTCCTGTTGTAAAGAATATTTGCCCACCAACAAATGGGTATCTCCGTTATGGACGTTTACATATGGATCTCCTTGCATGAATTTCTGCCCCATTAACAGCTTATGTACACACACAGTTACATATTTCCATTTTAAAAGCTGCAATTAAAGTGTAAATATTGTTGGCTAATATAGTTGGCTGTCAATATGCACTTGTTACGGAAAATGTGACATATGTCATTTAATAAGAGAGCATAACATGTTGTTTATAATATAATTATGTAGGAATATGGTGTTCAGCTTAAGACTTCTTTGTGTATCATTGTGTACAGTTATAAATGTTGTGTTGCTGTATAGCTTGATTTTCTGGTCCTTGGAAGTCAATGTGCAGTAGCTACACTTATTTTCATATGAATCAGTCTGATCGCACTATGATGAAACGTATTTTTCCTAGTAAGAATTTCACCTGTGCATCTCTCTTGTAGGCGGGGTAAGATTTTATCCTCTTTCAGTTCTTCCTTTTAAACACTCGTTCTTTTTTTGAATGATACAATGACTACCTTATGCCCTCTGGAAACCTGAACAGTTTTTTGAAATTAAGCTTAACTTCTCACTTAAGGAATGGTTTTATTTTTTGTGTGTACATTAGAGCAGAGTGCATTTTTGTTAATTTTTAATAAAAATGAATGTCTGGATAGAGGACTACATTATCAAAGGAATAAACAAAATTACTTTTGGAGTCTTATTGTAGTTGATAGAATATGTCTTTGATGTCCTTATTTACATAGATTGGCATTTTATCCCATAATTGGTGCCTTCATCTTACTAAGTAATCGACTTTTCCTTCATTAGGCTAAGACATGCGTAAAACATGCATAACTTGCACAGAGTGCTGGATATAAGAGAGAGAATAGAAGTTCCCGGTGTAGCAGGCAGGAGCACTCACAACCCTGGGAAATGGGAGAGGTACAGACATAGCGATATGATGAAAAGATCAGTGTATAAGAGGAATTCCTGATGTGGAGAAGGCTAGCTAGGTGTGGAAGTCTGAAGAAGAACTGGAATGGATGCCGAGCGTCCTGTTGCAAATAAAGAACTCGTGCTACAGTCTACAGCGTGGGGACAGCCATAAGCTGGGTGTGCAACTTACCGCACTTGGTAGAAAGGTTATTAATTTTAGACACTGCAGTTGCAAAGGGAAGCATTTCCAATCACAAGAGAACAAGTAACGCTCTGCTATTCCTGTAATATTCGCTGTTCAGTCTATATAGAGGTCACTCAAGAAAGGCTCTTAGTATTGCAACAGGAATGGCTTTAATTTGAGGAAAATTAAGCAATTGTTGTGTGCAGTTTTGTATGGTTTTATAACAGAAGTGAGTACTACTGAATGCTTTAGTACATAATTCTCCACTAAGAAACCTCAGTGTTCGGTGCCAGTATTGAACTGGTAGACTTTGCCACTATTGCCAGTCATAGAATCATGGAACCTTAGAAAAATCTTAGTCAGAAGAGCCCTCTGGAGATCATCTAGTCCAGCTGAAAGCAGGTTCACCTTCAACATCGAGGACAATGCCCAATGAAGTTTTGAGTATCTCCAGCGTCAGCGATCCCACAGCCCCCTTGGGCACCTGTTTGACTGCCCTCATGGTAAAAAACTGTTTCCTGACACCTAACTAGAACCCTCCCACGTTGCAGCTGGTGTCCACTGCCTCTCGCACCATCCCTGTGCACCTCTGAAAAGAGTCCAGTTCCACCTGCTCCATGTCTATACAAAGCCCAGCAGTTTTGAAACAACTTTAGTGTTATGGTTGTGACAGGCAGTGTATTCTTCACGCTACAGGTTTTGAGCTTCAGCCACTACTACAGTAAGTCACAGACTTATTTCTGATATGTGCTGTCCTTATCCCTTTAGCACAAAGGTGTTGTTGCTTTTTACAGTGCCACCTCCAGGCATCTCACAGGATGGTGTGCTGCCATCTTTTACTCTCTCGGAAAACCCAGACCTGTGTTTCACACAGCAGTAAACTTACCAGTTCTTTTGTGAACTCCAGAACCAGAACCTTCCTTTCACCTCCCACTCTGCCCCCCGAAAGGAGAAATCTGACCCCGGTTTTGTGTATAATCCATTTTCAAAGTCTTTATAAACCACAATTCCTATGCTTTCTTGGATTTTTGACCAAGCTGCAAAGTGTGAAAGACACTGTATTTTTTTTTTAACGGGTGGTAAAGGTATATCTATAGCACAAATGGAAAGTAGGATCTACAAAACCTTTACATAGTAGCACTATAGCTATCCTATAAATATTTGTGCTTATTGCCTACTCTGAATATCAGTTAAAAATAAAAGAATCAAGTAGAATTTATTTTAGGTGAGGCTGTTTTAAAAATTGTCAAGAAACTGTACCATCTTTCTGTTACCAGTTTTTGCACATTTAATGAGCTGTGGATGCAAAACTTGAATTGAGCATATGATGTATATCAAAAAGCTTGCAATAATTTAATTTACCAAATATTTATCTTACCAAAAGTACAGATCATTCTTATAACTGTGGTAGGCACAGTAGCTGTACTAGTAATTAAAAATAGTGCAGACATACTAACACAGTCTAGCAATGTAAGGACATTTCAAAATTGGGTTCTTAGTGTTGCTTGACTGGTATTTCCATGGGAACACTGATGTCAGATGCCACAACTCAGGGATTTTTAATGTTGAAGCAGAAAGTGACCCCCCATGCTGCAAGTAAGAAACACCTGTGAGACACAGAAAGAAACACATGCTTCTAGCAGTCATCTTTTTTTCTTTTTTTCTTTTTTTTTTTTATCCATAGGAGTGGTTCTAGGAAAGTAGATTCGTCAGAATTGTGGTGGCTAGGGACAGCACAAAAACTAATGTTCAGGCACCTTCATGAGAGAGATCTAGCCACAGTGCTTACATGTCTTCTTTTCCTGGACTGAGTTCTTGATTTACTTCTCAGTGTCCAACCTTCCTGTGGAAGACTCTATTGATTGCAGTGGGAAAAATAATCATGCTTCAGCATTTATGAGGATTAAAACCCATGAATTCTGTTCTCTCATCATGCATTCAATAGTCAGATGACATCAGAACTCGGTGACCTGGAACAGAATAGCACAGAGGAAGACAAGAGTATGTTCTCTGAGAAAGTCCATGCTCTCTGTGGCTTTTTTTTCTTTTTTCTTTTGTTTTTGGTTTTCAGGCTGCCTAACGTTACATGCTCTTCGTTATCTTCTGGATCTGCTTTTTGCTCTACTCCATAGTCTAGAAGGACCCGCCTCCTAACTTCAGTTAGTTGCCTACATTTCAATTCTATGGCCATCACATTACGTGCATATTTTTGGATATTAAAGATCTCTAGTCACTTTCAGCAGTTCCCTGGATGAGTAGCTCTAGCACCCAGGGTCAATTCTATATGATCCACGTCAACTCAGCCTCCCCTGTTTGAGAAGATAACAAGGGGCTTTTAAGGGAACCAGGAAATAGAGTGTATTATACACATCTGTAACATCACAAAAGGTAATGTTGATTTAGAAGAAAAATGCTGTGAATGGTAGAGCTCACCCGAAAAGAGGTCTAGTCTTAGCACACTCGCACCTTAAACACTGGATCTGATCTTTCATATGCTAAATATATATTTTAATGCAGATATACAAGTCTAGGAATCAAAGACACGAAATATCAGACTGGGGAAGCAATGAAACCTTTACTTGTACCACTGACGTACGTCTGATCTTTCTGCTGTTTTACCAGACTAGTCCTGCCTGATTTGATGACTGACCTTAGTATGCATCAGGGCAATCTTACTGTGCCATTTCAGTGTTCTAAAGTCCTACCTCAGCAATACTCCTTGAACCGAATCTTTATGTGCACCGGTACTGACGTGTCTTTTCCTCTTCCTGCTCACACAAGTATTTCATCAGGTGGCATATTGCTCATAGCCAAACAAATGCTTGGCACATTCCTTTTCTCTGCAGAGACTTTGCTCTTCAAGCAAAGAACATCTGTCTTGTTGGCCATGTTCATAGGAGGTTACTGAAAGACAGGAGAAACTAGTGTATGATTATTTTATTCTACTATCCGGATTGCGTCTTGTAACGGAAGCAAGCACTGTTCCACGCAAACTCTGCTCACAGGTCGGCGACGCAGGTCTGCGACATGTCCTGTGCTTGTGAGCCATAACACACGTGAGCCCCTCCGTAACGCTCCACTCTGCTAGCCATTTTGGAGGACTGTTAACTCTTCTTGAAGAAAAAAATCACTGAAATACAGATGGACAAAATTTGTGCTTGAAAATGCTCAATTAAATTTGGCTGAAACTTTTCAAAGTCTTGCAAAGCATTTAATAGTTGAAAAGCGGTATTCTGTGGAATGAATAAAACAGTAGCAAGTGTAACGAATAACTCATTGATTTCACTGAGAATGTTTGTATCGGTCATTATACCGTTTTACGGGTACCTCTGTACCTAACGGTTTTGAAGACTGTATATATCTACAAAGTGTTCTGGTTTACATCAGGTATTATGAAATTTATCTTAAATTTATTTGAGCAGCAGAAAAAGAACCGTACAGTGTATGGCTATTTCCAATTTAAAACTCTGCAATAAGCAAGTCAGCGTTTTCAGTAACACTGTGTCCTTGAAATGTCCACTAGAAAAGGAAATATTCTTTAATATTTCATGTCTTGTTACACATACTGCCTTCAGGTAGGTGATTTATGGTTTTCTGGTTTCGCCTATTCACAAGCACACTGACAAAGAATACCATTTTGATCACCTTACCCTAATTAGCCTTAATTACAGCCTTCTTCACAAGGTAGTCTTTAGATGCATTAATACATATTTATCCGCAGGCCGTACTGTGAGCATAGGAGGACATCGTTCCCCGATTTGCACAAAGAGGCTTCGGAGTTGTCATCTGGCTTTGTATGGAAGCGCAGTGATCTCAGGCACTTCAAAAGCTACAGACACCTCACACTGTCACGTCTGGCGACGGTAAACTATTCGTCACCAATTACACACACGAGTCAAGTAAGAAATGACTTGCAGACCCTCTATCTGACTACGTGTGGGCAGTGTACGTTTCGCAGAAATACCGCCCAGATCCTTTACGTGAAGAGCTTGTTGAAAGAATAAATCTCTGGTATATGCCAAATAAAAAAGCAGGACTTGATAAGGGGGAAAGCAGCCGGTTCACACTGAAAAGGGAAGTCTTCTCTCTTCCAATAGCCCTGCTCGTCCTCACGCATCAAACCGTGACTCCCATGTTTTCATCCACCATTTCATTTCCACCCAGCATCGTGCCCAACGACCCCCAGCTCCGAAGCCCCCCCTAAAACCCACAGGCACAAGCCAGCCAAGCGGGCTACCGACGCGCCCCAGCAGGTTCCTTCGAGGCCGCCGGGTATCACGGCACCCGCTGCGGGCGCTCCGGCGGGGAGGAGGCTTACGGCCTGCCCAGGCGGCCTGAGGTAGCTCCTTCGTTTCGGCCGTTCCTGTCACGACAGTGGGCCTTATCGCAGGGCCAGCCCTGCGGGAGCCCCCCCGGGGCCGCCGGGCTTCCCGCGCACCGCCGGGGGAGCGCGGGGGCCGCCGAGGG
>Ga0065711_1040843_pt1 | contig 16631 bp, 6 predicted proteins | sample Hoacrofraction12_FD_59098 | JGI IMG/M metagenome (GOLD analysis project Ga0065711, IMG submission 59098) | Hoatzin crop microbial communities from Cojedes, Venezuela - Epithelial fraction 12 v2 (version 2) | ecosystem: Host-associated > Birds > Digestive system > Esophagus > Crop | place... | reverse complement strand
CCCCCCCCCCCCCCTTTTTGGAAATACCATTTACAATGCAAAACAATTAAAGATAAAAGTAGAAAAAACATCTTCAGCTAGGATCAGGGTCCAAGACTTCCTACTGATATTTTCTATTTTATTATTCTATTTTCTATTATGTATACCATCACCCTTCACTTTACCTGCCCCACTTCCAACACATTCATGTAGAAATATGTCTCTGTCTACATAATTTCTGGATTCAAGTGGACTCTAATGTCACTAGTAGCACACTGGTGCAATTTGTGGATGAAATTTTACACAATTTCTGATGCAAATTTCTATTTTTGGCACAGTTAATCTATAATGTAGATTAACTACCTCTCAAGAAAAGATAGTTGATTTACCACATACATTATTTTTTAAGTCATATTATTCCAATTCTTTTTTTATTTTTCTGCTTTGTGCTCAGTTCTTCATTTATCAGTGTTTGGTTCACCAGAATTTTGGGCTGTCCAGTATGCGGTAAACACTCTCACCATTAGTGCCGAGTCAGATACTAGCAAATTCTTTGGTTTGGCACACTGTACACAATAAATACTTTTATATTTCTCACTGTATTGTAAGGCCATGTTTGTTCTGCTATATGCTCTAGGTCATTCTATCATTACTGTTTGCCAAGATTCTTATGAAGCACGTACGACTTGCATGGCCTTTTTCCCAGGTCAGTTGGTGCTTCTAGGATGAATATTATTTCACATGTTTTGGTCCATGCACTTATGCTCTCGAGTTTCATGCACTTCTTTCCTCTTGATGTGACTGTATTCCTGATTTATCCCTAGAATTAGGTTTAATGTCGCTGTTAAATAAAGCTTAGATCAGGCTTAGATGAGACTAAGGCAGCTATAGATGCTTATGATTTCTTTTCCCCCCCATATGTTAGTTTTCTATGTTTTGATTAGAAAGCAACAACAAAATGTTGTGCAATAAAACCCTTGGAAGATGGAAAATATTGCAAGACTTTGGGAAGCAGATAAATACTGTCACACATCTGCAATATGTAGATGGCATATTCAGGATGGCAGTGTACCCCTGCTGTGTTCACTGTAGTGTGTGTGCAGGGAGACAGTGTGAGATATGGCTGTGGATCCTGCTCTGGAGGAACGCGACGTGTCTCGGACTTGTCAAGGTGTGAAGTTTTCCCAGTGTTAATGTGTTGAGCTGGCTTAAGTCAGGGCTGTGTAAAGAAAACAAGGATTCAGCAATAGTTTCAGACCATGAGTCTTGTAAACAAACTTCGTGAACAAATAAATGACAGGCAGATGTCAGCCTGCAGGCTCAAAGAACAACTGCTATAACAGGAGTTGGAAAGAACCGAGTCATTTTAGAAACAGAGCCATTTTTCACTGGTTAAAAGGCAACAAGCATATAAAAGAGCTATGAATATTTTTTAAATTACTTGATTTCTTCAGGAATGGTACTTCTTGATCAAAATAAGTTGCTACAGATCAAGCAATTTGGTGTAATGAGATATCCAGAGAGAGAAGCCTGCAGGAAGAACTGGCAGGGAGCTAGGTAGACTCTCCTGGAAAGGAAGATGGAGAGACAACTGGTAAGAAAGATGTCTGATTTTTATTGTTTCAGAACACAGCTTCTTGCAATTTTTTAGTTAACAATGCTCTATGACCAGGCCAATATTTGATAACTGCTTGCCAATTTAATTGCCCCAGAAGAAAGAAACCTGCAGATTTGGTGCGGTAGATCATAGCTGATTGGCTGTAGTCTGCATCTTGGGTCCAATTATGGAAGCAGGGAAAAAAAATCACCTTGATGGATGTACGCTATTTGAGATCACCATCCTGAACAACTGGACTTTGGAAAACCAGTCAGCCTGAGGAAAGATTTCTGAGACTTTAAACAGACATAAGCTTATGTTGGACACATGAAGTGTTTTAAATGAGCTCAAGTTTCTTTTCTTGTTCTGAACAGCCTGGCATTAATTCAGAGGAAGGCTCTCAGAAGTCTTAAAAGGTCTTAAAAGCTTTTGTAATCTTAAATGTGATTTGTAGCTGTAACTTTAGTAATAATAAAAGAAGATTTGCCACAGAAAAATGGCTTATTATCGTTCAGTATTTGCAGATGAAACTGAAGGAGCACAAGAAACGTCTGAAATTTCACTCTAAAAAGAATTTATAAGTAACCTGAGCACCACAAAATCTTTTTCCAGCTCAAAATGTTGATTTCTCAAACTGAATAAAAGCTGCTTAGCTTGAGGACATAGATGACGGTACAAGACAATTTATAATACTTTAATTGTTGGCTCCTAACTTGAATCTTTCACAGTAGCTCAAACTTGAAAATAAACAGGGCAGTGAATACGAAAAACCATTATTATTTTTTTATTTCTATTAAAAGTATTATGTCGGTAACTGGGTAACTTCTTCAGAGCAACAGTGAATTCTGGATAATGTTAGCAGAAGTTAGAGGAGAAGGGACTTCAATATTTCATTTGTTAATGACTTCAATGTGTAAACCCAGAATCATCAAGATCAACATGAAAATGGAACCGGTAAGACTAGCAATAGCAAAAATGTGAGGTTTAGAACAGCAAAGACTCATCTATGAGTTAAGTAAATCATTACAGTCCTACTTTTGCCATTAAGTTTAGCTATGACTACCTATGCCAGAGCTGAGGTTGACATAACTGGAGGATGTTCTATAACATGAAATGAGACGGGTGCTGTGCAACCATGGTATGCCAGCTACCTATAGTAAGACATCTACACTGTCCAATTTTGTGTAGCAGTCCTCTGTGAGGACTGAGGGAGAAATACTCCCTGCATTTCCATGTGAAGCACAGCATCAGCAGAATAATTCTGCTGTGTTCTCTAGACTGCTGCTGCGGGACAGAGGAATTATTTTACTCTAATTCCTAACAAATTAGTGTAATTGTTCTCGAAAAGTGTGTTCCCCTGAATAGTATTTTCCCAAGAATGTATCTTTCGATCCTCAGAAAGCTCTTTTTAAAATTGCCTCAAAGGTTAAACACAACAAATAAGTTTTTTGTGGTATTAAATTCTCCAGGCCAGAGATCCATACATAGATGTTTCTGTTCTGGCACAGGATTTCAAAGCTTCAAATTGCCACTGGAAATACAGAAAGAGCTATTACTTACTGAATTAGTGAGCTTCCCTAGATCTGTACTACGGACACTCTTTAATCCATACCCTCAACATTATTATCCATCTTCTAATCCTTTGTGTTCTTTCTCTCTCAAATAGGTGTGCTATGTTCCGTCAACATTTCTAATACACTGAGTTAAAGCACCAAATGCCATCTTCACACTTACAAATTCCTCTCTGTAGCTAAAACAATTCATGATTACATGTTCTGTTTTATAAGCACTAATTTGCCTTTTACATGGTTTTTAATATGCATATCCAAAAGCTTTCTAATCATACTATTCCCAGGTAGATTCAGCATCGGAATAGAAAGTTATACCACAGGTTTGATAGCCCACACTTCAAAGTTTTAAAAAACACCTGCAAAAATACTTGTCTACGCTTAGGAAGCCTGGAATCTAGAAAAGGCATGCATTACCCTTTTAATTCTCTTTTCTTTAAGCAAGTCAATTTTTCAGATCCTTCCTTTAATCATTTATTTGTTAAATTGCTACTCATACAGTTACAGTTTTCTGGCTTTGAAGAGATAAAGGCCAACATTGAAGATTTGATATGTATCCAGCAGTGATGGAGAAGAATCAGTATTGTAATACCATGGGTTCTTTTAACACTGAACAGAAATAAATCTGTATGTTTTAAATGAATCATGTCAGTGTACCTGGACATATTTATAAAAATGCCAGCATTAAATCAAATTACGGTAATAATAAGCAAAGCTTAAAAACTCAAGAGTTACAAAAGAAGAGTCAAATCTTGCACTTGGGGAGGAATAACCACACTAACCAGTAGAGGTTGGGGACCAGCCAGCTGGAAAGCAGCTTTGCAGAACAAGGCCTGGGGACTGTGGTGGACAGACAGATCATGAGCCAGCAACGTGCCGCTGTGGAAAGAAGGTTAGTGATATCCTGGGCTGCATTAGGAGGAGCACTGTCAGCGGTGGATGGAGGTGATCCTTCCCCTCTACTCAGCACTGTGAGGCCACATTGGGAGTGCTGTGTCCAACTCTAGGCTCTCCAGTGAATGGCCACAAAGATGGGACCAGAGCATCTCTCATATGAGGAGAGGCTGAGGGAGCTGGGACTGTTTAGTCTGGAGAAAGAGAAGGCTCAGGGGGATCTTATTAATGTTTATAAATACCTGATGGAAGGATGTGAAGAACCTAGACTCTTCTCAGTGGTGCCCAAGAGGCTATGGCCACAAGCTGAAACATAGGAGGTTCGTACTGGAAGTTTCTCTGCTCTTTTAGTTACTGAATTTACCTGATGAATATTCATTGATTCTACTGAGAGCGATGGGGTCTAAATGCTAGCTACCTGATGTAAGTGATAGATGTGATCTACAGGCTAGATATAATGTATGTGATTGCACGAAATGCACTGCCAAGTTAGGTTTCTTAGCCTTCATAAGGTAAAAAAAAAAAAATAAAAAAATTGAAATTGTATGAGAGAAGTTCTGTAAAGCACTGCTTTCCTATAAGGAACTCTTTACGATGCAGAGACCTGAAAAAAACCCCAGACCCCAAAACCCCACCATCTTTTATGTTTCCAGAAAAATAGGTCATTGTTCCATTCCCCTGCTCAGATGAAAAAAATACAGAATGGTGAAGACCAAAGGTATTGAGTAAAGCTGGAAGCTCGTATCCACTAAATAACAAGTAATTCAAACCCATTATTTGCTGAAAGGGGAAAACTGCCACCAAGGGCTACAGAGAGACTACTGTTAAAACTTTCAGGAAATCCTTATTCCACAGATAAGGATTTTTTATGTGATGGGGTTCTGCAAATGCATTGAATACAGGTGTGTATGCTCGGTAACTCTGATTGCTATTGCAAGTCCATTTCATAGACGTGCATACACAGAACCCCTTTGTCCTCTTACTTCCCACCCTCCAACACTCTCAGAGGGTGAAAGGAGACAAGCTATGTTTAACTTCTAGCCCCCATAGCTCTGTTGTAAAGGAACTTTGTTTCTAGAGATACACCATTCATCCCGTTTTCTCTTTGGAGTTCCTCATGTCAGTATTTAAGGGAGTTACTTGAGAATTTCAGTCTGAGCAGCTTTGTTCTGCAGTAATGTCTCTTTCTTCATAATGAGAGGACCAGGGTTGTCTTACCTGCCAAGAGGTGCATGTAACACCTCTAAACTGAATACAGACACACTCTAACTAGGGTTGGAATCAGCAAAGAACAGAAAGTGGGTCATCAGAAGACACAGATCTCAAATTAAATGCTCGCTCCCTCAAGGACGAAGGAAACACTGACAGTTGCTTGAACGTATGGTGCAGATTTATCGCTGAGACATATAAACAGAGAACAATGCAAGTGAAAAATGAATCTACCACAATAAAAAAGAGCAGACAGGAAATCCGTATTCCCCTTAAGCGGGACAGAGTAATGAGCTCAGTAAGCCACATGAACTGCATCTCGTATATGAAAAGCCACGGAGTTTCTTGGGAGAGACTGGTATCAGGACTGAAGCGCTCCCTTGCCTCGGGCCTCACATTTGCCATTTTCTATAGCTCTGTTTCTCTATCTGTAAGAGCTACTTCTCTGCTTTTCTGAAGGACCTTACAAATTGCTAAGGCAAAGATTTTGAGAAAGTTCCTATTCTTTATTAGGCACAGTGATATACTTGGAGAAAAGGCCATGCAAGTTTATGGATGCACAAACATTCCAGATATTATGAAACATTACAAAATTTGTAAGATATTAAACACTAGCAAAAACCCATCTAAAAATTAACCTAATTTTTTTGGTTAAGCACTTACTGTACTTACATCTGTCCCCATTTAAATTGTTCATACTAAGAATACAGAATTCAGCATGAAAGGCTACAGCAGTGACTTTAGATTTTTTTGGTACCTTTCTTCCCTTTCCCCCCCCCCCAAACCCACAGAACTATAAAGAACAGTAATTCTTTCACAAAGAGCTTGATAAGATAAAAACTCCAAAGACAAAGAAATTAGGATGCACATAAAGGCAAAACCCACAGCAGATATACCTAGAGGACAAGAGTAGGTTGCAAAGACAAGTGTAACTGTGGTCTCTCCTAATATTGGACCTCTTGCCTTTGTATTTGTAATATCCTTTATCTTAGGACCGTGCATATTTAAGCAAATACTTACAAAAACCCATCAAGGTAATGTCAGCTATCTGGCTTTTAAAATGTGCGATCTATTCCTCTCCACTGCTAAAATGCAGTTTTAATGCACTTGCATCAGTCACAGGAATAGCGAAAGATGCACTTCTGAGATACACTTCCTAGAAGTACTGCTCCTGGTGAAGAAACAAATCATGTAATTCTGACTTTCATAAAAAGAAAAGGAACATTTTCAAGCTATGCCAGAATCTGCAGTTCCCTGTTTATGTTTCCCTGATTTTCCCCGATATATCAATCAGAAGATACTGTTATATTTTGCTATTGAATCCAGAATTCAGATGTACTTTTCACTGAAGGAGATGACTTGTCTTCCTCAATGGAACTGGAATTCATCAACATGGCTTAAAACAAAATACAACATTGCACACCGCTCACCACTGAGGATTGTCTCCAGTCAGTCTCCCACTGCCTTTGTTAAGTGCAAATGAAACCCATTGAAAAAAGTCCCTACATGACTACAAAAACACAAGACTGGAAAAGATTCAAAAGCAATCCTCTACTACTTTTCTCCCTGTGCTAATGCAGGACCCACTTCTCTGCTGGAATTCATCCAGGAAAGATTAAACAAAATGACTCCTCACTTTCAAAGACAATCTGCTACAGTTCTTCACTTATTTTGCCATTACAATGATTTCAATAGATTGCAAAAAAATACAAGATGGAATTTAATAGGAACTAATACAGGGTGTTACATTTGACACGGCTAATCTATAATCTAGGATAGGTCAATAACAGGATGGATCAAGAAGCCAACACAGGATGAAGAATAACTGGCTAGGTAGCAGTACATTGGGGATTACATTAGATTAAAAAAACGATAAATCAAGAATGTCATTCTATTTCAGATAAAGGCGAGTGCCGTCGTGGCATGTAAGGCATGCCAGAGGTAATCCTTTCACTGCCCGGGATTGTAAGGCCACAGCTGCCACACTTCAAAACCCAGGTCCATACTTTGGAAAGCGGCGAATCATATGGACAAAGTCTAGAGGAGAGCAGTGAGTGATCAAAAACCTAGGTGGCATTTAGGAAAAAGGTGGGAAAATTAGTCTTTCAGCCGTATCAAAGATGATACTTCAATATATGCAAAATCTTCTGCAAAGAGAATGCTTTTAGTGCTTGAGGTGGATAGAACAGGTAGTAATAACTTGCAGCAAAGGAGTTTTGGATTAGACATTAGTTAAAACTTTACAAAAACACTGAAAGAGATCATCTATAAAACCATCATCAGAGGTTTATTTTTTTTAAGAGGAGGCAATACAAACTTCTATAAGGAATATCCAGGTATGTGGAATAATGCCTTGGAGAACAAGATAGTTCAGATAATCCATCAAAATTTCATCCAGCTCAGAGATTTTTATCAACATTCTTTTATTCCTCAAATGTAAATTGTTTCTCAGTTTACCACAAAGGGTATTTATTTTATGAACCACTCTTCTTTTAAAGAAGGCTTGATAAGCTTCAGAATTTTGATATGTGTTCAATTCCATTTGAATTTTGCCATATGTATCACTTTTGAAAGGTATGATACCTAGAATACTCCCTTATTAATTGCTACTTCTGTTAATCTCACCAAGTTAACCTAAAAAGGTTTTTCTGCTGGACACAGCTGACACCACTGATCAGCCAGAATCTTCTTTATTTTAGTTTAGTAAGAGCCAAATTTGGATATCTGAGCAGCATAATACTTTGCTTGCTCAAAACATTGCTTAGCTAACACAATGGCTGACAATATTCAGTTGGTAATTCTAAAACCCAGCAATACATTTGTCTTATTTTTTGTACTTTTGTTGACATCCATATGTGAATTGTTGCATTAATTAATCCTCACACAATAAGAGATCTGCTGTTTACACATGTTCAGGGTGACATCTGGTTTTAAGAGAAAACTTTCAATAGCAGAGTGGGAAGAAAAAAAAAATCTTCAATAAACTATTGGGGCATAGGATAAAAAAAAAGGACCAGTTTAATTCTTAATCTAGACTCCCTTTAGTTATCCTAATCTTACCATGAACTTCCTTGGTGGACTGAGAGGGGGCAGGGAAGAGCATAGCATTTTTTTTTTTTTTAATTATCTGTCAGGACTAAAAAAGATTATTTCATTAAAATGCAATTTGAGGTTCACAAAATTTTCTAGGCTATAAATTTTTAACTCACCTAATCTTTCCTTAGGGCCATTCTCAAAGTCTTTAGAATATGCTAAGATTTTTTATGGTTAAGGCCCAAACCACTTGAAATGATTCATAAAAGAACACAATCTAAGAGGGCAAGTTACCTAAATAATTCAGTGCTGTCATACCCTTTGATAGGTATGCTGGGAACTGAAAATTCCTTTGGAGGTTTCATTTCATTTTCCCTTCAGGCCAGAGACCATTTCTTTTCGGAAGCAGGGAAATACTTCGCGTTACACAGCCCCACGCCTGGCACCACAAAATGTTTTATATAGACTGTGCCGGACTCATTCCATTTGAGCAAGAGGGGCTTCTGTAGGGGACAGGCAGGCTAAATGCCAAATGCAGTTGCACAAACAAACAAAAAAAATAAGCTAGGGAAATGATGCAGAAATTCTGAGCACCTTCTGGGTGCTTTGCCAGATTTACCTGTCTTTACCAGATTAAACCAATTTTGTACACTGATCTCCAGCGTGCTGACAAACAGTGCTCGGGATTTTTTTCCTGCGACCTCCTTAGACGGGCTTCAGGAAATTGGAAAGACTGTCCAGAGAGTGAATCAATTTGCATACAGTACTCGCCAGCATAAATTTGTGATCTCCACAGCCCTCTCTTTTTGAAGTAAATCATGAAACATAATCAAAGGAAGAGCTACAGAGGGAAAACTCCACGTAACGGAGTACTGTGGATAGAGCCAGCCCTCGGGTGCTGGGCTGGAGACCAACCAGGCTGCCGTCAGAAGCAGCACAGCCATTAGCCCAGCCGGCTGTGAATTAACCAGCTCACAAACGGTGCTAGCTTAGGGATCTCAGCAGTTTGGTCATCTCTGTCACTGACTACCCTCTCCTCAATTATATATTATTTCTGGCATCTCCTAGCCTAATCTACATACGCTTTCTACTATCTTGTTCCCACTTGATCTGCTTTACCCCACTACTACATTACTATGGCTAGGCAACAGCTCACTGGACCTTTTTCAAACTGTTATATGTATAATATCATTTTACAGGAGTCCTCATCACAATATTTTAATACTATTATTCTTTAACTGGGCCTGCAATTACACAGTTTAATCAGATTTTGCTTGACATGCATCCATGTTGTTTCTATTTGCAATGTGATTACCCCTTCCACTATACAATGATAGTGGCAATCTACACCAGCATCTATTGCAGTTGGACTACATGGTTGTGGTAGGTCCCTTCCACCTGAACTATTCTATTCTATTCTATTCTATTCTATTCTATTCTATTCTATTCTATTCTATTCTATTCTATTCTATTCTATTCTATTCTATTCTATTCTAAATTATTCAGTTGCATATACTATTTCCATTCTTGTTTTGTCATATCAAATACATACTTTTTGATCAGTCTCATTTTTCTCAGTTCTGTCTGTGCAATATATTGAAGTGCCCAGGACAGCAAACTACTGGGATAGCTGTCAAATACCCGAGTTCTGGAAGGCATTTTCCTGAAGCCATCTAAAGAAAAGAGAAGGGGAAAAAAGACTAACATATAAAGCTCACTAAAACTTATCTGAGGCCACAAGAAAATATAAAAGCAACCCATGTTATCTGGACAGAAGTCTGTGTTTACACAATCTTAACTACTCAAGTTGTTACTGAACTCTGGGCAGTGTACTTTAAGACATTAATTGATTTTGTACCTTTTCCTATGGACAAACTTCATAAAGACAGAGCTAATGTCCTTAACCCTGTCTAAACTTTCTGCTTACTGTAGCCTGTTTTATTGAATGTAGGTGAAATTACCTTTAAAGCAGTATAAGGAGAGCAGAACTATATGGACAATTAATACAGATTTTTGGTTTTACTGTAAGATTAATTATATCTGATGTAATTAATTTTTAAACTTGAGAAATCTTTTTAGTTTCCTCTGTTGCACATTAACCTGTCACTTAACAGAGATTAAATATAGTTTTATTAAGTACAAAAACATCCAAATTCTGCACCAACAGACAGCTAGGAAAAACTTTGGTTATTTTGCCTTTGAGCATTTAAAAGAATATGATCATACAGGAGCAATTTTGGTGTCTTCATTGACTAATATCACGCTAGTGATCACTGGGATGAGTAATGAAGTGCCTATTTCATCTTCCACAGGGTAGAACTCACTGATTCCTGAATCTTCTCCGTTGGACAGCAGCTGGCCCTATCCTATTTCTGCCTCCACAGAGAAGACCACATTCAAGATTCAGAGTCCTACTCTGTCTCTAGAGAGAGATGCTTTCTACTGAAAAGAGCAGTCCTTGCAGATCTCCTATGCTCAGTTACACTATAGTTTTCAAAGATACAGGAATACTTGGATCCTTCTCTCTTTTAATGGGGAAAAGGGAAGGAACTTATCACACTATCTGTTCATTTCCCTCTCACCCTTTCTTCACAAAGATGAACCTTATGACAACAACCATTTTTGGGGGGAATTCCTCAGTATTCCCCAAAGCAAAGACCTTGCAGTTATCTGCACAGTATCAGTAAAATATTTCTTGATTTTGTATAGTGGTTGAAGAGTTATATCAGGGTATATAACAGAGAAACACATGAACTGCTGTAGAAGTACTAAAATCTTCAATATAATTAAATTCTGATATTGATTGGATGATTAGTAAAGCATATTTTCTTCTTTTTTTTCCCTTGCAACTAGAGTTTTGATTAGAGGAACACTACCACTAAGAGTTGTCAAAAATACATAATTTTATCAATATATACAATATTATAATAATATCTTGTCTTTAGAAAGTTGAGGTGGCCATTAACTAACTCATCCTTAAAAAGGAAGAGTAAGAAACATGAAGAGAAAAAAAGGTCCACCAATATTTCATGTTTTCAACAGCCGTGTTTAGCAGCCTTTTTCCAACAAAGCTCTGAATAGCTCAGTGCATTATGTACTACAGCAAGCGTGAGTGAACCACAGGCACACATCCTCAGAGAATTCCTTCTAAGAAGTATAATGGCTGTTATTTTTACCCTTTTAATCCCTAGCCTCTCCTTTTTAAAGCCAATCATCTCAACATAGGCATTAGAGAGCGCTGTGCAGGTAGTACTAGAAATCAATTGCCATCCAATGCCCTAGTGCTTACTTCTATGGCAGTATCTTTGACCAAACATGGGTTAATATATTGTAAATCTTCAATTTTCCCCTTTGTTTTAACATGAGTCAAATGCTTTATTCCCATATTCCACAGCATAGTCATTAACTTCATCTATTTATATTGTCATTCTTAATTTGATATGTGACTGCACAGCAAGGCAGCTTTTAACCAAGTCAGCTGTACATAAAGCCTATAATAAATCCTAATTTTAGGGTGTATATTCCCAGAAGACTCTTCCCCCTCTATTAAGGAAAAAGTGACATCTCAAAAACAGGTGCAAGAAAATATTAAAAGCACATACATATCCACTGAGGCACATGCCCACACTCAGAAGAAAGGAATATTGTACAATCTACCCAATGCAAGACAGAAATGTAACTTATGATTGTTAAAACTACATTTGGAAGAGAACACATTTTGATTCTTAATTGCAGTCTGATTCCTTTGGCTGCTATTGATAACCGTGCATGGCGAGTATTTCCTCTTAGAAGCGCATGTTTGTAACCGATGCTGCTTCTGGATGTTCTACTAACACCCACCTATAGCAGAACCCGTCAACAAGGTGAGAGAGACAGAAGAACATCTTCAAGAAGATACACCGCAACTTGTCATGTCAGTGTTTCTACCATTTGTAAAAGAAGATTTGATTCTGACAAAATACATGTTACAGAAAGGATCTGGTCGACGCACACGAGGCTGTGGGCCTTCATAGGCAGTTTCTGCCCTTGGCCAAACCAGCGTCCCCTGGCAGTCATGGTCCCACCTTGGGAGCTACAGACACCAGCACCAGTTTCCCTTATGCTTCAGCAGATACAAATTCTGTGTTTTGAAATTCAGCAGCATGATAGGCGATTTTTTTGTGCGTGCTAATGCCACTACCAGCTTTATACATGACTGCACAGCAAGACAGATTCTCCAGGGGTATGTGAGAAGCACCTCCACTCTGGGGCCAAGGTAGCCTTGGCGGAGATTCACCCCTGATGCAGAGATGAAGCCCAGGCATCCCGTATGCAAACACTTAGCAGGCCAGCTCTCTGAGCAAAACATTTCCCAACTACTTCAGAAAATCAGGTCAGCTCTTCCCAGCAATCTCGAATCTGAATAAATAGGATTTAAAAAAAAAATTAAAAAAATATGAAAACATTACTGTTTTAAATGAAAATCCACTGCAAGTTTCACAGTGCTGCAATAACTTAGAAGAATAAACCTCATTCCATTTCAATGACTCTGGATCTCCCAAGCTTTCTGAAATGGATGTCTTGAATCCCAACTTTTCTAGAAAAATCATTCCCATAAAAGATCACACCCAAATCCTTTAAAGTGGATAATTACAATTAGTCTACTTAAAGTTCCCCTGAGAGCAGTTCATTTTTCTTTTCCTGTCCTGAGCAGTATTAACGTTCATAATAATCAGTGCTGAGCAGTGAGAAGTTTCAAATATGGCCACATATTATACATAATTGTTGTAGTGTTTCTACGCACTATTCTATAGCTGCCTGCAGATGGCTGCATTTCAATGGGAAAAAAAATGTACTGTGTAAAAAAAAAAAATCTGTCCTTAGATCTGTATTTCTGATTTCTAAATGATAATATTAATCATAGGATTAATAATATTAACAACAATAATAACAACAATCTCAATAATTAAAAAGTCAGTTAAATACTTTTACATTTACAGCAGCAGATAATCTGGTCCCCTGTGTGTAAATCGGTTTCAAAAGTGCTCAAGGATTTTTAAAATAAAAGAATGTAAGAGTTTAAAGCATTACAGTTATTCAGAGCTGAAGTTTTAAAACTTCTTACACTTTGAATTTTTAACCACCATTGTTTACAATGGCTTTTTATTATGATTAAAAAGTTAGGGCAAATTTAGAGCAAGGATTCTGATATCCTTCTCTAGCCTGCAGGCTTAAAGCTCTTTACAATGAGTATATCAACATTAAATTTGGATTCACTTTTCAATTATGACTTGTCCTTGAGATTTTATTTTGCTTTCTACTTAATATAGTTACTTCAGCTTGAGTACAATAAAGTCAAAGTGCCTCTGATTCTGAACTGCATAGCCGTTACCAAAGGTTACCAAAAAGTTTTTAATGCATTTTTGAAGTGTTACGTCTAAGCCTCAGTTCTATTCCCCCTGAACTAAATGAGTAATTTGCACTGATTTTGAGGGATTCAGAACAGGGCCCAGTATTTCTCGCTGATGTCTCACATAGCACTTCTCGGATTCAGTACTTCAATCTGCTTTACTGATCACTAAAAGCAGAGTTAGAAAGCTGGTAACACAACAGCCAAACAAACAGTAATAACATATCAGCCACTGGCTGGGCAAAGCATTCCTTTTCCTTTGCAGGCATCTTCTGTGTTTCACAACTGCGCGCTCTGCTCCGTGTGTGTTTTTCAGAAGCCTCCCACATTATCAGGGACACCACAGTTTCCAGATTAATTTCTGGCTGACCCCCAGAATTCCTGCGTAAGCTTGGGCAAGCCTTGCAGGACCCAGCTGTTTTCTTCCAGGAAGACACAACACTGATGTAAACGAACAAATAAACAAATAGGTCAGATTTTAAATCTTTCCTCTCACTCAATATTCCAGTCTCTTGGATATTCCAGTTCCACTAATAGCATTTGTTCTTTGGGGATGGGAACATCTTTACCGCACATCCGTGCAGCACAGGCAGCGCAACGGGTCCCTCACCTTCTAGACATTAGTGGGTACCAAACCACCCGCTCTCACAAGGATGCTCTGGGGCTCATGAAGGAGGGAAGTTTGCTCTCCAGCTGAAGGGAGCAGCAGGTTATGGAGCGATGTCTGACAGGAAGCTAATCCTCTCGACTTTCTGCAGGCGAGAAGATGATCACCTAACCTTACTTTTAAAAGAAGCCAGATTTGTGTAAATTAATAAAGCTCAAACACTTTTACTAATGAAAAATATTGAGAACAAAGTGTTAGCTAAATTATAAATTTTATTTATTGAAGTACTTTCAAGCAAAAACTATTTAATAAGGTAAGAAAATAACTTGTATGCAACAACCCTATGCAGGAGCCCATTATAAGCAAATTCCATAAGGAACACCGCACCTTTCTTCAGAACACAGCACTGCATCCTCGCACAGGACACAACACTGGTATAAGGCCATGCAGATATTATTTAGGAGCTCCAATTTCCTCTCCCCCTGACCAGGGCCAGAACTAAGGTCCCAAATTCCTATTCCTATAAAGAACAGTTAGGTAGCAGCTAAAGCATAACAAGCTGCTTAGTATGGTTTCATTAATCCAGACTGGGAACATAGCTACTACTAAATGTGTTGACATTTTTTAAAAGCATATACCTCAAACATTTATACCTGGAATTGTCTTGGAAAACAGAACAAATAAACAACATGAAGTAATTAACACCAGCTGGGACATTAAATTCTTACTGATTTTAAAATCAAAACCAGCATTTTCTCTGTAGAGGAGAAACTTTCACGGTTATTCTGGCTACAAGAATGCCTTTAGCTCCTGTGTGAAATGCCTCCCTTTGGAAAGAGCTTTGTTTAAACGCTGCTTCACACTGCCCGGCAATGCATGTTGCCTTTTGGTCTCAAAAGCTGGTTCTGACTGTTCAATTGCCTGTACTGTCAAACTGTGCATTCCACTTCCAATTTGGATTTGAAGCGTTCAGTTTGGCCATCAGCAGAGTTACAGTTCTATCCGCTAGACTGAAGCGTCCCCTTATCAGTCAACCCAGTGCGATCCTTCTGTTGAACCCCAACAACCTACTCTGAGCATGTTTCAAGGCTGACACGTTTCTTGTACTTGCAGTTCTTCCTTCAAATCTGTTTTCCTCTATCCATCTTGTCTTATTAAACTTAGTACAGGCCTAGCACCTCAGCAGCAATAATACAAAAAAACACAGATAGAATGGTTAAACTGCTTATTTTCTCCTTGATGTTTATTTACACAAATACTGCATGAGCCATCAGCATAACATTGAGCTGATGATGGTGACCGTTCCCACTCCCCGAGGTCTTCGCACTTAACTAACTGAAGTGCTTTTCTGTTGAGTCTGGATCAACAGAACTATCCTTGCCAACAGCATTTTAGTAAAAGCATGTTCGAAGCCAGCGTCTGACAGGGCACAAGAGGCAGTCTGGTATGAAACGGCTGGACTCGATGATCTTAAAGGTGTTTTCCAACCTAAATGATTCTACGAAACCTGCAAGCAAAGTCTGGGCCCGTGGGCCTCAAGCAGCTATTCTGTTCCATTCTAACAAAATAATGAGCTTTTAAATGGTTTTAGGGTTTACAGCCATCTGGCATGGGTAGCGAGCGCTAGTGGCTGAGCTGATCCCACAACTCCGTGCCCAATTCCTGTGTGCTACGAGTAGGGCGTAGCATAAAAAAATTGGTAAATTCATGAATGCTTCTCTGCTCTCTCTTCTGGACACGCCTGGGCCCACACCAGCCAAGGCGGCAAGGTGAACAAGGGGGACACATGCCGGCAATGTGCGCTTGCAGCCCAGAAAGCCAACTGTATCCTGGGCTGCATCAAGAGAAGCGTGACCAGCAGGTCGAGGGAGGGCATTCTGCCCCTTTACTCCACTCTCGTGAGACCCCACCTGGAGTTCTGCATCTAGCTCAGGTGATCCCAGCATAGAAGGACATGGATGTGTTGGAATGGGTCCAGAGGAGGGCCACGAAGATGATCAGAGGGCTGGAGCACCTCTCCTATGAGGACAGGCTGAGGGAGTTGGGGCTTGTTCAGCCTGGAGAAGAGAAGGCTGGGGTGACCTTCTAGCAGCCTTCTGGTCCCTGAAGGGGGCCTACAGGAAGGATGGAGAGGGACTTTTCACAAGGGCGTGTAGTGATAGGACAAGGGGGAATGGCTCTAAACTAAAAGAGGACAGATTTAGATTAGATATTAGGAAGAAATTCTTCACCATGAGGGTGGTGAGGCCCTGGCCCAGGTTGACCAGAGAAGCTGTGGCTGCCCCCTCCCTGGCAGTGTTGAAGGCCAGGTTGGATGGAGCTCTGAGCAACCTGGTCTGGTGGAAGGTGTCCCTG
>Ga0065711_1040842_pt1 | contig 16632 bp, 8 predicted proteins | sample Hoacrofraction12_FD_59098 | JGI IMG/M metagenome (GOLD analysis project Ga0065711, IMG submission 59098) | Hoatzin crop microbial communities from Cojedes, Venezuela - Epithelial fraction 12 v2 (version 2) | ecosystem: Host-associated > Birds > Digestive system > Esophagus > Crop | place... | reverse complement strand
CCCTTCCTCAAAGCAGGGTCAGCTAGAGCAGGTTGCTCAGGACCTGCTGGATTAATATCTTGATCCAACACTTCCACACTTAGTCTGGGATAGCTGTTCTCTCATCCCTCAGTTTCATGATCTTCACTCTGAGGGTGACGGAGCACTGGAACAAGCTGCCCAGGTAGGCTGTGGAGTCTCCTTCTCTGGAGATATTCAAGACCCACCTGGACAAGGTCCTGTGCAGCCTGCTGTGGGTGACCCTGCTTCAGCAGGAGGGTTGGACTAGATGACCCACAGAGGTCCCTTCCAACCCCTACTATTCTGTGATTCTGTGATTTTCCTCATATTTTCAATCTGAAAAAGATCTGGGGAAAAAGGAGGGGGGAGGAATCAGGGGAAAAAAGAAAACATTGTTCCCCTCGTGTTCCTAGAGCAATTTCTAAAGCTCTGAAGGCCCAAGAAAGATATTTTGGTATCAGATCTGCTCTCTGAATGAAACCTTTGACATTCATTAATCACTGTCTCAAAGACTGCCTGATAAATGGCTCCACCTCTGCCACTGTTTTGAATTGAGTGTGACACTTGCATCTCTTTGGGCTGCCTTCTTGCCAGTTTGCATCTGTTTGGGGGCAGTTTGACTGAAAATTAAATTAGGAATCGTAATTGTGTGAAGCGGAGAAGAATCTTCAATACCCACATGATTCTTTCCAAATATGTATTCAGTCATCTTAGTAACTCTTTGTTCTTGAAAGCAATGCTAACATCCAGAATACTTATGTAAGGATATATACATTCCTCCTTCTGTTCTCTCTAATACTTGTAATTTAATTAAATAGATAATTTTAAACCGTAGTTTCCCAATGTATGTGGTAACTGATTTCCTACTTGTCAACCCACAGCGAGATCTCCTGTTGTGAGGACTGAACGTTGTCATACAGGCTACTACCTCAAGTTATATTATTAACTATGTGAGTTAATAAAAATTTTAAAAAAACACCCCGAAGCTTCTTTTTATTCTAGCTCTTAATGTTCCATGCAAACTGTAGCTAAAAATCTCCAGGGGAGAGGAAAATTAAGGTTTGAATAATTGGTGAGAACTGCATGTTTTAGCTTTTGTGATATGCTCAGCTTTTGCTGTCCTCTCAGTGAGTAAATGAGTTAGCTGCTGAGCTGTTAAAAGGTCCTGTAGAGAAAATTACAATGTGAAAATTCAATCTGGACTTGCAGTTTTTCAGTCCCACAAGTTCATCCAGCTTTTTTGCTGCCAAAAGAAAGCAACTGCTGCTCCCAGGTGCAACAACAGGGTTGCTTGCTCAGCTGCACTGGCATCTCAAGTAATTCTCTTGAATTTGCAGAAGTTGGTTTGGGGCATAGTTGCAAATTAAACCTCAGGATGGGCAACAAAGCTGCTCGTGGAGGTGATGAAGGACTTTGTAGCCTGTTCCACTTCTTGTGGAGTGCTGTGAAGTAAAAGGGACACATGTAGGCATCTGTTAGTGTAGTGGGAGAGGTGTGTGTTTTCACTGTGTGAGCAGAAATGTGCACCTGGTTGCCTGATGAAGAACGAGCTATGGGGTTGGAAAATATGGTGGCAGATGAACTGCGCTGGCACTGTGCATCTTGTCAATGGAGTGTGTGTCCCTGGTGCCTCCTCAGGGAGGAGTGCTAAGAAGCCACCTGGAAATCAGAAGTGCTCGAACTGCTTGGGGATGTAAGCTCTTTGGTTTTCTATTTCCGAAGTCATATTTGAAAGTTTAGAAGGCTATACTCTCCTAAGACTATTTTGTCTTTCAAAAAACAAATCGGGATTTATTTTTCCTCCTGCGGTCTTGTGTGTCTGTAGGTGTCAGGGTAAGCAATTCAAGCCTGAGGGCTTTGAGGGTCACCACTGCTTTTCATGTCCCCGTATTTTGCTTCCACCTGGGGTGCTGCATGGTTGGTTTTTTGGATCTAACAAATGGCAAACCACAGCACCATAATCTGTGGCTCTTAATGTTGCCTAATCTTTTGTCACAGCTGCACTGATTGTGCTTATTTTGTTATTGGAGTTAAAACAGCAATGCAGTTTGTATCTTAAAACATTGACGTTCCTTTATTATTTTCTTACAGAAGCACTCTAGTTACAGTGAGTGGAATTGTGGCTCTACAGGCAAAGTTTGGTGTTCTCCCTAGGCTGCAGCAGCAGCTGCAAAGCAAGGTGTTAAGGAAAAAAGTTGATTGAGAAACACTGTGAAGTATATTATGGAGCAGCTGAAAATTTCCATGGTGTTATCCAGTTAAAACTGCAAGATGTGAATGCTGCTTTTATTTAAATAGGCATTTTTCAGATCCCACAAACATACCTGTTAGGTACATACAGTGCATACCCGCTGTGCTATTGGCTGTATGTAGACACACATCGATCCAGTTCACGTGCTAGTTAACTGGGGAAGAAAACTCCTGCTTGCAGACTGGGCTCCAGCAAGTCACCAGGTCTAGGCGAGTGAGTGTGATTAATGCATACTAGCGATTCGTATCTTTTCGTAGTTACAGACCAACAGAGAAGTTGGCTGAAAGTAACTTTCCTTATTGCAGCAGACAAGAAGGTGGGTCGTAAGGGGATGATTGAACAAGAAGCTGATTTCACTACTTCTGTGCCTCGATACAGTTGTTGAAGTAGGCTTCCTTCACTTTATGTATCTGAATATCCATGCATGTGCCAAAAAGCAGCACTGGGAGTGATCGTCTTGGTGTTCCTCACCCAATCCAGATCTTTAACTCGGTGGAGATGCACTCAAATGAGGTCATCTGGTACTATGCTATTTTTTAAAAATATTTTAATGTGGTAGCCGCCAGAGCAGATAATCTGCGTAGATGTGTGTCCTTGCTCTGAGCAAGGCGGGAACAAATTAACTCAGTGAAACCTGTCAGTGAGTAACTATGCAATCTTGTTGTCCTGAAGAAGTTTCTCGCTTTCTCCGCACGCTAGTGTGTGCTGTGTCTGAACACGGAGGGTGTCTCTGTCCCTGTCTGTCTTCCTAATGTAGCTAAAGGATGCTGATCAGGCACTGTAAGGTCTGTTTGTCGTAACTACTACTCAGAATACACTGGGGGTTTAACCATTTTAAGTTACAGGAACCAAACTCTAAATTTTACTCTGGCAAGGGGAGGATGGGAGGCAAGAGGTATCCTGTTGTGCCAACCAACCTGGGACAAACCACTGTCACTTTAACTGTTTGCCAGCCTTGTGCCTGTGAGCCGCAACCGATTGTGCAGCTGCTCCCTGGCAGTTCTTCTAATCTAAAATAATTCTCTTTTTTAGCTGAAACAAAGATCTGCTTCAAGTACTACCACGGTGTGAGCGGGGCGCTACGAGCCACAACTCCAAGTGTCACAGTGAAAAACAATGCAGCTCCCGTAAGTTATGCTGGCCTTTTATATTTTTCGTGTTTGTACCATGCTGTCGTTGTGCTAGGCCTTGCTTTCACTGCTGGGTTTACATACTTTTTTTATGAAAACTGAACACAATGTTTGCTTTTCAGCACAATGCAGTACAGAGGAATGGGGTAGTCTTTCAGTTAAGACATGGGTTTGTACACCAAGGGAAAGAAGATTCAGCTTTCAAGTTGTCCTGAGTACCTTCTCCGATCTGGGCAAGTCCTATGTCGTGGCTCTATCCCATTCTGTAAAGTTCTCTTTTCTCTGCTGGGTGATGCAAGACTTGGCTGATATCTCTAGAGGATTTGGGATTCTTTGGCTTTAAATACAGTAAATGTCCAGAAAAGGCAGAAGACTTTCCTATTTTAAGGTGCTTTTTTCAAAATCAAGGTATGAGTGTTCTTATGGTAGTGCCTCTGAGTTTCATAACAGGTGCACTGTGACATGCTTCCATCAGTGGTAAGAAGTGGGCATTCAGGTCCTGATCCACCGAAGTACTGGGGATCATTTCTGACAGATTGAGGCTTCATTGACAGCAATTTAGGCTTGCTAGAGCTTAGCAAGCTCTGGCCTCAAATGGCTCTAAAAAGCTCTATATCTCACATGGTTTTGGAAAATTTGGTCACCATGAGAATGGAATGTTTTTTAGAAGCTTTCAGGGAGACTTGCTGACCTCCAGAGCTTGTCTGACCTTGCTGACAGAGTTTTGTTGCCTGCTAGGCTTTTCTTGGCAGAGATCTGCATGAGCTGAGGAGTTTTAGTCCAGCCAGCATTGGATGTTGTTTAATCTGGAAGATGGGTTCAGGAAAGATCTTTCAGCTGAGCAGGACTCATGTTTAAAAGAAAGTCCTCTTTGTGCGGTACTCACAGTCTTCCTAGAGATTAGATGAGAAAGAGAAATGCCTGTTATGACCTTTAGCTGAGTATATTCCACGTGGCTGAAAAATAAATATGATAAAAAATGGCATAAGATAAGTTTTCAGTCTGAGGGCCAAACCTGTGTTCTTAGAAATGGCATTGTCTTCACGTTATCTGATTTTTCCTGCCTTTCTGGGTTACAGGCTAGTCTGTGTGTTTTTGCTAGTTTCTTTTGGAGGCCAGAAAAGTGAGCAGTGTTGCAGATGTGGCATCGGTTTCTCTGTCTTCTTTATTGTTTGCTGCATGACATAAATATTTGGTGAATTGTAAGGCAAATAGTAAACAGTGAAGACAGCAAAAGCAAAGGAATAGTAACAAAAGTTACGCAATATGAAACTGGATGGACACCCCCTCCCCATGAGTGGAAGAGGGAAAAACTGGTAAAGATTTGAAAACTCCTTGAGAGTTTAGAGAAAAATAATGGGCTGGTTCTTGCCTATGTGAAGGCTTTCAGCTAAGTATGATCCTCCAAACTCCAGTCCCAGCTGAAACGGTCAGATGGCTTGCTCCATCTGCCTCTGTAGTGCATGTCCAAGCTGTATTACTAAAGATGAATGTTTCACAGCATCCTGCGCCATTGGAAGGTAGTGTTACCCTCATTGCACAGATGGGGAAAGGGGGATAACAAGGGATTTTCCCAGCTCTAGCCTTTTCCTTGGTTCTTGTGTGTCTCCCTACTGCTGCTGCTGGGGCCCAGGTTACACCACGCAAAGTGTTGACCTTTGAACTGCAAACACACATAGGAACTCGCCTTCTGACTGTGATTTCATGAATGGTGAATTCCGTGCTCTTTTTTGTTGGAGTTTTAGTAGAAGGAGAGAAGGAGAAAGCATTATTTAGAAAAAATATATTTTAAAATAGATATAGTTTATTTCAGGATTTCTTTAATGTCTTGGAACAATAATCAGAAAATTCTTGTCTAAAAGAAGCAGCAGATATTCTGATTTGTACTTTGGTATGCTTATTCACTACCAGCCAGAGATTAAATGCACAGCTTTCATCATCCATGTTGCTGGGTCCCTCCCCATCCCTTTGCAGCAGCTCCCCAGCGAAGTGTACTGGGTGGGCAGCCTCGTCTCTTTCCTGTGTCTTGAATCAGAATTTGGGCATGGCTGAGCAGGAAAACAATAGATTGTTTTATTTTCCCCTGTTCCTCTGTGTGATCAGTTAAGGGCTGCGGCAGTCTAGCGCTATGCCTGTAGCTCATCTGAGGTCCCTGAGACTTCTTACCCTAGTGAGGCTTGACACACGGGGCCCTCCATGATCGAACTGGATGCATCGAATTCCTCAGTTGTTTTCATTGCTCCAGTGATTTGGAGCACTGCCCCAGGGTCCCAGGCATGCCATTTCTCACAGTACCAGCAAAAGCCACAGTCTTTTGACTGCTGTGGCCTGGGTGCAGAGAGGGGCTCCGCTCAGAAGGAACCTTCTTCAGATCCTGAGGCAGGTTCTTTCATGTCCTTCCTGCTGGAAGAGGGAATCCTACAGTCTGCAGTTGGAAATTTACCCTCTTTTTCAGTCAGTAGGAGTTTTAACAGTGGCTGTGGGACCTTAATGTGTTAGAAATAATGGCTCTGCAGGGAGAAAATCTCAATAGGGATCAGGCTGTGGGTATAGAGGCTGAAGTTTTCGAAAGGCTGGTTGCCTTGAACCAAAGGGAGTTTTGCCGTTGCAGTGACGGCATCACAGATTCACCCTGAAGCTTAGGCTTTCAGTCAGGGGACGGAGGGAACAAGGCTTTGTGTGCTTGACACAAGCGAACTTTTTTATTTGGCACAACTTGGGAAAAAGATCCAGAGCAGGTGTCCTTTGAGAGGCAACATTTGGGGACAGGTGACCTTCTGGGGACAGCGTTTTCACTGCTAGTGCAGACTCATCTGCAGCTGATGCCAGAGCCACCCAAGTGGATTCTGTCCGAGCCTCCGGCCGTGTCGCACCTCCCGTGGCGGGGGCAGCAGCTGGCATATTGGCTGCTTGGCGTGTGTCCCGTCCTGTCTGTCAGCCAGACCTGCAAACACCGAGAACCAGCAGTATCCTAACACCACAACTTAAAAAGAAAAAACGACAAGAAAACTCCCTCATTGTCTGTCTGACTGCGGTTCGCTGCAATTGAAAAGCAAGAAGAAGCTGGAAGTAGTCATGCTGGGGGCTGTAAGCGGTTGCCGTTCTTGTACACGTGCTGCTGAGACTGTCTCTAACTGGCAGTTAGAAGGAATCCTGCTTCCAAAGGGGAAAAACCATAGCTGTGTTAGTTGGATGTCTTTGTACAGCGCCGATGGTGCTTTAGGCTGAGTAGCATCTCGCATTTCTTGTATTATGAATGTTCTGCTCCATTTGAGTTTATGTCCTTACACTGTAACCCAGTTATTAGAACTGCCTCTCCTGCTGATTAGGATGCCCTGCGGTTCGTTTGTCGGCGAAAAGTCCTGTCACATTTTATCGCCTGTGAATCATCAAGCTTGAATATCTGGAAACAAAGGGCTGTGTGCTTTGGCTGATTCTTACGTGGAAGGAGTGTAAATGCGAATTTGGGGCAGTGGACGGGCCTGGGGGTAATGGCAGTAAAATGGAGCACCTGCAATTCTGGAAAAGGAACATCCTGGCGGGTGGCTTTTTTTCTGGGCTAGTGGCACCCTGAAAGCGGTGTTGCTTGTGCACAGTAGTTTACACTACTAAAGCATAAGCGTTACCATGGTGTGGATGAGCAAACAGTTTTCTCAGTAAAAAAGAACATTTTCTACAACATCTAGAACATTCCTCTACTTGTTACTCTTCATTTATTCATAATGTTGTCACTGCTAATTCATCTTTATATCAGACGCTGTTGTAGAAAAATAATACTAGTCATAACAATTATTTCTAGCAGTAGGAAACTGGTATCTTGCTAGTGTGAAAATGATGCAACTTGAACATGACTCTTTTGCAGTAAAGCAGGCATGAGAACAGCATACAGAAGGAAAAAGAAAAACCTTTTCCCCTAAGAGTTTATAGCCTAAAAAGATAAATTAGGTACATCACAATTAAAAGACAGTAAGTGGAGAATCAATGTTTTAGCCTCAGGACAAATGTCTTCACTAAATTGGGAGCGTCCTCTTGCTGTGTATTAGATGCAAAGAACTATGGCTGTTCAAACCTCTGGAGCTTTCGTGCCACAGTTCCTGTCTCGTAGATCACGATGGCACTTGTCGAGTACGCTTAGCATCGTGGGGAAAGCTATGTAAATTGGAGCTAATTATTGAAAGAGATCTGCTCTGTGTTGTGTTTGTGTGGCAATGCTGCCTCAGCTGGGTTTCCCACAGCAGGAATTACTGCTTGATAAGCTGCTGCCATTTGGTGGTGGCTGATCAATCCTGAGGACTTCCTGCTGTAAATATTTGAATTATATGCTGTCATGTCAGAGCATGGGCTGCCAAGGAGTGTTTGATAATGAAGCATTCTGCCTCATTTCCACATATGTGCTGCAAGCCAGGATTTTAAAGTGTGCACGTAGAAACAGCTGTATCTCTTGTTCTTTCCAAAGGCTGGATTTAAAAATCTCAGCTATATGTTGTTTTTGACTTCATGTCTTATTTTGTAAGAGACAAGTTTTAAAACTGTATTTCTGGGACATTGCTATGTAATAAATCTAACAATCTGATTTTGAGAGTGTAAGAATAAGTATTCTTCAAGAAACAGAGGATAAAGATGAAGCAGAAACTTCTAGTTGCTTCTGCACTGTTCAGCAATTGAGGTTAAAAAAAAAAGTGTTTATGGAAAACAGAACATCAGGCTGCTGCAATTAATCATGGCAAAGAACATAAGCCAGGTACATCTTTAACAAGTGTAAGTGGTGTACCTTGGAAGGCTCAGCATTTCCAGGGAGGGAAGCAGCCCTTCTCTGGAAGCTGTGGGTGTGCTTAGGTGACTGGATATTTGCCAGGACTGAGCAAGAGAATCCTCTTTCTTCATCTTGAGATGAGAAGTAGTCAGAGCTCCCCCAACTTGCAGATGCTTTAGAATGCGAGGTAAGGAGTAGCGCTGTTAGTCCCACCTACATTCTACCCATCTCTGTATACGTCTCCTCCTATTTAGAGTACCTGCAAAGGAGATGGAGTCATTCGGGAATGAAAAAGTCAAGGCAAAATGAGCAGGGGAGATGACTGGAAATACTCAGCTGGAAGGAAGCGTAGACACCAGCAGTCAAATACAAAGTGCTCTCTGCCAGGGTACAGTCCCTTTCCAATCTAAAAGGGCATCTAACAAAGTATATATGCGCTAAAAAAAAAACTGCTGAAAGAGTGGATTCCACTGATTAACTATTCAAGGTGAATAATTCTGAATACAGTAGCTGATACATGAACTGTGGGAGGAAGGTGATCTCTGTAGACTTCTGATCTATCAAAAATATATGCCCATTTTTGTTGTTTTCCTGGTGTGATGTTTCTTTCACAATAGCAGCAATGCTGTCCACATTCCATCTGCCTTATGTGCTCCTACTTTGCACTGGTGTAGGGTGACATCATGAAGTGGTATAACATGAGAATATCAGTCTTTGAATTTAAAGAAACTATGACATTGACTGGGAAGTTGCTTCAGCCTTTCAGCAGAAATTTCTGTATGTCACTGGTTTTCTGTAAGTGTGCAAGGAACCATTTGGTCGCTTGTGTACAAAAGAATATTATGGTATCTGGAGTTAAGAAGGTGTAATGGCTTACAGTAAGCTCATCAGAGGGAGAAGAAAGAAGCGTACTAATACCTCTTAGCAGGGAACTGGCAAAGATTTTACTGCGTGCCTAGGAACTGTTAACACTTTCATGTTAAAGTCCTGTGTGCGCTCACAGTACACATGCTTTAAAATTTTTGTAAAGAAATGAAGTTAAAGAAAAAAAGAGCAAGGAAAAGATTAGGAGTAATATAGAAAGGTTTTCATTAATACTCTGTTGTTTCCAGCACTTCATATATTGTAGCATTACCTAATGCCTTCATCCAGAACTGGGCTCTGGAGCAGTACACACTGAATGGATATGCTAGCTGTTAAACGAGCTATGGCTAATACACATTCAGAGCAAAGGATGGCTTTCCGTGCAGAATTTGACCCCCCTAGCTACAAAATTACAAGGGAATGATTTTTAGTGTGAGAACAACCCTCAGCGCATTTGTTACAACTGAAAAAATGTAATGAATTCATTCTTTCACTTCCGTTTTGCTTCATTATAAAACCATGGTAGTGTTATACAGCCTGATTTGACGATACTCAGTTGTGTTTAAGCATACTTACTCACATGAGCAGCCTTCTAATAGTTGCACAGTTGAGCCCTTAGTTGTGTGTAATTAAATTTTTGGTTATGCTTTTCTATATCCTAATTAGCACTGATTCAAAGAATTTGAAGGTTAATGACACGTCCAAATTATTTCTTATTGCAACCTCAGTAACACAGGCGCGTTTTCAGCATCCAGATACATAAAGGCTATTGTATTTACACTGCAATTACCCTGTCGTGTAGTGAGCGCTCCATTTATATGAATTAGTGGAGTCCGAAAGCGTAACCAGGGTGTAATTGGTCTCTGACTGCTGTGTAACTATAGTCACTGCATTATAAATAATAACCTTTTCCTTCCTTTTATTCCCTCTACTCACATTTTGTATCGGGATAGTTGGCAAGAGGTTTTCTTTAAACATTAAGAAAACTTATTTCCACTGAAGGCCTCTTTTGACTGCAGTTCAATAACACTGACTCTTACAGTTCTGATTTAGTAAAGGTTCAGAGCGTGTGCTGAAACCGCATTGCCATTACTGGAAATGTTCAAGGAAGGATGGAGCACCTCTCCTATGAAGAAAGGCTGAGAGAGTTGGGGCTGTTCAGCCTGGAGAAGAGAAGGCTGCGGGGAGACCTTATGGTAGCCTTCCAGTATGTAAAGGGGGCCTGCAAGAGAGCTGGAGAGGGACTTTTTACAGGGGCATGGAATGATGGGACAAGGGGTAATGGCTTCAAGCTGAAAGAGCATAGATTTAGATTAGGTAGGAGGAAGGATTTCTTCACCATGAGGGTGGTGAGGCACTGGCGCAGGCTGCCCAGAGAAGCTGTGGCTGCCCCCTCGCTGGCAGTGTTCAAGGCTGGGCTGGACAGGGCTTTGAGCAACCTGGTCTGGTGGAAGGTGTCCCTGCCCATGGCGTGGGGGTTGGAACTAGATGATCTATAAGATCCCTTCCGACCCAAACCACTCCATGATTGTCTTCTAAATTGGCAGTGTCTTTCAAAACGGAATAGAATTAGCAGGTAGAGTTGTTTCGGGCAGCATTTTCATTATGACAGATCTCTGATATGTCAGTAGCTAAAGTGACAAATCATCCAGTTCTGTGCACCAGGTGGCTTTTTTCCCCTATCTTGATATCGACTTTTTCAGCTCGGAGAGGTTCAAACTGCTATCACCACCGGTTCATAGACTTACACCATTTATGAGAGGCAAGTGCTTAGAACTTGTTGTCGAACAAGCACAAATTGAGCAGGGCAGGTACAAACAATTTTCTTTCTGAACATCAGCATTGATTTCCTGAGCAGCAGCCCATAGCACTCAACACACGGGTATGTTCTTTTCTATTGTTCCAAGCCAGTCTCTGCTTTTCAGCACACAGCTGTTTGCATATTTCAATGTTACTTAATTTTGCAGTCTTTGTAATCTCCTGCTGTATGAAACTGAGATGTAGTGTATTTGATCATGATAATGGAATTTCAAATACGAGCACCGAAGATGAGGCTTGCTGCCAAAAATCAGAATGGCTTGGAAAAGACTTTAACCCAAAATATGTGCCCAAAATACTCTTCAGTGCTTTTTCTGAACTAAGTTGCCTGCGTATTTCACACGCGTCTTCCAGGACTGCATGTCTACTAGAGAAGCAAAAAGAGCCACTGATGTGGCATGAGCACGATGCAGGGCAGCGGCTCAGCACGGTGCTTCTCTCGACTGCAGTACTTGTCACCTCAGAGGACTCTCAGTGTGCTCGCCGTGCTGCTGTGAAACAATCGACGCAGAGCGCTCTGTTAAGCAGCGGCTCTGCAGGTACTGCTGATGGGTTGAAAGCCAGTGCCCTTTTGCATCCTGTGGTGAATTCAGGTAATGCACTACAGCGTGAAAAAACTAGTCCTATATATCAAGTATATCCCTGGCAGAGTACCAGCCACTTGAAGCAGAAAAAGGCTGTGTGCCTATACAGACATGGTGGCTGGGGCACGTGTCTGCTTCAGTGCATGGGAGAGTGGAACGTGAGTGATCTGTAGTGGGAGTTGCAGAGGTCCTGATATTGTCATCTTTAGTACTCTTTTGCCAGTGCTGGCATGCTGAAGTGCCTGGTAGCTTCAAAACCTATTTTGTTTTTCACATCATGCACTGCTGTAAGCATAGCTGCAATGGATTTAAACAGGGAAGAGATGATGCAAGAAAAAGCTGGCATCTGTTAATTTATTAAGCAAAATAATGCTTTAAGGGTTCATCTATCAGACATTTTCCTACTGTGCTAGCCTGAAGTTGTGTAGTCAGAAAAGCAGAGTGGGGACAGAATAAAAAGCAGGGTTAAGGCCACCATTTGCACATATCCTATTAACATTTTGTCAACTTCTTGCTCTCTCGTAGGCTCTAATTAGGCAATGCTAATTGTGGAGCTGCTGAGCCATCCATTGATATCATTGGCCACAGCCTACGCTTCACTTCACAGATCAGTTGCACCAGTTTTGGGTTTCTCCATGTTGCTTTAGTTTCTTTCTGCATGTTGTTTCAGAGCAAGCGCTTGGGTCAGATTTAACCTTACTGGGCACTTAATCCTGTATGAACTTCTAAATGTAGATTTAGAGTGGTTTAATTTAGCAGACTTGGCACAGCACAGAGTTGAATTGAAGAAATAAAAAGCATGACAGACAGGAACCGGAGTGATTTTATTTCAGCCACACCAAGCAGCTCATTACACAATCCATGTATTTGTTAGTGGATTCAATATGTGTTTGGTATTTCCCAGCCACTTGCTTTCTGAATGTCTCTCTATTGTGGTCACGTAATAGCCATACTAATAGTCTGCACATCATATTACTCGCTTGTGTAGTTTAGTAAATTCTGAAAAGATCAGTGACTATTCAGCACACTGCTCTATATGCTAGTGCTTATATGTAGTGCTAGTGATTTTCTCATTTCCATGACATCTACGCCTTGTAAACACAGTGTAAAATTCCTGACTTTGGTATAGCTGCTTCTGTCTTATACTAGCATAACAGGTTATGCTATGGCCTTTTATGTTCCTGTGTACTCCCTCCTACATCTCGTTGGATCCATGAAAAACAGTACAGTTCATGAAATTATATGGTGGTTCTGAGGACAGATATTTTAGTTTTGTTGAAGGAGGAAGGAAGGATTTAGACCTGTGGAGGGTGCTTCGGAGGTGAAGGCGATAGGTTTCTGAATGAAGCACCTCCTGCTTCCTCCCCTCTAGGAGTTACCTGCTGCCGTAGGGCATGAATCTGGTTGTGGGTGAACAGATAGATTACTCAAGGTGGTTTAGGCTGTATGATGCACCTTTCCAGCATGTATCAGTTCAGACAATACAAAAAGATTTGCTTTGATGTTGCATTATAAACTAGATTATTTCTGCCCTTTCCCCCTGCATTTATCAGTTTGATTTGTTATTGCCTATTTTGTACACATTGATCTAAGTCTCAGTGGTACTCTTCGAGGCTTGCTAATGGATTAAAGAAAGAACGTTGTGTTCTAGCCACTTTTTGTGTGTTATTTAATGAAAGCACTGTTTATACTTAGCACAACCTTTATTTTTAAAAAACACACTTATTTTATTAGGCCAAAAAGGAACAGGAAATGCTGCCAGGGTGAATCCTCACCCGTATCCAGCTAGCCTGACATGCAGGATTGTGGAAGCTACAAGAATCCTGCATTGCACGGGCGTGAAATCCTCTAGGTCCGATCGTGTATGTCTGCAGTGCTGTCTGAGGTATAATGAGAAAAAGGACAGGGTTTGGTTTTCTGTGCTCTGTTATATTTCCACAACTGCTTATCCACATCATGACTTGGCTGGCCATAACGTTTTCACCAGCTGCCCTTTCCCAGTGTGCACTGGATAGGCGTAAGGGGCTAGCTGTTGGAAAAACTTCTGTCCCTCTTGCAAATGGGCGCTTGATGACTGCGAGTCGTTGCAGCAGGGAAATAATTTTGGGCTTATTGATTGTAAGATTTCTGTGTCCACATAGTTTTTTCTCTTTAATTAGACCTTGCAAGAAAAAAATCCTTGCTTTCCTCAATTTTGAATTTACTATTATTCAATTTTTTTGTGTTCTCCCATGTTCCAGGATTATTGAAGACGGAGATAAGAAGCTCTTCATCTTCCATCTGTGTACTAGTTAGCATTGCTTATAGCTTCACCGTGTTTCCTTTTACTCAAGTTCTTCTGAGATGCTTTAAAAGCAAGTGTATCAGGTGATGCATGATTCTGATCTGTATCTTCTCTTGCACAGTATTTAATACGAAATGAGATTCTTCTTGAAGGCATAAGCAAGCATTTTCAGGGCCTTTGATATCCTCTGGTACTCAAGAGTTGAGGAAGTTCTTCTGTGTGTTTATGTAACAATATAGAAAGAGAGCAAATTTTGAGTGTGGATAACAACTACGTGGTTTGTGTAGAATTACAGCTGAGGGTTAGGAGACTTCTGAAGCAGGAATGATGTTAATTAGCTAAGAAATCTGAATCAGTTGGGATGAGATGTACCCATTGCAGTATGTGGTGGACTCCATGATCCAGGAAGTGCAGCATTTCTGGGACGACATTATGTTATTAAGACAAGAAGCCTGTGTTCTGGTGGTCGTTAAACCATAGTGACACTTTTTCAAGACTAGCCGAGTTAAAGCATGAATTCTAGTTGTTCAGTTTCTGTTTTGGGTGTTATGACCCATGTTTAGTACCTAAAATTTCAAAATAGTTATCTTTTTTCATGCCTTGTCCAACTTTGTTATGTAGTACTGCTGTTGGACATCTTTGTTTCATCTCGGGTGTGGGTGCCAATCTATTACCTCCCAGATATGTGCTAAGAATTAATGTTTTCTGAAAGGGTTAGAAATTCTCAAATTAAAGTCATTATAGTCTTTAATCTCCTATTGATTCCTATTAGCTGATGAGACAAAGCAGAGGACTTCAGAGCAAGTATTAGCCATGCTGAAGAGTGCAGGTTTCTGACTGACATGTCCATCAGGAAAATTAGCATACTAAGCCATGGCCATTAGATTAAAGAAGAAATGACTCATGTTGAGGAAGGAATGCAAGTATTAGCTGAGAGGCAGCTGTTTGTGTGGATAAGCCTTCCAAAGGAGTTGAGTAAATTTTGAAGGTGTAGAGGGGAAAACATGAACTCACTGCTTACTCAAAGCAATGAATAAAATCCCAAATGACTGTTGAAGAGCTTACAATGAGCAAGGCGAAATAAGCAGATGGAGCTGGGGCAGTGAAGGAACTTGTTTTGTAAAACTATTGCGATACCTCTGTGATGATGCGAAAATAAGACACCAGGAAAAGTTGGTAAATACAGCAGGATTACTGGGTTATGGGTTTATTTTTAAAATATCTGATGTTTGTAAGAGAGCAGTGATTTCTAAAAAGACGTCAGGATGTCAGAGGCTCATCTCATTTCTTGGAGATGGTGTTTTGTGTAACTGCTGCTGGGTCTCAGATACTCTGCCAAGTAAAAAGGAAAGAAGCTTAATCTGCAGGAAGCGATGCTTAAAAAGTTGTGCCTGCAGTTTTTAAGTCTATTGGTGTAGATCGTGGTAATTTGAAAGCCAGGTCTACTGAAGTTAGTAGAGATCTTCCTGCGTATTCAGTGGGTATTTCTCTCAAAGCCTAGGTGTGAACTATTGCACAAATATAGTCTACATGCAATTTGCTTGTTATTTACATTGTGTTTCTTTGCCTGGCTGTTTTAAATAAGTTATTTTGCTATAAGACATGCTGCTTTGGACAGCTGCTTTGGAGTATAATGCAAAAAATTGAGTAAAATTTGGTGCTTTTTGCAGAAAAGAGCGTGGAGACTTCTCTGAGGTCTCCGTCTGGGGATTCTTGATGCACTGACCAAGCTGCCCTTTGCTTTGTGTTGCGGTCAGAGCTGTTGCCAGCAGATTTACAGATGTGAGGAAAACATTTAGGACACAGGGGTGACAAATGAACTGAACAAATCAGTGGTGAATTTGCTGTGCGAAAGCAAAGTGTAATCTTACAAAGCTTTGATGCGTAGTTGAGAACAGTGGTAATTTCTTGGGTGGATGTGCAGGTTGTAAAGTCTCTGAACCATCCGCAAACGAAACACATGTTTCATTGGAATCGCATATTCCTAAGCTGAAGGGTGCGGTGTTCCCTGCGGCCAGCTGGAAAGCTGACACAGCGGGAGGAAAGCAGGGAAATGGGTACAAGTCCTCTTCTTGTGTCTGCACATCCGTATCGCTTGTATCTGAGTACAAGCCGAGGTATGAACTTAGGATGAGGTGGACAGTTGCGTGCCCACTCTCTTGCTCGGCACCTTTCAGTCGATTTCGGCAACTAGCGTTCCCTAATGTGGCTGTGTCAAGCACCGGGATGATTTCTCTACCTCAGAGCAGCAGCCAGGCAAACAGCCAGACACGCCGAGGGAAAGGAAACTTGGCAGAGCTGCATGTGCAGCCTGCGCTGAACCTGTCTGTGTGCAGTCCTGCAGTGAAGTTTTATCTCTGCTGAAGCTGATAGATGCCATAGACTTTGGTCCTGATTGGGTTTTCTAGCAGCCTGTGTAAAGGAGAAGAATAACTTACTTTTCTTGAAATATCGTCTTTTTGTTTCCTTGTCTGCCTTTTGTCCTGGGAAGAAGGCTGGACAGGAGGAAGATATGGGGGGAGAAGAACAGTATTGTAATCTCGCAATGCATGGTCCTTTATAAAAGTAACCGGTACTTAAAATCCGTCCTGAAATAACCCATGCTCTCAGATAACCTAGATAAAAGCAGCAGACATGTATGCGGAGATGACTGAGGTGAACTTGCGCAGATCGTAACTGTGGATTTGTAGGTTGTTTTGAATGTTTGTGGCATAACTCACAGGTTGTTTCAGTGGAAATGCCGTAAGAAGGTGAAAGAGAAGAGCGGGTGGTGACTGAAAGCTAAGAGGTTTTTCAACAACCCAGCGCCCAGCAGTGCTTGCAGATATCTGCCCTTCCAGCGTAGTGTGCACAAGTGTTCTTGTGTGTGTAGGTCCGTTTGCGTGTGCATGCAGGCCTTATGATCACGTCATCCTTTCCACCTTGTTGCTTTTTTTTTTTTTTTGCTT
>Ga0065711_1040840_pt1 | contig 16633 bp, 6 predicted proteins | sample Hoacrofraction12_FD_59098 | JGI IMG/M metagenome (GOLD analysis project Ga0065711, IMG submission 59098) | Hoatzin crop microbial communities from Cojedes, Venezuela - Epithelial fraction 12 v2 (version 2) | ecosystem: Host-associated > Birds > Digestive system > Esophagus > Crop | place... | reverse complement strand
AGACCCGCCTGGACAAGGTCCTGTGCAGCCTGCTGTAGGTGACCCTGCTTTGGCAGGAGGGTTGGACTAGATGACCCACAGAGGTCCCTTCCAACACCTAACACTCTGTGATTCTGTGAAGACAGGGAAAGCTCATGTCTGACTGCTCAGGAGCCAGCAGTCGTGCCTGTCCTTTTCTTCCTTGTCTGGGTATCTACGCAGCCAGCGAACAGTGCTCTGCCTCAAGCCTGTTGTGTGTAATGCTTTCAAAACTGTAAAACAATTAGGTGTTGTGTGAAAGGAGTTTAGAAAGTACCTTATATGAGTTTGTACTTCACATATTAAGAAAGATCCTGTCTTCCTGATTGGCTTTTCTCTCCCTTTTGTCCTTTTAATCAGATTTTTTTTTTTTTGATTAGTGAACTGACCTTCTAATGTTGCATAGACAGAAAAAAAACTGGGTGTTCCAGGTACAAGTCTTAATCAGCTTAAAATAGAAAAATTTAAATTAATTTTTGATGGGTCAGTTTTACTTTTCCAAGAAGATGAATAATATGAATGTTTCAATTTATGTAATGCCATATTATTGTGGCTGTCACTCAGGCTTTTCTTGCTAATCCAATGAAAGATGAATGTGTTATGATTAAGCACAATACTTCTGACAATCCTTTAGAGTCATATTATGAATAAAAGTAAATTACTTATGAAAATATTCTGGTTTATTTTAATAAAAGCTTTCTGTTTCATTTAGAAACAAATACCAAAATGTCTGTAGTGAAGAATGCTTTAAAGAGACTTTATTTTATATTTAAATTAGTTTTTGGAGGAGAACATTATAATACTTCTTGGGAGAACGGAGCAATAAAATCTTAATGAAACTTGTTGTTTAGTTAATATGCATCTCAAAGGCTTATGAACTATACTCTAGGTGCTTGTAATCGTGGGACATCGGACTCATCTGGACTTACTGGTGCCGAAAGCAGAAGTCACTGAGGGTTGGCAGGGAGCAGTGGGGTTTGGGTCTGAGCAATACCTTGAACCACATGCTTATCTTCGCAAGGCTTGAGCCACATCTTGTGAGATTTGCGCAACGTGCTTACCACCAATGGGATGGGTTGTGGTCTAACGCTCAAACCGACAGAGTGATGCCCGAGGCGAGGCCTGATGTTATGTCAGCAAAACCAGCTAGAGCCCCCATAGATCCATACCGAGTTCCCCACCTCCGTGCTGAGCCATCAAGCCACTCTGAACTTCCATAACTGGCAACCCTTGCTAAGGGCTGATCGGTGCACAGTAATTGACTTAGTCCCACCTCGCCAAGAGTATGAATGTGGCATTTAGAATCCTCTATTTTGAGGACAAGAACTCCAGCTAACTGGATGGGTCGATGGGCCTGGACCTCCCTCCTCTGCAAGCAGGGATGCCTCTTTGGTAAGATTTGTGCCTCTGTGTCAGGTGGTGCTGGGGAAATTGTTAATATTGCTTAATTAGTTAATTACTGGCTAGCCTTAAGACATTTAGCACTAAATGCAGCAAGTGCATTTACCAATAGCAATTCTGAATTTTAGATCTGTCACCTTAATAAATCATTTATTTATCTTTTTGAGTTTGCAGAGCTATTTCAGTGAAAACCCTTGAGAGACTCTGATAGGCAAATGTTGGCTCTGATAAGAGGCTACATACACTCCTTGGGAGTAAACAGTTAACCAAGTCTGGGACTAAGACTGGATCCAGCCAAACCTAGATTCCTCTCTGAGAAGAAGTTCAGAAAGCAAGAGGGGTCCTTTCTGAGCCTTGTAACTCAACAGGAGAGCCTTCCCCTGCCCCCCCCCCCATGTCACACTCATACTCTTAACGTGACAGTAATAAACAGCATTTTTGTATTGTTTAATAGTGATAAATAGGAGATTGCACATTTTATAGAAGAAAAGATATATTCATGCTATTAAAGTTTTTCATAAAGAAGTATTTTGGGATAATGTGATAACAACTTGCTTTTGACAAAACAGGCTGTTAAAAAGATGCATAGCCTAATTCATTGCTCTTCTAGTCTTCCATCAACACAGTTCTTAGAGATGGAAGAAAGGTAGAGTGTGTGAAGTCATTCTCCGTTCCTAATTGACAGAGGTCCTGGATGGCTACTCAAGAGCAAAAAAGAGGAAAAAAAAATACACAGAGTTAATATGTTACGAAGAAAAGCTGATACATCTGTGAGTTGCGACCTGTGAGAGATATTTGTTTCCCTGGCGTTAGTATTGTTCCTCCTAATGATGAGAAGTTCTTTTCATCCCTGTTAGCACATCAGTGGGGATGATCCTGCAGAATTAGTGCAGATACGCCCACTTTCTCATAGTCACGGTCAAGGTTTGGATCTGTGGTCTTCTAAGTTTGTAAACGGAGGTATTCAGCATGAGTCAAAAAGCTGTTGTGAAGTCCTGTATTTCATTCCAGCTGTTGGCTGTTTGCCAGAGAACATTAATGCACACTGAAATACTGCTCTACAACATGTTCTGAGTGTTGGGAATAACTTCTCATGATAGTTTTGGTGCTGAAACCAGTGCTTTTATGTTTCTCTTATAAGATTTGTGTTTCTAAACCTACTTTAGCAAGTAGGTTTTGAAGTTTTTTGCAAGCTTTTAAAAAACTAAGCTTTTTCTCAAAAAAAAAAAAAAAATTTTCTTCAATCCATCTCTGCTAGGAGAATTGCATGACAAACAACTGTGTTCTGTCACTTCTTGTCAGTTCTGTTCCTTTTCCTTCCTGGAAAGGAAAGCCTTTGTCAGTTTAGGGAGGGCTGTTGTCAATTTTTCTTTCTTTAATGGTGAATTAAAATTAGCCACAGTAGCTCCTGTGTTAGGTCACATGAAACTTCATGGAAATAAAACTTTCAGCTAGAGGAGAAGGTGTAGAGGGATTTTTGTTTGTTCTGTTCTGTGTGACTGATGTATAACTTTGACAACTCCGGTGCCTTTCATGAAACAAATTTCAGGAGTATCTTTTTCACACGAGACAGGTTCTTGGATTGGTTTTCTTTCAGCTTGAACAACTCGAAAAGCACTTACATTAAATGGTGTCTAAAGAGGAGAGTTTGGTTTTATTTATGTAATTTCTGTTAAACTTCTATTTTTATAGAAGAAAGGGAAAGCATGTTTAGCAACATTCTGCAACTTTAATAGGTTTATTTTTTGAAGACTACAGTTTTATGAGAAAAACAATTTTTGAGGTGCTCACAAACTGCTGAATTTGATTTCAGAACAGCAGTTTGGATGTGCTGAGTTACACTTAAAAAAAAATTGAAACATGCAGAATGCTTTTGCTTGATGAATGTGGGATGGGTATTTTATTATTCAGTCTTTTAAAAGAAAATGCTACTTTTAAATTCATTTTAAATCCATTTAAATGTAGCATTGGTGCACATTCTGCTCTGCCTTTTGTAGATTGAGATTAAATCTTTGAAAAATTCTACATTTCTACCTGGCAACTTAAAAGAATATTACCAAAGTGAGCGTTTTCTTCTTTTATTTTTTTTTCACTTGTAATTTATGCTTATTATTTTGCCTGCTTCCTGTTGACCAGTGATTCTCTTACTATATCATGAGTTACAAAGCAACAAATACAGAACACCAAATGTTCTAATTTTCACAAATCATTACGTTTAACATCAGGATTAGATATCTGAAACTGCAGATGCTTAACAAACCTGACATTGCAGATTTGGTCTAAAGCCAGTGTAACATCAGTAGAAATCTTCCTGTTGACTCCAGTAACCCTTGAATTGAGATTTTCAGAAAGCGGAGGTATATACAGATGTCTCAAAATGATTTCTGACTTGGTGGAAAGGGAGGAACGTTGGCCATCTGGCTAGATGTGGGGGTTTCAGATGGGAAACTTAGCTACTCTGTGCATCAGATCCACTGGAGCATTAAAACTTTCAACACATTTTTGTGTATCAAATGTCAGGAAGAATTTATTGGTGTATACTGCTATGAAATCTCTAGAGGCCTCTATAAAGCAATTAATATATCATTACACATTACATGTAAATAGTGTTGTGACTTTATCAAATTCTCCAAATATAATTATTTGGGATTTTTTCTAGATTATACGGAACTAATACGCTCAGTATGCAGTCGAGCAACTGATGTGCTCAAATTTTATTTGTATTTTTACTTTTTACAATGCCAGTTTGGCAGATCGAAATTTCAGCAAGAAGTAAAATGGAATCAGGAAAACAGTCTCCAGTACTGGGGAAAGAGCATGTGGTCTCTGTTTTAGTTTTTTAAATGATGAACATATATGCATGCAGCAGAAACTTGCTAATTTTCATTTGTCGTGTGCCTAATCTGTAATTCAGACAAAAAATTCAGCATCTTCATTCTTTTTAAAAAAAGATTTCACAACAGTGCTCTGTTTTTAGGGCTTCTGTTATTGACTTTTCAACATTTTGTAAGATAGATTGTCACCTATATGTGACTGCAGAATATAACCATAAATAATCACAATAAAGTAGTAAATTCTCACATATTACTCTACAATTTTTCAGTGTTTTTTAAGTCAATCTGCAGCTATTTTATATTACATTGGGAAATCTAAACTATGAGTTATTTGAATGTATGCACATGAAAAATTTTTGTAAAAATGAAAGTAGGCCGGATTTCTGGAAACTCCATGCTGAAGTTTGAGTGACTTCTGATTAAAAGACTTTTTGCATCCGGATAGATAATGAATACTTATTTCTAAGTATTTATTTGCTTATATTACTTGAGTTACACACCAACATCTTCATGTTGCTTGTTCAGCACTATTTTTGTTTAAATTTTGCCTTGTTACCTTTTAAATTTTTTACATGCAGTTTCTTTATATGCAAAACATGTAAATATCTGATCTTCACTCTCAAATGATGTATTTGAAGATTAGAACATAAATGCTAATGTGGAAAGGAGAATTGCTGGTAATGTAATCATGGAAATAGTTATTTTTTAATCTTTGTGGCCTGTATACGGAAGCTTTTAGGAAGACAGAAGAGGATGGAATAAAGTCTAAGGAGTTAGTAGTGTGTTAGAAAAAAAAAAAGAGGTGTCTCAGGAGCTCATCAAACACATTTGAACTGAAGTCCATTGGAGCCAGTGGGGAGACATCCCAGTGAGATCTTTCAGGCAGGCTGTGGCTGAAGTTTTGTTGGTTTTTAGAGTCACAGAACCGCTGGGGTGGGTAGGCACTTCTGGAGATCCTTTAGTCCAACTCCTTGTTCAGAGCAGACTTAGCTGGAGGAGGTTGCTCAGCTCCATGTCCAGTCAGGTCCTGAATGTCATAGAATCATAGAACAGTTTGGGTTGGAAGGGAGCTTTAAAGGTCATCTAGTTCAACACCCAAACAATGACTGCTACCACTAGATCAGGTTGCTCTGAGCCTATCCAGCCTGACCTTGAATATTTCCAGGGACGAGGCATTTACCTCCATTGACCTGCTAGCCATGCTTCTTTTGATGCAGCCTAGGATGTGGTTGTCTTTCTGGGCTGCGAGCGCATGTTGTTGGCTTATGTCCAGCTTCTCATCAACCAGCACCTCCAAGTCCTCCTCAGGGCTGCTCTCAAGCCCTTCATCCTCTAGCCTGTGTTGATAGCGGGGGTTGCCCTGACCCATGTGCAGGACCTTGCACTTGCCTTTGTTGAACCTCATGAGGCTCACAAGTGCCCACCTTTCGAGTTTGTCCAAGTCCCTCTGGATGGCATCCCATCCTTCTGGTGTGTCAACTGCACCACTCAACTTGGTATCCTCTGCAAACTTGCTGAGAGTGTACTCGATCTCACTGTCTATGTCATTGATGAAGATACTGAACAGTGTTGGTCCCAGTACAGACTCCTGAGGGACACCGCTTGTCACTGATCTCCATTTGGACATAGAGCCATTGACCACTGTCCTCTAACTGACCTTCCAACCAATTCATCGTTCACTGAACAGGCCACCCATCAAATCTGTATATCCCCAATTTAGAGAGAAAGATGTTGTGGGGGCCCGTGTCAAAGGCCTTACAGAAATCCAGATAGATCACATCCATAGCTCTTCCCTTGTCCACTGATGCAGTTACGCCATCATAGAAGGCCACTAGGTTGGTCAGGCAGGACTTGCCCTTGGTGAAGCCGTGCTGGCTGTCTCAAATTACCTCCCTGTCCTCCATGTGCCTTAGCAGAGCTTCTAGGAGGATGTGTTCCATGATCTTCCCAGGCACAGAGGTGAGGCTGCCAGGTTGGTAGTTCCCGGGGTCCTTGTTTCTACCCTTTTTAAAAATAGGTGCAATATTTACCTTTTTCCAGTCACTGGGGACTTGACCTGACTGCCATGACTTTTCACATATCATGGAGAGTGGCTTTGCAACAAGATCAGCCAATTCCCTGAGGACTGTGGGATGCATCTGGTCAGGTCCCATGGACTTAGATATGTTCAGGTTCCTCAGGTGGTCACGAACCTGACCTTCTCTTGCAGTAGGAGGGACTTTGCTCCCCCATCCCCATCTTGTGGTCCATTTATTTGAGAGGTGTAGTAAGAGAGGTTGCCAGTGAAGACTGAGGCAAAAAGTTGTGGAGTACCTCAGCCATTTGATTGTCCATTGTTACCAGTCTGCCAGTTGTGTTTATCGTGAGATGCGCTTTCTCTGACCTTCCTTTTCTGGCTGACATAGCTGTAGAAGCCCTTCTTATTATTCTTTGCATCCCTTGCCAAGTTCAGCTCCAGCTGCCCTTTGGCCCTCCTGACCTCATCCCTACACAACTGGGCAGCATCCCTATACTCTTCCCAGCATACGTGTCCCTGCTTCCAGTGCCTGTGTAGTTCCTTCTTGCCCTTTAGTGTGACCAGCTGGTCTCGACTCAGCTGTGCTTGTCTCTTGCCTCCCTTTCCTGATTTCTGACACCTGGGGATCGAAAGCTCTTGCACTCTATGGAAAGCATCCTTAAAGATCTACCAGCTCTGTTCTGTTCCCTTGTCCCTGAGGGCCTATTGACTAACTCCTTGAAGAGCTGGAAGTTTGTTTTCCTAAAATTCAGGGTCCTGACTTTACTCTTTGCCTGACCTGTATCCCTCAGGACTGCCAACTCCACTAATGTGTGATCACTGCAGCCCAGGCTGCCTCCAATCTTGATGTCACCGATTAGCTCACTTGTGTTGGTGACCAACACGTCCGTATAGCGTCCACTCTGGTAGGGATGTCTGTTACCTGATTTAAGAAGTTGTCCTCAATGAACTCCAGGAGTCTCCTGGATTGCCTGCAGCCTGCCACGCTAGTTTTCCAGCAGATGTCGGGGTGGTTGAAGTTCCCTTGTAGGATGAGAGCCTGTAAGCATGAAGCCTCTTGGAGCGGGAGGAACAAGGCTTTGTCAGTAGGCTCCCCTTGATCATGTGGCCTGTAGTAGAGACCAACCACAAGGCTCCATTTCTTGTCTTGGTCTCTGATTCTTACCCATAAGCTTTCAACCTATTTGTGTCTGTTCTTCGGAGACAGCTCTTCACTCTATCCATTTCTTGATGTAGAGGGCAACGCCTCCACCGGTCCGTTCTTGCCTGTCCCTTCTGAACAGCTTGTAGCCATGGATAGCTGCAATATCTGCAAAGCTGGATGCTTCACAGCTTCTCTGGTTAACCTCTTCTTGCACTTGACCACTGTCACGGTAAACCTCTTGATGGTGCATCTCAGTATGGCTAGAAGTAGGCCAGAGCAATTTATAACTGTACTTGCTAATTACCTTATACATAGTAAGCCTTTTCCTGACTTACTCAGTTCTAGTTTAAGTAGAGGGTTAAGGTTTGGTTTGTCACAGTGCTGCATGCTTTTTTTCATTTTTCCTTGAACAGAATGATGGTTTCTCTTCCATGTGCCGTTAGAATCACTTGGCCTTATTGCAGTGGTCCTTTTAAATCCTTATGGGGGTGACACTTTTCAATTAGCTCAGGGTCTCATGCTTGATTTCATGTCCAAGAAGTGATTCCAGTAATGTAAAATTAGTCCAATGTTCTTGGTCGTCAACAGAGGAGAGCAGCTTTGCTCAGAAAGACTTAATTGTACATTCTCAGTAGTACAGGAAAATGTGTGGAGACTGCTTTGTGCTGTTGGACACAAGCAGTGTCTTGTTGCTGGTGCTCTGACAGAGCAGATCAGAGAGGGAGGCTGCACAGAAGTCTGAGTGGCTAAGTTTGTTGAGGAAGAAATATTAGGACTGTAAAGAATAAGGACAAAACATGCTTTTCCAATGGAAAAGGAGTTTGGAAAGCTTTAATGTTACTTGCAAGTCAGAATGAAAGGAAAACAAGAACCTTGAAACAGAGTGTTTCTAACATGCTTGGGGGAGAAGGAATTTGGGTTCCAAGAACCTTAGAGTGCTGCAGTAATCATACTATATAATTATTGTCGTTCAGGTAGAAGAGGAAAAGACAGAAACTTGCGTGCTATTTTTGTATGTTTTCAAGTGTTGTTCATATCCCTGGGGCCTCCTATAAAATCTTACCTTTCTCTGCAAGAGGAAGGATAATAAAAAGTGTTTGGCAGGATGGTGGTTCTTCATATTTTATTTCACAACCTTCATACTGCAAAGAACCTTCCAAAAATAAGTGTTTTCAAAGCTCCGTTATTTTGAAAGAGCAGCTAATCACAAAGGCAGATGGTTGAAGAAAGAGCATACCTGTTACGTACCTACAGACAGGAGGTTGAAATAGAGGTTAGGATGAAATTCAGCTAGCCTTGCTCATACAGATATGCTGTGTATGTTCAGAGTTTCAGGTATGCAGAGTTTTGGGGTTTGTTGCTTTTTTCTTGAAAACCAGAATAAGAAAATGACTTTTTTTTTCCTTTCAGCTTGGGAAAACCTTAGTGTTAAGAGGGTTGCAGTGGAGGTGGGCAAACCTGTATGTTGCCTTTTATCTTTCAACATTGTGTGGGACTGTTGTGAATGTGTAGTATTGAAGTAGCTGAGAGAGCAGCCTCAGAGTGACACTGAACATGACCACGAGGAAAATACATTCTTGATCTGTTTGTGGGGTTTGAATCTTAGGATCATCTGTCTCTGTTTAAAATGTAATTTCAGTGAGACTTTGAAAGAGTGAGATGATTGAAATTTAGAGATTTTTTGTGTCAGTTGTTGAATGATATTGCCCGAAGTAAGAAGTTTTGATTGACATAGTTTTTAGGTTAATACGTAAAATATGTTCTCAGTAAGAAAGTCTGTTTGGTATTTTCTTGCACCACTTTTATCCCTGGTGAAAATTTCATTGCATGCCTAAGCTCAGGATTCTTATTCTGTGTCCAGTCTTTTAAAGCAATCCTAATGCAAAGTGTCTTATTTAGTATATAAATTTTGTTTTTATTTTCATTTCTCTTCTGAAAGCAGTCAAACCTGCAGAGAGAAGAGCAAATTTAATCTGTTAGTAGTCTAGGATTTCTATGTAATAAACTGAATGAGATACAGCAGTGTGCTATTTCTTCAACTATTCTTGGTTGCAAAGTAAGACTGAGAGTACTTAATGGGGTATGTTTAACGCTGTATTGTAGCACCTAAAAGGAAGCCATGACTAAGAAGAGGCAGAAAATGGACAGAGAATAAGAATATAATACAAATACAGAGAGACAATAAGCAGAATGTTATGAAAACAGTGTTAAGCTGTTATGTTGTACTTTTCCTTTTGAAACAAAGAATTTTTATCCTCTTGCATTGCATAGATCCCTTATTTTTGTATATAAAAAGGACACTGAAGAACATATGCGAGATGAATAATATGCATTTAAAAAGATATTCTAAATCAGAACTTAAATATACAAAAGTATTAAATCGTATGCCACACAACAGAATAATGAATACTGATTCCCAGATTTCTGAGAAATAAGCTCAGCCATATATAAAATTGGAAATTAAGACGATAACTGTGCCATGAACAGGTGCGTCATTTTGTAATGACTGTATGAAGTCCTTATTCAGTGTGGCAGTTCTAAACGAGTACAAATTGTGCATGGTTTTATATGATGTGGTTGGGAGTAGATGCAATAATGAAGTTAGTGACTTAAAGACTCGTTTCTATCTGGAATACTCTATGATAGATTAGTCCTAATAAAGTAGCTGGATTATATTTGGCTACACCTGTTCTGAGCCTACTGTACTAAGTGAAAAGATCTTTGCTAGTTCGAGTTGATTTGTTTGAACAAATGATTAAAAATACACCGCAAAGTTGATTATAAACACACACTTTACACACAGAAGAAGGATAGAGAAAATCTTGTCAGTAAGCAAAAAGTCAGTAATTCAGTGGATAAGGTTGTTATCACTGATTTTGAGGAAAGTCGTTACATGAATTTTTGTCTGGGTGTCTGATAAAAATACGAAGAGGAGCATGGTGGAGAGAAAGAAAAGTGATAGGGAGAAGTAGATAAGAGAAGTGACTAGGCAGTGATGGAGCTATCACTTGTTAAGTAGAAAGATGTGTACCATTTTTGTGATGGTTGCTTCCAGAATAAAAATTGGTTTATATAATTTTTTAGTCTGAGTCTGTGTGAGCGTATATTGCACATCCATGTGTTTAAGGTTGAAGTTCTTACTTCCACCAATTCAGAACTGTGTGTTCATTATGTTAAAGGCTTTCTTCCGTTTTCTTTTGCGATCAAAAGACTCAGTGTAGTTGAAGGTAGGAAAATAAATGATGAAGGTTGAAAATGATCATGCTTTAGGGGTGGGATAGTCTTTCACATTTATTTGTAAATGTTAAAACACCAACATTTTCCAGCATCTTGGTATAGCCGAACAAAGTTGTTTTGGACTCCACTTCTGAAGAATTTTTGATGGCAGGGAAGACAGTTTGCTGAACAGATACCTGTTCTAGCGAAATCGGGTATTTTAGGCCCCAGAGCAATACAGACGCATTAGTGTCCTTCAACCAATTATCCTTATTGAGAAATCTAGCATTTCAGCCATTTTGGAGCCACTCTGATATTACGCTGCTTCTCAGAGCCAAGCTAGCTCAAGTACCTCTCTCCTAGTCCACTAAGAGCCTAAGCATTGACTTCTGCTCGTTTCAAGGCACCATTTATGATTAGAAGACTAAATACCTGTTTTTAAGGAGCCTGCTTTCAAAATTGGGCCTGCTTTCAAAATCAGGCCTTGTATGCTTGAAATCTTTTCTCAGTTAAGCACTTATGTTATTCTCCATAACTATGAAATTATATTGATTCTCTGGGAGATATTCCAACAGAGCAGTCATTAAAATCAAACAAATCCTATGTAACTGGCATGTAGAGTTTTAACTAGCTTCTGATCTGCATGAAGATACTCAGCAGTTTGCTTATGAGCAAGTTTGTAGTAATACCTTATCGTGCAGAGCTTTAAGTGGGCTTTGCTCTCACTGCAGCTCAGTGAATTTTTTTCTATACATAGTAGGATTAGATACAAGGTGTTTTTTGAGTTGATTTCAAAAGTGAAAAAAAAACAAAACCAAAATGCAAAGAAAAAAACTTAGAGATTCATTGAAGTATTTAATTTGTTTCCTGTTCCTTACATCCCAACACAACAGTGAGCTGTTCTGTTGTTTTCAAGCAGACATCTAAATACCTTGTCTGTGTCAAATGGACACATTTTTTGTTGAGTTCACATGTTGATATGATACACTGATGGTTTTAAGAGATGAAAAATACATGTCTGCTTGGGTGTACTTGACAGTATGGTAAAGTTGCTTTCATGATGTATTTTTGTCAGTAGAATGTGTCAGTATGTAAGACTATCGTCAGAGGTACATTTGCTTTTATACTAGTGTTTTGTTTTCTTAAAATGACTAGTCACTATGAGTTAGGTCTTTAAAAAAATCTTGTGTAATGAGAACTACAACTTTTTATTACTTCGAGCTAAAATATGAATAAATTATTCATTATGATATTTTGGAATTGTTCCCCAAAAGCCTTACAGCAGCCTTCCAGTACTTGAAGGGGGCCTACATGAGAGGTGGAGAGGGACTTCTTACAAGTGCATGTAGGGATAGGACAAGAGGTAACAGCTTTAACAGAGGGTAGATTTAGATCAAATACAAGGAAGAAATTCTTTACGAGGAGGGTGGTGAGGCACTGGCACAGGTTTCCCAGAGAAGCTGTGGCAGCCCCCTCCCTGGAAGTGTTCAAGGCCAGGTTGGATGGGGCTTTGAGCAACCTGGTCTAGTGGAAGGTGTCCCTGTCCATGGCAGGGGGGTTGGGATTAGATGATCCATAAGGTCCCTTCCAACCCAAACCGTTATATGTTTCTAAAAGATTAAAAAAAAAATATGCCAACTAAACACATGTTAGGAAAAAGGATTTTCACAGGTGATTGTATAGTTTGCATTTGAGATTTATGAAAGGTTGGGTGGTGAAACCAGGTACTTGTCAACCCTCCAGTTCATGGTGAAGTTCTCACTGTTGCTGTTACATTAGAAGACTGGAGATTATGCAGCACAGACATTTGGGTACTGAGAGGAGGACACCATTGCAACTCCAGAGCAGGCCAGGACTCAGGGATGACACTCCCTCCAAGTCCAGAGCTGGAGTTAGGGGCAGGTCACTCCTTTTAGGATTCATTTGATACTGTATTTTGAATGCCCCTGTGCAAGGAGCTGTGCACACAGGAAGAGCAGGACAAGTTCATGGCGTTGCTTGGGCTGAATGTCTATGCTGGTGTGAGTTTCCATCTAAACCAGCTCCTGGAGCACCTTGGCCCCTGGGGCCACAGCTGTGCTGGTAAAACTCCCCCTTCCTCAGCTGCCTCCTGGGAATGGTCCCTGACCCATGTTCCCTCATTGACTCTGCCCAGGGAGTGGCCACTGCCAAGGCTGGCTTTATCAAGTTGGTTAGACCGAGGCTGTAATGGTGATTCCAAGTTAACCTGAACAAGTGAGGTGATAATCACCTGAATGCTGGATGATGGTAAGCACAGCTGCAACAAGCTGAAATAAGCTCAGGCCAAGAGAGATCCAAACCCTTGGAAGTGTGGAGACTCAGTACCATCAGGTCAGAGCAGACCCTGTGACCTTTCAAAGGAAAGACAAAAGCCTGTGTCCTGGGCTGCCCCAGAAGACCCCAACATTTTGTCATCTGGGTGTTTTTTAGATGCGGGGGACTGAAGGCTGCTTGATGGATCTCGCACGTGGGTGGACTCTGATGCCACGTCCATGACACAGTGAGGGTCTTGTTTCATCCCTCTGCAGCTTTTGAGCTTGCAGTGCAGTGGGTTGGGGCCAGAGAACAAAGTTGTTCAGCTGGTGATGCCACCATACCTGGGTGTGGAGGACCCTTCTTTCTGAAGCCCTATATGTGTCAGGCCTTACGTAGGGCCTTGAAAAGTGCTGCATTTTTATGTATTTACTTTTATTTTTAACACTGATCCAGTAATAAAGGTGCCATAACAAAACACCAAACAATGGCAGTGAAGGGTAAAACTGTAAGTTAACAATTTCTTCAGGTAAGGCCTATTTAGGCTTTTGCTTTGTTCGGTGTAATAACATATGCAGAGGCAGTGTCTTGACATCTTGCCAGATCATACACGCCTTACTCCTTGCTTGGGTACAAAAGTACAGCATCTTGCTATAGTGATAACTATTCCAGGGCATTGCACCCTGATAGTCTGCACTGGGATGCTGTCAGCATGAAGCCTAGCAGTGTTTGTCCCAAACCAGCCAGCACTGACCCAAACCCTCCTCGGGCAGAGTCACAGGTTGGTAAGAGCCGAAGGAGTTTGGGTGAGGCCCCTGTGATTGAGACAGGGAGTGAGAGCTTAATAGTAAGGACATGGACCGCGTGTCAGCAGGGCTCCAGGCCACAGAACAGTCGTGGCGCATTTAATTCAGGAGTCTAGACATAGCTTTTGGACTGAAGCCATGCTCAGGGCAGTAGGCAGCAGAGTAGATGAGGAATACACAGACCACAGACTTCTGCTTCGAATGAGAGCTGACTGCGCTCTTCTTCACCTTGCAAAGTACTTTGCTGTGGAAATGGAGCAAGCGAACTCCTGCTTGCTTAACAGACAGAACATGAACACCAGGCAGTGGTGTGCAGCAGTCAGCAAGCTGGGAAGCCAAACACCATCCTTTTTGACACAGTAAATTTCTCTGTAACATGTCCTGGGGCTGTGCTTATCAGTGGTTTAAAAACTCTCGCTTCCTCCCAGGACAGGGGTAGAGATGCTCAGGCACCTTTCTAATGCCATAATCGTGCCCCGCTCTTCTCTCTTTGATGGCATCTCCATGAAGAAACAGGGCAGTGTGAGCTGATATTTTAATGTCAGCTGTTGCTCATTCCAGCTAAGGGAGGAAAAGGGTTGGGCAAGATAAATATATAGGTCTGAGTAGAGGATATATATATAGGGAGGGGCTGAGTTTTTTAGCTGTAGGTAGTAGGCTGGGTTTTTTTCCAGGCAGGGGGCTCAGGCCTTCCTGTGAGAACATGCAGCAGCTGCTGGCGATGCAGGGAACTGGGGGTGGATGATGGAGCAAACTGAAGCTGGGACCAGGATGGACTGGGTGGAGAGCCTGGGAAGGATGGCATTGCTCCAAGGTGATCAGCTCTGACTTTGTTGGGTCATTCTTCAGGTCCCTTGACCCAGCCTGGCCAGCCACCCAAGACAGGTGTAAGTGTGCCTGAGGGAGTGTTTTCGCTTGAGGTCCGCATATTTCTCTTGTGCTTCAGTCAGCCACTCACAATAAAACTACACTGAGCGTAGCTTGTTTCTTGACGAATTACTTCTTTGAGTAACACACTCTTTTTCCTTAAGATGATGTAGACTAAAGGTATTTGTAGGATATTCTTAGAAGTCTGTATGAATGTGCTTGCAAATTATTTTCTGAAGCTGGTAATAGCAACAAAAACAACATATTTCTGGGTTTCATAATCCCTGCAGTAGTATAAGGCTTTTCTGTCTTCTGGACTGACAGTGAAGGTTTGAGATATCAGAGAGGTGTTTAAAGCGGCATTCTCTTTGCAGAGCTGAAAATTGAGGAAGACAGAACAGATGACAATGGGAAAGGGAGGAGTCCTATAGAATTAGATAACAGCCTATAGTTAAGTGGTATAACATAGTGATAGGAGGATGGTATGTTAGAATGGCAGCTCTTTCCAGGCATCTGTAATATACATAAACAAGCATGTGGTGCTAATTAGGAGTGGCATTACAGTAAATTAAGAAGTTTGCGTATCTTGTTTTAATGGATGCTTCATTATATTCATTGTTTTTTCAGCAGGCATCATCTGTTTCATTAATTTTCTTTAATCTTGAAAACATAATGTGTGTGCCATATGTTGTGCTGTCTTGCTCAGATAGTATGTAGATGAGGAAGACTTCTATATTTTGCTTCAGACTGCAAATTCCACTATTTTTTTTTTTTTAATAAATGGAAGGAACTCTTTTGGAAGACTAAGACTGATGGGAGAATTTGTAATGTATTTTGTTTCTTAGAGTACAGGAATGGAATTCTTAGTTCCTTTGAACTAAACAACTCAAGAAATGTATGGGCTTAATTAAAAGATGTGAATAAATATTTTGTAAGGACTGCCTGAAAATGTCCACAGAGTAAGACTAAAGGACAACAAAATCTAGGTCTTAATTGGCAGAGGAACACCACAGATAAACTTTTGCCCAGCTATTTGGCAAGCTGAATTCCTTTCTTATCAAAATATGCCCATCTCACTTTCTTTGAGAACTAAAAAGTAATCCTTGCTTACAAACTCTTCTTAAGTGAAATGGAAAATAGAAGTTGGAGTTGTCCTCAGTAAAACATTAATTGCAAATGAAGCTACCATATGCCAGTGCATTCTTCTAGCCTGATTCTTAGTTGCACTTTTGAGGAATGCATTTGCTAACAATGTGAAATGATTAGCAGTCCAGATCTGTAGTGGCTTTAAAACATTTGGCATCTATTAATTGATAGGGAATGGGTTTTTGAAGAAAACTTTGGGAACCATTAAAAATGCAAGTGGATTCTATTTTGACCAGCACTCTATGTTTGTTGTTTTACCTTTGATCCTGCTATGTCTCCGCAGGGTAAATTGTTCATGCTGATATTTTAAAATTGTTCGTTAAAAGCATTATGTTAATTTTTATAAGGTTTAAGCATGATATACTTTCTTAATATGTTGCAGTGAGATTTTATATTCTCTGATGTGACTGGTGTCTAACAAGGCCTTTTTATAACAAAGGAGCATAATGTTTGTTAACATTTAATGTAAATGCTAGAATATAAATATTTAATGAGCTATACACCATACTAGAGATTAGAATTTCAATTTACTTCCATTACTGCCTTATAGAAGGGCAGTGTTCCAAGTATTTAATAGTTGTTTGGTTTTTTTTCTTTTTTAAAATTGCAGTTACTTCATAAAAATTTGGGGGAAAAAGGGTAAATGTCTCTGGAATTTATTAAATGGTTAGTGCATACTTTTAACGTACAATTTCTATTAAAAATTACTGATACTACATTTAATATTTCCTGTGTCATAGCTGGGGTTGATGCAACTGTGTGGCTGAATTTTTTAGGCTTATGTCCTGGGTTTGGCCAGAACAGGGTTAATTTTCACCGGAATCCAGGAAGGGGCACAGCCGGGGGGTGGGGGCTGACCCCACCTGGCCAAACAGAGCCCGGTATTCCATACCATGTGACGTCACGCGGG
>Ga0065711_1040839_pt1 | contig 16634 bp, 14 predicted proteins | sample Hoacrofraction12_FD_59098 | JGI IMG/M metagenome (GOLD analysis project Ga0065711, IMG submission 59098) | Hoatzin crop microbial communities from Cojedes, Venezuela - Epithelial fraction 12 v2 (version 2) | ecosystem: Host-associated > Birds > Digestive system > Esophagus > Crop | place... | reverse complement strand
TATAGTCAGATTGGGTTGGAATATGCTTTGTTTAAATAGCACACAAGCATTAACCAGAGCAGCATCAAGGGAATGTTGAAACTCTGGAATGGTGCTCCACTTGCCGTCAGAAAGAAGATAAATTAGTAGCGAATGGCCATTCCCATTCAATGGAACGTACAGAATAAAGATCTCTCCCGATAAGAAAGCAAAACAAACAGCACACTAATTGCAAATAAGTTGGATTTTTTCCTCCTCTTTTCCAAATTACTTTTTCAGGTTTACATTTTTATGTTTTCCTAGCACTACTAGACACTTTTATTTTTTAACTTCTCTAGTGTCTGGGTAGCTCTTATGAATGTGAGAGTGCCTATTTGCATGCTTTTAGATACGAAAGTTGCAAGGTCATAGGGTTGCCAGCACGACTGATCACAGAATTAGTGTTTCCTTGGAACAGAGTTTGGCTACACGGAGGATTATTGGCAGTGCTCAGGAACACAACCTCTTACTCCATTCCAGGCTGGCATCTGCAAATCATTTAGATTACACAAAGGTCGAGGAAGTATGCTGATTGCTGGATTTGGTTTAAATTAGTATATTGTGCTCATCCATTTGTAGTAGAAATTTCGACCTGGGTTCATACTGTAGTCTGCTAATAGATCGTCCACTTTCATAGCTGATGAATCCACTGTGAAAATTCACTGAACAGCTGGTTAATATTATCTGAACACCTCTTTGTAAGCACTGTGGCGGAGGTTCTGTTCATCTGGTGGTTTGTGTGCATTACGATGTACTGTCTTCCTGCAGCTGAATGACAGAAAGATTGCTCTTGGCAGAAATTGTCTCCAGATTGCAACAACAATGCAAACTTAGTAAAATCCTCAACCAGCTTTATTAATTAACCTTTCAGACCATTTACTCTTTGGTCTTCCATACAAAGCTGGTGGGTGTGACAAACTGTTTCAATACTGGATTAAATTTTGTATTTTCAGATTAAAATAATTATGCAAATTTATAAAGGTCCTTCTTTCTTTTTCTTTTTCTTTTTTTTTTTTTTAATGAATTCACGAATACTTTTATTCCAGCCACTAGTACTGTCTCTGGAAGCGCTTAGCTGTGCCCTGCATTTGATACCTGAGTATATTGGTTGCTATGTCAGAAAAATAACCATTCATAAACTGCTGCCTGAACATTTGAACCTGATATCCCTCCCCCATTCTTGACAAAAATAAACAAAGCTAAGCTTTTAACGTGTTATAGCAGAACGCTAATCCATAACGGTTTAAAGAAAGCTCAACCAATCACGACAGCAAAGATAAACAGTTGAGCAGATTAAAGGCAGAAAGCAATTCTGTTGAACTAAATCAGTTATGTAAGTTGGCCTACAGCTGTAGCATTTCTCCAGAAATAACGTGAAAGTTCTCCTTCTGCTGCTAAGGTCCTCCAGAAAGGGGTGCTTACTGCTGACACTGTGTATATGGTTTCGTAGCTGTGTTATAATGACATGCTTGCATATTTATGCATATGCACATGTCTGTGTGCTTTAACCACCACCGTAACAGTACTGCTAAGGTCCTAACAAGAAACCAGAAGAAAGGATGGGGAAACACAACATTAATGCTATAAGGTTGTTCTTAACTTCCTTCAAGGTGGTTCTTGTTCACTGTCAAGTGGGATCCTCAGTCTTCACCAGGGATAATTCCAGCCCTAGACTTGATCCTTTTTTCCTGACAGACCTTTTTTTAAAATAGTGTAACATTTAAACAGGATTAAAGAGGAACAAAGTCACATTTCTGTCCTACAAATAGACGTGTTACGGAAATACGGATGTGTCTCCGTGGAGCGTGAAACAAGGCTGATGCCTTTTTGCCTACAAAGCCCGATTCAAAACCTCTTGAAATAAACCATTGACTTTGCATGGTCCCATATTGATTTGATCCCTGCTGAGGAAGGGCAAGCATTGCGTAAGAGGAGAAGGATTTCATTTCTGTCTTTGCAATATTAAAAAGGCTTCTGTGTTTTTGTTGCCAATCACAGCCATGGCCAGCAGCACCGCACCGCTTCCTGCTGTTGCTTTGTTGTCAGGGTCACAAGGAGGATCCCACACTGTCCAGCGTGGATGGTACTGTGCTGCCAGAACCCCCTGCTGCTTAATTCTGCTTATCACCACCCATGTTTTACACTCTGGCTACATTCCCTGCCAAAAGTGGTAAATCAGAAACATGGATCTTTCCTGCCACACAGGGGGAATCTGCCGGGGCCACACTTTCAAAGACTCCTTTATCTTTTTAATACTTTTTAATCTTCAGTCTGGAATGAAACATCTCTTCTTCCTGCCGTGACACAGTGGGGTCACACGTTGGCAGGCTGCGCATTTTCATTGCTGCCGTGCGCTTGGATCCCTCAGTTGTTGTGGACAAGCACCAGCACACAGCTCTGCCCGACAGCCAGGTTCAGCTTGTCCCATTGTGCTCCATGCCCTACAAGCTAGCGCAGAGAGCAGTCTTGGGCACCTTGTGAGCTACAAGGCAAACAGTAACGACAAAGATGAGGCTTGCAAAACACTTCAGAGGTCTGCTGCTGTTCGCTGTTTACCTGTGCTTTAATTAAAGCCTGACAGATCTGTATCTCACTGTGGTTGTTTCCTGCTTACCTGTTAGCACAGCACTGTTTTCCTCTGAAGAAGATGTGATCATAAATCCTGCTTGAGAACCTTAAAGGGATAAAGTATCAAAAATGCTAGGAAGGCACTCTTCCTGCTCTGCCTTCTTAGGTACTTTGGGATACGTGATGGCGAGGAGATGGTGCTTCCTGGGAAGCGTTGCAGAGATGAGGGTTCTGGTTCACGCTCACTCCCTCGAGAGCACATCTGTGCTCCATTAGTCCTGGTCAACTGGATGACTGCGGAAGTCGTGGTGACCTAGAAAGGAGGGGGGCCCAGAGATGCAGCGAGCCTAGATCTACTTGTGAATGCTAATGCTCATCCCAGCGGAGTCTGCATCATTTAGGTGGGTGAGTGCACTGGGCAGCCCACACGTTCATGCCTTACCAGGTTCCTTCTGGACAAAGTGGAGAAAACTCCACCTTCCTGGGCTGCAGTTCAGTGGTGTTCGGTGCCCCTGGCTCACCCCTGATGCCAGTGGGAGCAGCACAGGCTCAGAAAAGGAGGGTTGAGAAATGGTTGAGCTCTCGGAGGCCGTTGCCAGGTTCTGTCTCAGCTTCTGCTTTTGCAAATGTGAGAGAGGCACAATAAGAGCAAAGTGGGAGAGTCAGCATTGCATAACCATGATCTTACACCAAAGGTACGTGCAGCTGGGGCTAGTGAAAGGGAGGAAAGGGGTTACTCTAGTACCAGAAAGTTCCGTCTGTGTCACCATGAGGGAAAGTATTTACATGCTGCTGGCCTCTGGAGTGCTCCCGAGGAACTAAGTTGTTCAGATGCCAAAAGAGGGGAGGCAGATTGTGTTATTTCCTTTCTCCCTACGTGACGGCTTCTGAGCTGGAATGAATCTGCATCAGTATCAACGCAGGGAACAAATAAACCTTGAATTAAATAGTCAGATAAAAATAATCCTCCTCACTGGTATCCAGCCCTTTACCTGCATATCGCCCAGGAGCTCTGTGTCCTTCTGTAGGCTGTTCAGGACGCGCTGTTCTCCTCTGCCGGAGGGCAACAGCTTTGAACTCTTCGCTGGCTGATATGCTGGTAGAAATGAATGCCAAAGCCAGTTGGGAACACTGGCCTGCGGGGCACCTCACCGTACCTTCGTGTTTCTACCTGGCTGCTAAGGTAGATCACCCACAACTGGGCTTCCCTTGCCGCAGAGCAGCCCCTTCCCATCATCTCCCCCCTTCTGCCCTCAAACCCAAAGCTGACAGCCGTACTGCTAGCACGCACCAGCTCTTCCTGGCTCTCCGAGGCGACTCAGATGGCACAGCCAGGCTTTTGGCAGAGGCAGGCATTTTCCCCTTCTCTTTGCTGGCCCGCGAGGCGGGGAGAAGGGCTGGTTTTTGCCACCCCATCAGGAGATGCAGCCGCAGAGGCTCTGCAGGTATGGCTGCTGCGAGGTGCTGTGGCAAGAGGCCGCTCCTGAGGCCGGGCACCCTGCGAGAGCGGTGTGCTGCCTTGGCAACAGCACAGCATCATTCCACTTCACAGCTGAAGACCTCAGCCTGAAATTATTTCAGTGGGGGCTCAGTGGGTTGATGCTAGATATCTTATTCCTTTATAGTTCTTAAGAGGGCAATTTACATGAATGGTTCCAGTGGAGCTGTGGGGAAGCTCTCCCCAGGGGTCTTGAGAGCTGCAGGAAATGTCAGAGACCAGGAGGGAGTGAATTCAGAGCTACTGCTCCCAGAGGTGCTGGCTGAGCAGTCAAAGCTACGCAAGTAGAGGAGGGAGCGTTTTCCGTCTTTCTCTGATAGCACCGGCACTGATTCACCGCGAAGCCCATGTGCATGACTGACTCTCGTCAGACGGGAGAAACTGTTGCTTTAGCAGCCTCCCTTCGTATTAGGCACCGTGCAGGGACGGGAAGTCTGCACTGAGATTTTCCTCTCTCTTCTGTTGCCTGGGGGGAGCTGTAGACCCCTCTCCTTCCTTGAGGCAAAAGTGCATTAGCATAGTTACCCCTGACACAGGTGTCTGGGACTCGGTGTGGCTGCTCCCTGGCATGTTGGGTTGTTCAGCCTGGAGAAGAGAAGGCTCCAGGGAGACCTTATAGCTTTAAAGTAACTGAAGGGGGGCCTACAAGGAAGCTGGAGAGGGACTTTTTACAAGGGCCTGTAGGGATAGGACAAGGGGTAATGGCTTGAAACTGAAAGAGGGTAGATTTAGATTAGATCTAAGAAAGAAATTCTTTGCTGTGAGGGTGGTGAGGCCCTGGCGCAGGCTGCCCAGAGAAGCTGTGGCTGCCCCCTCCCTGGCAGTGTTCAAGGCCAGTTTGGATGGGGCTTTGAGCAACCTGCTCTAGGGGAAGGTGTCCCTGCCCATGGCAGGGGAGTTGGAACTAGATGGTCTGTAAGGTCCCTTCCAACTGAAACCATTCTACGATTCTATGTGGAATGAAAATTTGTGATGCCAAAATATTCTGAGCCACAAGTTGTTTTATTCCACTTGGGAAGGGTGAGGAAGATGATGAGATTGTAGGCCCGGTGGTACTTTTTACATTGGTCCCCCATGCCCTTAAAAATTGTCCATAATGCACTGTTTCAGAATAATTGAAAAAAAAATCAAGAGCCACCTATTCCTACGAATCATCTGGATATAAGAATCAAATCTGCTTGGAGGAAGAAGTGGAAGAAGCAGTAGCGAGGTAGAGAATGATTCCTGGGAGAAGGCACCTCCTTTCTTGGTCTTTTGCAACAAAGAGGCAATTCTCCAGCAGGTTCCAGCTGCTCCCCTTGAAAGCAGTGGATCAGAAATGCTCATTAGCGAGGATGTCGGTTCAGTCAGGCTGTTTTAACAAGGCATGTAGGCTGGGATCTACAGCTGATGGGGTGGAAAGGAGGGAGGGAAAGGAAAAGAGATTTTTAAAGCATCTGCATTCCGTTCAACCTGTTGGATTACACGTGCATCATGTCATGCTGTTGTTACAGAAGTGGTCTAAATTATCTTTGCAAAATATACAATACACCTCTACAATATATATAATACAGAAAATAATCACCTGCTTCAATACACTACTGGCAAGAGCAAGGGACAAGAAAGAGGTTTGATTACCTGTGTTCAGAAATCAGGTTTAACTAAGACAGCAGCTAGGGTTTCTGCATGTTCTCTTACTGTGTTTTTCTGTCCCCTCTCAGATAAGGTGGAAACATTGAAGAAAACAGGTAATACTTGAGGGGAATATATACCCCACAAGCACACAAAGCCTCGCAGGTAGGAGATTGATTTCCAGTTTTTACCACCCGGTGCTCCCAGGAGGATCCTTCATTGTCAACATTTCCTCATTGATCTTAGCAGCACTTTAAAGAGCGAGAAAATTGCCCTTTTTCAGCAGAGAATGCAGACAGTCACATGGCTACGGCTGATCACCAGCCTGTGGACACACGTCAGAGCAAGGACGACAGCGCTGGACTCCTTAGGGTTTCTTACACAGACTATAAAAGGGACTGTATCCCGCCTCAGTGGGTTGCTACTATTATGCTCAGCCCCGACACGTTGCTGGCATGAAAGCAACACCAAGAGGACCAGGTGGGCCGAACGCTGCCCGCAGAGCCTGTCCCGAAGAGCTCACCGCTCAGCAAGCCGCAGGCAGAACAGAACGTGGTGCGACCGCACAGCGCATCAGCCAGCCCAGGGCTGTCTCCCGACCTCAGGAACAGCACCGGATCTTGTGCATTACCCTTCAGAGCATTTTCAGCCTCCGAGGGAGTATGCAGGGCTCGGTGTTTCCTTCAGACCGAGCAAGCGCCTTTGCACCTGCCAGCTCCTGCTGTATCACATCTGATGGAGGTATATTAGAGGAGTCAAGGTGCAACATGCCTCCCTAGGAGAAGAAAATGCGATTCTTCCGCGTGATAAATCTCCGTGTGAGACACGATTTCTGCTTTGTAAGGAAACAGTTCCTCATTTCTCACGCAGTTTGATTTTGATCCTGCAAACATTTACTCAGGGAGGGGAAGGGATCTGTAGAACGGCTGCAGCGGGAGATGGAAGTACTTGCTGCTGTTGTGAGAGTGTGGTGGTACCTCTGATTTAGGGAGCGGCTGGCTGCAGAAAGAAAAAGCAGATTTCTCAAAGAAGGTAAAGGTATTTCATGCCCCAGCACCAAATGACTTTCCTTACTCATTTATTTCAGTGGAATTTCGCCACAGCTGCCTGGATGACCTGGGCCCTGGTTGCATCGGCTTCTTTGGGAATCGTTCAGCACCATGCTCATTTTGAAGGCTGATACATGAGGGGATTGTGAGTCAGTGGTAGGATGGAAAACAGGACCTGGCATCCCAGATCTTCCCTCTGCTAGCAGGGTTACAGCTCCTTCCTAAATAACAGTGCTCCCCTAATGCTAAGCAAAAAGCTCCTCCAGAGCAAAGCTGTTCCTGCTCTCACATGGCAGCGTCTCATTGCCCACAAGTTCTTCCAGTATCTGGATGCAGATGTAGTTAGATAACGTTCACCGTGTCACGACTTATTACCAAATCAGAGCATGCAGCCACATCAATGCTTAATGATTTTCTGAAACTTTAATTCATTTTACTCTGTAGCCATTTTCATTAATTAGCTGGATTAATTTTCTATAGATTAAAAATGTAAGTTGATCTCTTTGAAGCAGAAAAGTGGCATTTTTAAACCCGTATTCTATCCCAAGCCTATAAATACATCTGCCTCATAGAAATCAGCTGTTTATGGTTGATCTTATAGCAGAGAGGATGACTCAAAGAGGCTTATGCGCTGCATTGTTTTTATCAGAGCTGAAAAAAACCCCTCCAAATTCCCTGTGAATTAGAAGGATCAGTGACTGTAGATAGAGCCTATACTTTTCCCCTGCCAGATGAAACATGGCACTGGTTTTGGATAGCCTGGATCCAGTGCAGTCACCCTAGCAGCAGTCTAGGCCGCTAATTGCGCAAATGCCATGCAGCCAGCGGTTTCCTTTCGCTCTGCCCCACTGCGTTACAGAGCACCTAAGAGTGGTTGAATTCGATTATACACCTCAAAGTAATACTGAAATACCATGAGCAAGGCTGCAGAGCTACCCACACAAAAAGCTAAGGAATCTAATGGAATTAAGGCACTTTCTGAAGCCATTAGTTGTAGGATAAATAAGGCTAAAAGTAATGAGTTGAGGCGTAAGGGACGGAAGGTAGAGGTTCTAGCTGACTCTCACAGGAGCATGGAGGTCGCAAGTGACATCCCTGTGTCCGTGCTGGTACTTGTGCAGCTCAACATAGTTGTAAATGACCTGGAAAAAGGGCTGAGCAGTTAGCCGAGGAAGTCTGCTGATCGCACAAAGTTATTTATGGCAATAAGGATGGGGACAGGTTGTAAAGAACTCTAGAAAGACCTTACAGGTGAGTCCTTCTTAATGAATGACTGACTGGGCAATAAAGTGCAGGTGAAACTCAGTGTAGATAAATGCAAATGGCTGCCAGGGTGAGGGGAAGGGGGGAAACCCTATGGAAGCATGAGCTGATGGGTGTTGGGTACCAGGTGTTGGGGCTGCAGCAGGAGGAAGAAGCTGGGTGCTCAGCAGCAGCTCCCAGCAGCAGCTGCTCCAGGATGAGTGACACGGCTGAGAGGAGCACCATCATCCTCTCCGAGGGAAGGACAGGCTTATTCCTTTTCACAGGAGCAGTTTTAAACCTCGTAGCAGAGCGTGACTAAGTGGAGGTCGCCTAGGAGCTTGTGGCCATTTACTCCAAGGTCCCACTGTACCTTCATGGTAAAGCTCCGTGACACTTCCCAAAACATGTAATGGCTGCTTTCTGCAAGTCAGAGTCAAGTTGCAGTTGTGTTTTCAACCACAGTAATAAGATTTATATTGCAAAACTCTAGTGGTTCTTAACAGCACATTTGCCCACTTGTAAGGTGGGAGGTTTTCATTATGACTTTGTTTCCTAAACATCTGAAAGCCTTTGAAAGGCAGAGGGTTTGCTCAGCTGTGTCCATAAACATTCAAATTATCCTTGACTTGTTTTCTACCCTGTATTTATCCTCTGAGTGTGCATGTTGCTGTTTAGCAAGTGCAGAAGTCCTGTGAGACCAATGATGGAAGAAGCCTCCTACCTGCCGTGCAGCCTGGGGAGCAGCCTCCTGGCTCTCATCCCTGAATTTGTGATGAACCAGAGAGTGAGACTTTTAAATTCCTTGTTTAAACTCCATTCCACCCCCAAAATGAGGACAGCCACCCCCTCAGTGCCAGGAAGGGCACTGCCAGGTAGCACCTTCAGCTGCACGAACTGATGGGGAGCTGGGCAACCCTCCTCGTGCTGCGACAGCACCTCTCAGCCCAGTGTCCTGCAGCGGGGCTTGGGCTGCAGCAGGGAGCAGCCCTGTCCCCCCGCCAGGCACCTGGGGTGACCCTGGGAGATGGCATGGTTCGGCAGGAGCAGTTTGTTTTACAGGCATTGGGATTTTACTGGGAGGTTGAAGAGCCGGCTCTGTGCCTCGGGAACAGGCGACGCAGCAAAGGTGACAGTGCTGTCCCCTGCAAGGCTCCGCACAGCTGCGGGGAGTAGCTGCTTCACTGCTCTGGATCACAGCTGCTGAGGGCATTTCAACTTTTTTCTGACGACTAAGTCCAACTCTTCCACTTCATTTGGGAAAAAAATGCAACACACAGACACTACAATTTGCATGAAATTCTTCAACAGCCCAGGCTAAAATCAGTCTTTATGTGCTTGGAGTTTATTTAAAATAATTGCTATTTATGCTATTTTTTTGGCTTTTTACCAATCCAATCAGCATAATTTGACTGTGCTGGAACAAATTTACAAGACTCCAGGACTGTTCTTGCAAATTGTGCAGATTAAACATGAACTAATTAGTAGATTTCTGGATCTCTAAGTCCACAGCTTTGGAAAGAGCTGACAATGCCCATCAGTCTTCCCACAAGAAGAGAGAGACAAAGCCCAGACGCACCAGAAAAATGGCTACAGATGGAGGTATTTGTAAGAAGCCTTTGCAAAAAAAGAAAAAACAAAAGACATTGGGATATTAAGCAAGAGCAATTAATTTTTTTTTTCTTCTAAATATGTCAAGAATAAAGACTTTTTTCTGACTTCTCTCTTTTGTGGAAATTAAACATGATTCTGTAAGAACTAGTGGCCATAAACCACCACGGGGTAAAAAGGAAAATGTAGCAGAAGCTATGAGGATGAATGTTGAATTCACCCACGAGTTAGTTTGAGCACATCCAAAAGCCATGACGTCAGCAAAAAGGAAAAACTCTGACTATTGCCCTGGGAATGAAACCAAAAAGCCGCTTTGCCAATATGTGAAGGCTTCTTCATTCTGAAAGTCTTCTAAAAGTTTCCTTGGGAGACAACAATAACTCGATCAGAAATGTTCCAGCCGCTGATGAAGAACAATAACAGCTGCTCCGCAGCGCACGGCAAACAATGGAAAGTCCCCAGCTGATTTGCTCAGTCCTGAACGGGGTCCAAAATTCACAGAATTTCGGAGAAGAGGCAAAAGCAGCTGTCTGCCTGCGATAGCGGCGTTCATGCAAGGAGGAAGCGGCGGCAGCCCCGTGATTCAAGCCCCATCCAACAAATGCCACTGACAGTCACGGTCCTAAGAAACGCGCTGGGGAAGTGGGTTCAGTGCTGGTCCCAGGGGAGGATTCTGCTGTCCCAGGCTTGGCATCTGATGGGATAATGTGGACAAACTTGGAACCATCTCTCTGGAACCGGACCCGTCGTGCCTAAGGTGACATTGTTAAATCCCAGGTGTGTTAAAGAGGTGGTTTTGCGTTCCTGTTTGGTTAGCCACACGCAGTCAGGGTGACCTCCTGATCCCACCGGTACCGGTTTCACGGGAGGGCTCTCGGTTGAGTTCACTGGCGCTGACCTTATCAAGCTGCCAGTCAGGGCTGATTGGGCCAGACAGGCTCTGCTCTTTGATCTGATCTGATTAACGTCCCAGACCGTTTCACCTTCAGCGGTTACTTGGGGGATACCCGTACAGGAGACTGCTCTAACGATTTCCCCTCATCGCCACCGAAGCCCTTCCTCGCTACTCAAGAGCAGGAGGCTGCCACGTCTCTGCCCAGAGCCCCCGTGCTCATACCCAGTGCAATTAGAGCTAATGAGGAAATGTAAACCAATGGCATCAGAAATTTGGCTCCTAATCTTTGAAATACAGATAAAAGAGGCAAGACGGCTTCCAAAACATCTGAAGAATGTCCCAGTGCTGGAGCCTGATTTTCGCAATGCGGCCCCGTAACCAGACTGAGCCCCGCCGCGGCACGGGCTGTGGGCGTCGGCACAGCCTTGCAAGGCATTTCAGCTCGGTTTAACGACGGATGGGGAACTGCGCTGCCAGGGGGGTGACAGCGCAAGCAGCGGGTTTTGCCAGCGGAAGGACAAATTCCACTTTCACCTCTTCAGCACCTGGAGCGAACCTGCGCCGCGATGCTTCGTGCCTTCCCCGTGGTTCAGAGCAGAGCGGCTTTGCACCGCAGCGCGGTAGCTGGGGAAAGTCAGCAGGAGCTGACCGGATCCTAGTAACATCCGCTTCGCTTGTGTGTCTCTTCCCCCACCGCCACCCCCGCCAAAAAAAGTATTATTTGGGAAGTCCCCAAGACTCTTTCCCCATGATGCAGCTTGAAGTCCGTTTCAAGACCATGCTTCTCTGCAAATGGAGCTTTAACAGCAGAATTATTTCTTTAGCAAGAAATCAGGCTGAAAATAAAAGAAAAATTAACTCTATTCCTGTGCCTTTCACTAGGTAGATGTTTATTTTGTAATTTCTCAGAAAACTACGTCTGTTATTTGAAGGGAGCCTGTGTTGCACCATACACTTTTGGCCAGGTACCATAAATAATCCTAAAAACCACCTAATAAACCTTGTGCAAACATGCACATTATAAGCACGCTCCTTTCCCAAATTCCTGTCCCTGCCCCATGGAACTGAAATCAGGCTTTTTCCATGACATGGTTAAAGCCCGCACGCAGGCTGAGCAGAGGCTCTGGATCCCAGTCCTTGTACTTAAAATCCCTCTGGAATTTGTGTCAATTTATCCAAAGAGCCACTTAGAAATACAGCACAGGGCTTAAAAACCCCTTCCCTGTGCTATTTTCAAGTGCAAGCTCTGAAGCATTTATTGAAATCGCCTGCACAACATGTCATTTTGGTCTCTCTGTAATGTGTCGGTTTAAATCTCTTCCCCTTTCTCCCTCAGCTGCGGGGCCGCGCGGCGGCGTTGGGGCTGATGCCCCAGAGCAGGAACGGTGCCAGGTGCTCTCACGGCAGCAGCGCCGCGGGGACGACCTTCCCATCTCACGGCTCTGCGCATCGTGGTAGGCACGGGGTAGGTCGGTTTATGCCCCGAAAGGCACTTTGGCATACGGGAAGGCAATGCAGTCAGCAGCCTTTGCTTTATCTCCTTAATCACCTTTATTGCTTTACCTGCCTGCGTCATGTGCTGCCAATTCAGACATTAGTTACGGATGGGGTTTTGTTTTTTTTTGCATTAAAGGTTTTATTTGGGGAAAACAAAGCAGTTGTACCTTCACCACAAATAATGGCACTCTGTCATCAATATGCACTTGCAAAGCAAAGGCTGGGCAGCAAGAGAACACCAGAGGCAGCGCTGCTGTGAGTTGCAGGAGCAGGAGGAGTGCCCGCACCGTGCCCCTGGCACCTCTTGGGATACCGCAGGGGACTGATGTTAGAAGAACCATGTTCTCTCCCTGTCTCGCCAGGAGCAAGCGAGGAGGGAGGAGGAAACTTCAGAAACCCCAGAACTGGGGTTTTGCCATGGTCCTTGCTGAAACTGGTCTTTCCACTTCTCTCCCAGTTCCTCCTGCTCCCAGTGAGCCCTGTCACTGAGGAAATGCTAAACGCCAGTGCCAATTTGGGGAGGGCACGGGCAGGGAGACTGCTTCCCCTCCAGGGAATCGATCCCTCCAGCTGCCATGTGCAGTTTCTTGCAAAGTCAAAACAAAGAAATCAAGGAAAACATGATTACCTGTACGGGAACGCTTCATCCGATGGAGCAGGGCCAATGTTCCTGCCTGCTGCTGCCAAACCAGGCTCTGTGTTTGACCTTGGGCGGGTCAGTGGGGTCCAGCATGGCACCATCACGGGCAAGGACTCTGCAGTCAGTCAGCACGGAGCCAGACACTGCTGCTGGCACTGCCCTTAGCACTCTGCTCTCTGTTTGTTCTTCGTATTAAGCCTTCTAACATGCTTGTTTATAATATTAGTTTCTACTCTACAAAGACCACATGGACATGATGATCGATTCTATGCAGAAAGCAAAGAGAAGGGTGCTTTATAAAGCCAGCATATTAGTGGTTTATTCAGTGAATTAATGTCTTTTAGAATGCTTATGTACATTGAAAAAAAGATCTGTCATAAATTGCATAGTTCAGGCCTATGATTTATATCCAAGCTTTCTGAAAGCCGGGGAATAATCCAATATAATTCAGCCCTATCTCTGCACAAAATAAGCGCTCTGTACTCTCCATCCAGTATGAAAGCAAAGTGTTTGGAGGCCTCTGGAGCAGAGCTGCCATAGCCAGGCTCAGCTGCAACGCGCCCCAGCTGGAAGCCAGATCAGCTTGTGGTAGCAGAGGTTAAAGAGGGAGCGGTGCGATGCCCCAGCCGCATCCCCTGTGCCTCGCACCGGCATCCCACCAGGCTGGGCTGCACAGGGGCAGTGCTTCAATCTCGTAAAGAGAGCATTCTGTCATTTTTCTCCAGATCTTCACAAGATATAGCCTGTTCTCAACGTAAACATCAAGAATCTCAAAAAACTCTCCCTCGCAACACACAGAGCTAAACGAAAATGTCTCTTCATTAGAGCTGGCACTTTTTAAGAAGTCTTAATGAGCTTCTCTTATTCATGAAAATGCTTTGTTTTCAAAAACTTGCCATTTCATATTTAAATAACAGCTTTAAATGTGCCTTTTGCATCTCTCCAAATTTGCAACCTTTTTTCCTCCCACCTTCCTCCGAAGTCCATGTTACGGAGCATACACAACACGGCCTTGCAGCTGCCTCTGCCCGAGGGAAGCCCAGCATCTCACCAAGTGGCAACTAGGAGGAAATATCAGTAGGGAAAGTTAATTTTAATGAGAAGAAAGGAAAACTCCGAGAGATTAAAGTCAAGCTAGTTTGCACTACCAGCGGCAAGTCCCGTGGGACCCCTGAAAGTCGTAGCCCCAGGGCTCGACTCGCAGCACCGCTGCTGGGCTTTCTCTCCAGCTGCTTCTTTAAAGGCCCAGCCCAGCATCATGTAACAGGGACACCTTGCTGCACCTGCACGGTGCCTCTCTGAATCCTGCCTGCCTGCAAACAGTTGAAGAATTGGCATTCTCTGTTAATTTTTTTCCAAGCAAGAACTATTCTTTTAATTACAGGTTTTAATGTGATATAATGTCACTCCTATGCTCTCAGGCACCCTGCTGTGTGCTTTTGCAGAGCAACAGCAGTATCCCAGCAGCGATAAGATCTTTATAAACCAGTTGTCCTTGTTAAACAAAGAGGACTTTGATTCTATAATAACACTGCATTTGGTGAAAAGTTTATTTGCAGACAGTCCTTTCCCCTCAGCCTACTAGATGACTCTACCATTGACCTTGAAAGGCTTTTGAATTCACGTCTAGCAAAGAAATTGCAAGGTGAGAACCTGATTTTCAACCTGCTTGTCAGACCTGCCATCACGGGCCCAACCTCAGCACGTCACCTTCAGCCGTGGACTCCAAGCTTGCAGACAGTGCTTTTACCACCTGAGCTCTTTGAAATGCCTTTCAACCCCACTGCAAATGGTAATACCAGTGACAGAGGGAGATTAAAGCCCGATGGGGGATGTCATAGGAACTGCAGTATCTCTCCAGTTCTCTGCCAATATTTTCCAGGAGCCTATTTCCTCTTATATCAGGATATATATAAAAAAAATCTATCTGCCTTATACAAATACTTCTTATCAGCAGATAAATGCACCTGCACCACCAGGCATATGCGATTAAGGAGCCTGGGCTCGAGGTGACACAGCGGTAGCACATGGTACCATGCAGAACAGCAGGTGGACTCTTTCCGTCTAAAAAGCTGTTTGTACCAACTATAAGAAATGAACCATTAAGCACAAATGAGCCATTTAGCAAAACGCTTTGCAGAGCACCTTTGAGTGGACCCGCCAATCTATAAACACGGCAGTTCAGGATCAGGGTGGGGTGGGGGGAAAATGTGGTTTTAATCCCTTAAACTCTTGAGATGGGCAATATAATATAAATATCTATAATGTGAAACTACGTGTCCATGTTCCAAGGTGCTGTTGTGGTACCCAGGAGCTGCTGGAGTTCACCAGCAATGCTTCATTTCTTCTAAGGACAGTAATTTGGGGAGCAGTTTCCAAGGCTGCCATGTATGAAGTGTTTATTTCAATGAAACCATGCCCAGGATTTAGGGATCAGATCTAAACCCACGGATGTCATTGGAAACCCTCCTGTTCAGTTCAGCAGGCTTTGAATCAGCCCCTCGTTTCTGCGGGTGCTGCAGGAACAGGGATACATATCGCTCTGCAGCAGTGGTTTTAAAAACGTATTTTTGATCATCCCTCCCTCTGGCAACCTTTAGTTCAGCAGCTTAATCATCAGACAGGAACAAGAGTAGCTGAAAGATTTTCCACCTTCCTGCAATGAGTTAATTTTCTCCCCTGCTATATTAGCCGTCATACATCTATATACGTTGCCATTTGTTTCGTGCCCTCCTCCAGATCAGAGAGCTGCTTAATCACTGCCTGCCAACTCCTGCCTTGCCATATTTCAGCCTGTTCATTTAAAATGTTGTTATTTGCTCCCTGGGCAGCCAGTAGTAAACCAGACAAGCAATCAATAAACGTCCTTAGCTGGAGCTCAGGCTGCAAGCGGAAGCATTGTCTAAAACAACAGGGGGAGGATAAATCCTTGCTTCTTTCCCCCAGCACTGCTGATTGCACGTATGCACTGATCCACTTGTCAGCTTGCCGTTAGCAGACGCGCTCTCCCTCCCGAAGCAAGGGGGTTGTGAAAGAAGAGAGGGGAAAACCATACACGGGAGCAGCCAGTGCTGCCCTGGGCAAGCCAAATCTGCTCTCCAGGCTGGGCTCACTCCTCCAGGACTTCCCTCTCCGGGGAGGGTTTGGGTGCCTGAAGCTGGTCCCCACCCCGAGCACTCGGGTGGGTCTGGGTGGCAGGTCACGGCCCTGCAGCATCCCACGGGCAGGCCACCGCACCAGGGAGAGCCCACGGCAGGGCAGTGGCACACCAGCATCCCTGCTGAGGGCTGCGCTTTGCGATTGTCCTGCTTGGCACTGAGATCACCCCCGTCATTGCTGGTGCATCTCCCCACCAGAGCCCCGGCAGATGCGGTGCAGGGTGACAGGGTCTTTCTTTGGTCAGCCAAAGCAGGTCTGGCAGGCAGAGGAGCTGGGCAGGGAACATCCTTTGGCCATGGCGGGGAAGAGGCATAGGTGTCTGAGCAGGGCCAAGGGGATGTTTTCAAGGACAAGACACTAACTGCTTTTGCCGCTCCGCAAGCCAAGACATCAGAGTGAGCCAAAACCAGGGCAGCCACAGGAACATCTGGCAGCCCTGTGGACACATGCCGATCAGAGCTGCTGCCCTTTGGAAGCAGGGAGGAGCTGGTCCTCTCCATTGCGACAGCCCGTGCCAGGTGCCCCATCCCTCCCGACATGTCTCCTGCTCTGTAGCTCAGCAGCAGGAGCCACAGATTTCCCCCTGGCCTCCAGCAGCAGTGCCTCTACACCCCAAAGCCTCCAGACCCATAACTCTTGTCAGGTTTCCCAGAGCTTCCCCAGTTCAAGAAAGAGGAGGAGCTACTGGAGAGAGTCCAGCAGAGGGCTACGAGGATGATGAGTGGACTGGAGCATCTCTCCCATGAGGAAAGGCTGAGGGAGCTGGGCTTGTTCAGCCTGAAGAAGAGAAGGCTGAGAGGGGACCTTAGAAATGCCTACAAATGTCTTAAGGGTGGGTGTCAGGAG
>Ga0065711_1040838_pt1 | contig 16634 bp, 11 predicted proteins | sample Hoacrofraction12_FD_59098 | JGI IMG/M metagenome (GOLD analysis project Ga0065711, IMG submission 59098) | Hoatzin crop microbial communities from Cojedes, Venezuela - Epithelial fraction 12 v2 (version 2) | ecosystem: Host-associated > Birds > Digestive system > Esophagus > Crop | place... | reverse complement strand
TTTTTTTTTTTTTTTTTTTTTTTTTTTAATATCTGTGAAGCACAAAGTGACAGTGGATTGAATCCCAGCCTTAGGTGATGTAGAGACATAAGTGGGAGATAGCATCCACTACTTCTCTGGGCAACCTGTTCCAATGCCTCACAACCATCACAGTAATGAATTTTTTCCTTATTTCTAATCTAATAACTACCCTCTTTCAGCTTGAAGACATTACCCATTTTCCTATCACTACACGCCCTTCTAAAAAGCCCCTCTCCAGCTCTCTTGTAGGCCCCCTTCAGGTACTGAAAGGCTGCTATAAGGTCTCTCCAGAGCCTTCGCTTCTGCAGGCTGAACAGCCCTAACTCTCAGCGTTTCCTCCTAGCAGAGCTGTTCCAGCCCTCTGATCATTTTTGTCACCCTCCTCTGGACCCACTCCAACAGGTCCGTGTCTTTCCTGTGCTGAGGGCTCCAGAGCCGGACACAGGACTCCAGGTGGGGTCTCACCAGAGCGGAGCAGAGGGACAGAATCCCCTCCCTCGCCCTGGTGGCCACACTTCTATTGATGCAGTCCAGAATATAGTTGGCCTTCTGGGCTGCAAGTGCACACTGTCAGCTCATGTCCAGCTTTTCATCCACCAGCACCACTAAGTCCTTCTCCTCTAGGCTGATCTCAGTCCATTCTCCACCCAGCCTGTATTTGTGCTTGGGATTGCTGTTACCCATGTGCAGGACCTTGCACTTGGCCTTGTTGAACGTTATGAGTTTCACACAAGCCCACTTCTCAAGCCTGTCCTGGTCCCTCTGGATGGCATCCCTTCCCTCCAACCAGTCAACTGCACCGCACAGCTTGGTGTCATCGGCAAACTGATGTTAAACATGGTCCATGTTGCCAGTAAAGATGTTGAACAGCACTGGTCCCAGTACTGATCCCTAAGGAATGCCCTTTGTCACTGGTCTCCACTTCGACATTGAGCCATTGACTGCAAGTCTTTGAATGTGACTGTCCAGCAAATTCCTTATCCACCGAGTTGTCCATCCATCTATGTAACATCAGAGCTCAATCCATGCTGTGCCCTTTGCCTAAGGGCCAGGAAATGGGCCATGGACCATTTCATTTGGTAGCAGACTGCTTCAGGGGGTCAGAAAAGATCTGGATTCTCTTATTCATTTAATTAACATGTAGCTTGAACTCTTATATTGATTCTATGATTCTATGATTTTCAAAACCTGTGATTTAAGTTGGCTATTTCTGTCGACATACTTTCAAGGGCCTACATAGGACAAATAAAAGCTATCTGAACATATCCACTAATTTTCTCATGGTCTTGAAGAGAAATTGCAAATGAATGGCTGTAGATAGTCTAAATCAAGATGATCCTGGGAATACCTTTCATCTTCTAACAGAGCAGTGAAATAATGCAAAGGGTATGTCAATAGGTTATATTTATATATTAAAATTAAGTGTTTTATTAAAGTAATATTATAAAGAGAGCTAAAGTGCTTTCTGATGTTATAAATACTTATAATGAAAGTGGCAGCTATCTCTCAAGAATGACTTCTGGCCAGAGCTGAAGTCTCATCAAGTTGATTTCTAACCCCTTCTCCCTTTCCCAGCCTTAATTGATAGATAATTTTTGGCAGCACTGTCTGCAAGTGATTATGTTTAAACTTTTCTACACTATATGTCGGTTCCAGGAGGAAAAGGTTAAGATCCTCTTGATTATACAACCCTTTTCAGAACAAGGTTCCGGTCCGAATATGGGGGCTCTTGAAAGAACGGTTTTTGAGGGATAGGAGTTTTGATTTTGAAGCATCTCGGAATGTGCAATATGACATGTCGTAGACAGAGATTGAACAAAATATCCAACATTATAAGTGATGCTCAAAATAACACCCAGATAAATATAGATCATAGGTTTTTGTTCCTTTACTTAACAGAACAAGGATTGTGTGGAGATTGTATTGGGACCAAAAGACTTCTCATCTACCATCTGTGGGGCTTTTTGACCCTGCTTCTGAATCATTGTCACTACTAGTCTGTCTGTTATAATTTATTTTACGTTTAAATTATAAGTGTTTTGGAACAGCGTTTTGTTTTGTGGTTTGATAGTGTCTAGTGTAAAAGGCTTATGGTATATGACTAAGAACCAAATGAAACAGGAATTAAAATAGTATTAATGCATCATCTAGACCATAAGTCTCATCAAATTTGTTGCTTGTCTTACTCAAATAGTGAATCAGAGATGAATTCTTATAATGGCTGTTCAAGATCCATGCCATATTTCTAATTGTAATGGCTATGAGCAGCAGAATTTTTAAAATTCAATATTTCTCAGCAACATAACTAGAAGATTGTGAAGTCCTGGTCAAAGTCTCCATTTCATGCAGCAAGTTTTCTTCTTGCTTCAAGGGTAGTTTTAATCACAAGTATGGCCTCATCTTTGAACAAACTATATTTCTCTGTTCAGGCCTGGCAGAAGTATAGATGGAAAATATTAAAATAGGTCTTAAGCAAAGCCCTCCCCTTATGTCCTACACTAACTTTTAAGCATATTCTTTTACTCTCAAGGAAATCTTAAACTTTTTAGGAAACAACACTCTCAACTTGCCTGGCTACAGGCTGTTCAGAAAGCACAGGAGAGGAAGGAGGGGCAGAGGTGTTGTCTTCTATATCAAGGAATGCGAAGAGTGTCTCTGAAGTATAGCCACGAGTAGGCTGAAAGCTAAGAAAGGTAAGAAGCAAAGACCAAGGTAAAAAAGGGAACTTTGTGGTTGGTGTCTACTACAGACTGATCAATCAAGGGGAGCCTGCTGACCAAGTGTTCTTACTCCATTTACAGGAAACATGGTACTTGCAGTCTCTCATCCTGCTAGGGGAATTCAGCCACCCTGACATCTGCTGGAAAAGTAGCATGGTGAGCTGTGGGCAATCCAGGAAATTCCTGAAGTGTATTGAGGATAACTTCCTAAGCCAGGTAATAGACTGGATCAAGACTGGAGGCAGCCCAGGCTGCAGTGATCATGCACTGGTGGAGTTTGCAGTCCTGAAGGAGAAGGGTCAGGTGAAGAGTAAAGTCAGGACCCTGAATTTTAGGAAAGAAAAATTCCAGCTCTTCAAGGAGTTAGTCAACAGGACCCCCTGGGAAACCACCATCAAGGACAGGGGAGAAGAACAGAGCTGGTAGATCTTTAAGGAGTTAGGGCTGTTCAGCTTGAAGAAGAGAAGGCACTGGGGGCATCTTATTTCAGCTTTTCAGTACTTAAAGGGGGCTTATAAGAAAGATGGGGACAGACTTTTTAGCAAGGTCTGTTGCGATAGGACAAGGAGTAATGGTTTTAAACTAAGAGAGGGTAGATTTCAACTGGATGCAAGGAAGAAGTTTTTTACAATGAGAAAGGTGAAACACTGGTACAGGTTGCCCAGAGAGGTGGTAGATGTCCCACCCCTGGAAATATTCAAGGTCAGGTTGGAGTGGATTCTGGTCAACCTGGTTGGGTTGAAGATGTCCCTGCTCATTGCAGGGGGGTTGGACTAGATGATTGTCCTGGTTTCGGCTAGGATAGAATTAATTTTCCTCCCAGTAGCTGTTGTGTTTTGGATTTAGTATGAGAAGAATGTTGATAACACTGATGTTTTCAGTTGTTGCTATGAAATCAGGACTTTGTCCAGTTTCTTGTATTCAGCTAATGAGCAGGTCAGGTGTGCAGAAGCTGAGAATGAGCATAGCGAGACAGCTAGCCAAGCTGGCCTATGGAAATATTCCATACCACAGACAACATGCTCAGTTTATGAATGGGGGTTGGCCGGGCAGCAGGGAGCTATATGCTCTTCTCGATGCCGTGAGTCCGAATCCTCTCTTGTACAGGCATTTGAACTTTTCTGGGAATTCATCTGTTTTGGGGAATTTCATGAAATCTGTGAAAATCCCAGGGAGGGGTCTGTGATTGCTGCTTGAGGACTGGCTGCGAATCGGTCACTAGGTGGTGTGATAATTGTATTGTATACAGCTCATTTTGCATATTCTTTATTACCACGATTGTTATCATTGCTATTATCAATATTGTTAGTAGCAGTATTATTAGTATTAGTATTTACTTCGTTGTCTTATTAAGCTACTGTCTGTATCTCAACCCACGAGTCTCCCCTTTTGTCTGTTTCTCCTCCCCATTCCGCTGGGGGGGTAAGGGGAGGGGTGAGCGAGCGACTGTCTGGTGCTTAGTTGCAGGCTGACGGGTTAAACTACAGTAATGACCTTTAAGGGTCCCTTCCAACCCAAACTATTGTATGATTCTATGATTCTATGAACTTTTCCTTTTCCTTCCTCCTTCTTCACCCCACCTCTTTCCAGGGAACATCCTTTTTCCATGGAGTGAATGAATTTGCTGGAGAAAGTTCTTCCTCCTGGATTGGACCAGAAGCCCAGATCAGGGTCCCAGGTCATGACCCTCACTCTGAACTTATTTTTTTGTGTTCCCAAAAATGTCTTTTGAGCCTTGTGCTAGAGCTTGAGGACACCAGCACAGTGTTTACAATGCACATCTGGGGAGATGTAGGGTACACCAACGCACTCTTCTGCAGGCAGATACTGGGTTGTTTTGCCCATGCTTCACACCACTGGCAGGCATGCTGGGTTTGTGTGGTGTCATGTCTGAGTAAATAAGCCTGAGAAAACAGCTGGAGCTCAGGCCTGCACGAGGGCAGCTACAGAGCTCAGGGAGTGAGAGCCTGTATCTGCTCAGCATATACGTCAAGTGACATGGTGTTTCCTTGCAAAGTATGCGTAGCTTTGCTCTTGCAGCCTGCCCATCTGTTATTCCAGCAGACCTAGGTGCCTCATGCACTTGAAAGTTCTTTCCTTCTAGGAGACCACAACAGCACTTGATTAAAGTAATTCCAAGCTAAAATCTTCAAAAAAAATCATTATTTATTCATCCAAAAAGTTCTGTAGCAGGGAGCAAAGGGATAAAATGAAAACAGACCAATTCACATGGGGCTTACCTTTATGCAAGTTTCTTTTTTCTTTATTTTTATTTCACATCCCTGCAATATTTTGTTAATTTGAGTAAGCACTGTCAGCTGCATCCTTGACTGGGGAAGGCAAACTGCTTATTATAATTTGTGCTTCTCTGTCAAGGACTCAACCCCAGTTAATGTTGAAGCTGTATGCAAACTGCTTTCTTCTTGAGACCCTCTTTATAGGTTTTGGGTTTTGTTGTTGTTGTTTTTTCTTGATTCTTTTGTTACTGGACTCAGGGATGAGAATGGTCTGCTTTGTTGGCCAGTGAAGCAGCAGCATCCACTTGGCTTGCACTGCTAGCAACCTCATTTCTTTGAACTTTTCCAGTTAACTAAGCTACAGTGGAAGTTACTAAATTCCAGAGTTGAAGAACAGCTGCAGAGGATGGAGGCTGGCACTGTAACACTTTAATAAATATTCATATATTGCCCAGATATAGAAAACATAGTAAGGTTTTAAGTTTTACCCTGGTGTTGAATAGTCCTGTTCACTCCATCAGCCACATCAGAACTCCGCCCTGGCCTGGTGCTGTCTTCTGTAGTGGGAGAGGTGAGAACCTAATGGTCAGTTCTCTCTCCCTTTCTCTCTCTTTCTTTCAGTAGAGATTTTTCTAAAAAAATTGTCTTGGCATGGCTGACTCTTTACCTGGTCAACTCAGCGGTCTTGGATGGTCCACTCTTTGTATTATTCTTGCATCAGCTTAATGTTTCTACATAGAGAGATGCATCAATCACCAGCACGAGCATTATTTTGGATGTACTTGATGAGGAATGATTACTGTGGTAATACTGAATCTGACCAGATCATCCAGTGTAGCACTATGCTAAAACAGTGGTCTGAAGCAATGGAAGCACCTGTTCTCTCTTGTTGTATTACATCCATATATAAATATATAGCTGTTGGCCGTCTGGTTACTTTTCTGCATATGTTGCCAGCATGTCCTTGTGAATAGTGGTTATGCTTAGATTGGCAGCCAGAAACCTTAGCACCAAGAAAGGCAGCAGCAAACTGGTGAATGGAGCTGTATGCATCAGCCGTAAAGGAAACATGCAGAAAACCTTTCCTATTTGCAGTGAGGCTGTTTCTTCCCTCTTGTTAAACTGCTACTGCTATAAGCAGTAGGACTACATGTAAGCTAGTGGATAGAGTGTGGCAAGGGAGTGTTCTCTGCCCCTAAGATGAAGCGTTGTGGTCAGGCTTACACCTATATGTTTAAAATATTTTTCTCTCCAGAACAGGGTGAATTCATCTATTCTGCCTCTTGCGAATGGTCCCCTATGAGCCCTTTGCCCCTGCTAGTTCATAAGTTGTTCCTGAGTTCCTGGCATGGCATGTGCCATATCTGTGTGATGAAGCCTGCTAACAAGTAAACAGTATGGATGACTGCAAAATAAGGCTCAAATCTGTGACTTACACTGTTTACTATACTATGGATGACCTAGAGACCTTCAATCTCAAGCTTTCTCGAATCAGAGAGATGGAGTCGCTGGTAGAGCCCTGCCAGGAAGTGCGCCTACTCTAGCGCTTGCTACCCTCCATGCTGTGCATTTTCACAGCAGCCCTACCCAGGAAGGGGCTCCCAGCTGAGCCGGGCAGCTGCCACAGCAAAATAGTTTGCAGGGGTTAAAAAAAAATGGGGAGATTGTTGTGCTCTGCTGGTTGTGTGATCAAATGCAGTTTTATCACTTCTAAGCAGAGTCTCAGCAACAGTGTGTTGCCTTCTCCATCCCAAACATCAAACTCCACCACTGGAAAGCCTCTGTGTGTTGAACAAAAACTGTGGGGAATGAAAGAATAAACAACAACTGACAAAGATTTAAGATATTGCCTCTGATACAGTGCAGCTTTAATAGAGGGGATATTTTTGTACATGATTAAAGTGATTACTTTAACTTCTAGTTAGAACATCTGAACACATTTTAAAAAAACCTAAAGGACTTCAGAGTATTTTTTAAGTAACTAAATGAGCAATCACATAAGGAAGAAAATTAACAGATGGAACCTAAACCATAACATCAGAAAGATTGCTAGATCTGTTACGGCTTTCAGTACAGCCCTTTGAGTGCTCAAGATGTTGATTCAGGTATTAAGCACATCAGGTAGTTGACATCCCCTTAGTATAAGTAAAGAACAATTAATAGATAGAAAATCTTTTATTGCTATGACATTTTATATAAATGTACACACCTCCTACATATCTTAGATGTTGCATTCTCATCAGTATTTCTTGGAGTAATACAGAAAATTCATTTGTATTTGTTACGTTTACTTACATTAAAATGTACCAGTTTCCTGAGTCTGTTTTCTGAGTTGTCTGTTACTTGTGTCTGTACATTTATTTTGCTTTTTGCTTTACAGAACAGCTATTTCTGTGCAGTTCAGATGTTACTCTGAATTCCCTTTATGTTTTAAATATGTTTATATCTGAGAAAGGCTCAATCCTATTTATCATCATAGAATCATAGAATGGTTTGGGTTGGAAGGGAGCTTGTAGATCATCTAGTTCTAAACCCCCTGCCATGGGAAGGGACAACTTCCACTAGACCACGTTTCTCAAAGCTCCATCCAGCCTGGCCTTGAACACTCCCAGGGAGGAGGCAGCCAGGACTTCGCTGGGCAACCTGTTTCAGTGCCTTTCCACCCTCATAGTAAAGAGTTTCTTGCTTATATGTAGCCTAAATCTGCCCTTTTTTAGTTTAAAGACATTACCTCTTGTACTATCATGAAATGCCCTTGTAAAAAAGTCCCTCTCCATCTCCCTTGTAGGCCCCTTTCAGGTACTGGAAGACTGAAATAAGGTGTCCCTGCAGCCTTCGCTTCTGCAGGCTGAACAGCCCCAACTCTCTCAGCCTTTCCTCCTACGAGAGGTGTTCCATTGCTCCAACCATTTTTGTGGCCCTCCTCTGGACTTGCTCCAACAGATCCATGACCTGTTTATGTTGGGGAGCCCAGAGCTGGATGCAGGACTGCAGGTGGGGTCTTATGAGACTGGAGGGGCAGAATCCCCTCCTTCGACCTGCTGGCCATGCTTCTTTTGATGCAGTCCGGGATATGGTTGGCTTTCTGAGCTAGGAACTCACACTGCTGCGCCATGCTGAGCTTCTCGTCAACCAGCACCCCCAAATCCTCCTCAGGGCTTCATTCCACCCAGTCTGTATTTGTGCTCTTATCTTTTAGCAGAAGAGGAATTAGAAGCAATTAAACAAAGTTTTTAGTGGTCTGCAGTGAAATGCAAGTGTCCCTTTGCCATTAAGGAAAACACACTTTGGCAAACTGGCATGGAAAAGTCTCATCCACACAGTCAGAATCTCTGTCCATCCAAAGCAGGTTGCCTACCTCCAAACTACCAATTGAGAATGATCCCTGTCTGGAAACAGTCCCCAGTCCACACCATCGAATTGTGCCCAAGAATTGTTTGGGTGGATGCATGGGTTAAAGTTATGACAGGTAATCCTTTGCCTCCTTATAGATCAGAAAAGGTGTGGCATGTGCATGTAGGTAGACATATGGGCTGAAATGCATCTGTAGACAGGGTCCTATTTCCATCATGTCTCTGTGCTCTGAGGTACCTTTTTCAGGTTGACAACAAAATGCACTAAAATGTCACTCTTCTTGAGAGACATCACCGATACACGCTGTGATTTTTAAAGCCTTTTTAAAAACTGTATTTATTTTCTGATACATGAAGGACCTTTATTTCATAAAGATCTGAGTGTCGATTTCCTTCGTGCTCTCTGATGTTTTATTTCAAGCACATTTAATTTTTTATAATGTTGTTTCTGATATACCTGTACTCCACCGGATTCTTTTGTTTCTGAAATACTCAGATGGGAATGTATTTGTTTGATTTGTTTTCTTCCATCAGTGCTGATAATCTCTGATCTTTCAGCTTTTTGTATATTTAATAAGTATGTTATTGTATATTTAATTAAAGTGCTGCTTTGTTGTAAGTTTTCAGAAGTTTGTCTAGAAAAGTTTAGGGAGAAAAATTCCTGTGTTACCCAGACTGAAAATCCTTCTACCTTGATTTTCTTGAAAAATTTCTTTAGTACGACCTGCAGCATTTCTAGGTAGGTACTTCTCTTGGAGAGTGCTCATCACTGAAGCTCTCCTTACTGGCTCCAAAAATGTGGTGACAGCCCTGGCACTAGTAAGATGGTAATGTGATTAGAGACTCCAAAGCTGTGTAATCGTTTCAGCATCCTGCTAGAGCCAGGGCTGCTGTGCTCTCCCATACCAAGAGGCTTCTTGTTGGATGACGTTAAGAGACAGAAAATTCATTGCCTCTCTTGAGGCTTTGTTCCATTCCTTAACCACCCTCATTGTTAAAAATACGCATCTTGTTTCTAACTTAAATTGTTCTGCTTTGACTTTTAGTCACTACCATTTTTCACTTTGCTTAAGTATTTCAAGGTCTGAAATTCTTCCTGTATTTCAATGCTGTAATGAGGTCTTATCTCAGCGTTTTTATTTTATTTTGCTGCTGTTGTTGTTGTTGCGGTTGGGTTTTTTTAACTAGTGTATAGACTGAGAGTGGAAGTGGTCAGTATGACTGGAAATTAAGAAATGTAGTATGTGTATGTGTGTACATTTAAGAAAACAAGAAACTGATTTACCAGCTACAGACTTGTTAATATAACCTTAATAATACACAACATTTTGGAACAGTTACAGAAGTGAAGAAGAGCTTGACATGTGGAAGTAAATAAAAAGGAGGTAAGATAAAACATGTTTTCACCACACACAGAATGTGTGAGGTTTATTTGATACTTTCCTAAGAGAAGATAACTTATTTTCCAGACAAATGAACTTCAGCATATCTCATCTATCTGGAATACAATGCAGTCTTTGAATATAGTGCCTCATGAGAAGTTATTTGTTCAACAGCAGAAGCTGAGGGTTAATAGAAATACTATTATTATGTGTAAAGATCTGGATAAAAAAAGGCTATGTTGAGTGAAGCTAAAAGGGGAACTGTTGGGTTGGAAGGAAGTCATTACACAGAAATTTCTCAAAGATCCATCTTCAGACCATTTTGCCTAATATTGTCATAAATAAAATGGGCAGAAGTAGACACATGCTAGTGAAAATAACTAAGGTCACAAAGTAACCTTAACAGGAAGGAGGATTAGAATACAATTTGGTAGGAAAACTGAACGACCATGAGAACTGAGAGTAACAGTATTATTAGGGAAAAGTATTGATAGCATAGGGAATGTGGTCATGAATAAGGGACTAATAGTTGCTAAGATAATGGCTCTTTATTTATACAAGACAGAGAACAGACCCTGTGCACTTCTGCAGTCACGAAAAGAGCAAATGCTACCGGAGCACATTTTGAGCAAAGTATTGCTAGTGGAGGTTCTTGTCTCATAAGGCCTCTGAGTCTTGGTGATCAGGACTGAGACAGATACATTTATAAAATTGGAACAGGTGGAATAAAAGGTTGTCAAATGTCTGGAAACTGTTATTTGAGGACATGCTGGAAAAGGAGGCTGACTTCCTTAGTCTTGTAAAATGGAGATTGAAAAATGTATGACTAATCACCTGTGGGGCGAAGTGAGAAGTTGTATTTGAGTTAAATTAGTGCTGGCACAAGTACACAAATTAATTTAAATAGGAAATTAGAGGAAACCTGGGGTTTTTGTGAACAGTGAATACTGTGAAAGTTTGGAACAGCCTTCTAGAAAAAAGAAGGCAAAATCTTGATTCGTTTTAGTGGAACTATAGCAGTTTATGAAAAAAAGATTGTGTTGTAGGTTGTCTTCATTAGCAGATGAATAGAGCCAATGATCCAAGAGGTATCTTGAGCACGATGTCGTGTTCACCGCCTTCCATTTTGGTGCTTATTGCCCTCATTTTCAGAAGACCAAAACACGTTGACACACGTTGCAGTCTGTTCTCTCAGGAAGTGTTACGGCTCTGATAACGACTCCAGTGCTCTCCATAGAGTTAGGCTCAAAGTTAGTTGCTCAAGCTCACACAGGAAAATGCTGCAGAGCTAGGTTTTGAATGTAAACTTTAAAAGTCTTAGATACGTCTTAAGCATTCGACCATCCTTTCATCTTTGCACTGATGTTTCAGTCTTAATTTATCTATGATACAACTTCTTTTCTGACAATAATCTAAGTGAAAGATCAAGAGGGTTTCTTTTCTCCCTGCTGTTGCAATGTAACAAAATCCACAATACAGAATTTACACAAAATGCATACCTGGTTACTGAAACACAGAAGTATATTGGTTAACAGCATGTTCCGGAAATGTTATTTTCCTGTTGTTGCAATGGGTGTTTGGTTTTCAATGCTTTTAATGGAGGGAAACATGCATCCCATTTCTGTGAATCTTTATTCTGCCTGAAGAATAACTGGTGTTATCTAAGGAGTATGCAAATAGGTGAAGACTTCTTCTTAGTTATATTTAAACCATCTGTTCCTGTAAAGAAAACTTGAATAATTCACCATATAGCAAAATATGAATGTGTGCACAGAGGTGTTAAGAAACTGTTTAGTAATGGATGTGCTTTAGTGAATCTAAGGTTTTAACTACTGTCAGTAGTGCTCTGGTTTTTCATTTTTAAAATTAGCTAATGCAAACAAAAATATATAAAAGTTTATGTTGTGACAAAATAGGCAAAAATATGCTCAGTTACTCTTCCACGGGTGTGAATGGTCTTTTAACAGTGACCCCTGAAGTTGGTGTTCTAGGTTCTCTATCCATCAATAACTTCAATCCATAAATTACTGCTACATAATGATGTAGAATGGGTGCAAGGGAAGAGAAAATATACCTACACTGTTCTTCTATGCTACTTTAAGCATCTGCTGTTGGAAATTTACTGGTCTGGGAGGGACCTTTCATTTGATTCAATACACTTTTTCTTGTAGAACTGAAGGGCAGGAATTAAATATCAGGATTTAATTTTATCAGATCATATGAGTTTTTTAATGAGATATTTACTAGAAAATACCCAAAGAGTGTCAAGTGTAATGCTATTTACATTTTGAAAACTTGTTGGCAATTAACCAATTAACCAAGATCCTTAGAGAAGGATCTTATGCTATTTGTCATAAGAACATACATATATTTGTTACAAAATACCTCAAATTGTGTATGTAGATGAATATCACACTGTTCAATTTCCAGGTTTTGCTTTTTCTTTTTTTCCCATTTTCCATATCTGATATGTTTTGCTTATATTGTAGATCACATGCTCTATTGCTCTGCTTTTTTGTTCTTCTCGCATCTGATGTATTGGGTATGCTAGTGATTATCCTGTGATGGTAGTAAAGGTAAAATCTAGATTTCACTGGAATGAATTCTTCAATATCCTTGAAATTCATGTTCTCTCCTAACTGAGCATAAATTTACCTCATTTAAGTATCCTGTGTTCCTTACTATCTAGTAAAACTTCTGTTTTTACTCTCCAGTTTTAATTTTTTGTTAGAAATAAATTCCAGCTTGCAACACACTGGTTATAAGAATAAAAGCTTTAATGTAAATAAATTTTTAATTAGTGTATCTTTATTGTTGATGGTAACATCTTTGGCAATTATCTAGCGAAACCCATTCTCAACACCTGATTTGCTCATTGAGACCTGTTTGTGTTTTATAACATATTATCTTTAAAATACCTGCAAAAAGGGCACAGGTGACTGTTACTTTTGAATTCATCACCTCCTTGGGCTTTGGGAAATTCAGAGAAATACCTTGCATTTTATTATTATTAACAGTAGTACTTTGTATTATTCGTATGATATCTATACACGTTTTTTTTTTTCTTTTGCTGAAAACTAAAGAATATTTCTAGCACGAACAGTACAGCTTCAGCAAGCAGGTTTGAGGGAAATCTGAGCTCTTTTTTTATCTCTTCTGGAAAAATGTTTTTCCACTTTGTGCTGTGCGAAACTCTTCTGGTCTACAACAGGGAAATGTAAACTCACTAGTAGAGTACCTAGCAGGCTTGCAGAGTGAAATCTGACATTCCAGATAAGCTGATAAATGAGAGAATTAATGTACTCATAAAGAGCATTAGCAACATCATTTCTATCCTTTTAAATATTTCACAGTTTTTGTGTGTAAAAGTAGACTGTTGTAACCAATTAATTTGTAAGAATTATTTTGGGTGACCTTACTCTAAACCAAGTTGTTTTAAAAAGCATACTGTTTTTTGTAGGCAAACGATGAAAAAACCTTTCTCTCAAAACAAAGTGCTGTAAAATTAAATTATTTCTCTTTTAGACCGGAGGCCAACAATATTTAAGAACTAATTTATTTGAAAGATGAGAGTGAAAAAATGGCCCTAGTTTATTGATATGATTCTGGAAAGAACTGAAAAGTCTACTCCTTATATCAAGTGTGATTTGGAAATCTTAAACTATTACAAAATGCTATTAAAGGATTTTAGTTTATTTTTGAGGTAATTTTAAATGACTGCTTCTCAATTGAAGAGCTGGCTTTTGAGAGCTGCCATTTTCTTGGTTGGGCACATAACATTTTTCACATAAATATCAATGGTTTGCTTTGGATAAAAAAGGTCACCCTTCAGTATTTTTAAAATTTTATTTATTACTTTTGTGTGTCTGCCTTTTCTAGAGTGCATAGATTCATAGAGAATTATCAGGAAAAACATGTAAGTTGCATCTCTAGACTAGTTGTTTCATGCAGTTACTTATGTATTAGAGTCCAGTGGCTTGAGCGTACCAAAAGTGGAAGTCTCACTGGTGGACAAGAAATCAAGACAGACATTTAAGGTAGGCTAGGTTACTCATGCCATTTAGACTTCATAAATGTCTGCACAAGGCTGGCAGATCTATAGCTGCACATCCTGCACATTTTTAATGTGGCAGTTGAAGGTCGGGAAGGATACCACAAAGCACTTACAATTGTTCATTAACATAACTAATACCAAACATTTGCATGTGAGAAGATGATGCTTCTAAAGTTTATTTCTTAAATTTATAGATTCATAAATTTTTACATGTACAAACCAATGCATTATTATGGCTGCTCAGGTTTTTTTAGGTTTAAATAAAAACAGAAATTTCATCTTTGCTTATACACCTCTTTATATTTTTCAGCATATTGCCACATATAGGAAACAAAATGTGTTTGTGTTTTTCACGAAAAGAATAAAAAATGTTAAAAAGTATATTTTCCACAGCTGTTTTTACTCTGAGAGATAGTGAACAAATTTTGTTGGTAGCTTTCAAGACAAAAAAAATTGACCAGGTCTATGATTTATATAAATTGATGTCCAATTGTATACATCTAAATGCTCATAATCTGAGCACTATAAATGTTGGCTTATATAAAAGCACATTGATATTGAAGAGAAACACAGGTGTCTACTAATGCACTGCCTACTGAAATTCTACCAATTTATTCTTGTCAATTAATACAGTGCATTTCATCTGCATACATATTGATCATAAGGCAATCTTTAATATCTCATAACTTTGTATTGCTAGTTGAACTGCAATTTTCTTGCAAATGTGGCAGAATTTACCTTCTAGAGACATCTAGAATAATCTGCAAACGTTTATGTTACAGTGAAATAGACGTTTATGCTGGAAGCGAAAACAAGGCCAGGACCCGTTTTCTGGCCACGGGTCTGACAGGGACAGCTGAGCTTGTGTCTGTACAACTAAAGCATTCCTCCTCCCCAAACCAACAACCCCTCTAAGTTAGCAGCTGTGGGGAATGGTCACTGGCCTATGTGGCCCTAAACTGGACCCTAAACTCAGTGTGGCCCTTGACAGAGGCACAACAGTGCTGTTTGGCCTGAGTCAAAATCATGCCCAGGGATGGCTCTAGCAATTTAGTAGAAGGGACAACTGTGACCCATGATCACACTTGAGTCCTGACTATGTTTATTTCGCTTTTAAAGACCACTGGGGCAAGAGCAGGCTCCCACAGAGAAGGGTAGCTTGCCCTGAAAGCACCTTTCACCTTGTGGGCTTTGTGTCAGCACAGACCCTTATCTTTGGTCCTCAGCTAAGCTACAGTGTCCATGGACCACGTCTGTGCCCGTGGTCCTTGCTAGTGCAGGTGCTTGTGCCTGTGCCCATTGACCTTGCTGGTGCTGACCATGACTTGACTCCTTAACTGGATCTCAGATCTTCCTTGTCACCACGAACTTCTCTGGCAATCACTGGGCTCTCAGCTGACCTTGGTGACCATCACTGACCTGCTCTGCTCACATCATTTAGGGGCAGTGGGACAGGGGGTGGTTCAGCGGGGCCCCTGCCCATCCAACCTGGCTGCCACTCTGGCTCCCAGCTCCCTTGCCCTGCAGACCAGTCTATCCCAGACAGTCTGTTCTTCCTCTCCTTCTCCCCAGCCTGTGGCAGGAGGGCATGGTGCCAGCTCTGCATATTTTGGAGAGCAAAGGTTGTTTTTGCCTACAATACCAAGAAGCCTGGCATTAACAGCTGCAGGAAACATATCTCCTAATATTGTATTTGTCCTTTTCATAGTTGTATATGAAAAACAAATCACCTTTGATATTCTTATACTCAGATCACAAAATTCCTTCATTTTAAAATGGTTTCTAAAGCTGCTTCAGTATTGGAGCTACAGCCAGGAGATATGAAGAATGTATTGGTCAAGAACTTTAACTACAGAGCTGTCACTTCCAGTTTCCAGGTCTGGCACAAATTGTTGTCATCACTGCTGTTGGAGAACTGAGAGAACCTCGGCTTTATGGTTCCAGCTCTACTAAATTTAAAGATGTAAGCAGTTTTCAAAGTCAGTTTTAATGCTCAAGAACAATGGTGGAAGCAGAAAAATGGAGAAAATAGTTTAGTCTTTGTATCTGGTTGCTACCTTATGATAGTAAAAATAAAAGCTCATGGGAGAGATTAGGAAGATATAATTTAACAAAGTGATAAAAGGACCCATGTAGTTCATGCTCAAAACTCAAACCGTGCCTTGGCATGGAAGATGAACAGACATACACTGTGTGTTGGAACTCAGTGGTCATTGAATTCTATTACGATTAATGACGAAAGCAGGATGATCAATGCAATTGCTAGATGCTAGTGATAGGTAAAAGGATTTTTATTATGACAACACAAGATCCTCAGATTTCTTATAACTGGAAGAATTAGATGTCTTAAATACTCAGTGCTTGCAGCCTTTTCTCTCTGATTTACTCCAGACAATAGAAAGTCGGAAAATTATGGAATGGTGTTTTGTAGCTAATGCGAAATAAGTTTATATTGAATTAATTCTGTATGACATAGCCTATTAAAAAAAATCCTCGGTTTTATTCTAGTTCATGGTATTGCTCACAATCTTAGGATTCAATAAAGAATATACTTTCTTCGCAGGACCAGGGCGATCCCTGGCTAAAATTAGCATGGTGCTAGATGATGGTTTTCTCCTCTGCTTTTTATCTTAATACACGTGTGGTACTGAGTATTATGGGAGCAGCACTTAGATGGTAAATAAGCATAGGTAGCTTAAACTCCCCAAATTTAGCTGGAGGTCACATGATTAAGGATTGCCTGACCAATCTAATAGCTTTCTACGATGACATGACTGGCTGGGTAGACGAAGGGAGAGCCGTGGATGTTGTCTACCTCGACTTCAGCAAGGCTTTCGACACAGTCTCCCATGATATCCTCCTAGGGA
>Ga0065711_1040837_pt1 | contig 16635 bp, 10 predicted proteins | sample Hoacrofraction12_FD_59098 | JGI IMG/M metagenome (GOLD analysis project Ga0065711, IMG submission 59098) | Hoatzin crop microbial communities from Cojedes, Venezuela - Epithelial fraction 12 v2 (version 2) | ecosystem: Host-associated > Birds > Digestive system > Esophagus > Crop | place... | reverse complement strand
TCCTTCTCTGGAGATATTCAAGACCCACCTGGACAAGGTCCTCTACAGCCTACTGTAGGTGACCCTGCTTTGGCAGGAGGGTTGGACTAGATGACCCATGGAGGTCCCTTCCAACCCCTACCATTCTGTGATTCTGTGAAAGGAGCAGAAGGGGGAGAAGAAATGGGAGCAGAATGTAATGCTGAAATTAGTTGCTCTCCTTAATAGAGCAGCACAACACGTAGTACTGAATCTGCTGAGAAGTACATGGAGTCTTTCTAGATAGAGAAAGGTTGAAGATGTGACATTTTTAAAATAAGCTATTGTTCAAGTATGTAGAAATTCACTGCTTTATTTCTGCAATGTGTGGGTAGAAACATAAACATATAAAACATCCCTATTTTACATATTGTTGATGCTGATAAAGGTGTTTTGTGCATTTAACTGCCTGCAGTGTTTCAAAGTAAAATTTGTTTACAAAATCTGTGTTAGGTATGGTAAACATGGGAGTCTTAGTGACCACTGTATGTCTGAGCCCATTTGAAGCAGTTGATAGTAGTACGGCACTGTCTTCATCAAAGAAATCGGAGAGATTGCACAGATACAAAGAACATAGATTTACTAGCTTTTGGAGAAGATTGAAAAATTGTGTGACCAGGTGATAAGAAGGCACTAGAGCAAGTATTTGTCCATCACTGCTCAAGGGTTTTGACCCTGCATTCTTTTAAACGCGTGTTTCCTGTCCACCGTGCTTGAAGACTGACTTGACTGGGAGAGCATGACCCTTGCTTCAGGAGATGCCACCTTACTTGTGTGATCAGATTTCCCCAACAGCATTAAGGAAGGCTTGACTTCTAATCCTTGGCTAGGTGTTAGCCACCAAAGGCCAATGTGTCAAATCATAGTTATCTTTTATTACTTGCCCAAGAAAGTAAACCAATTTTTCCGTGAATTATGCCGTAATTCATTTGATGCTCTTGTGACACAGCCATTGAGGAAATTTTCTTCTGTGACATATCTGCAAGTATCTGTGAAGGACACTGAAGAGAGGCATGCTCTAATGCTGAAGGGTGTGATTATTTGCTGTATGCATATTTCTATTTGATATTTTTTAAATACTCTGAATTTTTTGAACTTGCAATCTACATAGGCAGGTCTGCCAGATAAGTATTGTTTAAGATTTTTCAATCTATTTTTCATATGCGTTGTCTCTGCTTTTATTTTTTTTTATGCCCCCCGAAGTGACAGTATAATTAGCAAAACTAACATTCTTTCAGGATTCCTTGTTCAGAAACTGTATTTGCATCATACACTGTTGCCTCTTCTCACAGCTATAGAAGTTCTGATTTTTTCCAGTCTCCTGTTATGTGGCAGTGTCTTTGTGCCTGTAATAAATGTTGACAACTCCCAGCTCAACAGTTATTCTCATCAAATGCAGACTGTTACGCCACTCAGATTTCTGAGTGCCAGCCAGAGATAAGGACTTGAATGAAAAGGCAGCTGGTTTAAGGTTTGTGTCTGGAGAAAATGTTACTGAGTCTGGAAAGGGACGACGGCAGTCTAAAGTGAGAACAGCGTGTCAGCCTTGACCTTCAGGGGATGCCCAAGTTCCCAGCATTCAAGGACAAAGCACGTATCCTTTTGGCTTCTCTCAGAAGTATTCCTGATAAAAATTGTTACGAGCTGGTGAGAGGTGGTGCTTGCTTCTTTCCAACATGGCGATGCCGCAATGATCCAGGCTTTCAGCTACTCTTAACTAGGCTGCTCCTGTGTATTTTGGTTTGTATGTTGAGCTCTGGCTTATTCAGCACACCGGTCTTGCCCACTAGACCTGTTCCCATGGGCAGAAAAGCTTACTGTAGCCACTGGGCTAGATGTAAAGAGCTTCACATAGCTTTTTTTTTTTTTTGTATTTTCTCCCTACTCTTTAAAGGACAAAGTTGTCAGGTAGATGTGCTGTGCAGCTGTGCAGTTGACCACTCAGGAAAATTGGTGTTTCCTTCCTCTGCTGTACCAATCTCATATTTCATAAGTCCAGGCATTTTACCTGTGTTACCTATTGAAAGCTGTTCACCTTTAATTTCCTTTTCCCCTGCAATGCAAATTCTCTCCCTGAACCTGGTTCTTAAAAAAAAATAAAGCAACCTTCTCAAAGCAAAATCTCCGTGAGCAATAGAGGTCCGTGGTGTCTGTGTGCTCACATTGTTGTAAGTCAGGGATTAGTGGTGCTTCCTCGTTATCTCTCCCCATCTGTCAGCATCCATTTGGTTTTTTGCCTTGTGTTTGCTTTGCAAGCTTTCTGGGAGAGGTCATTTAATTGTGCAGTGCTTAGCACACTGAGTCCTTCCCAGTGGTGGAGACAGATATTTCAGTAATGCAGTCAACCTTTAGGAATGAGGCTATGTGATGTTTGGCTTCCGACTGTAATTTTGCAGACAGTTCTCTTCTAAGTAATTGTTTTTATCTCAGCGCAGAATCTAATGATCTGTTTTCTCCCCTCCTCCTTGCCCTTAATGCCCACTGATGGAAAGCTTGCTCAGTCCTTACCCAGGCTTACCTTCCAGAAGCGAGATCATGGCCCTGCCCTGCCAAACGGTCACAGGTAGCAGCAGCTCCTGCAGTGGCCAGAAGTATCTCGTTTCTCTAACAAAAGTAGCCTTTCCATTTAAAGGAAAAAAAAATCCACATATGTAATCATTTCTATTTATTGCAGTGAGAGAAAGGAGATTTACTGATGGTATGTGACACCCTTTTAATAAATGAAGCTGAGATTTTAATTTCTTTGTGAGAAGATGGTTAGGTGCCACCCTTTTTTTGCCAGTGCAAGTACAATCTGGCAGTTGCAATGTCTGTGTTGGTGTCTGAGGGTACAGTAGTTATCAGAACTTACCTTAACTTTGTAACCACAGGATATATGGGTTTTATATTGCAGCATGTTTTATTTTACAGTGAAATAGTTAAATGAAGAACATACATGCTGTCTAGTGTTAGATTTGAGGATTTGACAGTTGGGGTATGATAATGATTTGCTGGTCTCTCTGGTATGTTGTTTTGTATTAAATACTACACGCTTCTTAGAGCACCTTTGTAATCTGAGTTCTTTGCCAGACAGTGTTGTTTATGCCTGTAATTGCAAAAGCACCCGCAGTCTCCTCTGCTCGATGTTAAAAGGATGGGCAGATCCACGGGTCAGTCTGCTGCGAGGAGTGCCGGGCTCTGCCCTGCTCCAGTGCCACTGGTTGCAGTAACAAGACCAGGCTCTGCGTGGTGTAGAGAGGGGTGGAGAGTCGAAGGCTGAGGCGGGAGGTCAGACTGAGAGGAAGAGATAAGATTTTAAGCGAAAGAGTGCACATTTAGTATGTGTTTTGTAGAACTAGAGAATAAAGTAGCAACTTAGCTTGAAGAGTTCACCACTGCAGAAGTTTTATTTCAGGAAGTGCATTAACATCTCTATACATTGAAGTATGTAATTCAAATATGCAAATAAAACATGTTGTTGCAGGTATGTGATGTTGTTAGAAGTGCTGTTATGGGGGACAGTGAAATTGCTGGTGTACAGGCGAGGTTTGCTGCGGTATTTACATGTATTGTCCTGCTCTTGGCAAGGATCCCCAAACAAGTTTCAGTCTGAGAAAAATGATCTGTGTCACTCTTAGACGCAGCTTACTTCCTTTTACCCTGGATGTTTCTCTTGATGCTATAAATAGATTCTGGGATGGAATTAAGACCAAATAAAGAGCCAAGAAGAGTGAAGACAAAGGCAAGCGGTCAGCAGGGAAAACCAGGCAGAAGCACAAGAAAGAGTTCAGATGAATAGTGGAGTTTGAGCACGCTATGGTATCTGTTAACTTCTGTTACATTCGCATGGGAAATGTTTGGAACAAATAAGAACAGAAGTTGTATCTTATTAAATATTTCTTTATATCAGATGGTAATAGACCACTGAATTTTTGAGGGATTGTTTTACAGCCTACATTTTGCTAATTTTTTAGGTTTTTTGTTGTCAGCCAGTCTGTTTGACTGGCCCTGTGTGTGACTAATCCATTACCATTCCTTTGATTGGACTTTTTAAAATCTCGTGAAACACTCCAAATCAAAAAAGGTGGGTTATGAAAAAAACAGTAGCATTCAGACTGAATGATTGAGAATGCAGAGATAACAAGAAGACCCAGATTTCGTACATGCAGAGATGCTTTGCTCGGAGTGGAAGTGAGCAGAACAAAGGCAGCGTCATTCCACTAGTCATTCACAGTCACCTGCTGATAAATTTAGCTGTCTGACCTTAATAAAGAGAGAAAGAGAAAAAAAGTAGATGAGTGGGAGGCTAAATTACTTGATCCTAGTCCGTACAATAAGTCTGTTAACTCTTAAATAAATATTATAATAAATATATGCATATATATAAGAAGTATAGTACACAGTTTCACAAGAAGTGAAAATTCTAGGCCATATCTGAGGATGTGAAGATGGCCAGGAAAATCAGTGCAAAATGTGGGAACACTCTCCCAGCATATATGTGGATTACCTCCAGTCAGGATTTTTCCTTCAAAAAAAGGAAAACCCTATTAGTGAACAGCTTTTCTTGAGGAGATTTTTACTCTTCCCTTGCCCCATAAGTCAGGTGGGTCTGCTCAGTGAACTCCTGCTGCTTTGTATTTTTGTAGATCTCCATCTTCTGTTTACCTTTTGGTTCTCCTCTTGTAAACGAGAACTTGCTCTCAGGACTGCTGATTTGAATGTCCTCAGGCAAGAAGACCTTTCCTTTGTGCCAATGAAACTCATAGAAATTTCATTTATGTAATGGGTTTTCTCCTCTTGGTTTCCCTGTTCCTGCCCCTCTGGGATGAATTTATCTTGGCCACTTTGAGAAGATAAGGGCTTTTATTCCAGTGCTATTTCGAGAGTCCTTAGCAGACGAACAGAGCCGGTGTAATGAGGACACAAAGTCGCAGCCCTCAGTTGTCTGAAGCCGAACATTTTGTGAAACAGTAAATCATCTATGTTGCATGCTGTGAAGGCAGTCATCTTCCATCAGCTGGGCTGTCAGGTTGAGATGCAGTGTTCGTTCAAGGTTGCTGTTTTTGAAAGGACCTTTTGAGACAATTGACTTAGTCTGAAAGTTGGTGCCTGTTGCCCTGTAATTGCTACTTCATTAAAATATTGCAGTTCAAATTCTTGCGTGCCCCTAAGTTGTCTAGATACCGGTCATGAAAATTCTCAAATGTAAATTTTTGTTCAATGTCAATTTTCCAGCAAAAATCCCAGTTGCGGGACTTAAATTAAGGTTGTCAGGAAGACTAACTTTCTCTAGAGACCTTAACAATGCACCTGGTAACAGAATTTCATCTGTATTCTCACTGGAGTTTTTATACAGTTCTATTATTTATCTTAATAAATCTTTCATTCTGATTTCCCATTCTAACAAGAAATGAGAAGTATTCACCAGATAACCAGTTCCGTAGAACGTATTGGGTGAAGTGTGAATATTCACCAAGAGGAGTTTGTTTAGACATTACAGTCTACAAGCAGTGTACAGATCGTCATAATTCTTCACTCTGAGGGTGGTGAGGCCCTGGCACGGGGTGCCCAGAGAAGCTGTGGCTGCCCCCTCCCTGGCAGTGTTCAAGGCCAGGTTGGATGGGGCTTTGAGCAACCTGCTCTAGTGGAAGGTGTCCCTGCTCATGGCAGGGGGGTTGGAACTAGGTGATCTGTAAGGTCCCTTCCAACCCAAACCATTCTATGTTCATAATAATTAATAAAAAGGAAACAGAAAAGACCAGAAGAAAGAATCAAAGTTGTTCTCTGCATTTTTTGTAACACATTTTTTCCGTACATTTTCTTAGAGTGTACTCAAACAGGTAGAGTCATTACTCTTCTAAAAGTGCTAGAGGTGAATTACTTTTGCCTGCATAAGAAAACTCGATATATTATGCTGTTTCATATTTACTACATTATTAACACAAACCCCTAAAGATTGTTCTAAACAAACCTTGTGTAGTCTGCCATTTGTTTTTACCTCCTGAGTGATGAAAAATGTGTATAAAAACAATTTCTGTGTAAACCACAGTTCATCTTAGGAATAAGGTGATGGCATAGTCAGCTTCATTCTTCATTGTTCACATTGTAATGATAGGACTTTTTTTTCCTCTTCTCTGATTCCATAAATCTGAATGTTTTGACTTTTCTGGCTTTGTGCATACATTGTGTTGTATTTTACATATTGTAAAATATTGTGTTGTTTAAAAAAAGAATAGGAAAAAAATTAGCAGTATCTGGCGTGTCATTTACTAGAAGTCTTGAAAGCAGCTTTTTTTTTCTTCCCCAACCCAGTAATAGCTGAATCATAGCAAGTTTCAAAAAGAGAGAACTTTACATCCATGAACAGCAAGCTTTACTATTGGTGTTACGAATACAGCAAAACAGAATTGTTTCATTAACTAGTGGGGAAAACCAAGCGATTTCGTGGTAGCCAGCCTCGAGCCTCATAAAATGTATTTGTATTACTGTTGCATTTTGAAGGCTTATTTGTGGAGCAGGACAGTGCTGCACTAAGTGGTGCAGAATTACAGAGTAAAAGGACAGCTCTTGTTTCAAGAGATTATAATTAAAAATTAGGATAAAATAACAGCTGAATATGGAAGGAGGAGTGCAAGCAAATAAAGGAAAATTAATTAAAAGTATGAAGATTAATTGGATGAAGGAAAATAGGATAAACAGGATACAATGCGTTGATTTAACAAAGAAAAATCAAGCTGTAGATCAAACAGATATTATTCTTTGAAGAAGTAAGTGGTTTTGTTAGAACAAGAAAATGCTGAAAATTTCATTTATCTGGACTCTAGCCAAGTTTTGATTCTTTCACATGAAAATTTTTTAGTTCAAGAGTAGCTGGCATTGCTCAAGACCCATAAGATGAGTAAAGGTCTAAACAAAGATGATGTGACAGAAGGTTGTGAGAAAAGGTGCCGTACTGAAAAGACTAATTAATCTTGCTTTATTTAGTATTCTTATTATAGACCTTAGTGCCACAGGTTTCATTTTGATAATAAAATTGAAACAAAGTTAGGATTCATTGCCACTGGTGATAAATATAGGCTCGAAATCAGAAGACAGTTCCTAACTGCTGGGAGAGGATGGCTATGGAGCACAGTGTTAAGGTGCAGCTTAACTGATTTTATGAAGTGCATTGTGGTTTCTTCTCATCCTTTCTTTCAGATGAATCTCAAGAAAGTCAGAGATGGTCTTTGCATGTCTTAAATGCCTGATTGTGAAAATGACTGAGCAGCCTTTAGCTATTGAATTAACTTGTAGTGAGTATTGTGAGTTAGGAGGAACATCTGGAGATCATTTGGTCCACTTTACTGTTCCAGGCAGAGCTACTTTCAAAATTAGATTGGGTTGCTCATAGTTTTATCCAGTTGAGATTTTAAAATCTCTAAGGATGGATACAGCCTCTCTGGGCAATATGTTTTAGTGCTTAACTGCTCTCATGATGAAGAACTGTTTTCCCTTATTTTCAGTTGGAATTTCACTTATTGCAGCTTGTGACAATTGTGACGGAGACTGATGCCATTAGTAGCCCTGCTTAGGATTTAGAGAATACCTGTAGTCTTTCCCAGACTACACAAACCCACCTCCCTCAGCCTCTTCTCATATGCTTTATTCCTTTCACCATGGTCTTGTTCGGGACTCTCACCTGGTTTGGTACTATCAGAAATCAGGTCTTTCATGTTTTAAAACAATGTTAGAGCTCAAAGAGGATAACTTCCTGCAATAATACGCAGCAGGCTACCTGCATTTTTAATTTTTTATTTTCAGCACTGTTAAATCTTGTTATTGTTGTAAATGTACACCTGATATCGTCATAGAATCATCATAGAATGGTTTGGGTTGGAAGGGACCTTAAAGATCATCTAGTTCCAACCCCCCTGCCATGAGCAGGGACACCTTCCACTAGATCAGGTTGCTCAAAGCCCCATCCAACCTGGCCTTGAACACTGCCAGGGAGGGGGCAGCCACAGCTTCTCTGGGCAGCCTGTTCCAGTGCCTCACCACCCTCAGAGTAAAGAATTTCTTCCTTCTATCTAATCTAAACCTACCCTCTTCCAGCTGGGAGCCATTCCCCCTTGTCCTGTCACTACAAGCCCTTGTAAAAAGTCCTGCTCCAGCTTTCTTGCAGGCCACTGCAGGTGCTGGAAGCCTGCTGTAAGGTCTCCCCAGAGCGAGCACAAGTAGCCTATATGGCGAGGCAGAAGTTACATGGGAAATGCCAAGGCCCTCACGTCATCCTAAGGTATGTGTAATAAGTCTCTCTTACAGCCGCATATTCTGCTGAGCTCCCACTCAGGCCCCTTATTCTGTAACTGGCGGAGAATTGTATAACCAGGGGTGTTACTGTTTGGTGCATTAAATTGATTTCCAGTAAGGTAGTACATTAGTGGATGTAAAATAGATTCTGTATTGAGGTTATGATTAGATTAATTTTTCATTAAATTGTGTAACTAATACGCAGTTAAAGGAATGTAATTATTCTTCTTCATATCTTCTATTTCTTTAATTAAAAAAGAATACCTTAGTTTTTCTTCACTTTGCTTTTGTGATTAGTGTTTGCCAAGTGCAGGGCTTGGTGCTAGTGTTACTAGTGTACCCTTTTGAAGCGTTTTTCAAGTACTCGTCACTTGAGCACATCAGTGCTGAAGTTTTGCTGGGGGTTGTTGCACATTATCTTCAAAGCAGAGCCAGTCCCTCCAGTCCTTCTTTGCAGAAGAGGCTCCTCATGTGGAGTGGAGGATGATCTTGACAGTACTCTCTTACTGGAGTCTGAAAGGTATTGAAAGACAATTTTAGCTTCTTAACGATTGAAGAGAAAGATCCAGATTTTGTTTTCATTGCCCTGAAAAACAGCCACACTCTTCACCTCTCCCTTTTCAAGATCACTGGCTCAGGATATTCCTAAACTGTAACGCAGACCTGCATGGGCTACTTCTAGTGAACATTAGGAGAACTGATCAACACCTACCTTTGTTTCCTTTGGCTTTTCCAGTTGCTTTCAAGTATTGTCCACCTACAAATCTCACGACATGTGCAGATAAGATATTTAAACAGGTTTTGCAGGGGAGGAACAAATATGAAGGAAAGAAATGACATCTCCAAGGTTACAAAGTCATAGAACTGGGATTAAAATGTAGATTTTTGATCTTGGCCAGGAGTTCAAATGATGAACTCTGAAGGACGGAGAACATAAATTGTGTGTAGTCAGGCTGTCCTTTCATGTAGAATAAGTGGTCTGAATAGTATAAGCTGCCAGGGATTTAAAACTTGGCAGCTTAATTAGTTGCAAAAAGGAAATGATAAACATGAAAGTGATCTTTACCCAGAGGCAACACAGGAATACAGACAGCTGATATTGAAAGTATTTGTTTGAAGCAGTTAAACACAAAGACCATTTCTGTGTTTGTCCCCTACTAGGTGTTCACAAGTAACAGTGATTATTTCAGAGAGAACTTAAAATATGGTTGCAAAAGGGACTCTTAAAAATATCTGTCATAGAATCCTTTCAGCTATTTATTGACTTTGAGTTAGAAATTTTCATGCAATTTTATCTTAATCTTTGTTTTATATGTATTTTCTAGCAGCTTCACTGAATTTTAAATTCAAAGTGTTTGTAAGTAATATACATAATATATAGCAGTAAACAGTGGCATGCACACTTAATACTGAACTGTATACATGGTATCAAGAGTAAGTTCTCTCCTATGTCATTAAGTCATGTATAAGAACATTTTAAAAGTTGTCTGTATAAATTTAGAACAGAACTTCCCTGTCAAAGAGAAGTATTTACAGTGTATAACACACTCTAGAGATTATCAAACAAATCTGTTGCCACGCATATGATTCATAGATTACAAGGGTACTATTCTGCACTGTAGAGAATCTAACTCTTTGTTAGATTAGCCTTTAACTCTTTCTTACATTCATCTTCACAGTACTTTCTGTAGCTCTAATAATTTTGATGTGGTGCTTAATTGCTACATTTCATATTGGAGAAGAGAGCAATGCATTTGTCCTTTCAAATAGGTAGCACGTTCACAATACATCGCTTTGCTTTCATTGTGCAGGCTATGTGGGAACGTGCACTCCCAAAATAGCCGTTCAGTGCATTTCTAAGTGCAGTTTTAGTTTTCACGGTACGTTAGAAACGTCTTGGAGTCATCTGCTAGAGGTCTATTTAGTAGCTGCTTTAACTTTCTCATTGCATCCAAAGAGCAACGGTAATTTTACTTAGCGTGTGTGAATGGCAACTGGTGCAGAAGTCACAAACTTCACAGCAGTTGCGAAACATAGTTGCACCCACATAGCAATTAATAAAGTACAAGCTAAGAGCTAAATCCATGGAGGAATGAGTTTCCTCAGGTGAAATTCCCGAGGTCTTCACACAGAACGTGAATGGACTGAGGTGGCTGTGAAGGGGATTCACAAAGGTCGGAGGCTTGACCAGAGGAGCAGCAAGCCGTGCCATAGGAGGTGGCAAGGGGAGAAATGGCGCTCTCCAGAGTGGCGCGATACCTGCCTCCTCTGGCATTTTCAGCCAAGGATCCCCTTCTAGAGTGAGGTGTCTATGAGGTGTCTAACCTAGGGTAGGTCTTTTTCAAAAGAAGTCAGGTGTGGTAGGGCTTGGTGATTCAGGCACCCAGCGCACCAGGTGAGGCATGCTTGTTGAAAGGAGCTCAGCTTGTGCAAATGGTTCTCGAGGTTTGGTACTAAAAGCTTGTTCTGGGTCTTTCTAGGTGATGGTGTTACATTTTTGTGTTAAACATTTTGGACTGGGATTTAGAATCCAGTTCTTCTCACCTCTGCTGTAAGCAGAGCATCTCCACAAAGTATATTCAGGGCATGGAGTGAAACAACGTGGGTTGGAAGAGGTCTAGCTTGAGACTCTCAGGTTAGAGCATCAGAACTTGAGACTGATGCTTTGTTTGTTTACTGGCAGAAAAGCAGAAGTGGGTACTTGGGATGCTTGCAGGTTACTTTGTAGCAAGTGAGAGGCAAGGAACTAGGCTGTTGAGGCCATTTTTACTGTTGAAACTGAAAAGAAAATTTCAAGAGCAACAGCTAGATGCTGCGTTCAGACGGATTAACCATTCTAACATCAGAAATCAAGCCCTTTGGTTTTCTGATTGTCATCTATATGCTATGTTAACGTTACTTCTATGGTTTTACCCATCCTGAACAGGAAAGGAAAATAATCTGCGTGCATTGGTGATACCGCTCTAAGGAATTTTTGGGGTCTGCCATGATTTTTTCCATTCTCTGCTGGAACAGATGGGACAAAAGACAACAGAAAAGACTGTGTGTAACAGAAGCAGACACTGCCAAATTAATATTCACGCTGCACGCATTTAAATTTGCTGTGCAATTAATTTTGTTTTCTAAGGAAGGAGAAAATACAAATCTGTCAAGATCTAGTCTATATGTAGTGTATGTCTGCAATGTATTGCAAGGGTAATATTTGTTTATATGAATATTAAAACCTGAGATTGAATTTAGAAATCTCAATTAAAGCACCACAAGTGAGTGGCATGAATTTGAAAGACACTGAACAGTTGCCATTTCTTGGTATTTAGTGCCAAAAACATCTAAAAATACAAATTCCTGAATGCAGATTTATAATGGTCAGTTGAGGCTATCAACTTAGGGTATTTTTGCCAAAACCAGTTCTCCAAAAAAGGATCTCATCTGCCACCACAAATAATGACCTCAGATGGTGTTACTCCAGAATTACTCTTTTGGGTTTATTTTTTAAACAGTCCTGAAATGCCTGTTGGCGCATCTGTGATTTTGAGCCCAGGGAAGACTTTTGTGCCAGTTATTTCCCAGAACTATTTTTTTTTTTTCTTACATAGGACGTATGCTTAAAATTGTTACTACTAAGGGCATTGTTCCCAGTAATGACTGCAGCTATGGTGTACTCGTATGTACATATGCATGCTGTTACTCCGCATTGCTCATCATGGAGTTTTTCCCTGAATGGCTGTGGGATTGGTGCCAATAGATTTTTTTTTTCTTTTTTTTTTTTTGTGTGTGTGTGTGTGTAGTGCTATAATAGACTAATTCAGAATGAGAAGAAAACGTATAGTTACTGCAACGTTCTTAAAGTAGGCTTCCACCATTTGTCCCAGCATCCTTGGGTGTATGTGTTGGTGTCATTACAGTGGCTGTAAGAGCTCCTCCCTAACAACAGAACACTACAGCGATGCTGGAAGCTTCTGTGGCACAGCCCTGGCTGCGTTGCTGTGTGCTTGGGCGCTGCCATCCTGCACCATGTGCCAGGGCCTCTGCCTTTGGGAGGGGATTCTGCCTTGCTGCTCCGCTCTGGTGAGAGCCAACCTGGAGTCCTGCATCCAGCTCTGGAGCCCTCAGCCCAAGAAGGACATGGAGCTGTTGGAGCAGGTCCAGAGTTGGGCCACAAAAATGATCAGAGGGCTGGAGCACCTCTGCTGTGAGGAAAGGCTGAGAGAGTTGGGGCTGTTCAGCCTGGAGCAGGCTGCGGGGAGACCTTATTGCAGCCTTCCAGTACCTGAAGGAGCCTATAGGAAAGAGGGGGAAAATCTTTTTAGCACGGCCTGTTGTAATAGGACAAGGAGTAATGGCTTTAAACTAAGGGAGGGTAGATTTAGACTGGATATAAGGAAGAAATTCCTCGCCATGAGGGTGGTGAAACACTGGCACGGGTTGCCCAGAGAGGTGGTGGAGGCCCTGGAAACATTGAAGGCCGGGTTGGATGGGGCTCTGAGCAAGCTGGTCCAGTTGAAGCTGTCCCTGCTCACTGCAGGGGGGTTGGGCTAGATGACCTGTGAAGGTCCCTTCCAACCCAAAGCATGCTATGATTCAACCTCACTTACCTTGCAGGTGAGTTTTTCCCTCACTGATTTGTTAACTGTTGACTTTCTCATTTCTGCTGCCATTTCTCCAACCCTATGTCCACAGCAATATGTTCTGCTATTGGTTGTATCTTTTTCTGTTTTCTTTGTTTTTTCATTGCTGGAATCCCTTGACAGCCAGTCGTCTCAGTAGCCTCACTTCTAGTTTTCCCTTGTGCGTCCTCTTGACTTTCCAGAAGTGCAGCCCGTTGTCTGGCCTGACGCTTGTTCTTCTGGAGGGCCAGGGATGTTATGGTCTTCAAGTATTTGAAACCTGACCCAAAGCAACCCAAAGCCTTTAAGACAGTAGAGAAATTACGGTTTTGAGCTCTCTAGCTGCTCCATTCTTAAGAGCAGCGTTGTCTCTGGCACTTGGCTTTGATAATTGTCACATTGGGACAAGTAGGAAGGAAGCTGAAGGGCAGCTGTAGTCTTCCTTGGTTTTAAAATTGACCCTAGCATGTAGTTCAGTGACCTAAGAAAACAGGCATGATACAGCAATTAATGATTGATTTCTACAAAATAGGCAAGACTCAGATTTAAAACTTCTTAGGAAATCAGTATTAGAAGGTCAATCAGTATCTTAAAATAATTAGATATATAGCTTGATAGCCACAAAGCCTTTATTATGTCTCTGTAAAGTTTTTCTCGGTGATCAGAAGGTACTACAATGACCTATTCATTATTTTAGACCGGTTTTGTGGATTTTCGCAAGAATTCATTACAATTGTTCTCTTGGGTTGAGCTCTAAAAATGCTAAGCTGTGCAAGATAAACATTATTAATGCAACATCTTCTAATTAAAATTGAAAAAGATAGACTATTAATATGATTTCACATATGAATTAATACTTGTACTGTCACTGGAATATTAAGTAGTTTTTATATGCCATAGACAAATTATTTTGATCGTTTGTGTAATTTCAATATGGAATAAAGTTCTGTGTGTGGAAGACTGAATTTTTAGTAAGATAGTTACAGATTTGGGATATTTACAAAGATCTTGTTTCTGGTTTCGTATAAACATTTAAAACTGAACTTTTAGATTTGTAGTGGTATGTTGTATATAAGTGAACTTACTTAAAAAAAGAATAAAGTGTAGTTTCATGGAAGGCAGTATTTTTCTTTTGAAATCTCGTCTCCTGTGCTTAGCTGCTGAGCTTTCATAAGAAAGCTTACTTGAAGATACAAGAATTGGAGGAGTGAAGGAAGGGATTGTTTTGGTTTTTTTGTTGGGGCGGGGGGTGTGTTGTTTTTTAAATTACGTTTTATAAAAGTTGTTAAATGAATATCAGGAGTGCAAGGTGAAGCATTCAGAAATGAGGCAATATCAGAAATAATTTAGTCTGTGCAAGGAGTGAAATGGTGGAATGACAAGAGAGCAGGGGCCTGACAGAGCTTCTGGGACAGAGGAAAAGGGGCAGGAGCTGGTCTGAGCGCGGGGGCTTAGATCACCACAGGGCCAAGTGAGCAGAAATCAGGAATCGGTAGCAGAGTAAATGGGCAGTAATGTGGTCACATCTGTAAAGATTGTGTCATGTTTCATTACACCGTTAAAAGCCAAATTAGGGATTTGCAGCTTTGTGGCTGTAAGATTCATTTACTTAATGTGCATTCTACAGTTTATAAGTACATGCTACCCGTCTCTACTGTGTGGATGCAGCACCGTCTCCGGGCATGCAGTACCAGGGGCTTTGCAGAATTGGCAGAAAATGTTAGAGATTTCATTTGTCAGCTATTAGTCCTGTCTAATCTCTCTGAACTAGCTACATTCTCCCAAGTAGTTGTGCAATGGTTATATCCTTCAACAAAAAGGCGCACATATGTATATTAATGAATTTGTTGCTAAGGGGAACAGTGGAGCTAATGCTCTCAGGATTGGATCATGTATCTCGACCATCGAAAGGGCTATTTTTAAATGGGCATTTTCATGTAGTTCCCATTTGTATATATTGAAATTATTATTCTAAAAACACGTGTCTTTTTCATAGGTTTATAATTAGGAAAAATGTAAACAAAGCTCAGCTACTCCAGTGGTAGGTGACAGTATGGTACCTTTAGACAGTTATTTCAGTGCTGTCTAATAAAATGTGAAATGGTTTCCTCAGGAAGCTCCACCAACAGTGTTACTCAAAGATGTGCTATATAAAGCTCCACAGAGCATACGTGGGCAGTCTGACCCTGCAAGGGTGAGTAAAGGAACTAGAGGTGCAATATTTTGAAGATGTACTCTCTAAAAAGCAGCGCTGTGCAAACTGAAGAACCCTTTGCCTTGCTGTGCGTGAAAAAAGTCCTTTTTTCTTAAAAGAAAAACCAGAGATCAGATCCTGTAAGGAACACTGAAATAACCTTTTTTAAAAACACTTTATAGTGTATTTATTAACATATGATTTTTCCTTCTGCCTGGCTGGGAGGGAATTTTGGGACATTTAACATGATTCCACTCAGATTCTAAGCCGTCGATGAGAAGTTTGGCTTAAATTGTGATGTTATCTTTTTATTATCCATAAGCAAAAGTTAGAAGTAGTACATTTTTTCCCAAAAGATAAATAAATATTTAGCACAGAAGTTTGCTCTTTCTTGCGAAAGCATCCGTGAACTAGGTTCAAAAGAAAGCCTGTTTCATTTTTTTTCATTACCTTTTGAGATCCCATTGCTCCCAGCTTGCTCACTCCTGGCTCTTATAGTGAGACTATAGTGTATATGGTCCCTTTGTTGGCTGCTAGCCTTGGCTTAAACAAAGGGGCTTGCTTTATTACTTTAATTTTTTTGAATACTATGTACATTTAGCAAGTCTATTGATTTTAATGAGGATGGATTTCATTTTTGTGGGTCCTAGACAGCTTATGGCAGGCATTAGTGCTTTGCAGCATTAGAATATCCTAGAATATTAAACATAATTTAAATTAAACTGAAGTTGTCAGAATAAGTGAATAATTGAACGAGGTATATTTTGTGAAACACCTGGGGGATTTTATTCCCTCCTTCTGTACTTATTAATTTGCAGAGAGCACTTATCTGCAGTGAGACTGGTATGTCATTATTCCGCTGCAGGTAGTACTGGTCGGTAACTGCAAATAGTTATCCGTCTTCCTTCTCTTCCTAAAAGCCTCAGTGGTCTCCATTTATAAAATAGGATGATGGTGGTGGTTTTCTTTACTAAAGTTTCTGTTGAAGAGTTAGGCACTTAGATAGTGAGTGAAGACGCTGAAGACAAGGTGAAGAAGATGACATTACTTTGCTTTTTTGTTGCAGTACTAAGCATGTAGGTGTTACAGACTCTGACCTATTTGTCCTGTGCTGGAAGCTGCATCCCTGTTTTAGGAAGAGGAGGAGGATTGTCAAGACTTTGTTCCTCCCAGTGCTTTCATTTTATTTCCAGCCCAGCCTGTTACTCTTCAGTTAAATCCACTGAAGAAGTAGGTTGAATTTAACTACAGGGTTCTGTCCTTGATTTTACAGAACACTGTCTGTTACCAACTTATGTAGGAGTTTGGTGTTATTTTTCTGCCTGATTTTATTTTCTTTTAAATAATAATTCTAACTCCTCCTTGTATTTTGCCATTTTTCTATTATGAAGAAGAAAGCAGTTTCCCTCCCCCATAGTTTCAGGTGAGACCTGTGAAGGACCCACATGAAGGGGTGAAATGACTGAGCGTGAAAAGCACGCTACGTGTGCAAAGATGTATCTGGTGCAGAGCGAATGAGGGCCCCCCCCCCAAAAAAAAAAAAAAAAA
>Ga0065711_1040836_pt1 | contig 16636 bp, 13 predicted proteins | sample Hoacrofraction12_FD_59098 | JGI IMG/M metagenome (GOLD analysis project Ga0065711, IMG submission 59098) | Hoatzin crop microbial communities from Cojedes, Venezuela - Epithelial fraction 12 v2 (version 2) | ecosystem: Host-associated > Birds > Digestive system > Esophagus > Crop | place... | reverse complement strand
CGCCCCGCCCCGCCGGCTCCCCCCGCTTGGCTCCCGGGTGCGGCGCTCGGTGGGGAAGGGGGGGATACCCGGGGTCGCGGGGTCTCGGGGCCGGGGGTCGCTCGGGTGTTTGTGGAGAGACCGAATTTCCCCGCCTGAGAAAGAGTGTTCGGAGCCGCGGTGGGGACCCCCAGCTGCGGGAAGGGTCAGTCTGTGGCTTCACCCAGCCCTGACGGTCGGAACAGGGCAGGGCTGCACAACGGGTGCTTCTCCAGGCGTAGGGGAGGGTTACTTCATTATAAAAAAACAGGTTCAGATTACTTCTTCTTCCCCCGGTCGGTTTGCACTGTGAAATAGTCCGATTTAGTTGGATTGCAGTAGCATCTAGAGGCCGCTTTCGCCTGCGTCGAGTGAAAAGACGGCGGGCGCTGCGCAGCGCTTGGAGTTCGGTGGCTGAACCGTCTCGGTGTTCCTACACCCCTGTAGAGAGATATCCAGAAAGATTGCTTACAGCTACGCAAGCCAGCGACGCCGCCAGCAGCACAACAGCCCGTAATGAAAGACCAAGCCCATCTAGCGTAGTCCTCGTGTTTCCCGAGGAACCAGAAAGCAGCGGAGATCGTTCTCACCAACTCAAATCTTTGCACATGTACCATCAACACAGTGATGACACCAGGTTCCACAGCTGCTGACGGTGTCTGCTGTATCACCAGGCATCATTATTAGAAAGGATTTCGGCCTCAGCATGAGCAGACCTCTTGCTGTCATGGCTGGTTAGGGGCTCTTTCCTTTTGGGAAGCTGTCAAATGCTTTTTTTGCATGTGTACAGAAAATGTTTATGTGTGTACATGCATTCCAAGAACACGGATGTTTTGTCCCCACGCAACACTGGACTTTGTTTCTGTACTCAGCACTGTGATTTAGCACAGAGACTATGCTTTAACGTGCTGAAAACTCTTGTGAAGTATCCAGCAGGCCATTAACTTTGGAAATTGTTTGATTTTACCTTCTAGCTATTTTCAAAGCAAGCTACCAAATGTTTGCAAGGGGTGACCAAGAGGCATGTTACGCTGAAAGCTCTAGTAACTGGTTTAGCACTCATACACTAAGTACTGTGACAGGCCTTAATGGTTTCCCATTTATGCACAGGCTGCATCCAGCGTGGACAACAACTGCAGGCTTGAAAGAGTGTGCTCAAACTGCACATATCCTGTTCACTACGAACTGGATTTTACTCAGCTTTTTGCAGCAGGAACTGTCTGCACATGTCCACAATTCCTGTCCCATGCTCAGCCGGTTGCCCAGATACCACTGTGACAACCAAAATTAACTTAAAAATAATTAAAGCTTCAAGCAAAGGATGAGCTGACAGGACTTACATCTCCATGGTGAGACTTACCACCCCAAGCATGCAGGAATGTGTTTCAGTGGGAAGGTGCAGGTATGAGGACGCTTGGTGGGAAGAGCTACTGCATCTGCGAATTGGGAATTACCACTGCCCAGCCCCCGTAAAAACGTCTCATCTGCTATGGTTACTCAGACTTTCTGGTTAGGACCTTCTCAGTAGTGACTCTAGCTACTGACGCTTGAAGCAAAATAGCAGTCCTCTAGCTCAGGGGGAAAGGCTGATCTGCACATGAGATGGAATTATATGAAGGTGAAATGATGACACATGAAAAAAAGAAATATTTCTGAGTCCACCTTCAGTGAAGTGACGTAGTTACAGCACCAATGTTTTTTCAGTCACTTTCATTTCTGTTAGTGACTTCAGACATGCTTGCTCAGTCCTAAAACAGTGACTTGTCGTTTATTCAAGGCTGATATAATTAATTCTCAGTCCTCCCCACTTGCTCTAACTAGAAAATATAGGAAACCTTCAGTAAATCTTAGAAACAGGCAGATATTGAAGGTCCAGGGGAGATCACGTGGTCCAGCAAAGTTTAATGAATGTAACTTCTATGAGACTTGGCTGTGCTGCTCCGCGGTCTGAAACGTGTTTATGTAATCACACACAGATGTACTGAATCGCATTAGATAGGGAAGTAGTCTTCACATCCTTCAGTCTGGAAAAAAGTCTGTTTCCAGAACAAACCGCATCAGTTCCATGTGCTCAATTTTGTGAATCGATTAAAATAAGTATGCTTAACATGTACACACATCTATACATTTATGTTTAATTCTCAGTGTTCATACAGTTTCAGCTGAGTGTCTGCAAGATTAGTCATACAGACCCAGAAAAGTTAGACATCTAATTCCTCTTCAGTCTGGGCCTGGAAAGTACCTTTGGTGTTTTTAATTAAAAAGTAAAAATTCAGGGAATTTACAGTTAAGATGTCTCTTCACCCTGCCACTTCTCTATGCAGCATACTGTGCTGTTTTTTTAACATGGCATAATTTCATTTCTGATTGGAAATGTGGTGTCTTTCAGTGCAGTGGATGCTTTGAAAGAAGCGTTAGACAAGACCACAATTAATAGTATCTTAGTGGGGAAAAAGAAGCGTAAGCTTTGGCTTTATCTGAGATAAGAATAATTAGAGAGCTTGAAAAATATTTTAAGTGTACACTTTTTAATGATCAGCTTTTAAGCATGTTCCAGTTTCCTAAAATACCACCTCCGTACTGCGTGGCTAAAGCACATGTTGTGTTATGAACAACAGCTCTAGCAATTCTTGCAGAATTAAGTACTCTCTGGAGTTTGACTTTTTGCTTGCTTGCTGCATACGAACTATCTGAAACCCCGTGCTCACACATAGGGGATCTGCTATGAACAGGATGCAGAGGAATCCGAGCAAATAACAACATTACCCACAGTCGGAAAACATGCTGTTCTCCAGAGCAACCTCAGACACACCAGAAGTCCCACAGAAAGAAAGCAGCCCCATCTGTAAAGCCACGACATCTTTGTTCCGTTGCAATGCCTGTGCCCTCGTTCAGTCTCCTCCGGCCTCCTGCTATGTATGTACAGCAGCAGCGCGAGACGTCCTACAAATCACGAACTCCTCAGAAACCTGGAAAGCTCCCAAGGCAGAAGGCAGCTTTTTCCACGCAGAGTCTCTCTGTCCCTGGCTCAGCCCCGTGCTGCTCGGACCTGAGCTTGTCCTAATCTTTCTGCAGTGTAGCTGGCTGCTGAAAAGCTGACAGGACTGTAGCGCTCCTGTAAGCCAGACTTTGGCTTTTCACGGATTTCTACCCTTGCCCAGCCCCCAACAGCAGAACTGCAAGGCCGTGATTGAAGGAGAAGTGGCTGCCCACGGGTGCCTGAGCATTACAAGGGTTGGGGATGTACCCACAAAAGCAGAGGAGATGGTTGCTCCCCGTAGCCTCCGTGGCGAGATCTGGCTCAGGTCAGGCTGTTCAGAGTAGCCTAATGCCAGAAAGGAGAGCAGCACCTGTCCAAGGGACTATAGCGCTTCGGCTCTTTGTGAAAGGGGCTTTGGGTTTGTCCTGGCACTTGCACTGACCAGGTTGCCTTGAGACGGTTGCACCAGGGTTTGTAAGATGCTTCAGGCAAGTTATTGTCAGAGATGCAAGGGAGTTCAATGGATCACTGGCAAATCCAGTAATAACTCATGCAGGACTAAAAGCCTCAGCTTTACTGTTAACTCTATGACCCACGTAGCACCAGGCACTGGAGCACACAAGATCTGGTGGCTGTGTGAAGCATGCAGTGCTTGTTTCAGGGGGGCATGGGGGCAGGAGCCTGCCTTTTAGGGGGGAGGCTGGGAAGATGACTGTCACAGCTTCACCACCCCTGGGGAGGGGAGGCAGCGAGGGCGAGCTATGAGTTTTGGGGTAAGGACAGGGACAGGGATGGCTGGAGGTTCCACACAGGGAAAGCAGCGAGAGGAGGCTGGGGATGTGTGTCTCCTGTGGGAGAGTGGCAGTGTTGACCAGCCTCCACGTTCATCTGTCCTTTGGCTCCGACGTGCTCCTGGGCTGAAGCCTGGGGCTGGGTCACCGACGCTGTTTCGGGGAAGCTGTGCACTTGCACAAGATGCCTAAAAGCCCAAGTAGCTGCTGGGACACTGCTACTCGGTCAGCATTTGTTTTTCAAGTTCTCTGAGATACAGCATTTTTTTGTAGGGTGTTGAGGGAAGACTGGGCGGTGAGTGCTGTGCTGATTTATCTCTTCATCAAGCATAGAGCTGCAGTCTGCCATGAAAGGACTGAAGTCCCCCTTCTCATGAGGATGCAGGGAGGCAAGAAAGAGTTTTAACCCCAGCAAGCACAGTGGCAGCTGATGGGTGCACTGCTCTGACACACCTCTTCAGCACCCTCCCCTTGGGCTCTTGCTGCCGGGTCCAGCGAATGTAAAATCCCGCCCCAACAGAGTTAGCTGACGGACAACGTATAAAACGCACGATTTATCCTACCTGTGACCTTTCACCTGGAACTGAATGATATTTTTCCACCAATGAAATGAATGCCATACTCCTTTACAGGATTAAAACAAAAAAAAACTCTTGGAAAAAGTCTGATGGATGCCTTTGTACTGTATGTATATAACTTTGCACATCTGTTTGGTCTGTTTAAATGTCAGATCCTTGAAGAGTTGCTGGATCTATCAGTTGAAAACATTAAATACTGACAAGTGAAAAACTCAGTCCTGCCTTAGAATTGCATCTATCGTTGGTGTCTATGGGTTGTTATTTTCTCTGAAATATAGTTTGCCCCCTCTCTTTCTTCCAGAGCTTTGACACCACGAACCGCTGAAGCTTTTCCAAGAGGTGCTGTGTCTGCAGTGGGATGGGGAACATGCATGTCCCCAAAGGAGAAGTGGTGTGGGACAGAAGCATTCACCGAACAAAACTGAAAAAAAGCCACTTCCAAAACACAGGATAGGACCTGTAATATTAGCTGAACAGTAAAGAATTTGGATATATTTAGTTAATGAAAGCTCTTGCTTGAAGGTAAGCTTGGGTCATTTATGTCTGTGCAATAACAGCCCCAGTGCAGAACATATGAATGCCAGATGGCTGGAACTGTTCCATTAATGAACTGATGCTTTCATTGTTCTGAATTTGATTTTGTAGCTTTTTGCTTATAATGATTTGATTGCACCGTGAAAGACCTTCAGTAACCTCCCGATAAATTATTCAGTCCTCAGAATGCAAAAGAGGAAATGCCTCTCAGCCTCCGCTTTCCACTGGCCTTAAATGGGACCTGCAGGTGTGCAACACCTCCAGCAGTCAAGCTGATGAATATATTTCATGCTGTTTTCTTAGTGCTTCCATTTGAATAATGTATGCAGGACCCACGCACAATACATTCTTCTAACGGACAGGCAAATTCATTTCAGGTGACACTCCATTAAAGTCAGTGGGGTTGTCCAGTGATGAATGTGCAGGACAAAAAAAATCATAGTTGTGTGTATATAGGAAGAAATTCATTCCAGACATGTGAAAATAGAGGAACAGTGTTAGGCACTGGGTGATATGCTCTTGCCCCAGAGCACTCATCTCCCTCATTAAACGTAGTTCCTGTTACAATAATCTTCCCAGTCTCTAGGTTTAATTAATAAGCAGTCTAGGAATCCACTTCTTGTGTGTGTTACCACAGGCACATTCATTTTTCTGGCTTACACACCTCCTCTGTAAACTTGCTCTCCCCTCCAACACTCAACTCCAACACTGGCTGCATCTCCACTGTGGCTCTGCAGCCACCCTTTGTCACAGACAGACCTGATGTAGTCAGGTGACAAACATATCTCTTTCCTCTGTGGCTTGTCTCTGATCCCCATGTCTGAACAGAACTTATGGACAGGGAGCCTGGGAAAAAAATAAAATAAAAAAAATCCTAAATGTTAGGTTTGCAGCAAGCAAAACCTTCCTATCAAAGCTAGCCTTCTGTTGTACACCTACCTTCGAGATGCTGGAGGGCCTCCAATCCCTAGTGCCAGAAGTGAAGCCAGGTCTCTTGTTTCTTCTGTTACTTCCATTTCAGTTTAAGTTTGTACGTATGAAGTAAGCTAAAAATAAAGTAAAATAAAATAAAGAAAACAGGGAAAAAGAAGGAATGTAGAGGAGTCTGGATGCAGACTTCTCACAAGACCTTTGGAGACAGGCTCTGCTTTCTTCTGATCCCCAGGGCCTCTGTGCCCCCTCTTTCACCTAGTTCCCACAAACCTCCCCTGATGCTGATAGGGATTAGTTATCTCTGATACAGCTTTTTGGGGCAGGGCCACACTGAGAAAGAAGCAGAGGTCATGTGGTAGAGGGAGATTTTGGTGTCCACCCTCCTTAGCATGAATGCAGGAGTGCAAACGCAAGCTGGGATGGGAAGAGGCAGGGATACCAGGTAGCAGAGCTGGCTCCTCTTTTTTCTAGGCACCCCTTTTCCCTCAGCGGAACACGGTTTTTTGCTGGGGTGGTCTGTGTAGTTTGCTTCTCCTGAACTTCAGCATTGTCTCAGGGATGCTAAAGGCAGGGGCTCACCTCCAGCCTGGAAACCAGGCCGTAAGGATGGGATTCACCCCACCATCTCGTTCCTCGATCCACCTGGGGCAATGTGGGGTATCTGAGACCCAGCCCACAGGCATTGGGTACACAGTGGAGCTGTGGGAAACCCTCCTGTGTCTTTCTGGAATATGGTAAGAGGACACTCCAGGGCATCTCAGATGGGAACAGACGTGTAGGTTTGGATCCAGTTCCTCACAGAGGGAGAGTGAGGAGAGCCAGGGTGATGGAGATGTCTCAAGGCTTTGCCCACCTCCACGGGAGCAAAGCGCAAGTAATTCAGAAACCCAGCGGCTGTGCCCTTGCAAGTGCTCTGCTGGCTGGCTCCCACAGCATTGCTTTCCTGGAGGTGATGCCGTACCCTGGGTGAAATGCCCCCTCTCTGCCTCACACAAGCACGGAGGAAAGGCTTGGGGTCAGCTCAGCCTCGTTAGTTAATAATTGAAGGCCTGGTTGCCTGCTGCTATCTGTTGCCATTTAGGCTTGAATCCCTGCTTGTGTTTACAAACCCATGCATAATATTTGCAGCATTTGTTTGCAAATGTTTTTGTAGTTCGTTTGTGCTGCCTTCACAGGGCGGGCAGAGTAAGGGCTGCAAAGAAAAACAAGTAGAAAGCTATTAGTTTAATGGCAGTGAAGTGGGGGAACAGACCCCTTGACCTCATGAACTAAAGCTGCTTTAAACCTGATAGAAGTCTAACCCTGTATTTTTAACAGATGAGCACATCTTCCATGATGTCGCATCTGCTTTTTTGAGCAACTGGTAGAAGTCGGCTGACTCGGACTGTGGTTTTCAAAGATTTCTGGATGCCCAGTTCTTACTTCTTTTAGTACGAAGAAGGTGTCAAAAGTGCAGAGGGAGGTCTGGTAATTTCCATGGCAACTCTTTGGAGACGTGCTCGCCCTGATGGTGACCTCCTCAGCGCTGAGAGGAACCAGAAGTAGAGCTAGTTCTGACTATTGAGCTGTGCCATAAAACAAGTGTGGGGCCACATCAGATTTCGGTTTTTGTTCTCTGCTTTCAGGAGCAAAAGTCCTCCCAGGCAGGCCAGAGCAAAGAGCCACCTGAGCAGGAGCAGGGATCAGGCTTGCGAGGGCATACAGCTCTGAGGGGACACCGGCCTGTGGAGGACACCATGCTGGGGCAGTGGAAGGAGAAATGAAAAGAGCAAAAGTAAAGGAACGACAATGCATCACCCCAGTCCCCAGTGCCCTGTGCCACCCACTGCGTCACTGAAGGGGGTGAGTGAGTGTGGCAAAGAGAGCAAAAAACGAGGATGAGAGGTGTCAGGAGCAAAGCTGAGATGTTTCTCTAAGTTTTTCTTTACTTGTTTTTATTTCTTGATACTAGAATCAATAACTAGAAGCTCCTTAATTGGCAATGAAATAAATTGGTTGAAATTTCTTGACACAAAACTGGGTTTTTTGGCCCATGACAGAAAGAAGCTGCCTGGCAGCCAGAAGAATATGGGTTGCTGATTCCCATGATCTTGTTGATGGAAGTAACGGATGTTAGGTTTTTCAGGGCTATCAATACCTGGATTTAAGTCCTTGCCCTACCATGACTTAAAATCTTCAAGCCAAGAGTATGTAGATGTTTTTATGGAAAACATGTTTTTATCAGTTATCAGTTTTGCCCTCAAAGGCTGAGTAGCCAAGGCAGCATCTGTGGCAGCTATTACACTTAAGGTCAGACTTAATTAGTTTTCTCTGAGCCTTCAAATATACAAGTTGAATGAAAAGGGCCAGTCTGATTCTGCATCAGCCTGGGCAAGAAGCACCTTGCCTTCCAGAAAGCTATAACTGTGTTAAATGGGGGGGAAAAAAAGTTAGCTGCATTACAGGAGTAAGGCACTGACCTTTCCAGAGGTTAACAGGCAATGCACAAAATGGAGATTTTTTGTTCATTAGGAGGAAACGTGAGACTGTAATTAGAAACAGGCTGTGCTATATGGTTTTGCCTACTACTACTATTCAACAGTAGAAGAGAGGAAGGTATCCACTGTTTTGGGGATTGAATTAACAATTGGAAATTTAACAGTGAGTGATTAAAATAGGCACTAATTTTTTCCCCGTAGGAGTTAGGAAACTGACCTGCAACTGAGTGTTTGAGCTTAAAAGCAGTTGAATGATGGTAATTTTTAAAAAATGTGATTTTTTAAATTATTATTTAGTATAGGTAATGAAGAGGAACATACACCATTCAAATATTTCAAAGAATAAAAGGCAATAGGAAAACTGTAAGCATACATCCTGAGACTGATTTATTCAAATTGTCCTGGAACCTCGTCATAGAAGACCTTGAGCCAAAATTCAGTCTCTCACCAGCTGTGCATGAAGGCTGAAAACAAAGACTTTTTCTTTCTTTCAGGTAGGTCCACACACCCTGTAAAGGTTAACAGGAGCTGCAGAAGCATTTGCCCTACAGGAAGGTGGAGTTAGAAAAATCATATTATTAAAATACTCAAAAAGAAGTTTGGTCTTTAGCACCTACAGCCTACTTGGATACATTGAAACTATTTGTTTTTTTCCTTCTCAGGAAAAACTGTCATGAAGTTGTAAAACCTTGAGGTTGAGCAGCAAGAAGTAGGTCAGGGTACAAGGCTGTTCAACTTCATATACTGGAAGCCTTACTGCTGAATTGCACTCGCTTGCTGCCACATACTGAAACTACTTAAAGTAGGGGTTTTAAAAATCTGGCCTGTCCAGACTGTTTTCTGCTGAAAGCCATGGAGCTGTTGCTAGTTGGGAAGAACGTCTTAAGCCAGGGGTTTGACATAACCTCTTGGTCATAGAAATGACTCCTGACTCAGGTGGTGCAGTGCTTGAATCACTGGAAACAGAAGTGTCTCCATGCCTCTTTCCATTCAGCTGGCATCTACAGGAGAAGATTCATAGTCTGAAAAAGACCAGAAATCCACCTCCTTTTCAGACAAAATCTTCTGGGTACCATTTTGAGCCACCTGCTTTATGGTCAGAGATCCATCATTCCAGCAGTGCATTCTACTTTCTACCACACAGTAAAAAATGTATGTGTTTGGAAATACCAGGTTGCAAGGACAAGAAAGAGGGATTACCTTTATGTGAATGCCAAGAATCAATCTTTCTTATTCAAGGCACATTTGAGGATTATGAACAGATGGATGAGCGAAGTGAAATCCACTCCTCACCTTGAGTTCTTCCCAGCTGAGGGTAAACATAGGTGCATGGCAGCAAATCTTCTTGCAGCTCACATAAGGTGAGTTTACGCGGTCCCATAAGCACTGAGTAAGTGAAGCTAGCTATTGTGTGAGAAATCTGAAAAATCCTCAGGCAAAATGCTTAGAAAATGTAAAAGACTGGTATCATCCATAGTCTCTTAATTTTGAATAATAGTCTGTAGAATGTGCCAAGAAAGACTTTAAAATACCATGATTTATTACACCTTCATGAACTTTGCTAGTATAGCTCTTATATTTGTTGCATTAAAGGAAACATTCTCAGCCAAACACTTCTGGACACTAATGATCCTTTTGTCTTTTGAACAGTGAGCTGTTCTTCATCCCTAGTGTGATTCAGCCAAGCTTTTATTTATTGCAGTAAGTGAAAGACTATATTTTGCAGAGACCTAATACCTAACAAGAAGACGTCCATAAAGTCATTCACACAGTAACACACGTAACTTTTGTGAACTCCAGAAACAAGTTACTCCCCCAAAATACACAGGTCCTGTAGGCAATGATGACTTAATTGTTGAGGTCAAAATCAAGTTCTCAGTGTTAGGAAAGGGCTAACATAAGTTCAAGAGCTTTACATGAAGTGGTTCACACCACTGCCTGTACACCTAGGTAGCTCGGCCTGTGACTCCCATTAGTGCTAGACAGCTGTGTGACACAAAAATTCGCTCATCTTCAAAACAGGAATGCACCTTCGGATTTTCGCACATTCCCGGGAAGCCTGGAGCAATGCACAACTTGTGACTCGGGGCAAGTGGTTTCCAGATGCCCTTCTGGTCAGTCAGTCAAGCAGGGATTGCGCGCAGTGCTCCTCCTCAAATTGCAGCCCTCCTCATGCTGCTCATTCAGCAGAACAAATACCCATGCTCCCTGGGATGAAGTTTAAGAATAAAAGGCAGCAGGACTTCCCTATTCTGCTTCCTACTGAGTCAGGAGCTTAGGCTTTGTTATGCCAAAGATTTATTGGCATTACATTGCTGGAAGTACAAGACAACTCCAGGTAGAAGAAATAGCAGATTTGCTCTTGGAGTAAGTATGCTCCCTGTACAGAGCAGGAAATTCCTAGCAACTACAAGCGATGGAGACAAGGCTTGGAGGAGGAGAAGTAGAGGAGAAGGGTGGCATGTGCAGCTCTGCTGTACGTCCGTGAGCTGGGCATCTGCTGCAGTCCCAGGGTTTCTGGGGAAGCTCAGGGTCAGAGGGTTCAAGCAGGGGGCAGCTGAGAACAGGGTCACTCAGGGTGTGAGGTGGAGAGGGGATCTTTGCAAAACCCTGAAATAAATCTCTGCAGTCAAAAAAAGATTTAATGCCTTCTACTCTCTTTTCAAATGCTCCATTTAAAAGTATCAAAGCAAAACTTGGTGAAAGCAACAGCAGGGACTGTAAACTCTTTGGAGCAGAGACTGGGTTTTGAGAGTCTCTAGCAGAGTGAAACATCAGTTTTGAGTGGAATCTGTGAGTATTATGGTAAAAAAAAAAAGGTGCAGTTGATACACTGCCACCCCATATATTTTGGGTATTTGGAAGCATGTGACTTCTGGCTTTGAGTTTCAAATGACATAAAAAGTACATTGGCATTGAGTATCGTTACTACTAACCACACGCCTTGCTACCTGCTCTTACTGATGCAAACGTCCTGGTTTCTCTTAAGATCTGTGTAAACTTGTGTTTCACTGCCATAATGTCACAGACATGAATCAGAGCTCCTTGATGACATCATAGCCATGAGACTCACCTTTGCTTAGCTAACTGGCGGTGGAAATGTCACGCCTGACTTTCAGCTATGCGCAAGACAGTATGTGTGGTGCGGGGGCACAGAAGAAGGGGGTGAAATACGGGCCTCTGTGACAAAAGGAGGCTGATCTCTAACAACAAAACGAAGCCCGTGCCGGGATTTTAAAACGATCATGTCACAGCTTGGAGCTGCTCTGTGAAAGCTCCACCCGCCGCTGTGCAATGGCAGACTTGATGGCTCGCGGGCGGCAGAACTGTAAAAAGCCAGGAAACCATCAAATAAGCACAGCTGTAACCCATAAAGTCCCCCTTCTACCCTGCAGCAAATCTGAAAACAGTCTAACTTTAAACGTCCCTCCTCCTGTTGTCCACAAACTGCATGAGATACGAATAACTTGGGTCTGGTGACTGGGAACACCAAAGATTCAAGCCCGGTTGTCAGACCCTCTGCTAACTCCACAGTCATTAGTTTGGCTGCTGCTGCTCAGAAAAACTTTGCTAAGGAGATGTGTTTGACTGAATTACACAGAGCGAAAAGACTGGGCATAGACCAGCAATCTTGGAAGGCTGTATAATCTTCTGAGATCATGAAGCAGAAATTGATAAAAAGACAGGAAGAAAACTGAACTTTGCAAAAAAAAAATACCTAGCATAATAAAATAATAATAGAAAGCCTTTTGTCTGCAATATCATCCCAAGGGTTTCATTGTTTCCTCTTGCAAACAATGTTATCTGGAGAACAGATAAAATTTCCATTTAGTCCAAGGGCTGTGGCTGTCTCCATTTTACAGTCATCTGTATGCTACAGGAATAAGGGGGCAGCACAGAGGAGTTGTATTTTTGTTTAATACAAATTTCCTTGGACCTGAAAACCTCCCCTAAGATGAATGCTTTAAAAGCAAGCGTATTTCTCTTTCATTTTTGTAGAGACTAGAGTCGTCAGTGATGTCATAAATTTGGAAAAGGACCCTCCATCTCTCCTGCCAGCAGTAAAAAACATGTTTTGTCCTATAACCACAACCGGTTTTAGGTTTCACATTAAGATTTGGTCAAAACATGTTTAGTGTATCTGAGCATTTCAGTGAAAAAAGGCAGCTGACAGTCAAAGATTGCAGTGACTGCTTGAAGCAGAAATGTACACACACAAGGACACACATTCATACCCCTCATTTGGGTCTCTTTCTTTCAAAGTACATATAGTCACTGACCTCCTTTGTCTCTTCATCTCTGTCTACTTAAAAATGTCAGTCAGTTTAGGCTGTGTAAAAGACTTCTATGCCAAGTCTAATGAACGTCTCTGTCGTACTGAATATCACCTGTAATAAGTTCTTCAGGGTGGTTTACAGACAAGATCACCTTCTTGTGGCTTTGAGAAGTGTGCCCAGGACAGAAGCAACTAGTACTGACCTTACTAGAATGGAGCATCATCAGCACATGTGGGAAAGCAATTATTCTTTTACAACAAATAAATGCACAAATAAAAACAAGCCTTAGCAATGTTAAAGGGTTTGTGGGTAGGTTGAAAAAAACACCAGGGAGTAATTGCACATCTCTGCTCTGTTGTTTAGTCTTAGGCTGTGTAGTACTTGCCTTGTGCTCGGTGAGCAATAGGTTGCATGAAAGCTCTTGTGACTCACGGCTACTCACGTGCTTGTCTCTTGCCCACCTCCTTGCTTACCCTTTACTGCATCCTAGTCCTTTACTGGTGGATCTAGAAACAATTTCTACTGCAGCAGCACCTCCTCCCTGCTGTCTCCCAGGCTCCACCCATGCGGATTAGGACTGTATTGTGCCAGATATGCATAAACTAGAACAGACACCCATAGTCTTTGTAGCTTGCAGTGTAAATAAGCAAGACCTGCAGAAAGCAGGAGGCAAGGAAGAGTTATATTCCCCGTTAAGAAATGAGGGATTTAGTGATTTGCTTAAAGTTGTGCATGTAATTGCTGTCAGAGCTAGGAACTGAAAACAGGACTCTGGAGCTCCCAAGTGCCAGAATGAGGAAACTAGGCTTGTGCAGCATTTGCTCAGCTCTGACAAAGGAAATAAAAACATACCTTAAAAAAGAAACCCAAGGGTTTTATGTTAGTTATATATAAAAAAATCACACACAAGTAAAATTCCTCCTTTCTCAAACCCAGATTCTGTGTACAGACACACACGAAAAGGAATTCAGAGTTTAAGTGGGTGAAGATTGGTTTATTCCCCTGGTGCTGTACCTATTTACATACAGCTGAACTAGAAGTATTATGTCTCTGACAATGTACACCATTAATATTTTTGTACATATGCATCTGCACCACAATCTCCAACTGTTGTCTATTAATCCATTTTTCAGTTATTTAAACTTTTCACCTTCCTGGTGAGTTCCTAATGGAACAGATTCCTAATGCTCTGGTTTCTGGTTTCTGGTGTGGTTGTTTTTTTGGTTTTTGGTTTTGTTTGTGTTTTTTTTGGTAAGGTTTGAACAGATTGTCCAGCACTTTGAGCAACAGCTTTAGGAATAATTATATATCAGTGGGACCAATCCTTTTGCCCTTCCTCATTCTGAGGTTCCTCTTTTCGTTTCAAGCACTGAATCTGCCAAGCAAGACACTACTCAGCACAAATACAGTTGGCAGGAGGAGCTGTTAAGCAGAAACAGGACTCCTGTCCTTCAGCCAGAAGGCGTTATGATTTCTGTGACAAAGAAGATCATGTTGCACTGTTGTTCCTACAGTTGCAGTAAGAGGAACACTCAGTTCTCAGAAATATGTGATTTTATTTTAAGCAATTTTGCATTGTAGAGAGAGGTGAGCTAACACTGCATCTAGGCTCCTGCAAAGAAAAAATCAGAAAAAACCCCGTGAGAGTCACATCCTCTTGCCCCTTTTGGTCTTTAAAAATACAGCTGGAGGGGGCTGGGAGTAGCACACCAGCCAGCTGTGACTGCTGGATTGTACCCACACAGGTCAGTCTGAAATTAACCACCAAAAACATCTCTACAGGACACAGCCATGGAAAATGCTGATTAGATGCTTGAAGTATCAACATTCAGGTTTATTCTAAGTTGCACCTTCTTGTTCCTACAAGAACAAGAAGTTCCTTCCAACTTCACTTGCTCGGTGCAGTGGCAAAGCAGGTGCTAGCAGATCTATACCGTGCTATCCAGCTCCTTAGATTGAATGTATGGACACACCTTTATGACCCCAACTTTTCTTCTGAAATAGGATCTAAATCTTCAGAGACCTGGGAAAAACATAATGGAAAATGCAGAGTAGATGCAGTAACATAAGGCAGAGCATGTACTACAAAAGAAAGACAGTGATGTGACAGCTCCTACTTTACTAAGAAATGGATTAGAGAAGAGGGTAACTGACATTATCCAGAGGCAACACAATTCCAGGTGCTTGTGGAACAACTGGATATTTATCCAGCGAGCAAGAACTGAAGAAGCTGAGAGATGTAGAAAACTTTTCAGGAAAGAAAAGCACCACAATGAAAACTCCTGCAAAGCTCGTGAAAAACTAGGGGGGGGAGGGGAAGTGTCCAAGGAAGCAGTCAGAGCAGGAAAAAACACTGCAAAAAAGGTAAATGAAGACCTAGTCATTGAAGCAGAAACTGCAGGAAAGTGGGCAAATGTAGAACCTTCTGCCAAGTGACAATCTGCAAAAGAAGAAGTTGGCCAATCAAAAGCAAAGATTGACAACATCCTCAGGTTTGGGTAGAACAACACAGAAAAGATACAAAGAAGTAAAAGGCATAGCACTTCCAAACTGAGTTAGTTCCACCTTCATACAACATCCAATGAAATATGGGAACTTCATCAAGATATCATTAATATCACTCCAATAGAAATGTCAGAAATACAAGCTGCAATTGAGAAGATGAAAAACAATAGAGCAGCAGTCAAAAAAGTCCTAGCGGTAATGCTAACAATATGTGACATCCACCACTTAAAAGAAACCATGGCAGAGCTTGGCAGCAATGCCTGAGAAAGAGAAGAGAACCCTCCAGCACACTGGAAACGTGAAATTGTTGTCAAAATATCACAAAATGGGACTGTAGGGACCATGATGTCTGGAAACGAGTGATCAGCTGTATTTATTCTGAAAAGTTTTCTGCAAGTGTTGCACCCCATGGGGTAAAAGCAGCAGTGGATGGAAAGTTTTAGGAACAGTCTGTATAGACTGTATAGACCTGATACATTGACTTAGCCCATAGTAGATCTGGGCAAAATGGATCACTGGCTTTCAACAAAATAGCTTGAAAAAATCTTTGCTGTGAGGTGTCTTTTGGTCCCAGAGAAGCTCAGCTGCTGTCGTTAGTAACAATAAGGAATAGAAAAGTGAATTGCTGTATCAGAGAAAGAGTAAACAGTGATCTGGCATGAACACTCCCACAAAACATGGCTGCGTTTCCCTTCCATTGATATTAGGACTTGCCGTGGATGGACCGTGCATGTGTGTACTGACAATAAAAATCATAGTGACTGTGGCTTGGCAATAGTTGCTGAGGTGACCAAGACTTCACTGCTGACATGCTCCTGAACAACACGTCCAAGGAGCGATGAATAAAAGTGGAACACCTGAAAAAGAAAAAAACAGGTTAAGCAAAGCTCAGATTCAATGATGTCAAAGGGATTATCCTTAAAAACTGGCTCCTCAGCAGACAATATCAAGAAGATAAAAATTCTGCCTGAGTAGTACTGTAACAGCTAACAGAAACCGAAAGAAAGATGTGAAATTAAGAACAGGGAAGATATCTGCAGTATTCACTCAGCTTAACATAGCAGTCTCCCAGCGGCACAAGGAAAGGAGAATGTGTAGGAGAAAGCTTTAAGAATTTTTCCCAGACAGGACAGATACCTGACCTCATCTGTAGAAGAGACAGAATGAGCAGGTAAGGAGAAAGCAAAGCTAAAGAGACAAGTTCCCACACCGAGCACTGTTGGGGTTGATGTAGCTTGACAGTTAGCATGACTAGGCCGCTTAAGCAAAACACTTAGCATAACTGAACAGGCCGCTGGAAAGGACAGCTAAGAATAGCCATTGAGAAAGTTCTGATAGTGCACATGATGTGGGTTAGCAAAAACAAGATGTGTTCAAGGACGTGGAGGCGGCCTGTTGCTATTAGCGTTAGTACATAGTTACCAATCATAAGGGAATACGGGGTGTGTGAACAGCGCGTGATTTATGTCTGTAGCCTATCCGAATAAGCGTGATCGCGTGTGCAGATATGAAAAATGTATATAACCACGCAAGCAGACCAATA
>Ga0065711_1040834_pt1 | contig 16637 bp, 9 predicted proteins | sample Hoacrofraction12_FD_59098 | JGI IMG/M metagenome (GOLD analysis project Ga0065711, IMG submission 59098) | Hoatzin crop microbial communities from Cojedes, Venezuela - Epithelial fraction 12 v2 (version 2) | ecosystem: Host-associated > Birds > Digestive system > Esophagus > Crop | place... | reverse complement strand
GGGGCCGGGGCCGGGGCGGGCGGCGGGGCCCCCGCGGAGGAGACCCACGCTCATCCCGCCCCCGCTTCTCGTTCCGCAGTGCTTTCCCGTGTGCTCGCCGGGAGGAGAAGCCTCGGAGCTGGAAGCCCTCACGTAACCTCCGAAGATGAAGGTAGGCTGGGCCGGGGAGCGGCTCCCCCGCCCTCCCCGGGGCGAGTTCGTTTTCCGCCGCCGGTCTCGGGCCCGGTCCGGCTCCCCGGGGCGGGCGGGCCCGGCTCTCTCCGCCCGGCAGCGGGAGCCTGGAAATCCGGGGCGCCTTGGAGTTGTCCTCGTCCTTCGGGCCACTGTCGCCCAGCGCTTCCTGCATCGGCAGCTGCTCACGCAAGTTTGCAAAACCGCGGCTTTTGTCCCGCCTGAGCCGCTGCCGGGGTTTTTTTTCCAGTACAAAGGCTCAGCAAATTGCAGTAGAATTCATGAAAGGGAGGAAAAAAACTTCTTTTTTTTTTTCTTTTGCCTTCAGAGTTGAAGAAATAATGACAATTTACAAAAAAACAACCACCAAACCCGGTAAAACCCAGTTATTTTAATACTCCGTGCTGGTTTCCTGACTTGATAGACATTTTCAGCCTGGTATTTTTGTCCTTGTCTGTCAGTCGCGACAAGCACGGTAAAGTGAAATGTGGAGTGTTCAGCGCGGTAATTTTGTCCTTGCTTATCAGTCGCTACATGCACGGTAAAGCCAAATGTGGAGTAATAAAAGTACAGGCTAAGGAAAACATGATGAGAAATATTTCCCTCTCTGAAAATGCATCAGCAGTTAAGCTTTGATAAGGGCATTTTAGGAGAGAAAAATCCTAGTTAACAGCTGTTTGAATGATTACAGCAGATTTCTCTAGAGGTCCCCTTTCAGTCAGAAGGAAAAAAAATCCTATAGATAGAGTGTTATAGACTTAATTGTAAGTATTGGGATGATAGCAGTCTCAGATGCTTAAAATAATGTGTCGTTGGTTTGCTTATAACTGAAAAAAAGTACAGCTGCCTTTCATACTGCCTTTTTGACAGTTGAAATACTTTCCTTTTGTATGCTGTATAGAAATGACTTGAATTAGTAGCCACTCCTGTATGTTATTCCCCCTTTTATAAGGAGGTGTTCCAAATATCAGTTCAATACCCTGAAAGATATTTCTGGGAGAGTAATGAGGCTGACAAAATTGGGGGGGGATCAATGTCACTGGTAAAACAAAACTTCCTGTAACTTGTTGTTTGGCTGCTTTTTTTTTTTTTCCTTTTAAAGAACAGTCTGCAATTCCGAGTACAGACATCGTTTATCACTTAAAAGTTAACAGGTCTAAAAGTTTAGGTGTGAAATTAAATATGTAATGATGTAGCAGTAAAAAATAAACAAGAAGAACTAAACTTTGCTCTTATGTTTTGTTTCTTAATAGGCAGCAGATGAGCCTGCCTACCTGACAGTGGGAACCGATGTCAGTGCCAAGTACCGCGGTGCCTTCTGTGAGGCAAAGATTAAGACAGTGAAAAGGCTTGTGAAAGTCAAGGTAGTATGCTGTGGTTGTTGCTGGTTTTATTAAAGCATTGTGTTGAAAGGGCTTTCAGAGAAGATCCTTGTCCTGAAGGTTAGATGTTCGTTGTCCCACAACAAAATGGGCTTTTTTACATTTTGGTGTTGGGTTTGGGGTGGTTTTTTGTTTGTTTTTTTCTTCTTTTTGTGGAGGAGTGGAAGTTTTCTTATTTTTTCAGGAGGATGCTGGAAGAAGAATGAGCTTTCAGATTACCTGTTCTTGCTACTTCTTTCCTGATCATGGTTGTCTTCTCCTTGTGAATGCATCAGTTTTACAACAGTCAGTTTCGATGTCACAAGTAGAGGATTATGGCTTTACATGACTAACAAGGAATAAGAGCAAACTCTTCAGAAGCAAAAGTTCCATTTCATTCCAGCTGACATTCTCAGTTTTATAGCTCAGAACTTAAGAGGCAATGCCAAAATAAATCAACATATGAGCAAAGAAGATGGCAATAATTAGTTTCTTAGACTGGATTTCAGAAATCTCCAGGACGACATTTGTTAAGTTTTGAGCACCTTGCTGCTGCGTGTAGAACAGCGTGCTTTGGCAGTAGCCGAGTTTCTACGCGTGCATAGTCCTGGAACGTAATATTAATTCACATTCACAGGTCTTATGCCAAAACAACCAAAAAAGAAAGTCTTTATTTCAGTGTTGCAGTACTGTCGTTAATGCTAGTATGGGATAACAAGAAGAAAACATAGTGAAATAAAAGTTAAGAACTCAAAGTAAATACAGAGATTGTTCCTCTGCTTTGTCTTGTCAAAACCTTCCTACTTCCTACTTTCTTGTCTGCTGTCCAGGATATGTAAATAAGGCATTAGTGACCCCAACCCCCCTAACAGATAGAGATGGGAGCTTCTTTTTGTAACTACGCATCTAAGTTTTTGTATGCTTAATGCTGAGATCAAGTAGAACGAGCTGGCAGCCTCTTCAGTTACATATATAGATCATATCACTTTATCAGAGTGCTTTTCATGATCAGAAAAAAAAATCCAGATCGTGGAGTCTTTTCCCCTGTTCTTAATGAGTAGTTTTAGAAATTTGTGATGTTCATTGAAATCTGTGTTACCGAGAAGCTCTGTAGCATGCTGCCCTTCCTGGTCTGCCATCCTCGGTGCTGTATCTGCATCTTTGGTCTGATGGAGTATTTAGGCTGTTAATAGGTGTGAGTTTCTTCTTCTCTTTAGAATCTTATGCTTTATTACTGCAGGATAAGATTTGGAGGTATCTGAGGCTACTTTGACTTGGTGGAAATTCCTGTCACAGTATCTCAATTATACTATCACAATTGAAGTTTTAACAAGCTGAGCCTGATATTGTAATTAAGAGCATGTAGGCACACCCCTGCATGCTTGCCAAGAGTGCAGAGAGTCCAAAAAGTCCAGTAATCTTTTCCTGAGTAGCAGGACAACCTGTATTTATCTTGATGTCGATACAAAATTTTAAATAAAAATTGCATGAACTGCGTTATTAACCTGAATGTGTGTTAATACCAGTGTTATGTTAGCATGCAACTGGTGTTGCATTTATAAATGCAGCTACAGTGTAGGTAATGGCTGGGGGATGATTGAGGGAGCTGGAAAACTGGATGTCTTTGTAGGTAGAAAGGAAGCTCCTGGAACTTTTGATTCCTGAAAAGAAATAGGAATTTTGGTTTTTTATTTTTTTTTTAATTTTTTTTTAGTTTAAACACCATAGGTGGTTTGTTTTTTGTTTTTTTTAAGAAATGGCAGTGAAATAGTTAATAGTGTTGACCTCTAAATACTCATCTTTTATTTTTCTAAACCAAGTCTCTGCAAACTCAGGGATTCAAATTGCGTGGGCTTACGTTCACTCTGTCTTGTCAGTGTTGCCTTCTCAAACATAGAATTGTAAAGGGAGGAGCATAGTTTGCTTACACGGTAACAGATCCTCATTTTCATCACACTTGCAGTGATTCACACCTTTACCGTAAAAACTTTCTCTTGCTCGAGGTAGCAGAAATGGTGGTATTGCGGTCGGTTTGGTGATTTTTTGATACATATTTAATAAAGAGAGATTTTTGGTTTGATTGTAGTTTAGTATTCAATGTTTTGTTAACAAAGTGCTACAGTTAAGTATAGAGACAGAAAAAGCCTGCTTAATCTTTGGATCTGGAAGCTCAGGTCCAGGTGTGTCCTGGATTGCACCAATATCCAAACTCACGTTAAAGCGTATTTTCTTTGCCGTGGAATGGCTGATGTTTGATTTGCCCTGTTCTTTAATTAGGACATTTCGGGTTAAATACTGAAGGTGATACTTGGGGCTTCCTGTGAGTGAAATCATCCACGTCCAGTGTTTTGTATTCAGTAGTGTTGGAGTCCATTTGACTGATGAAGATCTTATTTTCCAAAGTGTAATTATTATAAATACAGTTTCGTATGCTTTTTGTATGCTATTAAAAATAAGTTATATATGTAAATGTTTATGAATATCTTTCAGGTGATCCTGAAGGGGGATAACTCGGCTCAGTTAGTGCAGGATGACCAAGTGAAAGGACCTCTAAGAGTATGTGTATTGCATGCTTTTTTTTTTTTTTTGTACACACATAATTGATTTGCAAAATTGTAAATTTTGATGCTGTTTATGTGAGTACCTGTTCTACAGAATGTAAATCAACAGGAGGGGAGACTTACTGCTTTAGATCAGATTAATTCTGAGTAATTAGTCTTAACTCTTGTAGTTTTTGGAGGCTGTTTATGCTTCTCCATGTGATATACTTCATACACAAACAGTTTTGCATGCACAGTGATTTTTTTATCTTCTTAGAAGTAATGAAACTTTGAAACTTCTTATGAGTAATGGAAAACTTGATTGCGAAGCTAAGTTCAAGCCTGTTAGACAACAGTAAATACAGTTGCTCTGACCGCATTTTGAAATAGTTGATGTATTTTATATAAAAATATGTGTGGTTTTGTATTTCTGTATGTAACAGTTGTCTGCTAAAATACATTGTTGCATTGTAAAATACTGAATACGAATGGAGGTCTTTAGAGATGATCATCTTTTTTGTATTTGTCTTTTCTCTGTGGCTACTGCGAGAACACCAATGCGTATTTCAGGCCGCTACTGAAATTCTGATTTAGCTGACAATATAACAGTGTTTAAAGTATAAGAGATAGTAGTCATTGCATGCACATCAGTAATAAAGTAATAATTACTTTGAATATTTATTTCCAATTAACTTTCTGTTATTTCTTGCAATGATGCAAGTCATGCTGAAGCTACAAGTTCTGAGTTTCTTGCTGTTTTACTGTCTACTTGCAGTTCGGCCTTCATGCTTAAGGACCTTTGTTCTTACCAGCTAAGTAACTAAATTTTACAAAGTAACATTTAGCTAAAATGAGCCTTTAAAAAAAGAATTGTGGCTTGCTGGAAGAATGAATGTGGACATGTGTTTTTCTGCTTTACATGGGTCTGGGATTGCATGTGACCTCGAGGTACTCCTTTTTGCAGGTTGGTGCGATGGTTGAAACCAAAATGCCCGATGGATCCTTTCAAGAAGCTGTTATCAGCAAGTTGACAGACGCTAGCTGGTATACTGTAGGTGAGTAGCCACATGCTTGCACTTATGGTCTCTCATGCTTGAACAGTGTATTTCTAATTGAAGGTAATAACATAAGTAATTATATCCTGTATTGTAAGTTCTGAGATACTGGAGGGGACTTTAAGTCTTCGCGGTATGTTTCCTTTTCAGGATAAGAATTATTTGACGTTCAGGCAGGCTGTTGCAAAGGTAATTGCAAGGCTGAACAATCAAATTTTGTTTGGTACAACTTATGTATACTGTTGGCAGTTTCACTCACTGGAATTCAGAATGAATTTGGCAGATTTTAAGACCTAAAACTTGTACTTCTAACTGAAAACTTGTGGCATGCAATGAATGACTGAACTGCAAACCTTCTTTCACTAAACGCTGTCTTGTACACAAGAAAAACATTGGTAGTAGCACTGTGCGTTCTGAAGTCATTCCTCTGTTTTGTGTAGAGTTGAGGGTCGCGTTTCTATGTAACAATAGAAGAAAGGATTTATTTTTAAAATAAAAAGAATCGATACATCGCATCTTAGAAAGAAAAGAGGGGTGTTCATTTATAACATGAATAAGTGTTTTCTTTAAAATAACTTTCAAATAATGATTATGTCTAAAGTGAAATAGAAAACTACTTTGCTTGTCATGTTGGAGGCTCACGCTCTTTTCAGTTGTTGAAATGCAAACCTCAGAATGCAGCGTCAGCGAAATTTCAGTGTTGAACAAGAATTCATTGCAAGATAGATGTCTTTATTTTGAATAATTGGAATTGCTTGTTCTGATCTCTAGATTTTTCTGAAACAGCTTTAACAGTAGAATGACAAAACCCAGGAACATGCAAGTAATTCTAGATAAGCTAATAAAAACCCACAGTATTTGAATCAAAGAGCTTTGCAAGCACCTTTCTTTTTTTGCACAACTTTTTTACAGCAATGGAGTATTACATTCACTAATAGTAGCATGGAGGGAACGTGCTCCTCTTAATTGTCCTGTACGTGCTACTTTTCTGCGTTGCTTTTGAGATTGATGCTCGCGAATTTTAACCGTTAGTTTCTTACTAGCTGCCTTGGGTGGTGAACATATTCAACTTTACTTCATATTCTTCCATCCTCTTTGGAGGAGTCCTGTATCACACGAGGTGTCAATTGTTTTGGTTTATTAACCCCTTCTTTCAAGATATAGAAAGATGATGTTCAGAGTAATCCAGCTTTTCCATTGTAATAGGTGAGGTTATATAGTCTTTGGTGGGATCAGGATAAGGCCCTCACTGCAATTAATTGGGAAGGTTTTATCACTTTATGACGATTGTTACTGCATGCTTTAGTTGTAAGCCAGTTGACAAAGTTCACTGCTCTTTGCATTTTTCTTCAAGATTATAACATTGCTGTAAAATTGTAGATTTAGGTGTAAAACTGTAGTGAATGTCAGGCCAGAAAGGAAAGGCTGGATTATTTTGGAGTGCAGAATGTTTGAAGTCTACTGGTGTGGTACTGTGAAGTGACATACTTAGCGAAGAACACTGGACCTTCAGCTTTGCGTTATATTGACTTAGGCGTTCACCATTCTGGTACAGATAAGAAACATAGTCTTGCACTAAGAAGTTCATGGTTTATGAACTGGTGTTTCCATTTTGAAACTCTTACTTATTTTAGCTTTAAAGTAGCATTTTTAGCTAATTCTGTTTGAATGTGCACCAGAAGACTTACATCAGTAAACCAACCCTACATATTCCTGCTTGAGTGATTAAAAAAGGCTTTGAGATATTAATTGATATGAAGAGAAAAATTTGTTTGCTTTGCATTTGACGGGTGAACTTTAAATCCCCTGTTTTGGGGGTGAGTTTTGTCCGTTTTCTTACCTTTTTTTCTTTTTTTTCTTTTGAGCAATACGCTTCTGCCAAACATCTTCACTTGATGAGCAGATAATATGAACTGTGCATACATGCTCTGCCGTGTATTAGTGGATTGTTGTTTAGATTTAACAAGTTGTTGAACTCTGCACAGTAACGTAATGGATAAATCATGCATGCCATGATTTTTACTTTGTACATTTATTAAAGTGCATTTCCTCAGAAACTTGAACTAATGGATTAGTTTATTATTGTATTTTTCTTTCCCGAATAAATATTTCTGGACAGGCAGAATAGAGAGCATAAACTTGGATGTTTTCCATATGCAAATGTATTAAGACTGCTAGGATTTTGTGATAATTTGGAGCGTGGGGGATTTAAGTAGTCGTATGGCAAGTTAACATGCAGTACTGTAATGTGGCAGATAGAGTACGTATACCTGTGACTATGGCAGTACAATTGTAACACGCTGGAATTGTATTTAGATCTTATGGACGTTTTTGTGAGTTCTATGTCGTGGCATGCTTATTGGTGTTGAAAGCACTGGTAACATTGACCAAAGTAATCAGATCATGAAGTATGTGTCTTTGAAAAAATGGTTATTTTGCTTTTAAAATTGGGGAAATGCGCCAGGTTGAGTACAGAAACACGGAGGTGTGAAAAATAAGCCTTATCTTTGGCCTGCTGCTTCCATTGTATCTTTGTAGAAAGTTTTGGGTAGATATTAGGTGCATGTTCATATTGCTGTGAAGCAGAGTTGAACTGGTTCCTTTTTAAGAGAGGGTGGGCCCTGCTACTTGACAGTCTTACTGACTGGTTCCATCAAAGGTAGAGAGCTGGGAGGGAAGTGGGGTAAAGAGCCTTCAAGTTTCTACAGTGTCTGCCTGAATGTGATCAGGCTTGAGATGGAAAGCACGAGGGGAGGCTTGTGTTTCAGTAGTACGTGCTTTTCCTCTATGATTTATTTTCTGTTTCATGTAGCATCTGTTTCTCAGTGATCTAAAAGTAGACTGATATGGATAGGGAAACCAGTAATACATGCCAACAAACATTTTTGAAGTATTCAGTCAAGTATCTAAAAAATGCACCAAAACAAACTGCATGCATGTCTAGTGAGAAGTAAAGAAGTTCACCTTTGCAATTCAGGTTCTCTATTTCAGATAGTTATCTAAAGAAGAAAAAAAGGCAGTTGAAACAACTTTGCTTTGTTCAGTAAGGTGAACCAGTAGAAATTCTGTGCTGAATTTGCTGTAGCAGGCTACTTTGCCGCCAACATAATGGAAGAGCCACAAAGATGATCAGTTAATCTACTTTAGCAGTATCTCCTGTCTGTTACTGGCGTTCATGTACCCAAAATAAAAAATAATTCATTGTAGCTGCCATGGAGTCACTTTTTCACCTATTTTTACATAATAATGATGTTAGTGTAGCCATTTAGTCATACTGAAATTTTCAGCTGTGATTTGGAAATACTTTTGAAATCGCCTTTGAAATTCAGCTTTTCAGTATAAGTAGGGGAAGAAACAAAAACTCTTTGGAGTGAAAGTTTAACAATGTCTGTAAAATGCCATTGCACGGGTTAGCCCTCTCATCTGCCTAATTGCATGTAAGGTGAGATGACCGTGATAGCTGTTTAAGTTCTTTGGCTAATAAATGGCTCAGCTGAATGTTTTATTCTTTAAAATGAACTTGTTTAAAATTAATTTATAAATTTTGAAGTGCTGCATTGATGCTTTTGAAGTGCTGAATGTATTGCTAGGTGATAATTGCATATCACCAGAATGGTCTATGAGATCCACTTGCAGCTGAGCCTTGTCTGAATTATGGCTTGCTTAGCGTACCATCTGCCTGATTCTCTGTAAACTTGTAAAATGCTTCAGGTCGATACTGAAATAATGTCTGAGGTGACTAAAAATCCAAAACAAAACCCAGGCCACACCTTACAAAGTGCATAGTTGTATTCTCCTTCTTTCAAATTCTCTGGAATCTTACAAATATTAACAGAATTTTAGAAAACAGAAATCCTTATGTATATGTTCTTTAAGGAAACACTTTTTTATCACTTCTGTGCAGAACTAGAAGCAATGTAATGTCTATATAAAAGTGAGAAACAGTATTTCAGTTGAGCAAGCATCCAAACAGTTGATGTTAGAATGGCCATTTTTATTTCTCCATCAAAATGAAAGCGTCATCTCTCTCTTGACAAAACTCAGGTCAATAATCTGTATGTGCTTAGATCTCTTGTTAAATGTATGCAATTTAATCGTATGTACAACTTTAAACAAAAGAGAAAAATACGTTGAGCCTTGTGCCTTGTATTTTGCTAGATAAAATAATGGAAAAGTTTTCCTAGAGAGAAAGAGAAAACAGGTATTAAATTCCAGTAATTTTTCCTCTGAAATGAGTAGGAAATAGGAAGAAAAAACCCAAAACAGTGAGAGGCATATGCAGTTTCTAGCAGACCTTGCTGTCAACAGTAGGGCATTATATACTCGAAAAGAGTGAAAGGGAGTATAAATTTTTATTTTTTGAGGATTATGGCTTTGAGGCTTCATCTAGTCCTTTCACATAAGAGAAGACAGTCTTTTTTCTCCTTTTAAAAGTTACCATGAAATGGCAGAATATTCTAACATAAATAGTAAAGAATTTTTTTTCTTTTCTCCTCGTTCTTTTCAACCCTGCATGAGTCTGCAAAGCCAGTAGAGTTTTTCCTTTACGGCTCTAGTACCGTGTTGTACATCAACATGGCCCAATTTTGGCTGTGCTGTGAGCCAGACACCACTTCTGAGACACCTCTGTGAGCCCCATACCTCTGCACCAGCCTCATGTGATGGTAGTTCCTTCTCCCGAGTAGTCACGGTGGCAGTTTGCAGGGAATGCTGCATGAGTATGTGCTGGGAGGAGCTGGATGTTGAATGCTTGGTCTTGTGCAAGTGAAGTTTTGGGCAGTCCGCTGGAGTTGTTCTGGAAAAGAAGTGTAGTCTCAGCCACCAGCTGCATCGCTCTGCCGTACCGCATTTAGGAGGGCAAGGGACAGAAACAAAAGGTATTAAGTATCGGGTTGTAGTCCTCGTTCCTGTTGCGTGGGGTTTGACAATTCCTGTTCATAATTGTGAGAATGTTGAGCAGAAAATGAACTAACAGAGATGTCCTAGGACTTTGAGGAGCAGGGTTGGTAACAGGAGCTATTTTTAATCACACTTTCCTATTTTAAAAAAAGTTTTCTGATGCTGCTTGGAGATATCTGTGCTAACAGGAAAAATTGACTTGGTCCTGGCTCTGCCACAATTTTAAGCTTCTAACGTGTCTTACGCCTGCATGAAGGGCGACAAAAGCTATCAGGGCCATCACAGTGAGCTGATTTCGTCCATGCCGGAGGCTTGTCAGTTTGTCTTTTTAGAACTTGAACAGCACACATTTTGTAGTGTGTGCAAGGCGCTAGTCACGTTTGTGTGGCTGGTTTGACCAGTTCTTCCCAGCATCCGGTTGAGTTCCACATCCCAGAAGCATCACTTCATCTTCTGGCTGCGCATGTGTCATCTGAGAAGCCAAAACCACAAGTGTGGCAGACAGACTGTCCAGTTGCCCCTCTTCACTGGTGCTCTGTACCACCCTGACTCACCAGAAGTTTGTTCTTTCATCTTCAAAATGTTGCTTGGGTGGGTTTTTAGGAAACCCTGTATTTGCTTGGAGCCCTTACATGGGATGTGTTGTTGTTTAAGTGCACCTCTGGTGCACAGCAACTGTGCAGTAGCTGAGTTGGTTGCTTTCTGGAGAATCTAGAAAAAAAGAATAGCACCACATTTTGTACTTCTGTGTGTTTAGGCAATGTGCAGATACAGGAGCAGATGCGATAGTGAAAACGTGTATTAGCTGGACCTTGTTACAACTCTGCTGGGTAGAGCCTGTGGTTATAAACCCACTCTTGCTACAATGTGGACTGAGTGCTAAAAAAATAAAAAATTGAGTACAAGCAATATTGTAGGGAAAGCAAGGAGGCAGATTTTTTTCCTTTAATCTCTTTATATGCAACAATACTAAGATTACTGTAACATCTCAGAAAAAGCAGTTTCAGACACTGTTTTCTTGTTAGTAAAGTGATAGTCCTCTATGAGTACACTCAAAGGTTGCAATTAAGTATTTTTAGGGATATCATAGAACAGAATCATAAACAGATTTGGGTTGGAAAGGACCTTTAAAGGTCATCTAGCCCAATCCGCCCCCCTTAATCACTTCAAGGACAAACTAAAACTTTCTTTGACCACGTAACAGTTTTTAGATGTGTAAGAAATTGTCTGCTCATCCTACAGCGGATTTTGTTGTGGACATGTGCACCTGCAAGTGACAGCATGGCTGCACAGCTCGGAGCAAGCCAGCAGCTTTGCAGAAAAACAAAATACAGAATCGTTGAAGGTTTGGGTTGGACGGGACCTTACAGATCACACAGTCCCACCCCCTTGCCATGGGCAGGGACCCCTTCCACCAGAGCAGGGTGCTCAAAGCCCCGTCCAACCCGACCTTGAACCCTGTCAGGGAGGGAGCAGCCACAGCTTCTCTGGGCAGCCTGGGCCAGGGCCTTTCCTGTCCAGGTCTGTGCTGTGCTGGCGGCTCCAGAGCTGGACACAGGACTCATAGGGGGTCTCACCAGAGCGGAGCAGAGGGGCAGAATCGCTGTATTTCATATACATTTTTGTAGAGGAACTTCTGAAGCTCATTTTGAAATGATTTTTTTAAAAAAAGAGAGAGTTCTGTGGTCGCTCCAGTAGCACAGTGCACTGTAGTATCTTGCTCTTAAGCCCTCTTACAGTGATGAATCGGTAGTTAGTACAGTCCTTGTCTTCAAGGTTGTTCAACAAGTATTGCGTGACTCTTGGTACTTTCTGTATTGTTTCCACAGCTGAAAAACAAAAATCTGCAAAACTTGCCCACGTTGATTGAGGCATTCGTAGATAGCATCTCTGATAGCTCACAGATTACTACTTTGTCAGGCGGATAGTGAAAATAATTAAGTGTGCATAGTGACGCTGGAGCAGTTTTTACTTGTTGGTATGTACTTTCATTGTCTCAGTGGATTCAAAAGTTTCCGAATGGGGTGAGGAATGAGAAAAAAGGTTTACTTGCTGTGCAGTGTAGAACCGCTCCTCCTTTGGGCAGCAACAGTAACATAACTTTTTGAAGTTAGCAAGCAGATGGAGCCTTGGGGGTTGTTTTTCCTATTCACTTGCCTGTTACAGGACAGCCTTGTTCTGGTAACACTGATTGCTCTGTGTGTAAGTAATATCGTAACTATTACGAGGAGGTTATCGCTGGTGTCCTGCTATGTTCTCCTTTTCTTCTTTTTTTTTATTTTTTTTTTTTAAATCTAAAGGATATCTATCAACAAAATGTAGTTAAACTGATCTGCAATATTTTGTGGCAAGTTTCTTCACAGTTCCTAAAAATTATCATGTTCAATCGGCTTGTTAATATTTCTTATGTAAGTAAATCAGAACTGATGTTGAAACAGCGTTTTTGTGAGGACAGAGTTAGTATTGTTTTCGTTAGCGGCATATACAGGCCTGGTACAGACAGGGAATGGAAGATACCTGCACATCAATAGCAAGTTGAAAGTGGCACTGTTTAATGCATTTTTGAAGTATTAACCTTTGATTGAAGGAATTTTTTTCTAACCTTTGGGAAGAAGTGCATTGATTTCCACTGGGAAGCTTTGTTTTTCTTTCTCTGTCATAGCTTTGGCTTGCCTAGGCTTCCACAAACATAAAAAAAATCAATTCTGTTTCTTTCCTGTTATTATCAACAAGATTCGGATGCAACAAAATTCTGAAAACTTCCATTTTGTTTCCACTGTTTAAATAGGCTGTGTGTGGAGCGTACTGAAGTCCATTCTTGGGACTAGAACAAGCTTTATAACAGAGACTTTCTCCAGGTTGTGCTGTAATCTTTTTTCCCCTTCTGTCACTGTTCGTCATTTTCCCCTTCTGTCGTGTTTGTCAGTAAGCAGTGTATTTGGAAGAAAGGCCTCTGGCCAGCAGAAACGTTGCTTTTCTTTCTGTCATTCCTACTTTGTTGTATTGTCTTTTAAATAGTAGTATATAGGTTCCTGGCTAATATGTATCAGTCTTTTTCCAGAAGTATTTACTGAAGTAGTCAGCTGGTACATGGTGGTTCCCCAACAAGTACATGCCCACTACAAGATTAGGCAATGGTAGTACCTCAAAGGGCTTCTGCTTTTTCGTGTTTGTTTCTTTGGAAGGACAGGATTGTCAGTTCCTCTTCTAAGATAAATGTTCTGGCACTGTAAATGCATCGTTTGATGACTATCTGACGTGTATGGGGAGGTAGCTCCCTCTCTTCCATCCCCATTTCCTTCCCTCTTTAACACAACTGATACTGTTCAGTAAATTCTTTCTTGTGGAATACAGCCTCTAGAATTTCTGCGTTTGGAGTTGTAACAATAACCTATTTAAGGAATGATAAAGTAATTAATGCAATTTATTCAACATTACCAGTTTTTAATTTGTCTGTTAGTAATAGGCAATTTAACTAGAGTTAAACAGTCATACTTCTGGATGAGGTTAAAAAGAGGAATAAATTTGCATCTTAGAGGGTATTAAGCTCTTCTGACAGGACTGCTGTCATAGTATCAAAGTATTGCATAGCCAAAAACCGTGAAATCTGCCCTACTGCTTATGTTTATGAAATCTTTAATATATGATACTGTACATTGAAAAGACATTCTAGGACTAGCATTAAAAAGCCACACATAGGATGGCAGTAACATGAGCAGGGAGGGTTAGAAATACATGATCTGTAAGGTCCCATCCAACCCAAACCATTCAACGATTCTATATTTTGTTGTTCTGCAAAGCTGCTGGCTTGCTCCGAGCTGTGCAGCCGTGCTGTCACCTGCAGGTGCTGTTGCAAACTTCCACAACATAAACCGCTGTAGAATGAACAGACAATTTCTTACACATCTAAAAATTCTTACGTGGTCAAAGAAAGTTTTAGTTTATCCCTGAAGCAAGTAAATGAGTTTGCAAGACCAAAAGTATTAGTGCTCTCTGTTTCTGCTCCTCATGGTCCTGCCTCTGTCCCTACTGGTCCCCATCAAGATAGAAAATGTAACTGTCACTTTTCTGTTTATCATTTAAAAAAGGCAAAATCTTTGTAAGTAATGATAATTCTATGGTATTTCCTTCTGTGTAACAACACTTAGTTTTTGTTATTGAGAATTCTGTTGTGATTGTCTAAAAGCAGTTTCTGTAGACGATGATTATCAGAGCAGCATGTAGACGATGATCATCAAAGCAGCTGATGTCTCTAGGCATAACCACCCACAGGCTTGAAAAACATTTTCTAGTTTTGTCATTTGTGCGTGTGTCTATGTATTTACATATACTTGTGTGAGACTCTCGGGGGTTGGATATGTTCACTCTATCCATTCTTTTCACCTGAATGAGGGGTGACAGGGCAGGAAACATGAGTCCTGGAAGATAATTACCAAGGTAAAATGGAACACACTGGACGTGATTACTTTGAAAGAATGGCACACTCTTACACTCTGCCGTGCATTTCCTTTGCCCCAGGGGGGACACTTTCATATGGCTCCTGAACAGAGGTATCGTCCTACACTTTTATTTCATGCTTAGGCCAATTCCTTGGCCTGCTGCAGTTCACAAAGGAGGTCTGAGAATTTGTGCTTCTCCACCTTCATTTCCTGAAGTCGTGTGATAACTACCTCTCGTATGAAAGAAAGTACAGTTTTGGAAAGAGTGGCTTTCCTTTTAGGGGCAGGAGAGGGGTTTTAGAAGGGGCTTTGAGGTTTTTTAGTTTTCCTTTGTAGTCCACCTGTTTCAGTTTCGGAGAATGTAGAGTTGCCTAGCACTTTTTCCCTGTACGGCAAGGGACAAGCAGCTTCTGTAGAACAGGCCACCTGTGTAGCTTCAACTAGAGAAAATGGAGAGAAATGGCAGGAGAAGACTTGTGGGAAGAGGGCTGCTTTTGAGGCGTTGGGTAGACTTGTCTTCATTCAGGTGTGAAACTGGGACTAGGACTGAAAGCATGACTGCCGAGCTCTGAAAGCATACTCATGCTTTCATTGTCTCTGGATCTGAGGGGAGATTAGGAAAACTTAATTATTCAGCATTAATTATTTTTTCTTCCATGTTGTTTTGTCCATGGAAGTGACATACAGATTTATGAAGCTGAGACTTCTGCAATTGCAATTACATTTTGCAATGTATAATTGCCTCATATTGGTCAGGAATATCTAATTATGTGACTTTCAAAGTTCTAAGTTAACTTGCATATTTGTTGTAATTGAGGAAAGCAGAATATCTCACACAGTTCTTACTTGTCATAATTTCCTTATGTGTCCTGATTTAAGTAGAGTTTAGTGTAATTTACTACTATGTTTTGCTTAACACTCAATATTTGTAAGATGAAAAAGGTATGTTGTCTGGTTTATGAATGGTTTGTTTGATTTCTTCCTCTACTATACTAGTTCTAATTAAATAGGTAAAGCTTCCAAAATTGGAGATAAACTAGACTGATTTCTTTTTTTTCGAATTTACTGTGAAGTATCGGATTTTGTTTGCTTTTTTCAGTAAGGTTACCTGTTGCCAATCACCAGCCATTTGTCCTCTAAAACAATTATTTCTGAAAAATCAGTCCTTTGACTTTAGTTCTGAAAGCGTTTGGCAGAGGATAATGGTGGTCAACTACTTCCAAGTCTCTTCAGAGCAATGAGAAATGGCACACGTTGTAGGGTCTACAGAACATTTAAAAAACAAAAAAACCCCTAACCAGCCAAATCACCATAAAACTTAAAAATATGCTAATGAAATATTGTTATCAAAGCATATGGAGGGAGTGTCACTGTTAAGTGACAACTTTGGAGTGAGTAACGAAAATTAAACTTCAGACGGGTGGCATGGATTTTTTTTTTCCCTATTAATGTAAACCTGTGTCAACGCTGAACTTCTGAATTATTTTGAGTGCTCTGCACGTAGCTGATCAGCGGGTACCGATGCTGAATTAGTAACCTGGAGAGGAAGAGCTTGCACTTTGTTTTCCGTGTCAGTGCAAAGTGTCACAGTGGTGGTTTCCTCAAGCTGTAAGCTAAACCAGGAGATTTTGAGAGCAACGTACTGATGATGGGGTTGACAGGTCTTACTGGTATTTAGATTTTAAAAGTTTTTACAATATTATTAACTAGTATAGCTCATTAGGCATATGGGTGTCTGCTGTTCTTAAAATACTAGGGTTTTGGAAGTGGAACAGTTAGTTGCGTTGTGTGTACAAGTGTTGTAATGTAAGCTATTGAGATAATTCAGTAATGGAGCATGCCACAGCAGTATCCTTACTCTGAAGATGGGGGAACCTTAAAGCTTATTTTATCAAGCTTAATTAAATTTGTGTTCATACCTTTTTATATAGTTGTTATTGCAGTCTGTGGTTTTAATCTAAGATAATGAGAATGTGGCTGTTCTGTTTAGTTATTTGGCAAATAAGTGCTTTGCTTGCTGCAGCTGATCTGTGTTTTTGCTAACAATACACATATTTGATATTCATGCTAGCTGAAGAGATTTTTATTTTTTTTTAATAGAGGTATACCAAAATTGTCATACCAACATGCGCAACACTCTTGAAACTTCTTTTTTTTTTTTTTTTTTTTTTT
>Ga0065711_1040826_pt1 | contig 16637 bp, 11 predicted proteins | sample Hoacrofraction12_FD_59098 | JGI IMG/M metagenome (GOLD analysis project Ga0065711, IMG submission 59098) | Hoatzin crop microbial communities from Cojedes, Venezuela - Epithelial fraction 12 v2 (version 2) | ecosystem: Host-associated > Birds > Digestive system > Esophagus > Crop | place... | reverse complement strand
TCTTTTGAGCTGCTGGTTCTGAGGGGACAAAGAGGAAAAACTCTCTTAAATCCCTCCTGCAAACACTACACAGAGAGAAGACAGAGCAAAAACTTCGAATGCCACCCTCTCATCTAAAACGCGCAGAGCAAGCCTGTTGGAAACAGGCTGTCGCTATCCATTGTCAGCTGCCTGGACAACTCGACGCTGCTGGCCGAGGCAGCCTGCATTCAGGAGGGCAGGCCGGCTGGCGACGTGCTCTGCTATGCAGGTCAGCAGAAAGAGAGCTGCAGTTAACCTCTCCGGGCTTTGGAGCAGGTGGTTGGCTCCAATCCCTGCAAGTAATTGTAAAAAGCACAACTTGCCCTGTACAGCCTGTCACAGCCTCCTCGTTTTAGAGTAACCCAGTACAAAAGCAGCTAGTAAGCCAAAAGAGTAATTGGGAAACCATCCGATGGCCAGGCCAGCAAAGGTTTATACACCCTTTGGGTGAGCAGGTGAAACGGAGGGAATGTGAACCGGCAAGAAGACAAACAATGCTTGCGGCATGGCCCATCTTCACGTGCGGGTTTGATTCCAAAGCTCACGCCTCATCCTCAGCTTGTGGGCCAGTTTGTGAGGAGACCTAATGAGACAGACGTACAGCAAACAGTCACAATCCTTGTGCCTGTTAACCGGTCGGGAGCTCTTCGGTTAAACAAGACCTTGCTGCCGAATGCCTGCTTGGCACAACCATCTCTTCCCCAGCGCTCCTTTGTGTGGGAGGAGAGAGCAAGGTGGCTTCAGGAGAGCCCACCCATGGGCACCTCCAGCAGCAGCACTGCAGGGCTTTCCCAGCCCGCACCTTATCTCCCAGTCCATGTTTTTTCACCTTCAGACATACAGTTCTCACTGATACTTACATGAATGGTGTGTGTGCACACAGCTGTGTATGAACATGTGTAACGAATTGTAAAGGAAAAACTGCTACCCAAGGGAATTAATTCTGTTTAATTTGGTATGAAGCAACAGGGACCAAGAGGATGGAAGAATAATACCAATTAGAATGCCAAACTGTCCCCTGGCACTTTTAATCTGTCAATTTTTGATGCACAAAACCCAAAAGGATGGTGGCATTTTTACAGTCCATTTGTAGAAGAGGAAACTGAGGCACACACAGCGTGTATCAGAACTGGGTCTAACACACAGTCTTTTCAGCTGAGAGCTATAGCCATTTGCTTATCCAGTCAGGTCCCCAGATGATTTAAATTTGAAGTTCATATTCACCCTTGAAAAGAGGTCCTTTCTACACTTGCTTTCAGAAGAGCCTTCACCAGTACTTCAGCAGAACTGGCCTTTACAAGAGGAGTTTCTTGCCTGGTGTTAAGATCTACTGGTATTTAAAAATCCTTCAGTTTAATGGGACAGATGTGCAGACTTCTTCAGCTTTGTAACCCTGTTTTTTCCAAGAGCAAAACCCAACCTTCTTCCAACCCCTGCCCAAGACGATGCTGCTCCTGATGCCCAGCGAACGAGACAGAGCCCCGAATGCCGTCTGGCAGCAGCCACCAAAGTCCCCTGCAGACAGGCCCCCCCCAGCCCCGGCCTCCAGAGCCAGAGCTCCTGCAGAAGAAGAGGTAGGAACGACAGACCGGCAAATTCTGGGCGTTTGTAAGAGGTCACACCGTGCTGCTCTGCGGTGAATGTGTAAGGGATGCGAAGTCTCATTATTGTGGCTGGGACTTTAAAGAGAACAATTGTAACAAGATTTTAAAGTGAATGGTGGCTAGCATAAACGGCTCACTCATAATAATCATAAAACTGTAATTTTGTGGTATTTCCTGAATGCCTTCTATACCACCTTCTCTGCAGCACTGTTCCTGACATTGTCTTGTTAGCCCATTAGGAAGGACTTGCTGAGCTACTTCAAACCCCTACACTGTGTGTTTTTCTTCTGCCTCTTACATCTTTTTATATGGCCACAGCATGGCTGTATCAGGGTTTTTTCTGGTTTGGATTATTTTGTACTTTATTATTGCTACATGTTTGCTTTAGAAGCAGAGTCTGAAATGACTTCCTCAGCCTGAGGAATCTGGTTTAGTGTTCGGGTAATAATTGAAGACAAAACGAAGGATTATTCTTCTTCCTATCCTCTTCTTTCTTCCTCTTTCAAACAGCTACTTACCTCTGTGCCTGCCCGGGCTCCTGCCTGAAGCCATTGCTGAGGTCTCTGCTAAGCCAACAAAGGGATGGAAAGATATGCCTCATGTCTTGAGGCCATACACAAACAAAGGGTTTTCCCAAACCCTTTTCAGCTAAGAAATGCTGCTTTTATTTAAATTCAGAATTATGCCTGATTGTAGTCAGTCTAGAAAATGTCAGACTTCTTGTTTTGGCTGTAGTTGTATGTTATGTCATAACGTGCTATTCATTGTAGTGCACAATATTTGCCCTTATAGACGAGTCAAGTGATAACATAAAAGTAGAAATTTTCATTGGACTTTACTTCCCTTTTAAAATTTAAAATTAATGGGCCAAGGTTCTGCCCCAGAACCACCCCGTGTCTCCTGCGGGGCTTTGTGCGGCAGAGCCAGCCCCGTGTCTCAGCCTGTGCTGGCAACGGCTCGCAGAGCTCTGCGTTCCCTCTGCGGGCGGCTGTGTGGGCTCCTGCACGGGGACTGCGTTGTCCCTGGGACCCAGCGAGGGCAGGAGCACCCCGTGATGAGGAGACATCGCCCTGGCTTCTGGCACCCGTGCAGCAGCGCGGGGCAGCTTTCAAAGCAGTCCTTGCACTGTACGTAGCAAAGCACGGCATGTGGCCTGCCAGGCTGAACAGTGCGTTTATTTTAGCCTCTCCCACAAGCAGGGATTCTTCTGGCAATGGTTCTGCTTCCCCCTGCCCCAGCTAATTACATTTATTGGGGTCTGCAGATACTGTCTCCTAGCAATTTGAGGCAAATGGTAGCTTAAGAATATACAGAATAAAGGGTGGCAAATGATGTGATGCTGAAATTGAAACTAATGAAAACAGAAGTTTTATTCCCTTTTAATTTTAGACATGTGCAGAATAGTCTTGGAAGTGTCATTTTTGAAACATTCTTTTCACATCAATTTGTTTTTATTGGAAAATCAGTTCTCCAAGTCCTGTTCTCTGGAATAGCTGCTGTAGTTTCAGATATAAGCGTTTGCTATAGGAATCCCTCGAGATATATTCCAAGGTTTGTTTCCTACTTGGAAACAACAGCAAGAGTTTAAGTCGAGTATTCCCCATCCCATGTGTTCGATATGTGTTTGTTTTTCATCTTATCAGTGAATAATAATGTTACACGAAAACGGTATACAAACTGCAGGATCCAATGCGGTCTAACAGTTACACTTACAAATACAAATATAATTTCCTACACACACACACCAACTTTCATGGAGAAAAATGTAAAAACTGAAATACGTCAAGATGAGCCTGAAGCATTTCTAATGCTCCTCTTTGTAAGCAGTCTTAGTTTGCATCACCTATCGAGAAGAAAACCTCACACTTCTACAGAACAGAGGTATCCCTAAAGTTGTTGTGTGGGGAAACGTGGATTGGGGCAGGGAAGTCTGTTCAGCCCCACATCACTGTGGTATCTGTCCCGTAACAACAGGCCAGCCACATCATCTGCCAGCAAGAATATTGCTGTGTTGCGGTCCATTATTTTCAGATCCACCTGCTCTTTTATGAATTACCCAAAGTCTTGATCTTACAACTGCTGAAGTCAATCCAGCTGAATTAAGCCGAGGATGATCAAGCATCAAAGGCCAGAGTTTCAGAGGTCAGCAGGCAGTTAGCGAGGCAGGTGGAGATTTCCAAAAGCACACGAACAAATCCATTGGGAAACCCAGGCCATTTTGAAATTACCTTTTTGTAATGATCATTCTTCCCAGTTTTACTGTTCTAAAGGATTAAAGTGGGAGATTCAAAACCCAGGTCTGGACTTCAACTTTCTCTTAGAGATAGAAGGGCAATCTGACAACCACTTGCTTTGAAAGTGAGGCATTAACAGGAGCACAAGTGCTCCAGCACTCAGCCCAACCCAGACCCAGTTCAAGGCCCCTAAGAACAACGCTCATGGCTACCACGAGCCGCACAGAGAACCTTACAGACACAGATAATAATATCCATAACCATGTTTGCCAGACTGGGTCTATCCTGAAGACTACCTATGGTAGTGGTACAAAATACAGACTGTAACTGATACTCAGGTCTGAAATGTAATGATGAGGAGTTGGAAGCAAGATTGAAGGGAAAACTCTTTGTCCAGGAAAGCAAAACTTTGGAAAAGCAGACAATAAACTGAAGTGTTGTGTGTTCAAGAGACCAGAAAAACACGATGGTCTGAGCGACAGGCTGGTGGAAGGGATCATCAGTCACACAGATGCACAGAGCTCCACGTGGACAACATGAGACCATTTTATAGCAGCTCAGCAGCAATTAGCACAGCAGAGTTAGTGCTACCCTATTGTTTTATTGAAGAAGCCTCTGCTCATTTCTCTGTAGATGTCACTATTTAACACTGCTGATGAAGAGAAGCAGGATGTTTGGGGAGGAGGGAGATGAAAGTAGGTATAGCTTGCAATGATATGAGGGTATTTGAAGTTTTAGAGTGTTTTTACCTTTTAACCCTCATTGAAATGCACTGAACTAGAGGGAAGGACAGCATGGAAGACATTAACATTTCGGTTTAACAATAGAGACAATCGCTGCAGCTTAGAAAAGGTGCAATGATCCATGAATGTACAATGAGAACTGAAAAACCTGCTGTACTGAATGAAGTGTGCACTATTCAAAAACTGTTGATCTATGCAAAATTATCAAACAACACGTGAGATCTGCCAGGATTTCAGTCCCAGGTGCAGAGCAGCTGCTCTCATTCGCTTTCCGGCATGCCATGCAGGGGCGTTCCTGCTGGAGATGATAAGTTTGGCGGGTGCACAGGTTGAAAGGGGAGGACCAAAGAAGGTGGGTGCGCTTTCAGACTCCAGCCTGCTGCTCGGCCTGACATAATTCAGGCTCAGTAATAATTGCTGTGCATCCACGGCGGCGGTGCAGCTGCTAGGAAGGGCAGATGCTCTGGCATTTCGTTCTTATTGATTATGTAGATTGAACACAGAGAGTGACTGGGAGGCAGCTAACAGCAGTACATGGTGGCTGCCAAAATGTTCTCTGCTCCATGTACCAAGTTCCTTTACTAATAAGCTGTGCTTTTAATTGCACTTTTTCTACAAAAATCAAGCTGAGGAATTCTGTTGGAATTGAAAGTTACTGTTTCTGCTCTCCGCACTGATTTATCGTCACCATGTACAGCTGAAGAAAGAGCCACCGTCTTCATTGGGCCAAATCAATGGCTGCATTACGACGCTGGTGTCTTTGGAAGATAAGAGAATGCCTTTGTTCACAGTACCTGGCCTAGATAGTGTTGGTCCATCAGGAATGTCAGCTCCCCTGCACAAGAAGAAATGATGCTTGACACCAGTAACTAAAAGATAGCAGTGGCTGTGTTGCTATTGGTCTGAGCACAGACATTGCTACAGTTGGCTGGGAAACCAGCCGGGACTCTGCTTTCACGTGTGAAAGAAAAATGGGATGTAGCTGATAGGGGATATAGCATGCCTTTTTTAGGTTTGATCCAACACTCGTTGAAGTGAATGAGAGAGTTTCTACTGATTTACTGGCCTCAGAGCAGGAGTTCTAAAGGATGCGAGGACTTCACTGTCTATTGTAATGCAATGACAGCCAACTGAGACACAAGCTTGGAACAGGGAGATTTTTAGGCAGTGTTTTTTCAGAGGCTGAACTTCTTTGGTACATCATACTTCAAGTTATTTGGACAAAGTGCAATTATCTCTTGGTAGAACAGCAGTTCCACTGCCAGGATGCAGAAGAGCAGGTGCACATGAAACTTATCTCATGTGGTTCGAGCTCATTTAAATCTCAGCACAGTTTGTGTTTGGGGGAAGCTTCAGGAACACTCTTTTCATTCAACCACTACTTTTGTTGATAACAAGAACACATGGACCAGAGCTCAGAGCAGGATCTCCTGCTTCCTTGTCCATTTGCAAACGAAATTGTGCCAGTCCCATTGCTGCTCCATGAGTTTCTGTTTCTTTTAAACAATCTAGTATGCAAATCAGCATAGCTTCTACTTGCCTTGTCACCATGATGCAGTACCTCTCCTGGGCTAACACCCTGCCCAGGCAGGCATGCTTATTGCGAGACAGACATCTTCATTCTTCGCACTGAGATAAAGGATCTCTCGCCAGCACAGATTCTAAGTACGTGCTTGTCTGAGGTGGCTTTTGCTTAAGTATTTGATCCTTAAACTTCTGCAGATTAGGCATTACCAACACTTGTTAGTTTAAGTAAACATCCACGTGCTTCATACTCATCAGCTGGTATCCCAGAAGGACTTCAGAGCTGTTCATCTGGTGAAACCCCAGCATATGGTGCAGGCTCTTTCCTGCACCAATTCTAATTGCAAACACTGAACCTGTTCTGTAAAAACTGTTAATTAGGTGAAACTAACACATATGTTTGAGCCATAAGCTAAGGTGGGTTTTTTTCCCCTCTTTTTGTTTTCCACTTGAATTACTCACACAAATGAGGTTATAGGCTGACAGAATAATTTACACATTGTTGAGAAAAGTAAGAGAGGAGAATATTCAGGCAGATGCAACATACTTCAGTTCCACTGAAGTTCTTTGTAGAATAATGGGCTTTAAAAGTAATCTTCTGTGTACTAAGTAAACTTGGTGTTCATGATTTATGGCTCTAATCCCTGTGACTGAAATTTAAGATCTAAGGCTCCATGAAATTAAAAGAAAAAGAAACAATTACATGCATATTCATTCAATTTCATATATTGCGTATCCTTCAATTTTTCCAATGAAATTTTAACAGAGGACATAGAGGTTTCTAAAGAACGTGTACTTGAAAAAAACCAGCAGGTCAGTGGTAACTGCTGAAGCTAACCAGCTCTTCTGTGCCTGTTGGTTTCTTGATGTTCCTGGAGAATGCAAGTCAGCTCCAAATTTCCTCATCTCCCACAAGTATTTCATAGATGCTACAACACTGTGCAAAAAGCTCAAGGACACAAAGTGTGTACAGCCCTCAGGCTGGACACCGGCTGCTCAGCCCTCCCCAGCTGCATAGAAATGCTGTGGAGTAAATAGGGCAATGCTCACAACAGGGCCACTGGGCATAATGTCCTGGCGCTGCTCCTGGACTACTCGGTAGAGGAAAGGAGCCCTATATGCTGCTTCTCCCACCAAAGGACAACCGCACCCCTCCCCTATGAATGCAATTTGAATATATGGCAACCACAACAGCACCGTAAAGCCACCAGCCCAGAAGATGACTAGACAGCCAAGTAGTAAAGCTTGTGAGCTTAACATAGTATTAAGAGTAATGTGTTAAGTCATGAATGTCAGACATGTGATCCAGCCTTAAATTGTGTCCCAGTAATGAAAGGATACAGCATCCTTATCCCAAAGGATCAACAGAAAACCAGAAAAAGATTCCAAAAAGAGCTTTGAAATACACAGCAGTACACTTTTATTTTGTAAAGAAAACTCTGGTCCTATGCCTAGATACTAGTGCATCAACATTTGTAAGTCTTCTCAGCAAGTTTTTAGTCTCTGAGCAACAAATAATTCATTAATTAGTAAAAAAGGAAAAAGGGACATTCAGCCAGCAAACACAGCCAACAAAAGCATCCCTCAAACTGCATTCATTCAGCCAAGTGCTTCAATAAAATTATTTGGAGAGAATGTCAAGAGCCTTCACCTAAAATAACTACCTTTCTCCTCTGGTCTTACGAGACTAGACTATCCTAGACTGTTTTATTCACCCAGTATATGACAACGCAGAAGATCAGCATTAGGAGAGAGTTCCCTATTCAGTAAACGGAAAAAGCTAAGCAACATAGATGGATGTAATTCAAAGAATCAAATGTAGGTACATACAAAGGTGGTGCAAGTTCCTCACGTGTACAAGATGGTCAAACAATTTCTAGACATCACTAGATCACATATCCTACTGCACTGCATGCACTACAGTCCTGCTAATACTTGTAATTTTAGCACAACACTCACAATATTTGGTGCTTTCTATGAAAATTCCCGTTCCTGGAGTCTTGTTGGTCTGTGGAAAATTAAACTTAGTTTTTCAAAAGAAAAAAAGCATCTAGCTGAGGTGGGTACTACAAACAGTTTAAAAATGTGTACTCCCTAAAATACAGATGGGCTCAAAAAGGGCCCCAAAAGTATTTTGATCCTGATTTTTATCCAGTGTTGTCACTTTTCTAGAGGGAGGGTGTGTGTATACCTGTAAGGACAATATTGTAACTACAACATTCCCATGTATTGTGCATAGCAAAAAGCACTTTTTAAATGACGGCAGTATTGCAGCACTACAGGGGGCTTTATCTACAGCACAGGGAAGGTGAGAGAAAAAGTGTTCCTTGGCTACAGAAGAGCAGATGGTGAAGGTAAAAAGGGGAGCTCTGCTCTTTGCCATCACCTCCACTCCCGTCACAGATGTCCCAGCTGCCATGCTAGCACTGGCTCTGGGGCTGCCCACTGGACTGTGCTGTGGCATCTCCTTGGCGACCGCCCGTGCTGAGCTGTGCTCCGGCAGACGGGGACTTGCAGGGCATACTCCTGGACAGTCACTCAGGGAAACAGAGGGAGGTCCTTTAGGATGGATGCACTGGAAGGAAAAAAGTCTCAGTGTATCAAAAATACGGCCAGATTTCCATTCAAGTGTACCGTCTCGGGGCTCTTGAAATTGCCAGGAAGTGACTGAATGACACAGCAGATCTTTTCCAAGAAAATATTTCATATCTCTTCAATATCAGAATGACACAATCATGAGACTTAGCTTAACCCCTTAATGCAAAGCGCTGGATTTGCTTCTGTATATAAATAGATCTAAGACTGTGCTGAAGATGGCATGCTTCAGTTGTGGCACAGCATCAAATTAGAAGCTTAAATTCTGCATATAAATCTGAAGGACTCACTACACCACACATACATAAGCTGCACCTCAGTCAGACGGAATCCCTTGAAAACAGGCCCCTATATAGCCCACCGTATCTGACGGCTGCACACCTCCAAATCCCCCTACTCCTAGCCAAGGTTTCTTGCCAGACCAGGGGAGGAGAAATCCAAGGTAAAACCAAAGGAAGCCTGAACAGCCTCTGTGTGATCAGAGGCAACGGAGCCAGAGGGTGCCTTGGGGCAGAGCTCCCCTTGTGTTACCCACACAGGGACATCAGCTGCACTGAGTCACGGTGGGGTTACATATTGCTCACAAGATACAAGAATGAAAATCTGATCTGATTACGGTAGCAGCTGCCTTTGTGTTCTCCAACTGGAACCAGAAAGGAGCAAATTGTCCCTCTGGTGCAGGAAGAAGCAGGGAGTGGAACAGAACAAATCCTGCAGGAGCAGCCCTGTTTGGGGAGAACGCGCAGGGTGAAGTCTGCTTGGTTGCTGTCTGTTGCTTCACTTTTATTGTGTTAATAAATCTAAACTCCAACAAGGGGGAAAGCAGCACATCTTGGCTGGAGTGCCTATGCAGAGCAGAATAAGAAAATGCCTGGTGCAACTGTAATACAAACGTCTGGCTACTGCATTGATACTAACGAATAGGTTGTACTGAAGATGGAAATGCTTTCTCGTTGACATGCACCAACAGTATAAGTGCTCTCTGTCTAAAGGGCCTGATGGACTAAGGAGCGCTGACATCTCCTGCTAACACCTCCCACCTTTTTTTCCTCTTTCATTAGCATGCTGGAGCTTTCGACCTTTGAGCACCTTCCGCTGTGGGCAAAGGCCAGTGTTAAGGAAATGGCATTGCCCAGGATGACATCTCTCCCTACGCATTATCACCCAAACACGCAGTTCAGCCTCACATGACACATACTGGCCACAAGTCATGGCTTATATTTCTCTAGAGGTTCTCTGCTAGTCATCTCCATGTATTTTACAAAGAGAACTCACTGTCATCATCCTTCTTTTCACCAAGAAGGGAACAGAGCTTATTAAACCCCTCAACCAGAAGAGGAGCCCTCAGGACACACGGTGCGTGGCTCAGCAGAAGCTTTTGGGCAGGTGGTCCTGCACTGAGAAGCCCGGCGTTGCCAGGGCCAAAGCTCCCAGACATCACAGCAGAAAGATTAAGCCGGGGGCTGGAGATCTAAGGAGTACTAGGCTCTGCAAAACACGTACCAGACCACAGATTCTTCTCTTTTGAGGATTATTTTTTAAAATCTGCTAATCACAGTGAGAAGAAATGTCAAATGAATGCCTACATTTTGCATTTTACAAAATGTACCTTTTTCCACAGAGCTCTTCAGAAACCGTGACCTATCAAAATCAATAGTTTTCTATTGGCTTTAAGTTAAAGGCAGGGATTGAACTATCAGAAAAATCAGTGTAGAGCTACCTGACTCCCCCATTGCTCTCTTTGCTTTCAAAGCCCACATGACCTGGGTGGACTGAACTTCTTTCTCACTAAATAAGACCCTGTTGAAATCCAGCTACAAATGAGTGTTTTTCCTGTCTGCCAGTCTTTCTCCCATCTACAGCCGCAGTGCATGTACTTGTACAAACTCTGCCTAAATGCCAAGACAGATCTGTAAAGCTCTTCAGTTCCCCCACTGAATCTGGGCAAAAATAACCATTCCAACTCATGCATGAAAGATAAGTGACAAACCGCAGAGTGCTGCCATAAGTTTTCTGTTGTACTTTTGGATTTCTCTCTTTTGGTTTGTTCTTTAACATCTTCCCTTAGGGCTGTGTAGATACAGAAAAACATGCCACAGTCAAAGAACATAAAAAACCCATGAACAGAACAAAAAGGTTTCTTTCTTTTCTTAAATTTAGACGACTTCCCTTCATCACAAGACAAGTAAAATGTATGATGTGTAAAAGCTACATACAACACAAAAATATATCCCAAACCCTGGAATCACAGAAAACATATGAATCCATTTGGCTCTTTACTAGTAGTTATGATTTCTCTTTCCTAACCAGAAAGCCTAAAGGTGCCTTATGGACTTAACGGGAAGTATACTCAATCAGCAGTGTAAACAAAGGGTGAGCAAACCAGGAAAAGTTGCTTGTCTTGACCATGTGCATTTCTTTGTATTTCTTTAATGATGCCACGTTTGCCTAATCACCCAGACAGATTCCGTGAAAGCCTCTGGTATGGGCCTCGGGAAATAGGGGTTCATTCAAAGCCTCTGCCATTGATGCAGCACAGAAGGCACCCGACAGCTTCATCAGACCGTATCGCTGGTGCCAGGCTGAAGGAGAGGGGTGTTGCCACTCCCCATTCAGAGGGTCAAATGATGTCGGGGTTATGAGTCGCTCAACACTGGGGCAAACAGGTGTTTAGACAGTAAATTTATTGAGTTTATTGTCATTAAAAATGGTGCTTTGTTAAAAATCCCTAGAAGAAGAGACAGGGAAAGCAAAATAGAAACCACCTAGGTCATGGAATTAAACAGCAGGTTCGATGGCACTGGCAAATGTACCTGCTTGAGCTGTACATTCGTTAGCCCGGGTTTTGGCAGAAACGTATTACGGTTGTACATGTATTACATGTATTGCATGTGTTGCAGGCTCGGGTCAGCCAGCCCAAGATGAATTCTTTGCCGTGGCTGTGACCCAAACTTGTTAGTTTAAACTTAGCAGAGATTTTATCTGACTTTCAGTCACACTGCCAGTCCCAAGCAGACTCGCTCAGGGGGATGGGACTAGATGACCAACCAGCGAGGTGCAATCCAGCAGTAAGGCATTCCACACACAGATACAGAAACTACTTCCACGTGAAATCCGAGGTTGTTCTCTTACTTTCATCTCCTAGCTTGCTACAGTTACAAACACAAGTTAATGTGAAGAACAGATTTCATTTTTTAATGAATGCGTAATTTTTCTTTTGTATTACTGTTCTCTGGAGAAACTCCCTACCCTATTCTTACGAACTAAGCAGGGACAACGTAATCCAGCGCTATGAGTGCCACATTTCTGCCCAAACAGAACACAAGTCCTGCGCAACGGATATTGTATCCCAGGCATCCCTACCACAGGGGAATAGGTGCTATACTGTGGTTTTATACTCTCTGTGAAAATCAGTAGCAAAGGCTCACTAGATTTTGCCTTTATTTTCTTTAAGCAACTCATATTCCCTCTCTTCTTCACTGATCTTGGCGTTTTCTTAATACTGGCTTCTCAGCTGCCATCACATGGATTTTTTTTTTACCATGTTCGTGCTGCAAATGCACTTTGGACACTGTGATAGGGTAGCTGTCACCTCCTCCTCTGTGGCTTCATTTCCTATTTCATCCTGAAATCTTCCAATAGTTTCTTGCATTGATTTCCCACTTCTGTGGCAAAGGAAGGCTTAGTGCAGTTTTGTTTGGGATTTTAACTATGCCTGCTGCCAGTAACCATACATTTTTTCTGTCCATTCACCTCACTCTCTGATAAATTTCATATTCTTCCCTTTCAGCTGTTTATTTCTGCTTTTTCTTTTCAGCTCTTCTTTCACTTTTGTCCCTTTAAGCTGTCAGAGCTTACAACTATGTGACTTCCCCTGTCTGTTTTATTCTCCACACACAAAGACTTTCAAATGGGGCTTGAGGAAGTGGGATCCCCACATCCTCTGAATTTATGTCAGTGGTGAGTGCCTAGGCTGAGCCTTTTGAGACGTTTAAGAGCCGGACAGTCCGTGTCTCAAAGCAAGAGGTCTTGCTGCACTGCACAGAAGCCAGCAATCCAGCATACGCAGCCACAAGGGAGGGGTGTCCTCCTGTGCCTGAGGAAATTCCAACACCTAGGGAAGGATTAACAAAGCCATCTTTAAAAGATGAGTGACTGGAACCTCTCCCCCAAACCTCCTGTCTTGCTAGGGGATGTCTTTTACTGCTGAGCAGCAGAGGGGCAGAGTCACGATGTGACTGGGACCCTTGCCTACGCTGCTTGAGCAGCCAGGCTCACAACATCCCGGCTTGGAGCTCTGCCTGCAGACACGGTGGAGACAGAACACGTTCCTGTACATGCACCGATCTTCGACAAAGCCAAAAGGGTCTTTCCATTGAAATCTCTTTGGCCAGTGTGGCAGGTACCAGGCAATACTTTATGGCCGGTTTATTTTCTATTTGCTAAAGGACAACATGAAAAAGAACATAAGGGTTCTCACCACTGACATGGTCCTTCAATGTAAATACTCCAGACTTTCAAGGAGGGGAGAGCTGATGAGTTTAAAGGAAATTATTTCTGCCTGCCAATAATCTCATCCTTATAGTATGACATTCCCCTGCAGCAGGCATTTCTGAAGTCAGTTTGTGGCTACCAAAGGCATTAGATTCTGTTTACTGAAATAACTCTATTAAAGTCTCATGTTTTATGCAGGTCACAGATGTAGTCCTATTGATTTAACTTGAAAGAATGCCCTTTTTTGTAGTAGTAAGATGTCTGCTTTTCTACACTTTGCTGCCTTCCTCGTTGCCTAATGTGACAGTCTCTGCAGCTGGTGTAGGTCACCGGTTTTCAGTGAACTCATGTTCAATGCAGGCCATTTGCGCTTATTGATTTAGCATTAAGGGCCATTCTTGTGCAGATACGTTCTGCCTTGCCAATCTATAGTCCACTTCATTTCTAGCTATGCACTCGAGTTCAAGGGGATTATTCAGCAAACATTTTATTCAAACAAGAATAACCAAAAAACACTTCTGGCTTCCTGTGGTGCTCAAGAGGCTGCTATCTAGAAAACACACCTGCACTTTGAGGCTCGCATGTCACATACTTTGCAGTACCTGAAAGGCACTGCCAGAGTCTTCAGAAGCCATGGAGAAGGTTTGGTACAAAGGGTCCATTTCTCAGAGGTAAAAAGGCCGACTCAGCTGACGACAGTTAGACAGCACTAGTGGGTATCTCCTCTGCCTTCCCAGAGAGCAGCACAGCACAGTGGCTGCAGCTGCAGCAGAAGGGTTAGGCGAGGTTGCACCTAGAGTTAGGGCATTGGGAAGGGATGAGCTGCCCCGGCAGATTCCTGCTTTTCAGGACAGTTCATTTCCTTAGTTCCTTTCTTGTCTTTCAATCTCATCCTAGACTTCTTTATTTAGAATCACCTTTATTTTCAGGTACCTCAGGCTTTCCCCTGAGCTTGCTGCAGCTCTTTCTAAACTCCCAGTGACAGACAGAAAAATAATTACTTGAAAGGCAACAGCAGCCACCTTCAAAATCTCTGCAGTCTCACTAAATAGGATCCCTTCCCATCCTGACCCACGGACACTAATGCAATGTCAGCAACCTTCTCCAAGGAGTCACGCTTCTGTACAAAACCATCTGCGTTCTTCAAATGGGCCAAAGCTGGAGGCATTTTCTTACAAGAATTAAGGAGATCAAAGTTGGCAAGAATACACTTTTCCTCAGTAAAATTAGTTACACAAGATGAAAATATCAATAATAACATAAGGCGATTAAACAAGCCACATTGTCAAGTTTGCTAAGAACAGAAGGTCTTAGCAAATGGCTGTCTACTAGACTTTAGACAACTGTACTCACCAACAACATTGCGAAAAACAAACAAGCTGTAATTTCAATAGTTATAGTTGCATGGTATCCACAGAGAATACATCCGTACATTGCGAGCATTTGCTTTATGAAACAAACAGTACAAAAGAGAAGCCTCCCAGTAACTCAGTTCTCCACTGTACTGGAGCTGGCTGGATCTTCCTCGTCTCACCACGGTTAAGTGCAATTATTTAGGATGCAGCTGCACCCCTGTGGATTCCTCCCAGTGTTACGTTGCACAAACAGCCAGCCAGCCATCCCTGGAGCGCCGCAGGAGGCGGCTAGCACAGGAGGAGAGGCTGTAAGGAGGAGAGACACAATCCTGGCTGTCTGCTCCAAGAAAAATGCAGCCCTGTACTTGCAGCCACTCTTTCCCTTCTACCCTTTATTTGCTTCCGCGTTACTTTGTCCTCACTTAGGGTACTTGGGTCCTGACCATCACTCCGTAATTTTGCAAATGTTTGTTTGGCATTTATAGTGCACAAAACGTGCTTAAAAACACAGCAATGAAGGCTTTACTCCAAGGAAGGATTTTCTCATTTTATACTGATCATCTCTCATGCTAAACTCACTACAGGTTGGGGAAATCTAAAAGGCTACAGCTTCTGCGTGGCAGGGACTATTTAAGTCTGCAGTTTTCCAGTACTGGTGTATTGAAATCTTTTATTTGTGGGGTGGCAATAAAAGATGTGGAGAGAAAATCTCCCCTGGCAACATGCACTCTTGAAAGGGCCTTTCAAAGCAAACACGCCAGCAGCGAGAAATACCTCAGCACACTGCGTTCCCGCTTTCTCCTTCCTTCCCTCCCCGCCTCCCCAGCCCATGCTCTTAGTATGGGAATAATAAATTTCTTTGTGCCCCATCTTACGACACCGTTTCATATCACCTTCATGCACTTGGCTGGGGAAGACCTCACAATCAAAGGTTATATTCTTTCACACAGCGCTATCAGTATTTTATGTTTCTTTGCAGCCAAGTGTTATCAGCTGGCCACGAAGCATTCAGGTTTTTTTGGGGAAAAAAAAAAATCATTGCATTGTGAAACACTGATGGCATCAAATGGCAATGAGACTGGAAGACAGTAATCACGCTGGGCTCAGGCGATTAAAAACTCACTTGGAAAATTGGTGCTTGCTGAGCCTCTATAGAAAGAAATGAATTAAGAAGGAAAACAATAAGGAAGGGCATACATTAATTTTGCTCTGCAGTGGATAATGTTGAGTGTAAGAGATCTAAGGAAGAACTGTGTGTCTTAAGGATTTTCTTTTTATGTTTTCAGAAGAAAACCTGAGACCAATTGTGAATTAATCCAAACAGTAACCTCAGAAGCAGTAATTGGAAAAGAGCAAATAAATAAAGCATATAAATAGGAGATAGCATTTCCTGCTAGGAACTTCTCATTTCTGACAATGCAGATCAAACAAAGAACTCCCCCTTGCCGGCAGTCCTGCTGGGCAATCTCCATTCTCGGTTCCCTGGGGAATGTCATTCCCCTCCTCACTGCTACGCCGCACTGGATGTTTGCACAAGCGGCTCAATAAAGGATTACCTCCCAGAATGTCTGTGTTGTAGCAAGCCCTGTGTAACTCCTGTTCAGCCGTGAGATCTGTAGGGTGGGCACTGTGTCCACACCACTTTGATACAGGGCTGAGTACATTGTCAGCACTCTACAAATAGTAAATGCACGCAACTCAAATAAATGCCAAAATCTTCTTCAACAAAGTATACACGCATTTTACAGCCTTTTCTTCACACATGCAAGAGTTCACGTATCTCTGCTCATTATTCCCTGTTTATTACAATACATCCTTTCCTCTGCCTTACGACAGATTTTGGACCTGCACTCATGTTTTAAAGGAGGTTTTACTCTCCAGCCCAGGGCAGGACTGTGTTGCTCAGCCCATAGGATATCACAGAATCATAGAATGGTGGGGTTGGAAGGGACCTCTGTGGGTCACACAGTCCAACCCCCTGCCAAAGCAGGGTCACCCAGAGCAGGCTGCACAGGACCTTGTCCAGGCAGGTCTTGAGTATCTCCAGAGAAGGAGACTCCACAGCCT
>Ga0065711_1007780_pt1 | contig 16638 bp, 11 predicted proteins | sample Hoacrofraction12_FD_59098 | JGI IMG/M metagenome (GOLD analysis project Ga0065711, IMG submission 59098) | Hoatzin crop microbial communities from Cojedes, Venezuela - Epithelial fraction 12 v2 (version 2) | ecosystem: Host-associated > Birds > Digestive system > Esophagus > Crop | place... | reverse complement strand
ATCTTACCCGCCGTTCGGAGCAGCGAGCGCAATGGAAAGCGACGAAGGAGTTTTCACATTGCCGAGTCGCGAACGAACATGTGCGAAGCAAATCCAACCTGGCAATCAAGGGTGAACTTAAAAATCTTGCCCAATGTGATGAGTGTAGTTGCTAAAATTTGTAAATTATGGTATGTGAGGGTGTTTTATTGGGGAAAAATGCTTACCTTTGCACCCTGAAAATGAAAAATACTATACATTATTAATTAAGAAAGCAAGAATGAAAGCGATTTACACATTCGGCAATGGCGCGGCAGAAGGTCGTGCCGACATGCGAGACTTACTCGGCGGAAAAGGCGCCAATTTGGCAGAGATGAACTTAATTGGTGTGCCTGTTCCTCCCGGATTTACTATCACCACAGAAGTTTGCCGTCTTTACAACACCGAAGGCCGTGACGCCGTCGTTGCAAAAATTAAAGACGATGTTAAGAAAAGCATTGAGCACATTGAGAAGCTCACCGGTAATAAATTCAATGACCCGACTAATCCGCAGTTGGTGTCGGTTCGCAGTGGCGCTCCGGTATCGATGCCGGGTATGATGGACACGGTGTTGAACTTGGGTATCAATGACGCAGTGGCTGAGACTTTGGCTGAGAAGAGCGGCAACCCGCGTTTCGCCTGGGACAGCTATCGTCGTTTCGTGCAGATGTATGGCGACGTCGTGCTGGGCATGAAGCCGAAGAACAAGACTGATATCGACCCGTTTGAGGAAATCATTGAAGATGTGAAAGCCAAAAAAGGCGTGAAAGTAGATACCGAGTTGGACGTTGACGACCTGAAAGAACTGGTGGTCCGCTTTAAAGCCGCTGTAAAGGAAAACACGGGTAAGGATTTCCCAACGGACGCTTGGGAGCAGTTGTGGGGTGCGATTTATGCTGTGTTTGACAGCTGGAACAACGACCGCGCGATTCTGTATCGTCGTATGAATCAAATTCCTGAGGAGTATGGCACGGCTGTGAATGTACAGGCGATGGTGTATGGCAACATGGGCAATACGTCAGCGACGGGCGTGGCGTTTTCGCGTGACGCTGCGACGGGGGAGAACATTTTCAATGGCGAGTATCTGATTAACGCTCAGGGCGAGGATGTGGTTGCAGGTGTTCGTACGCCTCAACAGATTATGACGGAGGGTTCTCGTCGTTGGGCGAAGTTGCAGGGCATCAGTGAGGCTGAGCGTGCATCGAAATATCCCTCGCTGGAGGAGAGCATGCCGGAGTGCGCGAAGCAGTTGGTAGAGATTCAGCAACGCTTGGAGGACCACTATAAGGATATGCAGGACATGGAGTTCACTATTCAGAATGGCAAGCTGTGGCTGCTGCAGACGCGCAACGGCAAACGGACGGGCGCGGCGATGGTGAAGATTGCGATGGACCTGCTGCGCGAAGGGAAGATTGACGAGAAGACGGTGTTGAAGCGCATGGAGCCGGGTAAGCTTGATGAGCTGCTTCACCCTGTGTTTGACAAGGCGTCGGTTAAGACGGCGAAGGTGATTGCGAAGGGTCTGCCCGCGAGCCCGGGGGCTGCGACGGGTCGGATTGTGTTCTTCGCCGATGACGCTGAGGCATGGGCGGCGCGTAAGAAGAAAGTGATTATGGTTCGTCTGGAGACGTCTCCCGAGGATTTGCGCGGCATGGCGTTGGCGCAGGGCATTCTGACCGCTCGCGGTGGCATGACGTCGCACGCGGCTGTTGTGGCTCGTGGCATGGGCAAGTGCTGTGTCAGCGGCGCGGGGGAGATCGTTGTGAACTATAAGGCTCGGACGGTTGAGATGAATGGCAAGACGTATAAGGAAGGGGATTGGATTTCGCTGAATGGCAGCACGGGCGAGGTTTACGAGGGCTTGGTTTCGACGGTTGACGCGGACCTGAGCGGTGACTTCGCGGCTGTGATGAATCTGGCTGACAAATATACGAAGATGATGGTCTATACGAACGCGGATTCTCCTCGGGACGCGAAGGTTGCTCGGAAGTTGGGCGCTCGTGGCATTGGCTTGTGCCGCACGGAGCACATGTTCTTTGAGGGCGACCGCATCAAGGCTATGCGTGAGATGATTATCGCGACGGATGTTGACGCTCGTCGTGTCGCGCTGGATAAGTTGTTGCCGTTGCAGCGTTCGGACTTTGAAGGGATTTTCGAAGCGATGGATGGCTACGAGGTGACGATTCGTCTGCTGGATCCGCCGTTGCATGAGTTTGTTCCTCATCAGTTGGAGACGATGCGTGAGTTGGCAGAGGAGACGGGGATTTCTCTGGAGCAGGTGAAGGCGGTTTGCGCGAACCTGGAGGAATTTAACCCGATGCTCGGTCACCGCGGCTGCCGCCTGGGTAATACGTATCCGGAAATCACGGAGATGCAGGCGCGCGCGATTATCGAGGCAGCGCTGAACGTGAAGGCTCGTGGCATCGATGTTCATCCGAAGATCATGGTGCCGCTGGTAGGCGTGAAGGCTGAGATTGAGATGCAAGCTCGGTTGATTAACGAGACGGCGCAGAAGGTATTTGCCGAGCGTGGCAAGACGGTTGCGTACAAAGTGGGTACGATGATTGAGGTGCCGCGCGCAGCGTTGGTTGCGGACCAGATCGCGGAAATCGCGGACTTCTTCTCGTTTGGCACGAATGACTTGACGCAGATGACGTTTGGCTACTCGCGCGACGATGCTCCGAAGTTCCTCGGCGAATACAAGAAGTTGGGCATCCTGAAGGTTGACCCGTTTGCAGTGCTGGACCAGGAAGGCGTCGGGCAACTGGTGGAGATGGGTACGCGGAAGGGCCGCGCGACGAAGCCGGAGCTGAACGTGGGTATCTGCGGTGAGCATGGCGGTGAGCCGTCGAGCGTGAAGTTCTGCGCGAAGCTGAATATGAACTATGTTTCGTGCTCGCCGTACCGTGTGCCGATCGCACGGCTGGCGGCGGCGCAGGCAGCGGTGGAAGAGGACGCGTGACGTTTTGGGTCTCGCGCAGAACTCGCAGAACTCGCGGAATAATATCTCAACTCTCAAAACTAAAAAAGGCTGGAGCAGTGTTGCTCCGGCCTTTTTGTTTTGTTTTCGTTAGATGTTTTTTTTTAAATTTCGTGAGATTAGGTATGATTGGGGTTGATTTTTTCTTTGTTGCTACGGATTAGGTTTGATTTTTGTTCAACTTCTTCGAAGTAGCATTGTGGGTGCGTTCTTGTTTGCCCCACATTCTCCTCGCTTCGCTGCGGGGAATGCGGGGTTTTGTGAGGCTTCTTCGAAGCAGTTGAACTCCTTCGGAGTACCCTCCTCACTGCATCTTACAGGTAGTGAGGGTGACCTCGAAGAGGTCACTCTCCACTCTCAACTCTCAAAACTAAAGAAGGCTGGGGCAGGATGCCTCAGCCTTCTTGGTTGGTGGTAATGGGGGGTTATCCGAGGAAGCCGAGGAGTACGCCTGCGGCGACTGCGGAACCGATGACACCTGCAACGTTGGGGCCCATGGCGTGCATGAGTAGGTAGTTGCTTGGGTCTGCTTTGAGTCCTTGGTCGTTGCTAATGCGTGCAGCCATAGGCACTGCGGAAACTCCTGCATTGCCGATAAGTGGATTGAGCTTTTTGTGCTTTGGCAAAATGAGGTTGAAGATCTTGACGAAAAGCACTCCGGAGAATGTCGCGATGACGAATGCCATGAAGCCGAGGAAGAAGATGAAGACGGTCTCCTTGGTGAGGAACTGTGACGCTTGTGTTGAAGCGCCGACGGTCATACCGAGGATAATGGTCACGATGTCGGTCATGGCGTTGCTGGCGGTGTTGGCCAAACGTTTGGTGACGCCGCTTTCGCGGAGGAGGTTACCGAAGAAGAGCATGCCGAGTAGTGGCAGGGCAGAGGGCACGACGAAACAGGTGAGGATGAGTCCGAAAATGGGGAAGAGGATTTTTTCGGTCTGCGACACTTTTCGTGCGGGCTTCATGCGTATGAGTCGCTCTTTCTTGGTGGTGCAGATCTTCATGATAGGCGGCTGTATGACGGGTACGAGCGCCATGTAGCTGTAGGCTGACACGGCGATTGCTCCCATGAGGTTGGGCGCCAGTTTTGAAGACAGGAAGATGGCTGTGGGTCCGTCAGCGCCGCCGATGATGGCGATGGCGCCGGCTTGGTCGGGGAGGAAGCCGAGCGCGAGTGCAATCATATACGCGCCGAAGATACCGAACTGTGCGGCTGCGCCGACAAGCAGTAGCTTGGGGTTGGCGATGAGCGCGGAGAAGTCGGTCATGGCTCCGATTCCGAGGAAGATGAGGGGTGGATACCACCCTTGTCGGACGCCTTGGTAGAGGATGTTGAGGACAGAGCCTTCTTCGTAGATGCCGATTTCGTTGCCGGGCTGGAAGGGTATGTTGCCAATGAGGATACCGAATCCGATGGGCACGAGAAGCATGGGTTCGAAATTATGCTTGATGGCGAGATAGATGAAGAACAATCCCACCACGATCATAATCAGGTTGGTGTAATCAACGTTGTAGAATCCTGTAAAATGCCAGAAGTCTATCAACTTGTCGGTTAGGAAGCTGTCAAGTAGGAACATAAGCGTTACGCGATTACCATGAGGGGAGTGCCTTCGAGGACGGCATCTTCCTTAGCTATGTCAATACTTTTCACTACGCCATCGACTTCGGCGTGGATTTCGTTGCCCATTTTCATGGCTTCGAGGATGCAAACCACGTCGGAGGCTTTGACCTGCTGCCCTTCTTTAACGAGGATTTCCTTGATGGTCCCGGGCAGCGGGCTTTCGATGACATGTCCGCCGGCAGCGGCTTTGGGCTTGGCGGCTTTGGGTTTGGCAGCTACGGGCGCGGTGTCGGTAGCTGCGACCTTTCTAACCACGGGGGCGATTTTTGGCGCTTCGGGCAATTCTACTTGATAAGCAACGCCGTTTACTTCGATGTTGGCGAGGTTGCCTTCGATTTCCCCAACGTTGACTTCGTATTCGTTGCCGTTGATTTTATATTTGTATTCTTTCATTTTGAGTCGTTAGTTTTTGGTTGGTAAATTACGTAGGAGCTGTGTTTTGCTGCCCCAAGCGGAGTTTTCGCGTGGCAGTAGGGTGATGACGCCGCTCTCGCTGTCGTGGGCGTTGAGGTGCTGGTAGAGCGCCATGCAGATGGCTGCGATGGTCTCTCCTTGGACGTCCCCTTGCGCGGCGGGTTGCGCCAACTTGGCAGGCTCGGCTTTTGCGGCTGCGGTTTGGCTGGCATTTTCGTCACCCTTGGTGATTTTGCCAAAGAGCTTGAAGCAGAGATACAGGAGAATCAGGGCGCCGAAAACGACCGACATCGCGATGACGGCGATGAGGATGCCGAAGGGGTCTTTTTCCGCGAACTTGGCGATGTTTTCGTTGGCTTCGCGGGTGTTGTAGTTGCCCTTGGTGATGGCGGTGGCTTTGGTCAGACCGTCGCGCATTTGCCACTGGGTGGGGTGCTTGGCGCTTACGGCGGTGGGGATTCTTCCTTCACCGGCTACGGCGTAGGATTGTCCTGCGGGCAATGTCGCGGGAACGGTTACAGAGTCAACGAGGTCGCCATTGACGTCGTAGATGGCGATGTAGTTGGGTTCTCCGGGCTTGAAGACGAAGGGCAGGTGGAAGGTGCCGGCAGTGGAGTCGCCGTCAGCTTCGAACACGAAGTGGGTGCGAGGCCCGATCTTGGTGTTGTGCTCGTCGCCTCGCGGGATTTCGTAGAACCTGCCGGGGTCGCTGTCGCAGAGTTCCTGAAGCAAGTGGTCCTTCTTGCGGCCCTTGTTGCTGTCGAAAATGCTTTCTACCTCGCTGAAAGGAGCGATGGTGATGAACATTTTTTCGATGGCATTGGAGCCGTAAGAGGAATTGTAGAATTCCACCCACCCCGGTGCGCCGGCAGTGTCGGATTGCACCATCACTTCGTTGATGCGCACGTTTTTTCTGCCTTGGGCGCTGAGCGTGAGGCAGGCGAGCATCGTAAAAGCGATAAGGAGGCTTATTTTTTTATTGTTCATTGTCATAATCATGCTTTTACAGGGGGATGTTACCATGTTTCTTGGCCGGATTGGTGAGTTTCTTGGTTTGCAGCACCTCCAGCGCGCGAATGATGCGGAAGCGGGTGTTGCGCGGCTCGATAACATCATCGATATATCCGTATTTTGCAGCGTTGTAAGGCGTGCAGAAGAGGTTGTTGTACTCGTCTTCTTTCTCCTGGATGTGCTGCTTGTAGGCTGCCATGATTTCTTTAGCCTTGGCTTCGTCGCCGGCTTCTTTCGCCGCAGCGGCTTCGGTCTTAGCCGTCTTGCCGTCCTTGGCGTAAAGAATCTCGGCTGCGCCTGCTGCGCCCATCACGGCGATTTCGGCGCTGGGCCATGCGTAGTTCATGTCGCCACGCAACTGCTTGCAGCTCATCACGATGTGGCTGCCGCCATAGCTCTTGCGCAGGGTGACAGTGACTTTGGGCACGGTGGCTTCGCCATAGGCGTAGAGCAACTTGGCGCCGTTGAGGATGACAGCGTTGTATTCTTGGCCGGTGCCGGGCAGGAAGCCGGGAACGTCAACGAGCGTTACCAGAGGAATGTTGAACGCGTCGCAGAAACGGACGAAACGGCCGCCCTTTTTCGAAGCATTCACGTCGAGAACGCCTGCCATGCAGTTGGGCTGGTTGGCAACAACACCTACCGACTGTCCGTTGAAGCGGGCAAAGCCGACGATGATGTTCTTGGCGAAATCTTTGTGAACCTCCAGGAATTCACCATTATCGACAATCGCGCTGATCACATCGTACATATTATACGGGTCGTTGGCGCTTTCGGGGATGATGCTGTTCAGGGCATCCTCGGTGCGGTCAACCGGGTCGCTGCACTCAACGCGCGGCGTGGTCTCCATATTGTTCGAGGGAATGTAGCTGAGCAACTGCTTCACGATGGTGATGGCTTCCTCTTCGTTCTCGGCAGCGAAATGCGCTACGCCACTCTTGCTGGCATGCACTTGCGCGCCACCTAATTGCTCCTGCGTAACGTCTTCGCCGGTGACGGTCTTAACGACCTTCGGGCCGGTGAGGAACATGAACGAAATACCTTTCGCCATGATGGTGAAGTCGGTCAGGGCAGGGGAGTAAACCGCACCGCCGGCGCACGGACCGAGGATGGCGCTGATTTGCGGCACCACGCCCGATGCGTTGATGTTGCGCTGGAAGATTTCGGCATAGCCGCCGAGCGCGTTTACGCCTTCTTGGATGCGGGCACCGCCCGAGTCATTCAAGCCGACAACGGGTGCGCCTTGCTTCATGGCGAGGTCCATCACTTTACAGATTTTCAGCGCCATGGTTTCGCCGAGCGAGCCGCCGATGACGGTAGCGTCCTGAGCAAAAACATAAACCAAACGGCCGTCAACGGTACCGAAGCCGGTTACCACGCCGTCGCCGTCGAAAGTCTTTTTCTCCATTCCGAAGTTGGTGCAACGATGCTGCACGAACATATCGAGTTCTTCGAAACTGCCCTCGTCAAGGAGCATATTGATTCGTTCACGGGCAGTGAATTTGCCCTTCTCATGCTGTTTGGCGATGGCTTTTTCGCCTCCGCCGAGACGTGCGGCTGCACGTTTGTCGATGAGTTCTTGGATTTTTTTCTGTTGCTTGCTCATATTATTTCTTTTTAGGGTCTTCGCAAAGTTCTACCAAAGCGCCGCAAGTGGTTTTCGGGTGGAGGAATGCAATGTTGAGTCCTTCAGCTCCGGGACGCGGTTGTTGGTCGATGACGCGGCCGCCTTTATCTTGCACCTCTGCAAGGGCGTTGGCTACACCATCCTCAACGGCGAAAGCGATGTGCTGGATGCCGCCTCTGCCACCATTCTTCTCGATGAATTTGGCGATAGCGCTCTCGGGCGCAGTGGCTTCGAGGAGTTCAATTTTGGTTTGACCTACTTTGAAGAAAGCAGTTTTTACTTTTTGGTCAGCAACTTCTTCGATAGCGAAGCATTTGAAACCGAGTAAGTTCTCGTAGAAGGGGATAGCCTCTTCCAGTGACGTAACGGCGATGCCGACGTGTTCAATGTGGGAGATTTGCATAATTGTGAATGTTTTGGTTTTAAGTTAATTATGTTTATTGATTATTTTCCAATCCGCAAAGGTAGTTATTTTTTTGTGAATTGTCGCTAAAAGTAAAGGTGAAAATACATATTTTTTTATGGCATGTTTTTTGCACGTTAAACTTTTTGCGACGTTTTCGGTCAAAGACGGCAGAAAAAGTCGGAAAATGATTAAAAGTTGTTAAATAATTTTGCCGGTAAAAAATAATGTTGTAATTTTGCACGCTTAAACTCTAACGAAAAGAGATGAGACAGTTAAAAATCACAAAATCTATCACCAATCGCGAGAATGCTTCGCTCGACAAGTACCTTCAAGAAATCGGTCGTAAAGAATTGATTACGGTTGACGAGGAGGTCGAGTTGGCGCAGCGTATTCGCCAGGGTGATAATGCAGCTTTGGACAAACTTGTGAGCGCGAATTTGCGCTTCGTGGTTTCTGTGGCTAAGCAGTATCAAAATCAGGGTCTGAGTCTGTCGGATCTGATTGATGAGGGCAACTTGGGCTTAATCAAGGCAGCGCAGAAATTCGACGAAACTCGTGGTTTCAAGTTTATCTCCTACGCCGTATGGTGGATTCGTCAATCCATCCTTCAGGCACTGGCTGAGCAATCGCGCATCGTTCGTTTGCCGCTCAATCAGGTGGGCTCCTTAAACAAGATTAGCAAGGCGTTGTCACGCTTTGAGCAAGAGAAGGAGCGCCGCCCGTCGGCTGAGGAACTTGCCGAAATTCTCGATATTCCTGTCGAGAAAATCAGCGATACCCTGAAGGTGTCCGGCCGTCACGTGTCGGTTGACGCACCATTTGTCGAAGGCGAGGACAACAGCTTGCTGGACGTACTGCCCAATGATGACAGTCCACGTGCCGATTCTACATTAAACCAGGAGTCGCTTTCCAAGGAAGTCAACCGTGCGCTTGACCAGTTGAATTCGCGGGAGAAAGAAATCCTGAAAATGTTTTTCGGTATCGGTTGTCAGGAGATGACGCTCGAAGAGATTGGCGCTAAATTTGATTTGACCCGCGAGCGCGTGCGTCAGATTAAGGAAAAAGCAATCCGCCGCCTGAGAGGTCAAAAGAGCAAGCTGCTGAAAAGCTACTTAGGCTAAAAAAAAGACTGTTAAAAAAAAGCGAGGCTGCCTCAAAAGGGCAGCTTTTTTTTGTTTTACTCTTTCATAGCCCAAGGAAACGGAAGCGGTCGAAGAGGGTTTTTCGTTCTTTGGCGAGGGCTTGCGCCAGGTGGCGTTTGGTGACACAAAAACGCAGCAGTCCGAGCACCTTGACACACAACCTTTGGTATCGGCAGTAGAACAAGACCATGAGCAGCGAAACGATAGGGTAGAACACAAACCACCACGAAATGCACAGCATCAGCACAATCGCGGGCAGCACGCATACGATGGGGAAGGTGAAAATGATGGTGCCCACTACATCGCAGGTGCTACTGAACATGGGATCGTAGGCGCCGTTTACAGGTCTGTTTTTAATAATGTAGGGCAAAAGGAATACGGGGAAAGTGAGCGCCAGTGAAACTGCGGCGAGTGGCAGTAGGATGATGGCGAGCAACAGTCCAAACGCTAGTTTCCAGCCTCGCCGGCGCGTGTCGAAAAGCCAGTCGCGCAGTTTGGCTTTTTTTACTTTGGCGGCAAACGCGTTCATCTCGTCGAGAAGTGACGCGTCCTGCTCCTTGTTTTGCTCGATGGCAGCGACCAGTTTTTTGTCGCTTGCCAATTTGTCAGGCAGGTGGTTCGGGTCGCCTCCGTTATTTTTGCAGTAATCTTTGCCAAATCGGCTCTCGCGCAGGTAGTCGATTGCGTTATAATGGGGTAAATCGCTGATGTCAAGCATCAAATTGCGAATTTGCGCCTCTACCTCTTCGGTGATTTGGCGTCGGATAGGCCGCGGGTGGTCGGCGTAGTCTTTATAATAAGGTGAGAGCGGGATGGGTTTGCCAAACATCACCATCATGTCGTAAAACGGGTGGTGATAGTTTGCGTAATGGTGCGCGTACGGGGTGATATAAACTTCGCGCTTGAATCCATGGCGCTTGGCTGCGTCAAATGCTAATCTGATATAGGATTGCGTAAAATGGCCCAGATAGCGTCCTTGTTGATGTCCGGCTTCAGGAAACAAAATCAGCGTGTGTCCTTCAGCGATGGCATCGGCTGCGGCGGTGAGCGACTCGTGGTTGAATTTTTCCATCGCTTCGGGCCCTTCAAAGTCCATGCGGGCAATCGGCATAATGCCTAGTTTGCGCAGGAACCATGAGATAATCGGCACGGAGAAGATGTCGCTGCGCATCAGTCCCCGCGTACGTCGGTCGGTGCCCAACACCAGGCTTGGAGCGAGCGGGTCGATAAATGGGTTTTGGTGACATCCCACCATCACGTTGGGATTGCCTTCATCCGGCACATACTCGCGTCCGCTGACAAAAAGTCGGGGGAAGTAGAGTCTGAAGATGAAAATCACATATATGCGAAACAGAACGTAGCGTAAATGCTTATGTTCAGGACGTTTTCTCATTCTTATAGCTTATCAGTGGTCACTATCTTAATTGGTGACAAAACAGGGTGCAAAATTACAATAATTCATTTTTTTTGGCAATAGAAGTTGGTGGATAAATTCTGATAAATGTTCAGAAATGTGTATATTTGCGGAATTAATTGCAAATTTGTAAAAGATGTTGACATTACGAGAAATCGGTGTGTACCGCAGCGCGTTGAAGAGCAAGTTTGGCGCTCCGAAGCAAAGTGGCTTGGCTCCCGCATTGGTTGGCGAGGTGGAGTTTGTGGGCGAGTTCGCAGCATACGCTGAGGAGGCTTTGCGTGGCATAGACGGTTACGATTATTTATGGCTTTTGTGGGGCTTTTCTGCCAATGCCCATGAGGCGGCATCACCTGTGGTCCGTCCTCCGGTGTTGGGTGGAAATGTGCGAATGGGTGTGTTTGCCACTCGCTCGCCATATCGCCCGAATCCGATTGGCTTGTCGTCGGTTCGGCTGTTGGGGGTGGAACGTGATGCCGAGCGAGGATGGCTTTTGCGCGTGAGTGGGGCGGACTTGATTGACGGCACTCCGATTTATGACATCAAACCCTATTTGCCTTATGCTGACGCGCATGCGGATGCTCGCGGTGGGTTCTCAGAAACCGTTGGTCGCAGTCCGTTGCATGTGGAATTGGCGCCGGGTATTGAGGATGCGGTGGATGCTGATACGCTGGAAGCGATTTGTGAAGTGCTGTCGTTGGATCCGCGCCCGCAATATCACACGGATGCCTCGCGTGTTTATGGAATGCGTTTTGGGGAATATGAGGTAAAGTTTCGCGTGGCGGATGGCGTGGTTTTCCTCACGCGGGTTCATAGGATTGGGTAGGATTTTTTTGTTCAGCCCTGATTGCCAGGTTGGATTGGGTAAGATTTTGTCTCACGCAGAATTCGCAGAATTAACTTCACGCCTAATGCTTTACCTCATGCGGCCTTCGCAGATTTCGCCCAGACAATTTTTCCATGTGGTGCTGTTGTGTGTTTTAAAAGATTTTTATAAATTTGCACTATATTAACTTGATTAGCCACTTTAATTAATATAAACCCTATGAGAATGAGATTTTTATTTGTGCTTGCGTTGGCCTTGGCTTGCGCAGCTAACGCCGGAGCAGGTGTTGTAAATGAGAACGATGCGAGAGATTATGCACGCAGTTTTTTAACCAATGCGATGGCGAGTTCTTCATCGGCGGCTGAAAGGGCAAAAGCAACAGCAGTCAAACTTGATCTTGCTGATGTGCGTTGCGATGAAGACGGCACTCCGTTGCTTTACACGTTTAACGCGGCGGATGATGGCGGTTTTGTGATTATGTCGGTTGGCAAAGGCACTCCGAGCGTGCTGGGTTTCAGCACAGAGGGAAGTATTGATGCCGGCAATATGCCGCCTGCATTGGCGGAGATGTTAGACGCTTATGCGTTAAACCTTGCGGCGCAGAACAATAACGACGATGATGAATGGTATGATACGCCGTATAGCGGGAGGGGCAAAGCGAAGTTGACGCCTGTTGAATATGTAACGAAGCCTCTAACGAAGACAAAGTGGGATCAAGGAAATCCGTACAACTATTACACACCTCTTTGGGCTAAAAAGCCGTATAATAAAAGGGTCTTGAGTAACATGGTAACGGGCTGCGTCGCGACGGGTTTGGCTCAGTATATTTATTGGTATCATACGAATATGCACCTGTCGTTCGATGTCCCGGATTCCATAGCGGCTTATACCGTGACTTTTAAGGACGGCGACAAAGAAGCGTTGGCGGTAGTGAAAGACAGTGTTGATGTGATCAATAGTCGCGCTTATTTATATAAAGTGAATCTGAAGAAAGAACGTATAGAGCTCTCCGCGCTACCCAGCACTACGTTCGCGTGGGATAAGATGCGTGAGAAGTATAATAGCCATTATATATCCACTGCGGCTGATACGTGTGCTGCGTTAGCGTTGCTGATGCGCTATTGTGGACAGGCTGTAAAGATGCAATATTCTCCAAATGGCTCGAGCGCGAGCACAGCAACTACAGCTCGGGCGCTGAATAATTATTTTGATGTAGGTGACCACACCGCATTTTATTACAGTTCGGAGAACCGCACGGAGGCAGAGTTCGTAAGCATTGCGGCTCGTGAGATTGGGGCTAAAAAGCGTCCGGTATTGTTTGGCGGAAGTGATGTGGGTGGTCACTGCTTCATTTTTGACGGATTGGCTTACCTTGCAGAGAATAAAAAGGGCATTTGTTTCCACGTTAATTGGGGTTGGAGCGGGGGCCATAATGGCTGGTTCCGGGCTGTGTTATTAAACCCGAATGGCAGAAACTTTTCTTTTAACCGCGACTATGTAGTTCTTGTGCCTAATTCTGAAAAGGCGGATTACGCCAACAGTACGAAATTAACAGTTAATCTAAAAGAAACGTCGTTGGTTGATAAGAACTTGGCGTACAAGTATGCTACAGATTCGGCGATGACCAACACGCTAAGATTGACGAGTTACAATGATAGCAAGACGGGGGCTTTTGGGTATTACATTTCGCCGGTAGTAACAACAATCAATGACACAAAGAATGCGTCATCGACCGGCAAGTTAATCGGCACGCCTGCAAAATACCATTTAAAGAGCGACTATAATGTAACTGACACCTTGCATAAGAGTCAAGGTACAGCGAATGTGAAGGTGCCGTTTGCAGACGTGGTAGCATATATGGACAGTATGCACATTGACACCTGCTACCTTACTTATGCCCATAGGCACGCCGACAATTCGTTTGATGTTATCGCAGGCGAGGAAATGGGGTATTACTTCATGCGCACGGCCACCAGCGACTCGGTTTTAGTGCGTCCGAATCTGTGGAATAGCGGAGACCTCACGCTGGATAGCATTTCTACCCAAGGTCAGGACACAGTTATCCTGCATTCGCTCAAGCTCCATAACATCATTCCCGTCCCGATTGGTGGCGCCTACGGGTTTACCGTCAATTATGGTCTCTGGGACTCCGAAAAGGAGCGCTTTAAGGGCGAGACGACGGCAAAGTATTCATATTACATCAATGGCAAAACGAATCTGCGCATTTTTGTGAACAGCAAAGAACCGAGCTGGACTGCAGCGCCGGAAGATACCATCAAATTTGTTGTGAAAGCGAAAAATGGCCAGGTGATTTACGAGCGTCTTTTAACTGTCAAGGATATTTTAGAGAAAGAATCCGGCATCGAAGACATTACCATCGAGCCGGCAGAAGCGTTGCCACAAGATGACGCGATTTACGATTTGCAAGGTCGTCGCTTGAACGCCGTGCCGGAGCAAGGCGTTTACATCCGCGGCGGCAAAAAATACATCCTCCGCTAACTCTAACTCTAACTCTAACTCTACCCCCCCCGTTTCCGTGGTTCATTGGATTGGTATTTAATCTCGTAAGATTGGGTCTGATTTAAAAGATTAGAAATACTCCGAAGGAGTTTAACTGCTTCGAAGAAGCCTCACAAAACCCCGCATTCCCCGCAGCGAAGCGAGGAGAATGTGGGGTGGTNNAGACGATATAGCAATGCTACTTCGAAGAAGTTGAACCAATCCTTTAAAATCCGCCCAATCTGCGTGAGATAAAAAATTCTGCGAGTTCCGCAAGCAGCAATCAGACCTAATCCGTAGCAACAGCGGGAATCTTACCTAATCAGACCTAATCTTACGAAATAAAAATTTCTGCGAGTTCTGCGCGAGGCCCAACCACCAGCCGTGAACTCCTAACTCCTAACTCCTAACTCCTAACTAATAGAAGCTTTTGCTGCCGCGATCCAGCCGCTCACATCCTCCGGCGACGGCGACGGCAGGTTCAGGTGCGCCTTCTTGTTAATCGTAATCAGCTCCTGCAGCAGCTTGCCCGGCTTCTCCTGCGCGCCAAGTGCCTCCACCGTCAGCACGCCCGCCTTCTGCAGCGGCGCCACCCATCCTTCGGGCACGCCCAGCGCAACGAACGCCTCGGGCTTGTCGCGCTTCGCCACTGCCTCCGGACGCATCTGCGGGAACAGCAGCACGTCCTGGATATAGCTGTGGCCCGTCATCACCATCACCAAGCGGTCGATGCCGATGCCGATGCCCGACGTCGGCGGCATGCCATATTGCAACGCGCGCAAAAAGTCGTGGTCGATAATCATCGCCTCGTCGTCGCCCTTGTCCGCCAGCCGCATTTGCTCGCGGAAGCGCTCCTCCTGGTCTATCGGGTCGTTCAGCTCGCTGTAGGCGTTCGCCAACTCTTTCCCGTTGACCATCAGCTCGAAACGCTCCGTCAGCCCGGGTTTGCTCCGGTGCATCTTCGTCAGCGGCGACATCTCGACGGGGTAATCGGTGATAAACGTCGGCTGGATAAACGTGCCTTCGCAGAACTCCCCGAAAATCTCGTCAATCAGTTTGCCCTTGCCCATCGTCGCGTCAACCTCCACGCCCAGTTTGCCGCACACCTCGCGGATGGCAGCTTCGTCCATGCCCGTCAGGTCGTAGCCGGTCTTTTCTTGAATCGCCTCCAGAATCGGCAGCCGGCGGTAAGGCGCTTTGAAGCTGATCGTCTTTCCGTCGATGGTCGTCTCCGGCGAGCCGTTCACCGCCACGCAGATGCGCTCCAGCAGTTGCTCGGTGAACCCCATCATCCAGTTGTAGTCCTTGTACTGTACATACAGCTCCATGCACGTGAACTCAGGGTTATGGTTGCGGTCCATGCCCTCGTTGCGGAAGTTCTTCCCGATTTCATATACCCCCTCAAAGCCGCCCACGATCAGCCGCTTCAGGTACAGCTCCGTCGCGATGCGCATATACATGTCGATGTCCAATGCGTTGAAGTGCGTGATGAACGGACGTGCCGACGCGCCGCCCGCAATCGATTGCAGGATAGGCGTTTCCACCTCCGTATAGCCCGCCTCGTCCAACGCCTGGCGCAGGGTGCGAATCACGCACGCCCGCTTCATAAACGTCTCCTTCACGTCGGGATTTACAATCAAATCCACATAACGCTGGCGGTAGCGCAGCTCAGGGTCCTCGAACGCGTCATACACCACGCCGTCTTTCTCCTTCACCACCGGCAGCGGCTTCAGGCTCTTGCTCAGCAACGTAATCGCGCGAGCGTGAACCGTCACCTCGCCCATCTGCGTGCGGAACACAAAGCCCTCAACACCAACGATGTCGCCCATATCGAGCAACTTCTTAAACACGGTGTTGTATGCCTCCTTGTCCTCCGTCGGACACAAATCGTCGCGGCTGACGTACACCTGTATCTTGCCATGCGAGTCCTGCAGCTCCATAAACGACGCCTTGCCCATGATGCGACGACTGCGGATACGACCCGCGATGCGCACCTCACGCTGAGGCGCCGCGTCGTCGAAACTCGACTTGATCTCATCGCTGTAAGCCGTCACCTCATACTCCGCAGCAGGGTAGGGGTCTATACCCATCGCACGCAACTGCGCCAAACTATTACGCCGAACAATCTCTTGTTCACTCAATTCCAATACATTCATATCTTTCAATTTTAATTCCGCCGCAAAGTTAGCAAATTTCACCCAATCTCCCACCCCTCACGCCCAAAAATCCTCACGCAGACCTACGCAGACTTTCGCAGACCTCTCGCGGACAATTTTTATTTTTTCTCTCGCTCTACTCACTTCCCAAATACATAAAAGGCGAGGATGACCTCGAAGATGTCAAACATAGGAAACCCCACGTCATCCGAGCGTAGCGAGGTGACGTGGGGTGAGTGAACTCTTCTCGACTCCCGACCTCGAAGAGGTCGCACAAAAAAGAGAAAAAATACTCCGAAGGAGTTTAACTGCTTCGAAGAAGCCTCACGGAACCCCGCATTGCTTCGCACATCCTTGGCTGCGCCTCAGCAATCTGCAAGCAAGCTTGCGATTGCGTTCGGCTTGCACAAGGCGCTTCCCGCAGCGTAGCGAGGTGACGTGGGGTGAGTGAACTCTTCTCGACTCCCGACCTCGAAGAGGTCGCACAAAAAAGAGAAAAAATACTCCGAAGGAGTTTAACT